>QWCT01000361.1_pt1 | contig 123374 bp, 111 predicted proteins | sample 1972681 | NCBI WGS metagenome assembly QWCT01 (sample SAMN09866701, study PRJNA288562) | Human oral metagenome isolate pre3_saliva, whole genome shotgun sequencing... | isolation source: mouth | host: Homo sapiens | place: USA: California
GAAGCAAACGATCGTGTCTCATTCCCAGATTTATAGACATGAAAAGCCTCCTGTTTCTTGGACTTTATTTTCGTTGTCCAAGAAACGGGAGGCAGTTCATTTTCTCAGCGGGGGCTTTTCGTGAACAGAACGCTGCGGCTTTTGATGCTGCAGCATGCTTCTCCCACCCACCCTCACGACTGACAGGTGGGAGAAATCTTGGGGCACGCCCCTAACGAGCTGGACGCTAGGGTAGACGAGCTAGGGGCGTACCTGGGAGGCACGCACGCCGGTACGGATACCAGCAGCCTCCATGCGGGCGGACTCGTAGCTGACCGCATGCAGACCCGAGGGGGCGTTGGTTGCTACTGCCTTCTCTCGCGGCTTTTCCTGACCCTGGGTGGGCAGGAAGACCCAGCGGCGCTGGACCGCGAAGCTGATCGGGATCAGAATCAGTTCGGTCAGGATCTTGGCGACCAGCAGGGATGCACCCAGGCCGGTCAAAGCTTCCATCAGGGCCGCGTTGGCGGCGAGGATACCCACCGCCAGCACGGTGTACCGTACCAGCGAGGAGGATGCCGAGGGGCGTGCGCCTCCGTCGTGCATGAGCATTCGGTTGACGGTGAAGTTCGTCAGCGCCGAGATGACACGCGCACCGACCACAGCTGCCAGCAGCGGAGCGCCCATGCCCACCAGGACGAAGAGGGCGATAGCATCCACGAGGAAGCCGGTCAGGAAAGACGATGCCAGGAAGGCAAGCAGCGGTGCGTAGATGAGTGCCGAGTCCTGCAGGGGCCTAAAGTGGCTGGTCGGGTTGCCGGGCTCGTAGACCTTCACGATGGGTACCTGCACCAGTTCCACGTCTGCGCGGGTTGCGCGTAGCAACATGGAGAACTCGTACTCGTACTTATCGCCGGGAATCTGCAGCAGCCAGTCCAGGATCTGCGGGGTGAAGCCTCGCAGACCGGTCTGGGTGTCTGCCACGCGGGCTCCGGTCGCCAGGGCGAAGAAGCCTACGGTTGCGCTGTTGCCAATTTTGGAGCGCAGCGGCACCCTGGTGCCTTCTTCGCCGGCGTTCGGGTCGGGCTTGGTACGCACGCCGAGGATGATGCTCCGCTGCCCTGCCACCGCGGCGGTTTCGGTGCGCACGCCCACACGGAAGATGTCCCGAGGTAGGTGCTGGCCATCCGCGTCGGCGGTGACGATGACCTCGTCGGGGCGGTTTGCTTTCGCCCAGGCGATGCCGGTGCGCAGTGCCGCACCCTTGCCTTTGTTGGCGGGGTGGATCTGCACGGTCACGCCGTCGATGCGCAGTTCGGTAAAGATGGGTGCGTAGGTGCTGCCGGATCCGTCGTCAATCACGAGGATTTCGGCGTCCGGGTCCTGTTCGCGCAGGGCCCGGGCAAGGCGGACCAGTGATTGGTCCGGCTTATAGGCGGGTATCAGGATAATCACGATGCGCTCCCTGCAATGTAGAGGATGTCGCTGGTGCCACGTTCCTTGGTGCCACCCTGCGGGCGGTTGACCAGCTTGTTGTTGAAGACCATGGCGGAGGAGCCACCACCATCCAGGTTGTAGGCGCTCACGCAGCCGAGGTCCTTGAACATCTGGGCGAACTCGGGCATGGTCACGCCACGCGAGTAGTTGGTGGAGCGGCCGTCGACCACGATGAAGACCAGGTGGTTGGTGCCGAGCACGCCCACGCCGGTTCGCGGCTGGTAGCCCTGGATGGAGTGGTTACCGAAGTTGGTGTCCACCTCGACGCTGTCGATGCCGTCGACGATTGCGGAGTCCTTGACCAGTGCGGGGCCGAAGGAGAGGGTGTTCCACACCCCCTCGTTGACGAGGGTCTGGGCGTTGGTTGCGGTTTCGTCGTAGAGCTTGACGGAGCCGTCGCGGTAGAAAGCCAACCCCTCGCGAGCGCCGGAGTCACGGTAGACAACACCGTTTCGGATCACGATGCCGGTGGTACGGAAGCCGTAGTAGTCACCGTTGATCGCCCAGATGCCATTGTGTTCGGAGGCAATGTTCGAGGGGGTGTCGATGATGTTCTGGCCGAACTTGTTGTTGGCGAAGGCGCTTCGCAGCAGGGTTGCGTTGTCGAGCTTGATGTCTGCTACGAAGGAGACGACCGCATCCGAGCCGCTGCCGGTGGTGTTGGAGGTGATGGTGATCGAGCCTTCGTTAGCGGTGAGGCTCTGGCCGTTGACCTTCACGCCGGTCAGTTCGGTGGGGTCTGCGGTGGCGGAGCCGGAGGCGCTTGCGTTTGCCTGAGCTGCTGCCGCCTCGTAGGCGGTGGTGTCTTCGATTTCGGTGTGCTCTGCCAGGTAGCGGTTGTATGCCCAGCCTGCGCCGCCGCCGACTACTGCGAGTGCGCCGAGGCCGCCGCCGATGAAGATTCGACGGGTGAGCTTCTTCTTGGCTAGCTTCTGCTCTGCGGCGGTTTGTGCGGCAGTTGCTTGTTCAGCCGCGGTCTGGGTGGTCTGGTCAATGTTCTGAGTCATGTTCTGTTCGTTGTTCATGTCTCTAGAATGCCGGGCTATTCTCTGTGCCAGGCATGACTAAGCTGTGCAGAAGCTATGTATACTTATTCATTTCAAACTTTTTTATTACTGCCTATGCTTTATTACCAGATGGCGCTATGCATATCTATGTATAAACATGTGTATTGGCTTTGTGTTCCGCATAGTCAAGAACCCCCGCGGGCAACCTGTCCTCGCGCACACGCCTGAGAGTGCATCCTCAAAAACTGCGGGCACGAAAAAACCGGCTGAGCACCCCGTGCGGGGCCTCAAGCCGGTTCATCATCTATGAAATACGCTCGGTCGATATACACCGAATCATTCCGCGTATTCTTTATGCCTCATCCTCGTAGGACGCGTACTTTTCTGCGTATGCCGAGTAGTCGTCCTCGTCGTCATAGCGACGGCGGGACGAATCGGAGGACTTCGTTTTCTTCGCGCTGCTGAGCTCGCGCTCGAGTGCGCTGTAGTCGGTCTCGGGGCTGAAGTACTTCATCTCCCGAGCCTGCCTAGTTGCTTTAGCCTTCTGACGGCCGCGCCCCATGGCGTGACCCCCTCTTTCATCCTGTCCGAGGCGAACAGCGCGCGCGGCGCATCGCTCTCGGATCGTTCAACAGTCTTTACTACACTATAGAGTACCCTGTTTCAGCCCTGAATGTCTCGCTCAACGGCACCTATTTTGCGTATCATGACACTTCTTCGCACCGGAACAACCGTTTTATTTTGCACCCGCGGCTTTTTACCCCAGACGCCACACACCCTATATAACACGTAGCCCCGCATCGGATATATCACTACATCCGATGCGGGGCGGGTGTCTCTGCCTCCGGCTCACTCACAAGACCGGGGTCGGAGAGGGTACCGTGCCGGTCATGACATCCAGCACGGAGCTTGAGGGGCACTCCTGCCGCTTAGCTTGCGGTAAAGGAGCCCAGCGAGGTGGCGTTAGAAGCCAGGGTGGTGCTGGAGGCATCCACGCTATCGGTGGTGGTGTACACGGTGTAGCTCTCGCCCTTGGTGATCTTGGAGCTGGAGACCAGGATCAGTGTGGTGCTGGAGTTAGCCACCTTGTAGTTCGCCACCACGTTACCGGAGGAGTCGGTCACCTGTACGGTGGTGCCGGCACTCAGGTTCGATACGTTGCTGATCTTCACGTAGCCGCTGGTGGAGTTGGTCGAGGGCGCCTCGAACATGTCACCGGAGTTAGCCGCGGTCACGGTCGCGCCGTTGAGCAGCAGGTCGCCATTGGTATCCAGGGAGGTGTTACCACCAGTGAAGGGGCCGTTGACAATCACGGTGCCACCGGAGAGGGTTGCCGTACCGTTGGAGTCGATGCCATCGCCGTTCGCGTTCACGGTGACCGTACCGCCGGAGATGTTGATGGTTGCGTCGACGACCTCGAAGGTGCCGCCGCCACCGCCCATACCGCCACCTGCGCCACCGCCAGCCGGGGGCTGACCCATAGTGCCCGAGGGAGCCTGACCGCCTGCCGGAGCCTGACCAGCCTGACCGCCCTGTGCGGTCTGGGTAGTCTGCGTGGTAGAGGTCGAAGCCGACTCAGTACCGGTCGAGCTAGTGCTGGTGGTGCTGTACGAGGCGTTGATACCGTCATCGGAGCTGGTCACGTTCACGGTGCCGTCCAGGATGTTGATGTACTGCGCCTCGATACCCTCGTTCGCCTGGGTAATGTTCAGGGTACCGCCCGAAATCTCCAGCACGCGCTCGGCCTTGAAGCCGTCATCACCTGCAGAGATGTTCACGGTACCGCCGCTCAGGCGTACCCAGCCGCGGTTGCCGTCGGTGTCATTGGTTGCCTTGATGCCGTCCTTGGTGGCGGTCACGGTGATGGTGCCGTCCAAGATATCGACGTAGTCCTTACCCTTGATGCCGGTGTTTGCCGCGGTCACCTCCAGGGTGCCGGAGGCAATGACCAGGCCGTCAGTGGTGTGGATGCCCTCTTCGTACTTGCCCTCAACCTTCAGGGTGCCTTCACCGGCAAGGGTCAGGTCGCTCTTGGAGTAGATGGCGGCGTCGGGGCTGCCGCTGGCGGTATCCGAGTAGGAGGAGCCGTCAGAGACGGTGTTGGTGGTGCCCGAGGCGGTGTAGATGACGACCTCATCCGCCTCAACCACGTTGATTGCCGCGCCGGTGGAGTTGGTGATGGTCGCGTTATCCAGAATCAGGCGGACCATATCGCTGTCGGCTGCCTCAACCTTGATCTGGCCCTCGTAGGTGCCACTCAGGCGGTAGTTACCCGCCTTGGTAATGGTGATGACGCCGTCGCTGACGGTCACGCCGTCGGTCGCGGTCGGGTTAGAAAGATCGATAGTAACTTCGCTGGAGGAATCCCAGGTCAGATCCTTCGCGGAGTAGTGGGTGTCCTCGGCAAGCTTCGCACCGCTCTTCACGTCGGTGGAGAAGGAGTCTGCCACCTTCGACGTGGTGCCCGAAGTGCTCGAAGCGGAGGTGCTGGTTGCGCTCGATGCGCTGGCATTCGATGCCGAGGTTGCCGCGCAGCCGGTCAATGCCAGGGCTGCCAGGAGGGTAATGGAGGTTGCGCTCTTAATCATATTGCTCTTTTTCACGGGTTTTCCTTTGTGTTTGGGTGACCACTCGCGTAGAGCCAGCGCCACGGGGGTAAGACGTATGTGAAATGTGAATATGTGTGAGAGCGGTTATTGCCTGTGTGGGGCGAATAAAGCCAATGTTGTGCTTGGTTCGGGGTTAGATTCGGGATTCAGCGGGTTAGGGAGGTGCGGGTAAGGTAGGTGCACTACCCTACCCGCGCATCCCAGATTGCCGTTTTAGCCAGATTGCCGTTTTAGGCGGCTGCGAAACGCTCGGTCAGCAGCTTCTGGTAATCCTCTTCGGTCATGTCGCCCACGTTCAGGCGGGTGCCGTCGACCGGTTCCAGGTGCATCCAGTTCTTCAGGGTTTCTTCCCACTTGTTGCTTGCCAGCTGCGGGTTCAACGCCGCCATACCGGTTGCAAACTTGGAAATCTTCGCGGGGGTGATGCCCGCATCCCAGAGGTGCTGGTCTGCCACGGAGGGCTCCACGCCGGACTTGGTTTCGATGATGACCGCATTCGGCAGGCCGTAGGTGGTGCCAACCAGGTTGCCGTGGAAGTTGCGGTAGTTCACGCCCGCCATGAGGATGTTCTCGGACATGGGGGTCCAGGTCAGGGCGTTATCTACGGTCATACGGGAGGCGACCGGGTTCTTCTCGCTCTGCGGCAGGAAGACCGTGGTACGGCGGTAGCCGGTGGTCAGAACCGCCTCCAGCTTGTGCACGGGGCCCGCGAGGATATCGCCGAGTGCTGCGGTGATGTACTCGTAACCTTCCGCGGTGAGCGTATCACGGTTCTCGAAGGTGTACGGGATACGCTTCTTGACGGTCATATCCTGCTCACCGTCGGTCTTGACCTCCAGGAAGGTCAGCTCCGAGTCTAGGTAGCTACGGGTACGGATCTTGAAGGTGTCATCGCGGCTGTAGGCTGCCGAGTGGTAGCTCTGCATCTGCGGGGTGTCGAAGTAGACCGAGTCGTAGGCGAAGTCACGCTGGCCCTTGATTTCCATGACGGAGGCGTCTGCGTCGAGCGTGGAGAGTACCTTGGCGGCGGTTTCTGCGTCGACAATGTACTTGCGGTCCACGCGGGTCTGCATGGCTGCCTTCTCGTTCATAGCTTTGAGGCTGATGCTCTTCCACTCTGCGGGGATGATATTTGCGGCTGCGTTAGTCATGGGTCTTCGTCCTTCTGGGGTGCCGTCCCTGCGTTTTGGGCTGTGCGCTGGGGGCGGCGTGTCGTGGGTATCGGAGATGTTTGTGCGGTTGGAGTGAATCGGAGGCTTTTATACCGGCTGATCTTACTTGCCCACCAGGGTGCGCTGGAGCGGAATCATCTGGGTTTCCAGCGTGGCGTGCGCTTCGGCGGTGGGTGCTACAGGCTGGCGGGTTGCGGTCATCTGCGGTGCTGCTGGTTGAGCTACTGCCGAGATGGGTGCTGCGTTAGCCGGTGCCGCCTCCACTGCCGCGGGGGTGCCGCCCTCGGGGGTTTCCTTGGGCTGGTAGGTGACGGTGGCGCGGGTCAGGTTGTTCACCATATCCAGCTCGGTAACGCTGACCGAGGTGACGGTGTAACCCAGGCGAGCGCTCAGGTATGCCTTGAGCTCTTCCTCATCGCTGATCGCACGATCGGCGGTAACGGTCTGAGTCTGATCGGTAGAGACCGGAGCGCTGCGCGAGTCGAGAATCGCGATGAGGCCGACCAGGGTAGCCATGAGGCCGAAGGCGATGTACGCCGGGCTAATGTTCACACCTGCGATCATGCCGACCGAGAGGGCTACGAAGTAGTAACCCACCTCGCGCTGGCTCAGGGCGGTGGAACGCAATCGGATAATCGACAGGACACCGAAGAGGCCCATACCCATAGCGGATGCGTTCGATCCGGCGGATACCAGCGCCACCGAGACGGTGAAGATGCCGGCGTTGATGACCGCGTAGGAAATCATCAGCTCGCGGTTGCGGTGCCGCACCATGTAGAGGGTGCAGAGAGCTGCGATGGCTATGGCATCGGCAATCGCCATGGTCAGAATAGTCATTGGGTGCTCCAGATATCGTGTCGTGATGTTCGCTTAGCTCTAGCTGTCTGTTCATCAGCTTCGGGCTGTGCGTTCTTTGTAGTATCTAGATTCCCGTGCAAGCCTGTGTTTACCCTGTGTTGCCCTTAACTTAGAGATAAGTGTTAGAAGTCTCTAGTAAATCTGCTGGTCAGATACACTAGAGGCTATTATTTTTTTTCCTCTCTCCACTACGTTTTCTGCATCTTCTGCGGTATCAAAAGGCATAAAAAATGGGCCCCCTCCGATATGGAGGGAGCCCATAAAAGCAGCTAAAAACTTAGCGACTAGGCGTTATTATGCCTTCTTGCGCATGCGGGTTGCCACGATGGTCGCACCACCAGCACCCAGAGCAATCAGACCCAGGCCAGCAGCGGTCATCGCATCGGATGCACCGGTCTTAGCCAGGGAAGAAGAGCTCTTGGAGGATGCATTGGAGGAACCGGAGCCCAGGTTGTCGTTCGAGCCGGAGCTCAGCGAAACGCTGTCAGACTTCTTGGAGTTCTCGTAGTCAACGGGCTGCTCGCAACCGATGCCGTCACCGTCAGCGTCAAACTTCGGGCGGAAGTCCGGGTGGCTCTTGTGAATCGGTGCTTCGCCTGCAGCCTCAACGTCGGCGCAGTTCTGGAAGCGGAAGCTCTCGGAAGGCTGGGGAGCCGGAGCTGCGTTCTCGTTAGCGGGCTTGGAGGAATCCTCGGCGGGTGCGGAGGTCTCTTCAGCGGGCTTGGTTTCCTTAGCGTCCTCAACTGCGGGTGCGGAGGTCTCTTCAGCAGGCTTGGGAGCCTCAGTGGTCGGCTCAGCAGTTGCTTCCTTGGAGGGCTCGGGAGTGGGATCCTGGGTGGGTTCCGGAGTCGGGTCCTGAGAAGGAGCGGGGGTCGGGTCCTCCGAAGGAGCCGGTGCGGGCTGCTCTGCAACCTTAATGGTCACGGTAGCTGCCTTACCGCCGCGGGGAACGTCGCCATCCTTCAGGGAGCCGGACAGCAGGTAAATGTCAACGGAAACGCTGCCGTGCAACTCTTCCTGCCAGGGGATGGTAACGGAGAAGTTGCCAGCCGCGTCAGCGTGGATTTCCAGGTAGTCCTGGCCGTTAATCTTGACAGCACCCTTGTTCAGCTTCAGTGCCAGGACGGAACCGGAGGTACCATCAGCGGTCTTGAAGCCCTCGCCGCCAATGTTCAGACCTTCGCCCTCAACCCATACGTCGGGGGCGATGAACTGTGCAGAGTCTGCGTAGGTGTGGACAACCTGAGGCGCACCTTCAACAGCGAAGGTTGCAGGGACGGAAGTAGCAACGAGGCCACAGCCGATGAGTGCGGTGGCGCCGATGCGTGCAATATTGTTTCGAATGTTCATGCCCCCCATTCTAACGAGCGAAGCTTAGGATACCGGCACCCAAGACGTCAATTTATTATGACCTAACTCACAAAACATATTTTTCTTGAAGGTTTCTTGAAGGCATGGTTGAACTATATAAGCCTTTTACACTGCCGTGCACACCCAAACTCTCAACCCCACGTTGAAGAAACTAACAAGTACATACCCCATCCCATCAGCACAACCCAACAGCAAAACCACCCCATTAAACGCGAAAATCCCCTCCGCCCGAACGCTCACAAGCATTCAGGAGAGGGGACTCTCACGCACCGCACCGGGCGGCGGCAATAGTTTTAGGAGTTCTTGCGGTTACGCACAGCGGTCACGCCAGCAACACCCAGGCCCAGTGCTACCAGACCCATACCGGCAATGGTGAAGGCGTTAGAAGCACCGGTGTTAGCCAGGGAAGAGCGCTGAGCGCGGCTCGAAGTGTAGCTGCTCGAAGAGGAGGAGCCGCCGCCCAGGTTGTCCAGGCCGCCCGAGTTACGGGAAGAAGAACCCGAGGAGCTGTTGGAGGAGGAACCGTCGGTCACCTCGCTGTTAATGACCTCGCAGCCCCAATCATTCTTGTCATTATCGAACTTCTGGCGGAAGTCCGGGTGGCTCTTATGCATGGGCGCCAGGCCAGCGGCCGCAACCTCTGCACAGTTCGCGAAGCGAGTGCTCTCAGCCGAAGCAGTCACCTGCTCGGTAGCGGAGGCGGAATCACCCAGCTGATCCTTCGCCTCGTTCGCAACGGCTGCGTTCTGATTAGCAGCAGCCGACTCGGTAGCAGGTGCCGAAGCGGAGGGGGTCGCCACCACAGAAGCGGAAGCCGACGCGGTAGCCGAAGGGCTCACCGAAGCGGTAGCGGACGCCTTCTCATCGGCGCGGTCCTTAATCTTTGCATCCACGGAGGCAACAACCTCATCAGCGGCGGTAGCCGAAGCCGAAGGAGTCGCAGATGCGGAGGGCGCAACAGAAGCGGAGGGGGTAGCCACCACGGAAGCCGAAGCAGAAGCGGTTGCCGAAGGGCTCACCGAAGCGGTAGCGGAGGGGGTTGCTTCCTGAACGGAACGAGCCTCAATCTTCACGGTCGCAGCCTTGCCGCCGCGAGCGGTGTCGTTGTCCTTCAGGGAGCCGGAGAGCAGGTAGACGTCCACGGAGATACGCTCATCCAGGTCGTTCTGCCAGGGAATGGAAACGGAGAAGTTGCCCTTCTCGTCAGCCTGAACTTCCAGGTAGTCCTTGCCGTCAATCTTGACGGAGCCCTTGTTCAGCTTAATGGCGATAACGGAACCGGAGGTGCCGTCCTGAGTCAGGAAGCCTTCGCCGGTAATCTTCAGGGTCTCGCCCTTGTACCAGACCTCAGAAATGTGGGAGGTCGCCTTGTCGGCGTAGACGTAGGTGACGGACTCTTCACCGTTCTGAGCGAAAGTTGCGGGGATTGCGGTGACCGCCAGACCGCAACCGATCAGGGCGGTGGCACCGAAGCGAGTGATAGTGTGTCGAATGTCCATCTCATCATTTTATCCCCGCGTGGTGGGTGTATCCGCCTGTCCAGGGGCTATTTGCAATGACTTGCAACACAAAATAGCACTTTCGTGCACTTAATCTTGGGTCGGTGCACGCGCGGCAATATTTGCTGGAGAAACAGCACCCACTAAAGAAACAGCGACTCCTAGACCCCTGCAACGGCCTCGGCAACCTTAAACGTCAACGGCATCAAGCATGAGTTCCAGCGCCTCACCCACGCCGGTGCGCCACAGGTAGGTAGCCTTCGCATCCGCACGACCGGGGCCGCCATTGATGACAGCGACCGGCTTGCCGGCACGCAGAGCCTCCAACACAATCTTGTAGCTACTCATAACCGCCACCGAGGAGCCCACCACCAGCAGCGCCGAACATTCAGCGAGCATGGCGTCCTTGAGCGCCTTACGTTCGGCGGGCACGGACTCACCAAAGTACACCACATCCGGCTTGAGGCGGGTCGAACCACAGCCAAGGCAGGGCACCATCTGAAAATCGCGGATATAGCGCTCGTCTAGCTCCACGTCACCGTCAGGGTTCACGCGCAGCTCTTCGTCTTCAAGGCGCGCCAGGTAGCCGAGGTTCGCAGCATCCAGGCGTGTATCCAGGCTTTCGCGACTCTCGTCCTGCCCGCAGTCCAGGCACACAATACGGGAGAGGTCGCCGTGCAGCGCCAGCAGACGGGAGCTTCCAGCACGGGCGTGCAGCCCATCCACGTTCTGCGTAATCACGCCGTTCACGGCACCCAGCTGCTCCAGCTCGGCGAGCGCATAGTGGGCGCGGTTCGGTTCGGCGCGGCGCATGCGGCGCCAACCCACGTAGGAGCGCGCCCAGTAGCGTTGGCGGGCGGCGTCATCGTAGCGGAATTCCTGGTAGGTCATGGGGCGGTGGTCGTGCAGGGAGCCGCCGGGTCCGCGGTAATCGGGGATGCCGGATTCGGTGCTCACTCCCGCGCCGGTGAGCACGAGAACCTTACCGGTCTTGAGCAGCTCGGCAATACCCGCGGAGGCGTATTCTTCGTCGTGCGGGGTGGCGTTCTCAGAGACAACGCGCTGAATCGAGCGGATTGCGGCACGGTGCACGGAGGCGATTTCTTCGCGCTGCTCACCTGCGGCGGCGAAGTTCTGGTGGTCAGCCCAGCGGTCCATTCTTCTCCTCAATGCTCTGTGTACTAGTGCGGTTCAGCGCGGTTCTAGCGCGTTAAACGGCTGTGGGGCGCCCCCTTTCGAGGGTACCCCACAGCCTATTTCTTATGGTTTCGAATGTGCAAACTCAGCCACAGGCTAAGTCCGCCCAGCCGACCGGTTGAGCTTAGTTCTCAGCCTTCTGCTCACGCTCGGAGGTCACCGACAGGCCATCGCTGGCAACGTCCGGGTTCACGTCCACAGTCACGGTGTCGCCGTCGTGAATAGCGCCCGAGAGGATACCGCGAGCCAGGCGGTCGCCAATCTCGCGCTGTACCAGGCGGCGCAGCGGGCGGGCGCCGAATGCCGGGTCGTAGCCGGTCTTGCCCAGCCACTCCAGGGCGGCGGGGGTGACGTTCAGGGTGAGGCGGCGGTCCTCCAGGCGCTTAGCCATGCTCTTGACCTGCAGGCCCACAATCTGGCCCAGGTTCTCAGCCGACAGGGGCTGGAACATGATGATGTCGTCCAGTCGGTTGAGGAACTCGGGGCGGAATGCCTGGTGCACAACCTCCATAGCCTTCTCGGAGCGCTCCTCGAAGGGCAGGTCCTGGTTGACCAGGTACTGCGAGCCGAGGTTCGAGGTCAGAATCAGGATGACGTTGCGGAAGTCCACGGTGCGGCCCTGACCGTCGGTCAGGCGGCCGTCATCGAGCACCTGCAGCAGGATGTCGAAGACCTCGGGGTGTGCCTTCTCAACCTCGTCGAGCAGGACCACCGAGTAGGGGCGACGGCGTACAGCCTCGGTCAACTGACCGCCCTCTTCGTGGCCGACGTATCCGGGAGGGGCACCGACCAGGCGAGAAACGGTGTGCTTCTCGGAGTACTCGCTCATGTCGATACGCACCAGGGCGCGCTCGTCATCGAACTGGAACTCAGCCAGTGCCTTAGCCAGCTCGGTCTTACCAACACCGGTCGGGCCCAGGAACAGGAAGGAACCAATCGGGCGGTTCGGGTCGGAAATACCGGCGCGGGCGCGGCGCACAGCGTCAGAGACAGCGACCACTGCGGCTTCCTGACCAATCAGGCGGGCACCGATGCGCTTCTCCATTTCGAGCAGCTTCTCGGACTCACCCTGCATCATGCGACCTGCGGGAATGCCGGTCCAGGAGGAAATCACCTCGGCAATATCGTCCGCGGTGACTTCTTCAGAGACCATAGACTCATTCTTGGCGTTGTCCTCGGCGCGCTGTGCTTCTTCCAGTTCGGCCTGCTTTGCGGGAATCTCGCCGTAGAGCAGGCGGGATGCCTCGGCGAGGTTACCCTCGCGCTGTGCGACCTCGGCGCGGGAACGCAGCTCGTCAATCTGGGTCTTGATGTCACCCACGCGGTTCAGGCTTGCCTTCTCCGCTTCCCAACGGGCGTTGAGGGCGTCAAGCTGTTCCTTCTTGTCAGCCATGTCCTTGCGCAGGGCCTCCAGACGCTCAACCGAGGCGGGGTCGGTCTCGTCGGCCAGGGCCAGCTCCTCCATGGTGAGGCGGTCCACAGCGCGGCGCAGCTGGTCAATTTCCTCCGGTGCGGAGTCAATTTCCATGCGCAGGCGGGATGCTGCCTCGTCAATCAGGTCAATTGCCTTGTCCGGCAGCTGACGGGAAGGAATGTAGCGGTTGGACAGGGTTGCTGCGGCAACCAGCGCGGAGTCAGCAATCTGCACCTTGTGGTGTGCCTCGTAGCGTTCCTTCAAGCCACGCAGAATACCGATGGTGTCATCTACGCTGGGCTCGCCCACGTACACCTGCTGGAAGCGGCGCTCCAGGGCGGGGTCCTTCTCGATGTTCTCGCGGTACTCGTCGAGGGTGGTGGCACCGATCAGGCGCAGCTCGCCTCGGGCGAGCATGGGCTTGAGCATGTTGCCTGCGTCCATGGAGCCTTCGGATGCGCCAGCACCGACGACGGTGTGAATTTCGTCGATGAAGGTCACAATCTGACCCTCGGACTTCTTGATTTCTTCGAGGACTGCCTTCAGGCGCTCCTCGAATTCACCGCGGTACTTTGCGCCTGCGACCATGGAGCCCAGGTCCAGGCTGATGAGGGTCTTGCCGCGCAGGGATTCGGGCACGTCGCCGGAAACCATGCGCTGTGCCAGGCCTTCCACGACGGCGGTCTTACCGACGCCGGGCTCACCAATCAGAACGGGGTTGTTCTTGGTTCGGCGGGAGAGCACCTGCACGACGCGGCGAATCTCAGAGTCACGGCCGATGACCGGGTCGAGCTTGCCTGCGCGAGCAATAGCGGTCAGGTCGGTGCCGTACTTTTCGAGCGCCTGGAAGGTGCCCTCGGGGTCGGGGGTGTCCACGGTGCGGTCTCCTCGGACGTTGGGAATGGTCTGTGCGATGAGCTCTGCGGTAGCGCCGAGCTTGTGCATTGCGGTTGCGGTGCTATCGGTTCCGCTGGCAATGCCCAGCAGAATCATTTCGGTAGAAACGTAGGTATCTCCGAAGCCCTGGGCACGGGTCTGTGCCGCCTGCAGAGCAGAAAGCGCTGCACGGCTGAGGGAGGCGTTCTGCACGGAAGCACCGGATGCCTTCGGCAGCTTCTTGATTTCGGCGGATGCCGCCTCGGAGATAGCGTCCACATCCAGGCCTGCAGCCTTGAGGACTGCTACGGCGACGCCTTCGCGCTGGTCCATGAGGGCCTTGAGGATGTGCGCGGTTTCAATAGTGGGGTTGCCGGCGGTTTGAGCATTAGTATTTGCCGCCGAGATGACTTCTTGACTCTTGGTGGTGAACTTGCTGTCCATGATGTTCCTTTCGTATTTCGAGGGGCTTATCCTATGCGCCCCTGCATTACATAACTTGAGTCTACTACACTCAATTATTCTGCGCAAGGGGTTAACCAAGGTTTTTGAGATTAAAATTTCGACAACAAACTAAGGGATCACCACACGAATAAAGCGGCGAAAGCACCAACTCCAGCCAAAAACTCCACCCAAAAGCCCTATTGTTATAGTGCCCACGCTGGGTACATGTAAGGCTGGGCACTTGCGAGTTCCCGCAACAATCACAGTCACGAATGGGGACCCACATGAAAATACTGGTTCTAGGCGCAACCGGCCGCATCGGTTACCTCTTCACCCGCAAAGCCCTAGAGGAGGGGCACACCGTCACCGCCTACGTGCGCAACCCCGACAAGGCGCTAACACTTTTGGGGGCGCACCAAAATCTCACTATCGTTCCGGGAGCCCTGAACGATACCGAGCAGCTCGCCGCAGCATCCTCCGGGCAAGACGTGATGGTCAGCATCCTGGGCCAGAAAGCCACGGTACGAGAGTTTCTCTCCTCCACGTTCATGCAGGAGCGCCTGCCCCTCATCATGGAGGCGGTCACGGGCGCAGGCGTGAAGCATTGCGTTCTGATGAGCGCCTACGGTGTGGGCGATACGGTACGGACCGCGTCCCTGCCCATGCGCCTGGTATGCAAGGTCATCATGCGCGGCATTTTTACCGACAAGGTTAAGGCGGACGCCCTGGTTGCCGAATATCAGCCGTATATTTCGCGTGCACATCCGGGCAGGCTGACCGATAAGCCAGGTAAGGGCGGGGTGAAGGTGTTTGATATGGCGAGTGTCGAGCTAACTCCGGGCATCCCCACGATTGCCCGTGAAGACGTTGCCGATGCGCTGCTTACTATCGCCAAGAACCCCCAGAACGCGGGCACAGATTTTTTGGTGACGATTGGGGACGTTGCCCTACGCTCGCGCCAGAAATAAACCGGTAGGCTTAATGACATGACGACTACGAACACCTTCCCCGCCGCCATTCTCTTCGACCACGACGGAACCCTCGTCGATACTGAACCCGTATGGGCTGCCGCAAAGGTTGCTCTCGCCGCAGAATTTGGCGGCACCTGGACTGAGCAGGACACCCTCGACTGCCTGGGCCTATCCATGCAGTTCACCCTGGATCGCCTGCGTGAGCGCGGCGTGAACCTGCCGGACGAGGAGATTAACGATCGACTGGTGGCAAAGGTGCGCGAGGCCCTGGCACACCAGCCGGTCGAATTTCTGCCCGGCATTGAGCGTTTCCTCTTGGAGGTTCACGATGCGCAGATTCCGGCGGCAGTCGTCACGAATGCGACCACCTCCGTGGCTCGCCGCACCGCGAATGCGGCACCCGAGGGCACGTTCTCGGTGGTTATTGGCAACGATGAGACCACCAACCCCAAGCCGGACCCGCAGCCCTATCTTTTGGCGGCGGAACGTCTGGGCGTTGATCCGACTCAGTGCGTGGCTCTCGAGGATTCCCCTTCGGGCGTGCGCAGTGCGACCGCGGCGGGTATGCGCGTCATTGTTGTGCCGGGCGAGCTGGAGGTTCCGGCGGAGCTGGGCACCGCGCGCCTCAAGCATGAGGAGCTGACTCTGGAGGCGGTTCGCGCGCTGGCGTAACCGCCCGATTCGCACGCGGGAAGCCCTACAGAAAGGCCGGAAGCTCTGTAGAAAACTGAATACGCTTCACCATAAAGGGTGGGATGCGCGATATGAGATACCGCGTGTCCCACCCTTTGTGCGTGCTTGGGCGGTGAGCCACGCGGGCATTTGGGGCTGACACGTTTAAGCAGCGCCTTTTGAACAGGGGCTTTTAAGTGCGGCGCGACACATAGATGACAATTTATTACGAATTACTCAAAATAACCTTGACAATGGTTCCTTAAAATGATTTACTCATAATAACGATTCGGCGGGGCGACAAATCCCACCGAACCACAAGCATCACAGCATCATGAAGGAGACCATCATGGCATTCGCAAACTACACCGCACCCGGCCTGACCCTCGAAGAAGGCAAGGGCATTTCCGAGGTTCTCCAGGCACGTCTGCACGACCTGAACGACCTGCACCTGCTGCTGAAGCACGCTCACTGGAACGTGACCGGCCCCGGCTTCATCGCCGTTCACGAAATGATTGACCCCCAGGTCGACACCGTCCGCGAGTTCGTCGACGCCATCGCAGAGCGTATGGCAACCCTGGGCGCAACCCCCAATGGCCTGGCTGGCGCACTGGTCGCACAGCGCACCGTCGAGGACTACCCCGTCGGCCGCGCACGCGTTGCTGACCACCTGCACGCTCTGAACGACGTGTACACCCGTGTGATCAAGGATCACCGCAAGGCTATTGCTTTTGCCGGTGAGTCCGACCCCGTCACTGAGGACCTGCTGATTGGTCAGACCGCTGAGCTGGAGAAGTTCCAGTGGTTCATCCGCGCGTTCCTGGAAAACGGCGAAGGCAACATCTAAGCCATCGTTCTAAAGACACGAATTTTTAGAATCACGAAACCGGGCGGATGCGCTCTCCTTTATGGAGGGTGCACCCGCCCGGTTTCTGTGCTGTTTCGGTGCTTTTTCCCGACGTTTCGCCTCGCCCGCGGGGTACTCTAGAGTACGTTGAGGCGAACATTATTATCGGGTTAGGCCGTCCTAGATTTTCTGTTCAGAGTGTTCTAGAGTGGTTCACTGTTCATGACAGAGCACACAGACATGAACGCATCATCAGGCGCAGGGATCCAGCCCTGCACGCACGGCACCCGTGGAAAGGGAACTATGAGCACGCACGCCCAGCACGAGCACGGCGAAGAAACTGAGAAACTTCAGCCGGAAAACACCGCTACCGAGGCTCCGCAGGCCACCCGCCATAGCGCCGTTACCTCCCCCTCCCCCACGCAGATTAAGCGTTGGCGCCGCTACCTTGCCGATGAGGAGTCGGAGGCGCGCATCTACCGCTACCTGGCTCGCCGTGCCGAGGGTACCGACCGTGAGATTTTGCTGCAGGTTGCTGAGGCGGAGAAGCGTCACCAGCAGCATTGGCGTGACATGCTCGGCGAGCACGCGGATGTACACGTGCGCCCGTCCCTGCAATCGCAGCTACTGCAGTTCTTGGCGAAGAACTTCGGTTCGGTGTTTATTCTTGCGATGGCTCAGCGCGCCGAGTCCCGCTCCCCCTACGCTGAGGACCCGGACGCCACCGAGGAAATGGCGGCTGACGAGGCGATTCACGAGGAGATTATTCGCGCCCTGGCGACTAACGGTCGCGAGAAGCTTTCGGGTAATTTCCGTGCGGCGGTCTTTGGCGCTAACGACGGTTTGGTGTCGAATCTGGCGCTGACTATGGGTATTACCGCGTCGGGCGCGTCCAGTTCGATGGTTCTGCTGTCGGGTATTGCGGGTCTGCTGGCGGGTGCGCTGTCGATGGCGGCGGGTGAGTTCGTGTCGGTGCGTTCTCAGCGTGAGCTGCTGGATGCCTCCCAGCCGACCCAGGTGACCCTGCGTGTTGCGCACGATTTGGATTTGGATTCGAACGAGCTGGAGCTCATTTACCGTGCCCGCGGCATGGAGCCGGACGCGGCGCATCACCGTGCGATGGAGCGTTTCGGCTACCTGGATTGTGACTGCGATCCGTCGCTGTCTCACCGCGAGGAAGAGGATCGTGAGGAGAATGTGGCTTTGGGTACCGATATTGGTGCCGCCGCAGCGTCGTTCGCGTTCTTCGCTTCGGGTGCGTTGGTTCCGATTCTGCCGTATATCTTTGGCTTGTCGGGTGTGTTCGCGATGGTGTTGTCCCTGCTGTTTGTGGGTGCGGCGCTGGGCTTCACCGGCGGCGTGGTGGGCCTGCTTTCGGGTGCTTCCCCGCTCAAGCGCGGTGTTCGTCAGATTCTAATTGGCTTTGGCGCTGCGTTCGTGACCTACCTGCTGGGTCTGGCGTTCGGCACGACGGTCGGCTAGTTACAACACCCCCAATAAGCTCTCGACAAGTGTATATAGCCGCTCTGGAATTTGTTTTCAAGCGTTTGAGAACTATTCGGATGCAGAAATCCCCCGGTGGATACATTCAGTGTATCCGCCGGGGGTTTTCTATATGTTCTTACCCTGCATGAGGGGTTGATCTATTACGGGTGAATCTCCGCGGTGGTGGCCTGACCGGAAACGCTCTCCGAACCGCTCGCGCCGTTGCCGGAGTAGGTCAGGTTTGCGACCTGCACGCTGGAGGTCTGCTTGTACGAAACCCAGCCGTCGTTTGCCGGGAAGCGCAGCTGCGCCGGCATGAAGTTGGTCTGGCTGTAGTACTTGGTGCCGGACTGCTTCATGGTGTACGCCTTGCTGGTGGTGTAGACGATACGACCCTTGAAGGTGTAGGTGCCGTCAGAGTTTTTGGTGACGGTCGGTACTTCTGCGGTCCAGGTGCCGGCGGTCTGCGCGACGGACAGGTACTTTGCCTGGCCTGCGGAGGCTACCAGTTCGGTGGTCTTACCGGTCAGCTTGCGACCGGAGGGGGCCCATGCCTGACCGTTGATCTTACCGAGCTTAAGGAGCGACTGTGCGCTGGCGGCGACGGTGTACTCAACCTCGGTTACGAAGGTTGCGCCAGCTGCGAGGGTGACGCTGCTGCCGGGGATGTAGCCGGTGCCGGTTGCGGTGTCCTTGGTCGGTACGGACCACCAGAAGCCGCTGGAGGACATGTATGCGCCGTTTGCGCCGGTCTGGGAGTTGGTGACGGGGGTGAACTTACCTTCGCCGTTGACGTAGGTTGCGCTCTTGGGCTTGGAGGTTGCGTCGTCCCAGTTGATGTCGGAGTCGGGGGTGCCGGAGGCAGTGAAGTGTGCCTCGGGGCTTGCCGGGTTGATGGTGCCGGTGTTGTTGGAGGATGCGTAGCCGACGTAGCCGCCGTTGTTCTGCACGCTGACGTACACGCCGTACTGCACGCCGGGGGTTTCCTTGGATGCGGCGTAGGCAGGTACTGCTGCGGAGGCTGCGACGACGGGTGCGGACCAGACGCCTGCCTTTGCGATGGTGCGGCGAGAGATGGGCTGAGTCATGAGTGTAGTGATCTCCTGTGAGTGTTTGGTGTTTCTTAGAGCCGCTCAGAATGGTTCTGACTAGGCTCAATGCACTCCAGTATACAAAGGTTGAGGTTATATCTGCACCTTATGAGGGCGGATGTGCACAATCTTACTTTCCTCCGTAAGTTCTACCGCCCGGTTTCAAACATCTCAAAAGCATCCTCAAATCCCAGCACTATTCGGCAGCTGGAGCGGCTCAACCTTCCTCTTTTCCCCGGTGCATTCCCCTCCAGCACCTCTGGGCGTTCTTCGGCACTGTCTCTGTTGAGTTCCCGGTTAAAGCACAGATGCCGGTAGCCTCATGGACTACCGGCATCTGCCGCAATACTATGCTGTTTACTTCGCTGCGAAGATTTCGCGCATCAGGTTTGCAGCCTCGGAGGGGGTCTTACCGACCTTCACGCCTGCTGCTTCCAGAGCTTCCTTCTTCGCCTGAGCGGTACCGGAGGAACCGGAGACAATAGCGCCTGCGTGGCCCATGGTCTTACCCTCAGGAGCGGTGAAGCCTGCAATGTAACCAACGACGGGCTTGGTCACGTTTGCCTTGATGTACTCTGCAGCACGCTCCTCAGCGTCACCACCGATCTCACCAATCATGACGATTGCTTCGGTCTCGGGGTCAGCTTCGAAAGCTTCCAGAGCGTCGATGTGGGTGGTGCCGATGATGGGGTCGCCACCAATACCGATAGCGGTGGTGAAACCAATGTCGGACAGTTCGTACATCAGCTGGTAGGTCAGGGTACCGGACTTGGAAACCAGACCAATCTTGCCCTTGCCGGTGATGTTCGCCGGGATAATACCAACCAGGCACTCCTCGGGGGAGATGATGCCGGGGCAGTTGGGGCCAATGATGCGGGTGATCTGCTTGCCGTTCTCGTCCACGGATGCCTTAGCAGCTGCCCAGAACTCTGCGGAGTCCTGAACCGGAACGCCCTCGGTGATGACGACGACGAGGCCGATCTTAGCCTCGATAGCCTCGAGAACTGCTGCCTTAGTGAAGGCCGGGGGAACGAAGACGATGGAGACGTTCGCGCCGGTCTTCTCCATAGCCTCAGCTACAGAACCGAACACGTTCAGCTCGATGTCGGAGCCGTCCTTCGCCTTGTGGGTGACGGTGGTGCCAGCCTTGCGAGCGTTCACGCCGCCCACAATGTTGGTGCCTGCTGCGAGCATGCGTGCGGTGTGCTTGGTACCCTCGCCACCGGTGATGCCCTGAACGATGACCTTGGAGTCCTTGTTCACAAAGATAGACATATTACTTCCTTGAAATCCTTTGCTGGCGATTACGCCTTGTGAGCGAGCTCTGCTGCCTTGTCGGCGCCGGAGTCCATGGTCTCAGCCAGAACAACCAGCGGGTGGTTCGCCTCGGAGAGGATACGGCGACCCTCAGCAACGTTGTTGCCGTCCAGGCGCACAACCAGGGGCTTGGTTGCTGCGTCGCCCAGAATCTCCAGAGCCTTCACAATGCCGTCTGCCACTGCGTCACATGCGGTGATGCCGCCGAAGACGTTCACGAAAACGCTCTTGACCTGCTCGTCGCCCAGAATGATTTCCAGACCAGCAGCCATAACCTCAGCGGACGCGCCGCCACCAATATCAAGGAAGTTTGCGGGCTTGACGTTGCCGTGGTTCTCACCAGCGTATGCAACGACGTCCAGGGTGGACATAACCAGACCTGCACCGTTACCAACGATGCCGACCTCGCCGTCCAGCTTCACGTAGTTCAGGTCGAACTGCTTTGCCTTAGCTTCCAGCGGGTTCTCAGCGGACTTGTCCACGAGAGCCTCGTGCTCGGGCTGGCGGAATTCTGCGTTGTCGTCCAGGGAGACCTTGCCATCCAGAGCGAGGATGGTACCCTCGGGGGTCAGAACGAGGGGGTTAACCTCAACCAGGGTTGCGTCTTCCTTGGTGTAGACTTCGCCCAGCTTGACGAGAACGGGAACAACCTTCTCCTGCAGTTCTGCGGAGAAACCTGCTGCCTTAGCAATTTCCTCAGCCTTAGCCTGGTCCAGGCCGACCAGCGGGTCAACCTCGATCTTTGCCAGTGCCTCAGGGCGCTCTGCAGCGAGCTGCTCAATTTCCATACCGCCTTCTACCGAGCACATTGCCAGGTAGGAGCGGTTTGCACGGTCCAGCAGGAGGGAGAAGTAGTATTCTTCGGCGATGTCTGCGCCGTCAGCGACCAGCACGCGGTGAACGGTGTGGCCCTTGATGTCCATGCCGAGAATTGCCTTAGCGTGCTCGTAAGCTTCTTCGGGGGACTTTGCGAGCTTAACGCCGCCAGCCTTACCGCGGCCGCCGGTCTTAACCTGAGCCTTAATGACGGTCAGGCCGCCAATTTCCTCAGCTGCTGCCTTTGCTTCTTCAGGGGTGGTCGCAACAATGCCCTTGAGCACGGGTACACCGTGCTTTGCGAAGAGCTCGCGCGCCTGGTATTCGAAAAGGTCCACAGGTGTCCTTCTTCTTCGAAGTGGTGCCGAGTACTGGTGCACTCGGCTTGGTCATTAGAGGAGGTTCCCCTGTGTGTCCGGTACGTGCGATAGGTGTCTCTCGCACCCGGCGCACACGCATCATTGACGCGGGGAATTTCTCTCGTCTCTACTCTATCGGATTCGGCGTGAGCTCGCACTCACGGAACCCTAAATCTGAGATTTTAGCGACTCAGCTCACAAATATTTTGGGTACATTCTACCCAAAGGCTGTGCACCGGGTAACTAACCCAAACTCGCGCTCCCCCATCCGCCGCGAAATACCGGCGAAAATGCGGCGTTTACCGCCGTGCTCTGCAAAGCCCCAGTCCCCTTCTCAGCAGGCGGACAACACGCCCGGTACGGCGCACAAAAGAGGGGCGGGAACCTCAGGTACCCGCCCCTCCATCGGCGTTGTCAGGTTCGCACGCCTGACGCGTTAGCTCACCTTCTCCAGCGGCGCGTAACGCAGCAGCAGGCGCTTCTCTTCCGAACCGAAACGGACCTTTGCCACGGTCTTATCGCCGCTACCCTCAACGGCGAGCACGCGGCCCTCACCGAACTTGGTGTGGCGCACGGTATCGCCGACCGCCAGAGTCGGGATTTCCTTGCTCTGGTGCACGCGGGAACGGTTCGTCACCTTCGAGGTGGCCGCCGCCAGCCCGTAGCTTGCCGAGCCGTTAATATCCGCGGTGGACGGCTCGGAGCGGCGTGCGGGGCGAGACTCGTAGGGGTCGTATGAGCCGCGCGAGCCACCGGAACTGTACCCGCCCGAGCTGTAACCACCCGAGTAGCCGCCGGAACCATAGCCGGAACGGGAACCACCCGAATAGCCGCCACCGTACGAGTTGCCGTAGGAGCTGCCACCATAGGAACTGCCGCGAGCGCCATACGCACCCATACCGGAGGCGCCAAAGCCCGAGAAACCGGCGGTGCGCTTCCACTCGATGAGCTCCTCCGGGATTTCCTCCAGGAAGGGCGAGGGCGGGTTGAACTGGCTCTTACCCCACATGGTGCGGGTTTCCGAGCGGGTCAGGTACAGGCGCTCCATGGCGCGGGTCAGACCCACGTACGCCAGGCGGCGTTCCTCGCTCATTTCCTTCTCATCGGTCAGGGCACGCTGATGCGGGAACAGGCCGTGCTCCATGCCGGTCAGGAACACCACGGGGAATTCCAGGCCCTTGGCGGTGTGCAGGGTCATGAGGGTGACCATGCCCTGCGCCTTCGCCTCGGCGGCTTCGGCGGCAATCTGTGCGGCGGAGGCGTTCTCACCCTCCGCGCTGGCGGGGCGGTTCGGGATCGAGTCGGCGTCGGCGACCAGAGCCACGTGTTCGAGGAACTGCTCCAGGTCGGCGCCGGGGTTCTCGGTCTCGAACTCGACCATGGCGTCAAGCAGCTCGGAGAGGTTCTCCACGCGCGATTCGTCCTGAATGTCCTTGGAGGCGCGCAGAGTCGCCAGGTACCCGGTCTGCTCCAGGACTGCTTCCAGGCAGGTTGCGGCGGGTTCGGTGCGGGCAATCTGCGCCAGGTCGTCCATGAGGCGCACGAACTCGGCGTACTTCTTGACCGCGGCGGCCCCCAGGCCGGGGATGTCGGCTACCTGGCGTGCAGCGGCGTAGAAGGAGATGCGGTTCGCACTCGCGTACTCCGCCACCACGGACTCAGATTTGGCACCGATACCGCGCTTGGGTTCGTTGAGGATGCGGCGCACGTTCACGTCGTCATCGGGGTTGCTCAGGGCGCGCAGGTACGCCAGCGCGTCCTTGATTTCCTTACGCTCGTAGAAGCGGGTACCACCGACCACGCGGTAGGGCAGGCCGGCACGCATGAGCATGTCCTCGAGGGTTCGGGACTGCGCGTTGGTGCGGTAGAAGATTGCGACGTCACCGGGCTGCACGCCGTGCTCATCGGCAAGGCGGTCAATTTCGCGGGTGATGTAGCGCGCCTCGGCGTGTTCGGATTCGGCGACGTAACCGATGATTTTCGCACCCGCGCCGGAGGCGGTCCACAGCTTCTTGGGGCGACGGTCGGGGTTGCGTTCAATGACCGCGTTCGCCGCGGAGAGGATGTTCTGCGTGGAACGGTAGTTCTGTTCCAGCAGGATCGTGTGGGCGTTCGGGTAGTCCTTCTCGAAGTCCGTAATATTGCGGATATCCGCGCCACGGAAGGCGTAGATGGACTGGTCGGAGTCACCCACCACAGTCAGCTCGGCAGGGGGCACGGCGTCCGGGTAGGGGCCGCGGTCAGCCGGTGCCTTCGTGTGGGCGCCGACCAGTTCACGCACCAGCTGGTACTGGGCGTGGTTGGTGTCCTGGTACTCGTCCACGAGGATGTGGCGGAACTTGCGGCGGTAGTAGTTCGCGATTTCGGGGAACTTCTCGAGCAAGAAGACGGTGCGGCCAATCAGGTCGTCAAAGTCGAGGGAGTTGGCGGCGCGCAGACGCTGCGTGTAGACGGTGTAAATCTGCGAGATGGTCTTCTCGTACGGGTTATCGCTCGCCACGCGGGATGCGTACGCTTCGGCGCTGACCAGCTCGTTCTTCAGCGCGGAGATACGGTTGCCCACGGCTTTGGCGGTGAACTTCTTGGTGTCCAGGTTGAGCTCTTTAATGATGAGGCTCAGCAGGCGCTGCGAGTCGGTCGAATCGTAGATGGTGAAGGTGGACTTCAAACCCAGGGCGGCGGCCTCACGGCGCAGCACGCGCACGCAGAAGCTGTGGAAAGTAGAAATCCACATGTGCTTGGCGCGCGGGCCAACCAGTGCCTCAATACGTTCACGCATTTCGGCGGCAGCCTTGTTGGTGAAGGTGATGGCGAGAATCTGGCCGGGGGTCGCGCGGTGGGTTGCGAGCAGGTAGGCGATGCGGTGGGTGAGCACGCGGGTCTTGCCGGAGCCGGCGCCCGCGACAATGAGCAAGGGCGAGCCGGAGTGCAGCACGGCTTCTTCCTGGCGTTCGTTGAGCCCTGCGGTGAGTGAGGTAGGGTCCACGGCGTTGAGGCTGTGGGCGCGTTCGCCGTAGGGGTCGGCGGGGTCGAAGTCATCGCCGTAGCCACCGACGCGGTAGGCGGGCGGCATGAAGTCGCCGAGCGGGTCTGCGGCGGTGAAGGCTGCGGGTGCGCCGGGTTCAGGAACGGGCGCGCTGGTAGCAGGGGTACCGTAGGCGGGCATGCCGGTGGGCAGGGCGGCGGGTACGTCCTGTGCGGGTTCCTCCATCACCGGAGCATCCATCACTGCGGCGTCCATGGGAGGGGCGTAGTAGTCGTCCTCGGCAGGGGGCACGTCGTAGTAGGGGTCGAAGGGCGGCTCGTCATCCGCTACCGGTGCTGCGGGGGTGACGAGTTCGGCGGCGAACAGGCCGTCCTGTTCGGTGAAGGGCTGCTTCTGCTGTTCGGGCTTGTCGCTCATCATCTACCTCGCTGCCTAGAATACACGTTCGATATTCCATGCTACCGCATTTGCTCCGCGGCTCCCACCCGCTCGGTCATCCGCCGCACGTCCTATATCGGCAACGGCACACCGGTGGCGCAGAATAGTCATGCTAGGATGACCGCATGACCCAGACCTTACCTCCGAGCCTCTCAATAGCCCTATGGTGCAATGGCTCAGCCGACGAAGCCGCACAATTCTATACCAGGGTTTTTCGCGATGCTTCCATCATGGAACAGGTGCCCGGACTCACGACTCTAAGCATCCATGGCTTCCAGCTCTCGCTCATTAACGGTGATGACCGGTACGTCCCGAACCAGTCCATCAGTTGCATCCTAAACTTTGACCCGCTCCTCTTCGGTGGTGAGGCGCAAGCGCGAGCATACCTCGATGAACTCTACGAAGAGCTAAGTACCGGCGGTGTGCTGATGGAACTGGGTGAGTATCCTTTCTCCCCACGCTACGCCTGGGTGCGTGATCGTTTCGGCATGACCTGGCAGCTGATGCTTACCAATCCTGCAGGCGACCCGCGACCCTTCGTCGTGCCTTCTTTCATGTTTGGCGGCACGAATCACGGCAATGCAGAGGAAGCCACCAACGGCTGGATTTCCATGTTTGATGATGCCCGCCGCGGCACCCTGTACCACTATCCGGAAGGTAGCCCCTTTGAGGCAGATGCGGTCATGTTTACCGACTTCAACCTGCATGGCACCTGGATGGCGGCTACTGATTCCGGTACTTTCCACGATTTCACATTCACGCCGGGGGTTTCGGTAGTTCTTTCGTGCCGTACTCAGGAGGAGATTGATTACTATTGGGAGCAGCTCTCGGCTATACCTGAGGCGGAGCGTTGCGGCTGGTGTGTAGATCGCTGGGGTATTTCTTGGCAGGTTGTCCCGCACAATATTGCTGAGCTGATGGCGGATAAGGCCGCTCGCGAGAAGATCCTGCTGATGGGCAAGATTGACCTGTCTCAGCTATAACAACGTGTTTTCTTGAGTGCTCGTTACGTGCCGAAACAGAGAAACCGCCCGCGCCTGCCAATGCAAGCGACGGGCGGTTTTCTCGTACCGGCGTGACTACCGATTCTGTGTGCCCCCGAGACGATTCGAACGTCCGACACCTTCTTTAGGAGAGAAGTGCTCTATCCCCTGAGCTACGAGGGCGTACCTATCCAGTATAAGGCACCCCGCACCGCGAGTCCGCACAGCCTGTGTTCACCGCCCTGTGTTCACCGCCTGAGGACACCCGCACCCGGCGGCAGAACCGCTCCTACAATGTACGAATGAGCATCTACATTGACCCGCCCATCTGGCCCGCGCACGGCACCGTCTTCTCACACCTCATCTCCGATGTGTCACTGGCGGAACTGCACGAGTTCGCCGCCGCGGCGGGCATCAGTGAGCGTGCCTTCGACCGCGACCACTACGACGTGCCGGCGCACCTCTACGACGAGCTGGTGCGGGCGGGCGCGAAGGAACTCAGCGGTGCACAGCTGACTCGCACGCTCATTGCCAGCGGTCTGCGGATTCCCCTGAAGGAACGCCCCGAGAAGATTCGCCCGCGCCTGCTTCGCGCCTGGGAAGCGGCATTTGCGCCCCGCCTTAATACACCCCGTCTCAAGCATGTGGAGGCTCCTGCCATGAGCCAAGCTCAACTCACGGCGCAGGTAGCGGAACTGGGTGAGAGCCTGCTACAGGCGTGGGAGCAGCCGCACCGCACCTACCACCACAGCGGGCACCTTTCGCAGATGCTCACCGATCTGGACCGCCTCTACGCACACCGCACGCAGGGTTCTACTCCCCTGGCGTTGGTTCTGGCGGCGTGGTTCCACGACGCGGTGTACGAGGGCGCGCCGGGTGAGGATGAGCACCGTAGCGAGCAGCTGGCGAGCACCTCCCTGGAGCCGCTGGTTACCGCGGGTCTGCTCAGTGGTGACGAGCTGCAGATGGTGGGCCTTCTGGTGCGTGCCACGGCAACCCACGAGCTGCCCGAGTCTGCCGATCTACCGGCAGGCTATGAGCCGGCGGATATTCAGTTTTTCCTCGATGCCGATATGGCTATCCTGGCGGCTGATTCGGCACGCTACCGCCGCTACCTGCGCGGGGTGCGTAGCGAGTACTCCCATTTTGACGATGAGGCGTTCCGTACCGGTCGTACGACCTTCCTGCGTTCAATCCTGGGTCGCGAGCGCATCTTCCTCTCCGAGGAGGGTCTACAGCTTTGGGAGGAGTCCGCGCAGGCTAATCTGCAGGCAGAGCTCAGCGAGTGGGAGCAGAACCCGCAGGGACTTCTGCAGGCTCTCGCGCCCTAGCCGCATACACCTAAAACACGTACCGCCGAGAATGCACCCGTACTAAGGTGCGTTCTCGGCGGTATTTTCGTGGAATCTCTCGGGTACGCAAAAGGCGCCCACCCCGTGCGGGGTAAGCGCCTTTTGAGAAGTATGTTGGGCTAGACCCAGCTCTTATGCGCTAAGGCTTAGAGCGCGGTGTAGTAGCCGTCAACGGACATCCAGGAGGTGGGGTGCACCAGGGTACCGTTGGTGGGGTTCAGAGCGGAAATCATCTTGCCATCGCCCAGGTAGATACCAACGTGGCTGTAGCCGTTCTGGAAGACGATGTCGCCGGGCTGGGGGTTAGCGGTCGGGCGCAACTCGTTCTTCATTGCGTAGGTGAAAGCGGTCAGCTTGATGCCGTGCTGAGCGAAAACCCAGGAGGTGAAGCCGGAGCAGTCCCATGCACCGAAGGTCTTGCCGCCCCAAACGTATGCGCCGCCCAGGCCGCTCATTGCGGTTGCAACGATTGCGTCGCGGGATGCGTTACCGGTGGAAGCTGCGGGGTCTCAACTGCGGGAGCAGCGGGTGCCTCGGTTGCTGCGGGAGCAACGTAGGTCTGCTGTGCCTGAGCCTGGGGTGCAACGTAGGTGGTTGCGGGGGTGTTGTAGCTGGTGTAGTCGAACTCGTAGTTGGTGTAGTCGTAGGACAGATCAGCAGCAGCGGGGATCTGTGCAAATGCGTTCGCGGGAACGGTCGAGCCGAGCAGGATTGCGCCTGCTGCGAGGGTTGCACCTGCGGTACGTACGATCTTCTTAACCATTGATAATTCCTCCATTGCCTGACGAGGTGAGCTGTCGGACTCGAGCATGGATTCGCTCGGCCACCGAAGTGACTTAGCCCCGAGGCCTCTCGATTGAGAAGCCGTATCCCAGCTTGGGGATTGGGTCCCCCGCTTCTGCCATATTGGGTAGACGTTCATCGAAGCGTTGGCAGAACTCAGCGGAACCGCTTCGACGGTGCCCTCTTACGATTAGGATTTAGGCACAAATCGAGAATACACAGAAAACTCCCAGTTGTCACTTCATTCGGACTTAAATTTTGAGCTTTCACCCCCGGCGGAACGGAGCGGGTTTGGGCAACTAGAACCCCGTTTATTTATGGGAGCTTAAGCAGATTAAGGCGTTTGACTAGGCATTTCACAAGGATGCACATTCGCTTTTAATGCACTACCACCCCTTAAGGGCATGGTTCAAAACTCTTAAAAATGACCCTCGTCTCTTAAGCTTTTGCTCCCATATACTCACTCAGAAACCGGCGTGTCTCTTAGCTTCAACCTCAGATTTAAGCGAAAAACGCGAAAAATGCACTCAAGCGCAGTTGCCAAAAAGTTAAGAGAGGAGTATATGCTCGCTCACGTGAGGGTAGCCTGGGCCACTGATCTACGCCACTTAGTCCACCTTTTGCAGCCCGAATACGCCTCGTTCCTCCGCTTTCCCCGATTCTTCCCTTATATGCGGCGTTTTACTCCGATTATTGAGCTAAATCGTCCATTATCTAAGACAAAGCCGGTTCTCAGGGAGCTAACGGCACAAAAAACGGTGGTACCGCCTCCTCAAGTGAGGAGGCGATACCACCGTTTAGCGTGAACTGGGTTAGCGGACTCTCAGAATTAGAGCTTAGAGGTTGCCGCCGCGCTTGACCACAATTGCGTTTGCCACGTCCATATCCAGGGAGAGGGTGTCCTCTTCACCGTCGGCGTGAACAATCACGTCATCGTCCTGACCGGCGACCACGGACACCGAAGCGCCGTAAACAATACCTGCGTCAGCCAGCAGCTTCAGCAACTCAACGTCAGTCTGAATGGACTCGGGGAAGCGAGAAATAGTGAAACGGTCCTCGGGACCGGAGTCGCGTGCCGCCAGGGACATGGGCACGGTGCGCTCGTCGTTCTTCTCGCTAGCGTGGCCCAGGTCCTCCAGGCCGGGAATAGCGTTACCGTACGGGGAGAACTTGGGGTCCTTGAGCATCTCCAGGATGCGCTTCTCCACCTTGTCACTCATGACGTGCTCCCAGCGGCATGCCTCTTCGTGCACGTACTCAAGTTCCAGACCAATAATGTCGGAGAGTAGCCGCTCAGCCAGGCGGTGCTTACGCATCACCTCGACCGCCTTGTGGCGGCCTTCCTCGGTCAGTTCGAGGTGGCGGTCCGGCTCAACGGTGAGCAGGCCGTGCTTCTCCATGCGTGCCACAGTTTGGGAAACGGTCGGGCCGGAGTGCTCGAGTCGTTCAGCGATGCGCGCACGCATGGGGACGATGCCCTCTTCCTCCAGTTCGAGGATGGTGCGCAAATACATCTCTGTGGTATCGATGAGGTCTGTCATATATCTCTCCCAGCTATCACCGCAACAGTACTTAGATAGCACTGCCTAAGTCGTTACTTAATTCAATAATCTATTATGTACTTTTTCAGCGGCTTTTGCCACGGCTTAAGTCATTGAGTCGCCCAATGAAAACTCATTGGACGACTCAAGACACCTTATATATACGCTTTTGCTAACCCACCCCTTATTAAGAGGAGTAGACGGTAGGCTTACTCTGCGGACTCAGCCTCAGCGGTTTCTTCCACGGCAGATTCGTTCTCTTCCGCTTTGTTCTCTGCGGGCTCAGCAGATTCCTCTGCCTCAGCGGTTTCGGCAGACTCTGCGTTCTCCTGCTCGGCGTTCTCCTCCAGGTCTTCCGGGCGAACGCGGTCAGCCCACGGCACCCAATCCGGCGCAATGAGCGCGTCGTCGCCGGGCAGCAGGCCCACCTCGCAGATCGTTGCCACGCGGGAACGAGGCGCACGCGAGAGGGTCGCGAACCAGAACCAGCCGCGGTAACCGGGCAGGGTGCACTCGAAAAGGTGAGTGCTCAGACGCTCTTCCTCGGCGCGCACGTGGTGCACCAGGCCGATAGCGTGTGCCGGGGCGATTTCCTGAACGCCCTGCAAAGCCACATCCTTGGCGGCGGCAAGAATCTCATCCACCTTGGAGGTGCGGCGCAGCTTGTGCGGAACACCCAGGGAGGGGGCACCCACCTCTTCATCCAGCGGGGTGAAGGGGTCGGGGGTGGAGTCTTCGTTCTGTGCGGTTTCTTCGGCAGCGGATTCCCCGGAGGCAGATTCCTCAGCGGTAGATTCCTCAGCGGAAGCGTCAGCCGCCTCAGTCTCCTCAGCGTTCACGGAGGGCTGAGTCTCAGCAGGTACAGCGCTACCCTCGTCGGTGCTCTCAGGCGCGGCAGAAGGCACAACGGACTCTGCGGGCGCGTCAGTAGCGGGCGTAGTTTCGGGGAGCAGTTCAATAACCTGTTCAGACATACCCCTCTTCGCCCACGAACAGCTGTGTGTGAGCTGATACCGTTAATTTCATGAGTAATGAACCCGCACAGGATAAGCACAACACTGCAGAGCAGATCCCTGCACCCCTGCCCTACGCCGGAGCCATCCGTTGGCTCGGCGCGGCAGGTGCGCTTCTCGCCCTGCTCTGTCTGCTCACCGGAGTTGCCATGCTCGTGATGAAGTGGGTTGGGGCAACGCCGCCCGCCCTCATGAGCCAGATTCCGCTGGTCCTCCTACCCGTCGCCTTTATTGCACTCATGGCCGCACTCATCCTGTCGGTCATGCGCCGCAACAAGGCATAAAGATTTGAGCCGCAAGCTCACACACATCATTCACTTATCAAGTACAGCCTGCCATTCAGAGAGAAAGATAGAGTATGTCTGCTGAAGCAAAACTCCTAGTCGTCGATGACGAGTTCAACATTCTTGAATTGCTCGCCACCTCCCTGCGTTTCGCCGGTTTTGAAGTAGTTACCGCCGGCAACGGCCGCGAAGCCCTCGAAAAGGCGCACGCCGAAAACCCCGACCTCATTGTCCTGGACGTCATGATGCCCGGCATGGACGGCTTCGAGGTGACCCGCCGCCTGCGCGAAAACGGCACCACCACCCCCGTACTCTTCCTGACCGCAAAGGACGCCACCGAGGACAAGGTGACCGGTCTGGGTGCCGGTGGTGACGACTACGTCACCAAGCCCTTCTCCCTCGACGAGGTGATCGCCCGCATCCGCGCGATTCTGCGCCGTAGCCGCAGCGTCCAGGAAGAGGACGACGCCGTACTGCGCGTTGACGCCCTCACCCTGAACGTGGACACCCACGAAGTGTTCCTCGGTGACGAAGAGATTGACCTCTCCCCCACCGAGTTCAACCTGCTGCACTACCTGATGCTCAACGCCAACCGCGTACTGTCCAAGGCGCAGATTCTCGACCACGTGTGGGAGTACGATTTCAACGGCGACTCCTCCATCGTTGAGTCCTATATTTCGTACCTGCGCCGCAAGATTGACAACAACCGTGAAAACCACGAGCCGCTCATCCACACCAAGCGCGGTGTGGGCTACATGATTCGCGGTTCTCGAGGCTAACGTGGCGCTCAAACCCCTCGACCGGATCCCCCAGTCTCTTTCCCTTCGCACCCAGCTGGTACTCATTACCTCCATGCTCATCGCCCTCTCCATTGCGGTGACGAGCCTGGTGGCGATTTCCGCTCTGCGTGCCCAGATGGTGCACCAGCTGGACGAAGAGATGAAGAACAGCGCCCCCTCACTCGTGCAGCTGGCGACCGTGCGCCCTTCCGGCAATCAGGAACAATCCCTGAGCACCTACCGCCTGTACCTGCTCGATAAGGACGGCAACGTACTGTACTCGCTCAAGTCCGAGGACAGCGAACAGTTCAGCGAGCCGGCGCTGCAGGGCTGGACCGAAGAGAAGGTTCGCAAGCAAAACGAGGAGGCGGTCACCGTCAACTCGGTGGGAAGCTCCTCCGATTGGCGTGTGCTCGCCGTGCCCATTGAAGCCAACGACTCTTCAGGCTTGCCGGAGGCGGCTTCCCTCATCATTGCCATGCCGCTGAAACAAACGAACCAGGTGGTCGCCCTCGTGGGCGTGCTGACCTTCGCGTTTGGTTTGGCGACTCTCGCCTCCGCGATTGCGATGACCTGGGTGATTGTGACCCGCACCTTCGAGCCGCTGGCTCGCGTGGAGCAGACCGCCGCCAAGATCGCTGCCGGTGACCTCTCTCAGCGTATTGAGGACTACAACCCCAGCAATGAGATCGGTAACCTCGCGGTTTCGCTGAACACGATGCTCACCCAGATTGAAATGCTCTTCAAAGCCCGCGAGAAGAGCGAGGCAAAAATGCGCCGCTTCGTGGGTGATGCTTCGCATGAGCTGCGCACCCCGCTGGTCAGTATTCGAGGCTACTCGGAGCTGTACCGTCAGGGCGCGCTACCGACCGATGAGGCTGTTGCTACCGCGATGAGCCGCATCGAATCGGAGTCCAAGCGTATGGGTCAGCTCGTGGAAGACCTGCTGACCCTGGCGCGTATTGATGAGCGCCGCGAATCCAAGCTGGCGCCCTTCGACCTGTTCAACCTTGCGGTGGACGCTACGAACGACGCCTACGCTACGGCACCCGACCGTGCAGTGTCCCTGGTGGGTCTGAACGAAGAGGTGGCACCGACCTCCGCAACCGTGCTCGGCGACGAGTCCCGTCTGCGTCAGGTCGTGGCTAACCTGCTGACCAACGCCATGCGCTACACCCCCGACGGCTCTCCCCTGGAGATTGCGGTGGGCGTACGCGAAGAGGTTCACGGCTTCCCGCTGTCCGTGTTGGAGGTGCGCGACCACGGCCCCGGCATTCACGGCGAGGACCGCGAGCGCGTCTTCGAGCGTTTCTACCGCACCGATGCTTCACGTTCGCGTGAGACCGGCGGTACGGGTCTGGGTCTGTCCATTGTGGCTGCGATTATCGAGCAGCATGAGGGCAGGATTCACATTGAAGAGACCGATGGTGGCGGCGCTACCTTCGTGATTTCTTTGCCGTTCTATCCGCCGCCCGTCTCGGACGATCAGCTGATGAAGTAGTACTGATGCATAAACCCCCGGATTGTGGAACTTGAGTGTTCTGCGGTTCGGGGGTTTTGCTGTGCGCCGGAGGCGGGATGATAACTCGCGGCGGCGCGAGTAAAGAGAGCGTGAGTAAGAAGGAGCGGCACGGCTAAAGAACAGCGGGAACAACCTAGCGCGCGTCATGGCGACGTCATTTTCGGGAGGGCTTTCGATTTTTTCGAGATGCGGAGTGAATCTGGCGGGTTTATCCACAGATTTATTTAATAATCACTTTTCAGCTCATTTGATGCATTTTGAAAGATATAGTGATAACAAGCTTCCGGTCAGGAACTCAACCCTTCCAGAGATCCACACCCCAAGCGCCACCACGGGGCAACCGCCCCACCTATCTCACATATCTCAAAGGAGAAAAACCATGGCACAGTTCAATGTCGATTCCGAAGTCATCGCAGCCAAGAGCGCACAGGCACGATCCTACGTCGCATCCATCACCGCAGACGTCAACGGTATGACCGCATCCCTGCACGATTTGCAGAGCTCCTGGACCGGCTCCGCATCCGCCAACTTCCAGGGCGTACTGGACCAGTGGCACGCAACCCAGCGCCAGGTCGAAGCATCCATCACCCAGATCAACGAGGCACTCACCCGCGCAGGCGTGAACTACGCAGACACCGAGCAGGCTAACGCCTCCATGTTCGTCGGCTAAGGGGTCAGGGCGGCAAGCCCAAAACCCCACCCGCAGCCAGGCAGCAGGCCGGGTGGTTTAAAGGTCCCGGACGCACGGCACACCGCCCGCCAGATTTGCCAGAAGGCGGCGAACATCTATTGAGAAAACCCCGCCGCATCCTCGAGAATGAGGATGCGGCGGGGTTTTATTGCACGGAAATCTTTGCGCCCAAGAGCCCATTCCTTAGGAGCTGAGCTTTAGGAGCTGAGCTTTAGGAAGCAGGGGTCTCCTGGCGGAAACGCAGACGCCACAGGCCGCGCTCAGCATCGTAATGCCAAATGCTCGAACGGCTCACGCGACCACGCGCGGTCGCAACCGCCGCCATAACCAGCACGCTGGAAGAATCCAGCACCTGCATACCCTGCTTGAGTGGGGCACCCTGCTGGGTGAAGGCGCGTTCGCGGTACTGCAGCACCGAGGAGCGGGACACCGACTTACCGGTGGCGGTCACCCACACCAGACGCTCGTGCAGCATGGACTCCAGCTGCGGTGCCTCCATGACGGAGCCGCGGCTTTCGAGTAGCTGTTCTGCGGCGGCGGCTTCCTCGGGGTTCAGAGCGGGTGCCGCGGGTGCCGCAGGGGCAGAAGCGGGTGCGTCCTTCACGGGTGCCTCAACCTGAGCGGGCTCTACGGTCTGTGCGGGCGCCGCGGCGGGCTCTACCGCCTGCTCTTCTGCGTGCGCTTCCGTCTCGCCCAGCAGTTCCGCCGGGTCAACATCGTTCGGGTCCAGACCTGCGAACTCTTCCAGACCGGTCAGGTCATCCTCTTCTTCCGCCTGCGCGGCACTCGATGCCTGCTGAGCGGTCTCCTCCTGCTGGCGTGCCAGTGCCTTTGCGTCACGCTCAGCGGCACGCTCTGCCGCGAGCGCCAGCTGTTCCTTGCGGGTGCGGACCGCCTCCGGGTCGGGGGCGTTCACCGCGGAGGCGGGGCGCAGCAGACCGGACAGGCGCAGGCTCTCCACGCCGCGCTGGGCGTTCTCAATCTCGGCTGCGGTGAATTCCTGCACGGGCAGGTGGGCGTCCGCAGAAGACTCGGAGGGCGCTGCCCCAGAGAGCGCAACCTCAGAGAGGGCAGGTTCTGCAGCCGGAGCGTTCACAATCGGCGCTTCAACAGCCGGAGCCTCCACAGGCTCCACAGCCGCAGTAGCGGGTTCAGCAGACGCGCCGAAGCCGGGGCCGTGCGCGGGTTCGCGTCCCTCCTGATAGGCACGCGCAGCACCATTCGCCAGGGAGTCCGCCTTCTCGTTGAGCTCGTGACCCGCGTGGCCCTTGACCCAAATAAACTCGTAGTCGCGGCCGGTCAGCGCCTGATCCAGCGCCTCCAGAAGATCGCGGTTGAGCACGGGCTTGCCGTCGGATTTCTTCCAGCCCTTCTTCTTCCAGCCGGGCATCCACTTGGTCAGCGAGTTAATGACGTACTGGCTATCGCAGTACACGCGCAGCTTCGCCTCCGGGCGGGATGCGGTCGCCTCGAACAGGTCCAGGACAGCTTTGAGCTCACCCATATTGTTGGTGCCGTGCGCCCAGCCTCCGCTCGCCCAGTGGTCGTCGTCGATATACCATGCCCAGCCCGCCGGTCCGGGGTTGCCCAGCGCCGAGCCGTCTGCGGCGGCAATGATCTCTTGCGTGCTGTTCACGGTACCTTCTTTCTGTGCCGCCACTCTATTGTGCGGGCGGCTGTCCGTAATGATGTCTGTGATGACTTTACCGCACCGGCGGCGAGGGTGTGTAGCGCACGGTCGCAGCTGTGGACAACCTCAAGCAGCCTCGGACACGCTCATTGCCGTAATGCCGGGCGGGTACACTAAACCTATGAGCTATTCTGCCCCCGAAACACCCAGCGCACAGCGCCCGGAGCGCCCTACCGCCCGTCCGAGCGAGTGCGTGCAGATTTTCGCTCTTCCCACCCGCACGATGTACGGTTCCCTGCGTTTTAGCTGGTTGAGCTACCTGGGGCTTGCTGAGCAGCAGCATGCGGCGCAGTTGCCGACCTCCACGGCGGCGGTCAGCTACCTGAGCACTCAGGCGCTCATGCGCGCCATGGCGGCGGCGCGTCTGGATGTGCCCTCCAGTGCCGCTTCTGAGATTGAGGTGGATCGTTCCTGCGCCCTGTGCACCAGCGGTAAGAAGCACGGCAAGCCGCGTATTGCGGGCGTGAATTTCAATATGTCGCAGGTGAATCCGCTGGTGGTGGGTGCGTTTAGCCGTAATTCTTCGGCGGTGCTCGGCGTGGATGTTGAGACCCTGGATGCGCGCTTGTTCTCCGGTTTTGCGCGTCTGGCCCTCTCCAATGAAGAACGTGCATTCTATGAGCGGGTCGCGCAGGAACGCCCCGCGCCCGTACTGCACCTGCTCTCTGTGGCGCTGTGGACCGCTAAGGAGGCGGTACTCAAGGCGACCGGCCACGGTCTGAGCGTGGTACCTTCCCTGGTCCGGGTGCAGCTCACCGATGCACTGCTGGATGCGCTCGAACTTGCCATGAACGAGGAGGTGCCGGGGGACCTTCTGGGTAGCGACGCTCCCGAGCCGACCGCCCTGCGTGTACTGACTCAGGACAGCTTGACCGCTCAAGCGGCCTTTAGCGCGCCCCATGTCGGTAATCAGGGTGACGATCAGGACGGCGAGGCTATCGAGCGAAGCTTTAGCCTGCAGTGGGTACCCGTGGCGCTGCCCGACGCGGAGAACCCCGAGCACGCGCAGAAGATGCTCATCGCCCTGGCAGTGGAGAACCCTGCCGAGGGTGAGCCCGCGCAGGTTGAGGCTCAGCTTCTGCCGGTGGCTACTCCCCTGGAGCTCAAGCGCCTGCTCACCGATTAGTCGCGCTCAATCCCCTACCAACTCATACAACGACGGAACGCGCCCGCCATGCCAGCGAGCGCGTTCCGTCGTTGTATTCAGCCGTTGTATTCTGCCTCGTCAAGGCGTTCGTGGCAGAACCTAAGGGGTATCTTCGCCCAGGGTATCCACGCCCAGGGCGCGACCAAAGCTACCGAGCTTCGTGCCGGTCTCCGTGTGCTCCAGCTCCGGGTCGGACTCAGCCACAATACCCGCACCCGCGTACAGCACCGCCTCATCCGGGCTGACCTGGGCGCAGCGCAGCACCAACGCCCACTCGCCGTTACCCTCGGCGTCCATGTAGCCGACTAGACCGCCAAAGTAGCGGCGCTCGAAAGACTCCAGCTGGCGAATCAGCTCCAGCGCCTTCTCAGTGGGGGCACCGCAAATCGCGGGGGTCGGGTGGATCGCGCGGGCACCGTCCAGGCAGGTCAGGCCCTCCTTCAGCACGCCCTCGATGGGGGTCGCCAGGTGCCAAAGCTGCGGGGTCTTGAGCAGCGAGGGCACCTGCGGCACGTTCAGCTCTTCGGCGATGGGTGCCAGGCGCTCGGCAATGTCGTTGATAACGTAGGCGTGCTCGCCGCGGTCCTTCTTCGAGGCGAACAGGCGGTCACGAATCGCCTCGTCCTCGGCGCTACCGGGCTCGGCAATGCGCGGGGCGCTACCGGCAAGCGGGTGGGTCTTGAAGGCGCGGCCCTCGGTGCGGAACACCAGCTCCGGGGAGGCACCCATCAGGTAGCTTCCGCTCATGCCGCGCTCACCGTCGGGCAGACGCACCGCAAAGTTGAACGCGGAACGCTGCTGGGCGCGCAGGTTGTTGTACAGCGCCTCCAGGTTGAGGGCGCCGGGTGCGTAGCGGGCGGTGAGCACGCGCGAAAGCACGATCTTGCTCAGCTCACCCGCCTTCATGCGCTCCACGGCGGTCGCAACGGCGGCACGGAACCGGTCGTTCTGCCGGCCGGTGACCGACACCGGCTCGGCAAGCGCCACGGTCTGCTCGGGGACCGGCACCTGCTGCTCCTCCAGGCGTTCGGGCACGAAGAGGTAGGCGGACATATCCGGGTCAAAAGGAATCAGGCCCACGACGGCGCTATCGGCACGTTTCGCCTCGTCCAGGGCATTATCGAAGGTGACAGGGGTCATCGCACCGGATGCACGCAGAACGCGGGTGCCGGTGGCAAAGATAAAGTCGGGAAGGTTCGTCATCGTATTTCTATCAGTGGTGTGTGGGTTCGCGCCGGGCATCTAAACGCCGGGCGCGGGTATATTACAGGCGGGGTGCCGTTAGAGGGTCGCGCCGCCGTCAGCGACAATCTCCTGCATGGTGATGTGGCGTGCCGCCTCAGAAATGAGGAAAGCGTTGACCGCCGCAATATCCGCCGGGTCGGCAATACGGCGCAGCGGAATGCCCAGGCGGAACGTTTCCGGGTTACCGGCAACCGGCAGGGCGGAGCGATCCTCACCCTCCCAGGCGTCAGTCACCATGGGGGTTCGGGTGGTGCCGGGGCAGACCGAGTTCACGCGAATACCGTGCGCGGCAAGCTGCAGGCCGAAGCTGGAACTCACGCGCGCCGCCGACGCCTTCGATGCACCGTAGGCGCCAAACTCCGCGCGGGGCACACGTGCCGCGTTGGAGGCGACCGTCACCAGGGAGCGGCTGTTCGCCGGGTCGCTCTCCTGCTGGTCAATCATGATGCGTGCGAATTCGCGCAGGCACAGGAACACGCCGTCGGAGTTGACCGCGTGCAGGCGCTTCCAGGTGTCGAAACTGGTTTCTAGCAGCGGCTGGCTGTGGGCGATGCCCGCGGCGAGCACCGCACCGGTGATGGGTTCGTCGAGTGCCGCCACGGCTTCTGCGAGGGCGGTGACGGACTCTTCGTTGGTAACGTCTACGGCGCGGTAGCGGAAGATAGCGTCCCCGTAGGTACCGAAGGAGGCAATGGGCTGCTCCGCGAGGTCAGCCGCAAACACCGAATAACCGTTCTTGATGAGCTGGTGGACGGTTGCCTCACCAATACCGCCGTTCGCGCCGGTCACAATGACCCAGCTCATGCGCGCGCCTCCTCAGCAGTCTCAGCCTTCTCAGCACCTTCTGCAGCATGCAGGTCGGCGAGTACATCGGCGGTGTTCAGCACGCGGGCGCAACGACCCGAAGCGTACTCGCACGCTATGCGGTGCTCCTCCTCCGAGAAGTCGGCGAGCGCATCCGCAACCATGAACGGCTGAATGTCACGCATGAACGCCTCCAGGGCGGTGGTCAGGCAGCCAATGTGCGCGTACACGCCGCCGATAATGAGCTGATCGCGGCCAGACTCCTTGAGCAGGTCCTCGAAGGGGCTGCGCACGAACGCGGAGTAGCGCCACTTGGTCAGCACGGTGTCGCGGTCGGTGGGTGCCAGTTCGTCGAGCACGCGGGCGGACTCGTCGTTCTGCAGGCCGTCGCCCCAGAAGTCGATGAGCAGACGGCGGTCTTCGGGGTTCTGGCGCGGCGGCTGTGCGGTGTAGTAGACCGGGATTCCGGCGGCGTGGGCGGCGTCAATGAGGCGGCGCAGGTTCCGAATGGCGATGTTAATCTGGGCGTCCGGGTTGTCGTTGCCCTCACCCAGGTTGGCCCCTTCGAAAGCCTGGACGAAGTGTACCTGCATGTCGTGTACGAGCAGTACAGCGCGGGAGGGGTCCACGGGCCAGCTCACGCGGTTGCTGTGTTCACGGTCGACGTAGGTGTAGGGCTTGATTTTGGGCAGTGCCATGATTCTCCCGGTTCGTGCCTATGGTTTTCGGTTGTATGCGCGGCGCAGGCGGTGCGCTGTGGTGGGTGTAGCAGCGAGTGGGTGTCTCCTCCGAGCCCTCTCGCGCTGACCACCCAACCGGTGAGCTTGCGCTTATCTCATAACCATCTTAGGGCATGCTTAGCTACTAGGTATATATGAGCCTTAACAAAAATGCTTCCCCACCCGTACCTCCGTTGACAGCACAACGGGCGGAACGGGCAGGGAAGCACTCAGACAAGCAGAAACGCTATACGAACCGCGAATCCAGACGCGATTCTAGTTCAACTAGTTCACGGGCACCGCGACGGCAAGAACCTCATTCAGACCCTCAGTGATCGAGGGGTGAGTGTAAATCTCATCGCGCAGCTGCGAAGCAGTAATGCCGTGGCGCATCGCCAGAGCCACCAGGTTAATAACCTCCATGGACTCGATTACCAGCAGCTGGGCGCCCAGAATCTGGTCGGTCTGCGCGTCAATCACGAACTTCATGATGCCGCGCGGGTTCTCCTGGGTCTTCGCACGCGGCATCGCGGCAACCGCGGCAACAGGCTTCGAAGCGACCTTCACCTTGTGGCCAGCCTCGATTGCCTCACGCTCAGTCAGGCCCACGGAAGACAGCGGCGGGTTCATGTAAATGGTCGAAGCCACTGCCTTGCGGTCCTTGGTGGAGCGGGAACCGTCACCGACCAGCTGGGAGAGCACCACACGGTAGTCATCCATGGAGATGTAGGTGAACTGCGGGCCGCCGTTCACGTCACCGAGCGCGAAGATGTTCGGCACGGTGCTGCGCAGGTGCTCATCCACGACAATTGCGCCGCGGTCGTTGGTTTCGATGCTGGTGTTCTCCAGGCCCAGACCCTCGGTGGCGGGCTTGCGGCCGGTCGCAACCATCACGTAGTCCACCTCCAGCTGCTGGGTAGCGCCCTCGGAGTCGAGGTAGGTCACGGTCACCGAGTCAGCGCCGTCCTTGAAGGACTGCACACGCACGCCGGTGTGAGCGGTAATGTCCTGGTCTGCGATAATCTCGCGGGCAACCTGGGCAACGTCCTCATCGTAGCGGCCGAAGAGGGCGGGCGCACCGTCCAGAATGGTCACCTCGGTACCGTAGGAGGAGAAAATACCGGCAAACTCAACACCGATGGGGCCGCCACCGATAATGCCCAGACGCTTGGGGCGCGGGGTGAGCTTCTGCAGCTCGGTGGAGGTGAGCACACGCTCAGATTCGCGGATACCCTCAATCGGAGGGATAACAGAAACGGCACCGGTGTTGATGATGAAGTAGTCGGCGGTAACGCGCAGGGTGTCCTCGCCCGCGGTGACCTCAACCTCGGTGTCGGAGATGAAACGTGCGTGACCGTCAATGAGCTTAGCGGTCTCGTTGGACAGCAGGATCTCGCGGTTCTTGGCGCGCATCATGCCGGTCAGCTTGTCACGGAAAACCACGGCGGATTCGTAGGCGGCGTTTGCCTCTTCTAGGGTGCGCTCGCCGCTGGCGCGGAACTCGTCGGCGCGGTGAACCAGCGCCTTGGTGGGCACGCAACCGATGTTGATGCAGGTGCCGCCGTACATGCCGGTGGACTGTTCGATGAGGGCAACGTTCTTGCCGGTCTTGGCGTATGCACCGGCGAGGGTCTTGCCGCCCTTGCCGAAGCCGATGACGACCATGTCAAAGTGCAACTGAGCGGGGGTGGTCATAATATTCTCCTGTGAAATTTAGATGATGATGTCTTCACAGAGTTCAACGGGAAGAAATAAGTATTATTCCCGCGCGCCACATTTTTTCTTCCAAACCGACTCTTTCAAGGCGACTCTTTCAAGGCGACTCTTTCAAGGCAGCGAACACGCGGGCGTAGACTGAAACTACCCGGCTCCCTGCGAGGAGCCAGCATCTTCAGGAGGATTCCATGAAAACCCACGACATTCTGCGTGACGCCGCCAGCCGCCCCGGCATCGAAGCCGCCGTAGCCGTCAAGGGGCTATCCCCCGAGGCTTTGAACGCACATCCGGGTGGGCACCCGAACTCTATCGCCTGGCTCCTCTGGCATGCAGGACGACAAATGGACATGCAGCTTTCTGCTCTGAATGGTCAGCCGCAGGTCTGGGAGACTCAGGGTTTCAGGGAGCGTTTCAACCTGGGCGAGCTCGGCGACACCATGGGCTACGGTCACACCGCCGAGCAGGCACGCTCCATCGTGGTTGAAGATTCTGCCCTGCTGGTGGAGTACCTTGTGGCGACCGGCGAGGCGCTCGCCGACTACGCGCAGACACTGAGCGAGGCTGATTTGAGCGAGATTATTGACCGTTCGTGGACTCCGCCGGTAACTCGCGGTATGCGCCTGGTCAGCCTGATTGACGACGCAACCCAGCACGTGGGTCAGGCGGCGTACGCGGCGGGTATTCTCGCGGCACAGGATTTCGCGGCGCAGGGATAGAATTTCACGCCCGCTAGAGGGGAACGAAAAAGCGGTGGCGCCTCGGACACAACCAGCCCGAGACGCCACCGCCCGGTTGCGGGCAACCCCGATAACACCGCGAGCAGATAATATTTCGGCGAGAAGATAACGGACTGTTATCTGCTCGCGCATCTTGTGTCTTGTTTCGCCTCGGTTACAGCGTTCTTACCCGTGATAGAATCCACAGTATTATGAGACGCACCACAGACCCTTCGCCTGAGCACCCTGAATCACCTGCGTCGCGCATTCCAACAAACACACCAGACGCGACCGCAAAACCCACATCAGCAACGCCGCTGAACGCACGCGGGCAGCTCACGCTCCTGACCGCGCAGGTTTGCTGACCTACGGCGCCACCGGCGACCTCGCCCACTCCGCTATCGTCATGGTCGTCGAGGCAGTCCCCGTCATCCTCTTCGCACCATTCGCAGGCGCTATCGCCGACAAATTCAACCGCAAAACCCTCACCGTCAGCTTCAGGCTCGCCAGCGCCGCCCTACTCATCGCATCCCCAGCCCTCTACGCCGCCGCAGGACTACCCGCCTTCCTCACCATCGCATTCCTCGTCTCAACCTTCGGCACCTTCTCATCCCCCGCAGCCTCCGCCGCCATGCCCTCCCTGCTCGGCGACGACTACCAAAAATACATGGCACGCCGCGGCAGCCTCATCTTCCTCGCCCAAACCCTCGGCCCCACCATCGCAGCCGCCGTCGCATCCTTCACCACCCCAGCCCTCGCCGTCGGATTCGCAGGCACCCTCAACCTGCTCGCTGCCCTCACCGTCGCCACCATACGCAACTACGACCTCACCCACGCCGAACGCACCGCCACCGTGCAGGAACACCACACCGGCAGACTCCTGCGCGAAGGCGCCGCCTACACCGCACACAACCCCATCGTGCGCGGTATGCTCACCTTCTGGTTCCTCTCCATCGCCGCCGTACCCATCACCACCCTGCCCATGCTCGAATACCTCACCCGCGGCCTCGGGCACGACTACACCGCCTTCGGAATCGCAACTTCCGTCTACGCCGCCGGATGCGTGATCAGCTCCTGGCTTTCAGCCAAACTCGGCGTCGGTACAGGCGCCGGGCGGGTGCGTATGACCAAACGCGGGTGGATGTGCATCTCCGGACTCGGCTACGGCGCCGTTTGTCTGAGTATGGGACTACACCCGGCGCTGTGGGCGGTACTCGTGCTCTGGTTCATCTGGGGCATGTTCTACGGACCCGAAGAAGTGCTCGGGCAAGTCCTCTTCGCAGACGCTATCGACGAACACATGCGCGGGCGCGTCTACAGCTTCATGGGTGTGGTTTTCTCCCTAGCGGGTATGGTCGGGTACCTCATCACCGGATGGGCGGTACCAGCGTTCGGCGCGATCAACACCATTGTTACCGGAGGGGCACTCTTCATCATCGCCACCGTATTCACGTTCATTCTCGGCCCGACTGCGCGAGCGATACGGGCGCAGGAATCGCGGAATGAGGCAAAGAGCCGTGCGGGTGCATGACTGTGCTCTGTATATCGCCTCGGGGCATCATCGCCTCACCTCCGCCACGTTGCGGGCAACCCTGATAACACCGCGAGCAGGTGATTTTTGGCCGAGCATGCAGGAAAAATACTACCTGCTCGGCCAAAAATCACCTGCTCGCGCCCTAGTGTTATGTATCTGCTCGCGGACTTGGGATAGGAATGAGCGCTTGACCCGAGAAACCTACCCGCGCTTCAGCAACGTCATAACCTCATAGTGGTCCGTATGCGGGAACATGTCCAGCACACGGCCCTGCACCGGCGCATACGAGGGCATACGCTCCAGATCCTTCGCCAAAGTCACCGCGTTACAGCTCGAATACACCACACGGTCAATACCCGAACCCTCAATCCACGCACACAAGCTCTCACCAATACCGCGGCGCGGCGGATTCACCACCAGCATCTGCGGCACCGCGCCCGAAGACACCGCGAACTCCGGCGCATCCTGAGCCGAAAAGTCCACGCCCTCCAGACCGTACTCAGCGACCGTGCGCTGTGCCGAAGCAACCGCCTCCGCACTAATCTCAATGCCCGTCACCGAGCCGCCATCCATCACCGAAGCGGCATGCAGGGCAAAACCGCCCACACCGCAGTACAGATCCCACAGCGAGCGCGGAGCCACCTCACGCACCCACTCACGGCCCTGCGCATACATCGCCTCAGCGACCTTCGTGTTCGTCTGGAAGAAGCTCTGCGGACGCAAATGCAGGGTCAGGTCATTCACCTGCATCGGCAGGGTCTGACGCTCCGAGAGAATAATCTCCTCATCACCCTCAACGCGCGCCACCGGCTCACGCAGCAGGTTCACCGACAGCACTGCCAGGTTCGGCAGCCGCTCCTGTAGCCAGCCCATCTGGCGGCGAATCGGCACCAGAAGCTTCTTCGAACGCAGCACGAAACGCACCATCAGCTCACCCGCCGCCGAAGCAGTCACCAGAATATTCTTCAGCTCACCGCGACGGTTCGGAATGTCATAAGGGGTCAGGTCTGCACGCTGAATCAGCTCACGCAGCACCGGTATAGCCGCCTGAATCGGCTCCATATAGAGCGGGCATTCGCCAAGATCAGTGGAGGCACCCGTGCGGTAATCCACGATGCCGAGGGTCGGGTTCTTCGCCGAACCGCCCACCACGAGCTTCGCCTTGTTGCGGAAGCCCGCCTCCGCACTGGTCACCGGGTCCAGCCACTGTAGCTGCGGGTAGTTAGCGAGCAGGGCGCGGGCATGCTCCTGCTTCGCCTGCACCTGCGCGGTGTAGGCGGTCTCAATGCTGGGGCAGGAGGAGCAGAGGTCATCACGAAAATAGGCGCATTCCATAAGGAGCCATTCTACCGCCTCCACCGCCGGGACAGGACGCACGGGCACACAAAAGCGGGGGCGGCCACCCTTCATGGGTAGCCGCCCCCGCCTCATACGGATGCGGTGTGATTATGCCGGGTTAGTTTCCAGCGGCATCTCACCACCGAAGGTCACTTCGTGCCCTTCGGATTCCATAACTTTTTGCCCCATCAGGGACAAAAAGTTATTACATCATTCCGCCCATTGCGTCCGCACCGGGAGCAGCCGCGCCAGCGGGCTCCGGCTTGTTCGCAACAACAGCCTCAGTGGTCAGGAACAGACCAGCAATCGACGCAGCGTTCTGCAGAGCCGAACGGGTCACCTTCACCGGGTCAGCAATACCGGCAGCCATCAGGTCCTCGTACTCGCCGGTTGCAGCGTTCAGGCCGGTACCAGCAGGCAGGGAACGAACGCGGTCAACCACAACGCCCGGCTCCAGGCCAGCGTTAGCAGCGATCTGCTTCAGCGGTGCGTCAATAGCCACGCGCACAATGTTCGCGCCGGTCGCCTCATCGCCGGTCAGCTCCAGCTTGTCGAAGACCTTCACGCCGGCCTGAATCAGAGCAACGCCACCACCGGGGACGATACCCTCCTCAACAGCAGCCTTAGCGTTACGCACAGCATCCTCAATGCGGTGCTTGCGTTCCTTCAGCTCAACCTCGGTTGCGGCACCAGCCTTCAGCACGGCTACGCCACCGGCAAGCTTAGCCAGGCGCTCCTGCAACTTCTCACGGTCGTAGTCGGAGTCAGAGTTAGCGATCTCTGCGCGAATCTGAGCCACGCGACCCTCGATAGCTGCTGCGTCGCCTGCACCCTCGATGATGGTGGTCTCGTCCTTGGTCACAACGACCTTGCGAGCGGAACCGAGCATGTCCAGGGTTGCTGCGTCCAGGGACAGGCCAACCTCTTCGGTAATGCCGGAGCCTTCACAGCCACAGACTTGATGGAGCCGCGCATCTTGTTCAGCACCAACAGAGCCAGAGCCTCACCCTCAACGTCCTCAGCAACGATCAGCAGCGGCTTGCCGGACTGCATGACCTTCTCCAGGACGGGGACGAGGTCCTTAACGTTCGAAATCTTCTGGTTCACAACCAGGATGTAGGGGTCCTCCAGGACTGCTTCCTGACGCTCCGGGTCGGTCACAAAGTAACCGGACAGGAAGCCCTTGTCGAAGCGCATACCCTCAGTCAGTTCGAGGTGTAGACCGAAAGTGTTGGAGTCCTCAACGGTGATGACGCCTTCCTTGCCGACCTTCTCCATTGCCTCAGCAATGAGCTTGCCAATCTCAGCGTCGCCAGCGGAAATAGACGCGGTTGCAGCGATCTCTTCCTCGGTCTCAACTTCCTTTGCGGAGGAGAGCAGAGCCTCGGTCACAGCCTCAACAGCCTTCTCAATGCCGCGCTTGAGGCTCAGCGGGTCAGCGCCAGCAGCCACGTTGCGCAGGCCCTCGCGGACCAGTGCCTGAGCCAGAACGGTAGCGGTGGTGGTACCGTCACCTGCGATGTCGTCAGTCTTCTTAGCAACTTCCTTGACGAGCTCCGCACCAATCTTCTCGTACGGATCCTCCAGCTCGATTTCCTTCGCGATCGAGACACCGTCGTTGGTGATGGTGGGGGCGCCCCACGCCTTCTCCAGCACAACGTTGCGGCCGCGGGGGCCGAGGGTCACCTTCACTGCATCGGCGAGGGTGTTCAAACCGCGCTCAAGGCCGCGGCGTGCCTCTTCGTCAAAAGCAATGAGCTTTGCCATAAGTGTCCTCCTGGACGATCGGATTTTTTCCTTCACCCCTGCGGGTGCGGTACATCTAAAATCGGGTGGCTACCCCTCCACAACGCCCCCGTTACGGAGGCGCGGGCAGAGCAGGACATAAAACACCCGAACGCTACATCAATTGTGGCACCCGTACCGGCATGGAGCAAACGTTTATGCCCAAGGTTGAAGGGTTAATCGCCCAGTGCTTAATCTGCGCTCATCAACCCCGTCAAAAGGGGCGTTACCGGTGTGCCCGCCGGGAGTGCGAGAGGGGTGTTAAAAGCATCAACCCCGCCCTGTGCATCGGTGGGATCGCACGGGTGGGGTTGATGAAAGTTTGTAATTACAAAGCGGCGGATGCCGGGGCCTAGCCGGTGTAATCGGAAGCCAGCACCACAATCACCTCGTGGTTGCCCATCTGCACATCGGAAGTTGCCTGACGCACCTGCGAAATGTCCAGCTTCGAGGCGATGCTCTGCGCCTGCGACTGGTAGCCCTCAGCGTAGTAGACCACGCTGGTTGCCGGTGCCACACCCGTGTAGTTTGCCGTCTCGTTGATGGTGTAGCCGGTCAGCAGAGCCGCCGCACGGGATGCACTACCCGCCGGAGCCGCCGCATTGTAGACCGCCACAGAGATGGACTCAGCCAGACCGGTCTTCGTAGCACTTGCCGAGGCGGAAGCCTTAGCCGGAGCAGAGGACGCAGAGGCGCTTGCGGGGGCGGAGCTACTCTTCGCAGTGGACGCCGAATACTGTGGGGAGGCGGTGCGCGGCGCGTACACGTACATTGCACCGCCGATGAGCAGACCAACTACGCCTGCAGCTACCAGGGGGATAGCACCCTTGGGGCTCTTTGCCGGGTCAGCATTGACCGCGCGGTAGGTTCCGCGGCGGGCGGTATTTTCGTCTACCTCGTCAAATTCGTCGCGGGGGTAGCTCATTTATCCTCATTTCACGGGTCTCTGTTTACCGGCTGGTACCGTACCGCCCTACCGGGCGCGCGGGCGCTGCTGCGGAAGGTGCGGTCTTGGTGTTCTAGTACCTAGAGTACCGGCTCAACTAGCGAGAACCAACGTGAACGCCCCGCAACCGGCTGTGAAAGAGACGGACACCGCACAGTGTTCAATCTCTGGTTGAACTTGAGGTGCGCGGGGTTGAAAGCAGGAGTTGGAAAGCTCGCACGACTCCTCCAGTTTGAGCCCCTAGTCAGCGTCTCGGCGGGCGCGCAGAACGTCAATCATCTGCGGCGCTGCGGCACGTACCCGCTCATCGTCCAGCATCACGTTCAGGCGCTGATAGTAGGCAATCGGAGTAAATCCGGCGGCGATAATCGCCTTCTCTTTGGAGCCCTGGTGTTTGAAGCGGCGGCGCTCCACCTCAAGGATGCGGCGCTCCACCGGGGTCAGGCCACCGGGTTGGTTCTCTACTTCCGGCTGGTTTTCTACTTCCGTCTGGGTCTCAGCGGTTTCAGCTCGTTCCTGTTCTGACACGTTCCCTCCTGTCTGTAGCTCGCCTGCCGCGGCTGGCGTCTCCTAGCGCGTGTATTCGTCATCCCCTAGTCTAGAAGAGAAACTCAGTCTAGAAGAGAACCATTCATCCCGCACCCGGCCCCGTCACCGTCCGGGTTGCATCAGCACCAGGAGATTCCCGAGGAGATTTATGAACCAGCCCCTCAGCAGCATTATGAGCGAGGATTGGGCGGCAGCACTTGCCCCCGTCGAAGAGCAGATTCACGCCATGGGCGCTTTCCTGCGTGAGGAGCACGCGGCGGGGTACCGTACTTTCCCGCCTGCTGCCGATATTTTCAATGCGTTCCGCCGCCCGATGAGCGGGGTGAAGGTCCTCATTATTGGTCAGGACCCCTACCCTACTCCGGGCAATGCGATGGGTCTGTCGTTCTCGGTGCACCGCGGTATGCCGTTGCCTCGTTCACTGAACAATATTTACAAGGAGCTGCAGGACGATTTGGGTATCGCCCCGGCTGATCACGGCGACCTGTCCTGTTGGGCTGATGAGGGCGTCATGCTGCTCAACAGGGTTTTGACGGTGCGCGAGTCTGATGCGGGTTCGCACCGCGGCAAGGGTTGGGAGGAGATTACCGAGTGCGCTATCCGTGCACTGGTGGCGCGTAACCAGCCGCTGGTGGGTCTGCTGTGGGGTGCGGATGCGCGCAAGTGCGCACCCATGTTGCAGCCGTACCCGAGCGTGGAGTCGGCGCATCCTTCGCCGCTATCTGCTCGTCGTGGTTTCTTTGGGTCGCGCCCGTTTTCGACGGTGAATTCTTTGCTGGTACAGCAGGGCGCGGAGCCGGTGGATTGGACGGTTCGCTAGGACGGTCCGCTAGGCGCAACATAAGAGCCAGTATGAGAGCTGGCGCAATAGGCATAGTGAAGGGGCGGTAGCTTGTGAGTTCACCTCGCAGGCTACCGCCCCCTCCCAACATCCAATATATGCAATATCGGCTATATACCCTTGAAAAACGGCTAAGAATCAGCCGGTTCCACATTTCGCGGAGTCGTAAAACGCTGTAGCGCATACTGCATCGTGTAATTACCCAACGCAACACCCGAAGCCATCGCCACCACAATCGAAACCGCCGTAATCATATTCTGCATACCCAGAATCACGTCCGTCTCAACCGTCAACAGATACATGCCGCGGAAGAACGACAGACCCGGCAGCAAGAACGTAATCGCAGGAATCGAGAAGATCGCCTGAGGCACATGCAGACGGTACGCAAAATACGTGCTCAACGCACCAATCACAACCGCCGCACACGCCGTCGGACCGCGGCCCGTACTCGGGCCAGCCAGCAACTCATAACCGTAATACGCCGCCAGACCGCAGCCCGTAATGACCATCAGCCACCCGACCTTCACCAGCTTCGTCTGCAAGGTAATCGCAAAGGTCGCAATCGCCACCAGGAAGAAGAACGACGCCACCAGCGGGGTCGTCGGCTCAAAACGCAGCTGCTCAATATCCAGGGTCGGGCCGTTGAAAATATTGATCGCACTCACCGCGGTCGCAATGCCAACCACCAGACCCAAGAAGCTCATGCCCGTAGACACGAAACGACCCGCAGCCGTCACCGGGAAGCCATTAATCGCGTCCTGCACGGCACCCACCAGGCGCGGAGTCGGCAAGAACATAATCATGCCCGCAGCCACCACCAGAGGCGCCGAAATCGCCTCCCCCTGACGCTGCAACACCGAAAGAATGGATCCCTCACCGCCCAGCCAAATCGCCAAGAAGGTCATCAGACCCGCACTAGCAGCCATACGGAAGAACGCCGGAATACCAATTGAACTCAACCACTGAATCAGCAGGTACACCGGAATAAAAATAATCGCCGCACTCAACGCCGTCGCAAAACTTGCACCCAGCGCCGCCGTCAGGGTTCCGGCACACGCCAGGTTCGCCAACCACACCACCAGAGGCGGGAACGGCTTGGGTCGGTGCGTAATCTGGTTCAGCTTCAAATCGGCGATTTCCAGGGTCATACCGCCCCGAGTGATCTTGTAGATCAGGCCGTACACTTCAGAAAGCGCCTCGTAGTTCTCCGTGGAGGAACGCACCACACGCACCAGGGTATGGGTAAAGCGCTCCTCAGCGTTCGCATTGCGCTTGGCGATGCGGGATTCCATGTAAATATCGGGGTCCGAAGTGTAGTTGATGGTCACCGACTGGTTCGTAATGTCGACTTCCACCGAGTCCAGCCCGTACGCCGAAGACACCGCAATAATCGCCGAGTCCACATCCATTGCGTCCGCGCCGTAGTGGAACATCGCCTCCGCCAGGCGCAGGGTGAAGTTCAGGGTATCGCGTGCGTACTCCTTCTCACGGCGGAACGCCTCACGGCGCTCATGCTCCTCAGAGCGGATCGTCGGCACGAACTGGCGCTGCGCGATGCGCTGGGCACCGCGCGGGGCGGCGGGTGCCGCCTCCTCAGTGCGCACGAAGGAGCGGAAGCGACGCGAACCCCAGCGACCACCGCTACCGCGCCCAAACAGGCCGCGAGAGCCGCCCTCAACCAGCGGTACGGAGGTGGTGGGCATCGAGACAGGCCCGGTCTTCGGCATTGCGGTAGGTTCCGCACCGTAGCGTCGGGCTGCGTGAGAGTTGGGCACCTGCGGAATCATGCCGGTCATGGGCACCGGCTGGGAGGGGCGGGTCAGCGCCGCCTCAGTTACCAGGTTGCTGGATGTGACGGGGTTAGAGTCCTCACGGTACGCATCCAGGTCGTCATCAGGCACGAGGGAGGGGTCAATGACGGTGCGCGCCCCATGATCGTGCTCGTGGGGGCACAGTTCCGGGTCACAGTCGGGCTCTGCGGTCTCCTGCGGGGTAATGCCCATGTCGGCAGCAGCTTCCTGGAGCACCTCACTCACTGCTTCTGCCTTAACGGTGCCCTCGGGGTTCTTCGAGGAGGCGGCATGCTGAGCCAGCACGCGGCGCAATTTCTCGTCGGTAACCTGGTCTAGTGAAACCAGGGGAAAACCGCGTTTACCGGCGATGTAGCCCGCGGTGGTATTCTGCTCGCTTCCTTCCGTTGCGGCAGTGTTTGCTTCGCCTGCATGCGAAGCTTCCCGCGATGTGGGGGTCGCGGGGGTGTTCCTCGATTCTGCCAATGTCCCTCCCAGATAGACAGTGCCTTTTTAGTCTAACAAGGGCACGATTCTGCGGTAGCACTGAAGAGCAGAAATATCACTTTTCTGACCGGTGATTTTGTGAGCAAAAGCGCTCTGCGGAACTTACGGCAGAAAGGTTCATAGATATGAAGAGAAATCCAGGTCATTACTGCACAGAAGATATTTTGGGAGATATTTCTGGAGCTATTTTCGAGGAAAAATAAAGGTTATATATACATTAAGATTTGCAGAGAAATATCCCCCACCTACCCCCACTCGCACCTCAATAAGAAATGAATTATTCATAACAAAAAATATCCCGCCACCGAAGTGACGGGATATTCACGCTTTAAGGCTGTAGCCTTCACAGCATCTGAAGCGTACCGCTCGGGGTCACCTCAGAGGCGAAAGTCAATTACTCAGCGTCGTGGTCGGTCTCGAGGATCTTAACCAGCGAGTCCAGAGCCTCTTCAGCACCTTCGCCCTCAGCGCGCAGGACAACAACGTCGCCGTGCTTTGCACCCAGGGACATCAGGGACAGAATCGATGCAGCGTCCATAGCCTCATCTGCGGGCTCACCCTTAGCAGCGATGGTCACCTCAACGGGGAGGTCGCCAGCTGCCTCAGCGAAGATAGCTGCCGGACGTGCGTGCAGGCCAACACGGCTTGCAATAGTGGCTTCGCGCTCTGCCATTATGTTTCTCCTTTGATCAAGGAACCGAAATATATCAGTACCTATTCTAAATGAACGGGGCGCTTCAGGACCCGCCCTTACTCTATAAATTGTACCGTTCAGCCATACGCTAACAAGTACCAAAAATGCCGGATGCAGAAATAAAACTCTACACCCGGCATTTTCATGGACTCAGGCACCACCCAGCACACCCCACCAAGGAGCGGCAGGCAACCCCGAAATCGTTTTAAGGCTTAGAGGCCCAGCTCGTCCAGAATCGGCAGAGCCTTGCGTGCGCTCTCCTTCGCCTCAGCAGAAGAAATCTGCTGCAGAGCGATAGCCGCAATCTGCTGTGCCTTCTCCTTGGTCACGGACTTCAGAACCGCAGCCACAGCGGGAATAGCGCCAGCGTTCATGGACAGGGTGTCAACGCCCAGACCAATCAGAACAACAGCCAGAGCCGGATCAGCAGCGGCCTCACCACAGACGCTCACGTACTTCTTCTTACCCGCGGTGACCGATGCACGCTGAGCACCCTCAACGGTCATCTTGATCATCTTCAGCACTGCAGGCTGCCAGGGGTTGTTCAGGTGTGCCAGGTCGCCCAGCAGGCGGTCAGCCGCCATGGTGTACTGGGTCAGGTCGTTGGTGCCGATGGACACGAAGTCGACCTCGCCCAGGATAGCCTCAGCGTTCATCACAGCTGCGGGGGTCTCAACCATCACACCGTGAACGGGCAGGCCAATCTCCTTGAGCATGTTCGCGAAGTTGCGAGCCTCGGAGGTGGTCGAAATCATCGGAGCCATAACCCAGATGTCAGCGTCGGAGTCCTCCGAAGCAGCCTTGATAGCCTCCAGCTGGCGGGTCAGAACGCCCGGAACGGTCCAGTCGGTACGGAAACCGCGAACACCCAGTGCGGGGTTCTCTTCGGGGTTCACGTTCAGGAACGGCAGGGGCTTGTCAGCACCAGCGTCCAGGGTACGAACCACAATGTGCTTGCCGGGGAATGCGTCAAACACGGACTTGTAGGTCTTAGCCTGAGTCTCGATAGAAGGCTCAGCGTCGTGGCCCAGGAAGCCGAACTCGGTGCGGAGCAGGCCAACACCCTCAGCCTTCAGGCTTGCAGCCTTCTCAGCGGACTTGCCGTCACCAACGTTTGCGTACAGCTCAACGCGGGTGCCGTCAGCCAGCACGCCCTGACCGTCGAAGTCAGCGACGGGCTTGCGGTTTGCGTACTTGATTGCTGCTTCGCGGTCAGCGTCGGTGGGCTCGGTGTCAACGATGCCTTCGTTGGAGTCCACGTAGACGATGGTGCCGTCAGCAATGTCGGTCACGCCCTTAGCCGCCACAATAGCGGGCAGGCCCAGGCCGCGAGCCAGAATAGCGGTGTGTGCCTGGGGGCCACCGTCAGAGGTGATCAGGGCGATAACCTTCTCGGGGTCCAGGGTCGCGGTATCAGCCGGTGCCAGGTCAATAGCAGCCAGGATGAACGGCTCATCAGAAACGGGGATGCCGGGAGCCTGCTGGCCGGTCAGCTCAGCGACGATACGGGCCCGCACGTCGTGGATGTCGGTGACGCGCTCAGCCATGTAGCCACCCAGGGCAGCCATCTGGTCAGCGAAGGAGGTTGCAGCCTCCCAAATTGCGCGCTCGGGAGCCATCTCCTGGCTCTCAACCAGCTTGATAGCACTCTTGATGAGTGCACGGTCGGTAGCCATCTGAGAGGTGGACTTCAGAACAGCCTTACCGTCGCGGCTTGCGTTCTCTGCGCGAGCCAGCAGGTCTTCCTTGACGCGGACCGATGCGTCCTTAATGCGCTGCGCTGCAGCCTCGGCGGTCTCGCCGCTCAGACGCAGACCATCCTTGGGTTCTTCGATGGGCTTAGGCATCTGAAGAACGGGGCCAATAACGCGGCCGGCGTATACGCCGACGCCCTTGTAGGTAGTCATAGAGTTCATGTCCTATCTGTGGTTTGTCTACAGTGTAACGTGTTTTTTCACGCTTACGCCTGCAAACAGACGATCAAATGAAGGTGAGGTTATACGGCCTTTATGCGGATGCCTTAGAGCGGGCACCCAGGGACTTCAGCACCACGTACAGCAGCGCCGAAACGACGGTACCGGCAACAACAGCCGCCAGGAACATCAGCGGGTTCTGCGCCAGACCAATAATCCAAATACCACCGTGCGGAGCCGGGGAAGCCACGTGCGCACCCATGGAGATTGCACCGGCAATAGCGCCACCAACAATGGTCGAAGGAATCACGCGAGCCGGGTCAGCCGAAGCGAAGGGAATAGCACCCTCAGAGATGAAGGAAGCACCCAGCAGCCACGCAGCCTTACCGTTCTCACGCTCGTTCTCGTTGAACAGCTTGGGACGCAGGGTGGTTGCCAGAGCCATAGCCAGCGGCGGAACCATACCGGAAATAATGACGGCAGCCATGATTTCCTGGTTCACGGTCGCACCCGAGGACAGGCCAGCAGTTGCAAAGAGGTAAGCAGCCTTGTTGATGGGGCCACCCAGGTCAGAAGCCATCATGGCACCCAGGATCAGGCCCAGCAGCAGAGCGGAGCCACCAGACATGGAGGTCAGCCAATCCTGCAGGGTGGTCATAACCCACGCCAGGGGCGCACCGAGCAGCAGGTACATTGCCAGGCCGGCAACCAGAGAAGTCACCAGCGGGGTGATGACCACGGGCATCATCGAGCCGAGCCAGCGGGGCAGCTTCAGGGTGCCCAGAGCGTACGCAATCAGACCGGCGAGAATACCGCCAACAATACCGCCAAGGAAGCCCGCGTTCACCGCGAGAGCCACCGAACCGGCGATGAAGCCCGGAGCAATACCGGGACGCTGAGCCAAACCGTACGCAATGTACGCGGCAAGAGCCGGAACCATCAGGCTCAGGCCGAAACCACCGATGGTCTGCAGAACAGCACCCAGGTACAGGGTCCAGTGCACGTCACCGAGGTTGAACAGGGTTGCTGAACCCAAGATAGCCTTGGTATCCACATCACCGAGGTTCGGCATGGTGATTGCCTCGAAAACGAAGCCGAGGGCGACCAGAATACCGCCGGCGGCAACGAACGGAATCATGTAAGAGATACCGGTCATCACGGCCTTGTAGATGCGCGAGCCCCAAGCGCCTTCGGTAGCGCCTGCGCTGTCCTCACCGCTGGATGCGGCAGCGGCAACACGTGCACCGTTGGGGTTCTCAGCCTCAGCCAGAGCCTCCGCAATCATTTCCTTAGGCTCGTCAATACCGCGCTTGACGGGAGACTCAACGAAGGGCTTACCTGCGAAGCGGTTACGCTCACGCACGTTCACGGACACCGCAAAAATCACGGCGTCTGCGGCGTCAATATCAGCCTGCGTCAGCTTCTCATTACCTGAGGAGCCCTGAGTCTCAACCTTCAGGTCGTAGCCGAGCTCTTCAGCAGCGTACTTGAGGGCGTCCGCAGCCATGTAGGTGTGAGCGATACCGGTGGGGCATGCGGTCACAGCAACAATCTTCTTCACCGGAGCCGAAGCAGCGGGGGTGTCCTGATCGGAGGCGGCAGGTGCGGCGGGCGCAGCCTCGGCGGGCTTGGCCTCTGCCTTCTTCTCGCCCACGCCGAGCGCACCGTTGACCAGCTCAACGATCTCTTCAGCCGAGGAGGCTTCGCGCAGGGACGCGGTGAAGCTCTTCTTCATCAGGGAGCGTGCCAGGGTGGAGAGCAGCTTCAGGTGAGCCTGGTCAGCGCCATCGGGTGCAGCGATGAAGAAAATCAGGTCGGCGGGGCCGTCCTTTGCACCGAAGGAAACTGCAGGGTTGGGGCGTGCCATTGCCAGGGTCGGCTCGGTGACGGCGGCACTGCGGCAGTGCGGAATCGCAATACCGCCGGGGATACCGGTGTCGGTCTTGGATTCGCGTGCCTCGGCAGCCGCGTAGAGCTGCTCGAAGTCGGTAGCGCGTCCGGCATTTACGACTGCCTGGGCGAGCTTGGCAATTACGTCGAATCGGGTCTCGCCGAGGTTCTCGTCCAGCAGGACGAGATCTGCGGTGATCAGATCAGACATATTCCCTCCTCGGGTATGTGTTGGGGCGGGGATTCGCTTAGCGGTGCCGGGCTTCTCCCCTATATGGGTTCAAAGTGTGTGCAGTGTGTGTTGTGTTCGTATGTACGTGTGGCTGTTTGGCTAGCACCCCAGCTTATATTCCCTTCTGAGAATAAAAGCTGGAGGTGCGAAAACAGACCGAATTAGAGCTGCAGCTGACGAACAGTGACCTTCTCAGGAGTGGTCTGCTCCAGCGAAGGCATACGGGTACCGGGCAGAGCAGCAGCAGCCGAACCGTGAGCTACCGCCTGAACCAGGCAACCGGGGGCATCCTCACCACGAGTGTGAGCAATCAAGAAACCGGACAGCGACGAGTCACCGGCACCCACAGTGCTACGAACCTGAATCGGCTCGTGCACAGCGTGCCAGATACCCTGCTCAGTGACCAGCACTGCACCGCCGCCGCCGAGGGTGGCAAGCACGTACTCGATGCCGTCGCCGAGCAGCTTCTGGGCGGTGCGAGCGGTCAGCTCGGGGCTAGCCTCCAGCTCCTCCCAGTTATCGCTACCGGTCAGCTGAGCCAGCTCCTCCGAGTTGGGCTTAATCAGGGTGGGCTTGTACTCACCGGCAACGGTCGCAATCAGCGGCGCCTCAGAGGTATCAATAGCAATCTTGCCCTCGTAGCCGGAGGCGCGCAGTGCCGCCACCAGCTCGGAGTAGTAGGTCGGTTCCAGACCCAGAGGCAGCGAACCAGCCAGAACCACCCAGTCGGCACCCTTGGAACGCTCAACCACCAGTTCGTCCAGCTTCTGACGCAGTTCAGCATCAAAAACGGTGCCGGGGGCGTTCAGCTTGGTGGTGGTGCCGTCCGGGTCAACCACGGTGATATTCGAGCGAATCGGCTCACCGGTGGGCAGGTTAGCGAACTCAACGTCCACAGCCTGCAGTGCGGTCAGCACCGGGTCGGTGGCTTCACCGGGCACAATGGCGAGGGTCGGCACGCCGGAAACCTGCAGGGCGCGGGAAATATTCACGCCCTTGCCACCGGGATCCTGTACGGCGCCTACAGCACGCTGCACGGCACCGTGAGCCAGGGGTGCACCGAGTTCAATGGTGCGGTCCAGGCTGGGGTTTGCGGTCAGAGTAATAATCATTAGGCAATCACAATCTCAACGTTTGCGGCCTCGAGTGCCTGACGGAGGGCACCTTCGGGCTCGCGATCGGTAATGAGGGTGTCAATATCCTCAAATCCGGCGAAGCGGACCAGGGATTCCTGACCGAACTTCGCGGAGTCACAGAGCAAGACCACGCGGCGGGCTGCCTTGCAAATTGCGGTCTTGACGATGGCTTCGTTCATGCCGGGGGTGGAGATGCCGAAGTGGGCTTCAATACCGTTGGCACCAATGAAAGCAATATCGGGGCGCATGGTGCCGAAGTGCTCTGCGGCGCGTGCACCAACAGCAGCCCAGGTCATCTTGCGCAGCTGGCCGCCAACCAGCTCAAGGGTGACGCCTTCGGCTTCGGCGAGCTTGACTGCAATGTGCAGTGCATGGGTGATGACGATGCGGTCATTGCCGGTCTTGAGGCTGAAGTTTTCGGCGCCGATGTGGTCGGCGAGAATTTCGATGGTGGAGCCTGCGTCCAGGACGATGGAGCCTGCCTCGGAGTCGCGAAGCATCTGGTATGCCTTGGTGGCAATGCGGCGCTTTTCGGGGGTGTTCATGCCCTGTCGGGAGGAGATGGAGGACTCCAGGGAGGTGGACTGCTCAATGGTGACAGCACCACCGTGGACACGGCGGAGCTTACCTGCTTCTTCCAGTGCGGCGAGGTCACGACGCACGGTCTCCATGGTCACATCGTAACGGCGCGCAAGGTCAGCGCCGTTGACACGACGTGCGGAGGCAACAAGCTTTGCAATTTCGGCACGGCGTTCTTCTGCGAACATAAATCTGGTGTTCCTTTGGGCTAGTGGGAGGAAATCTGTGCGTTCTTTTCTGCGTTCTGCTCGGCTTTCAGGACCGTGAGAGACATGGTTTCAGCGAACCGACAGAACGCTTTAGGGTAATACTTGATTTTATGTGGGTTTTTGTGGGCAAGTCAATATAAAACGCTGTATTTGCCGGAATATTACCCGATTGTTCCCTACCGAAACCACACCTATTTGCGAGCTGTTGCCTGTTTATGTCTGTTTGACCTAATGAACTGTTGGGTTTTACCTCTCCCCCACCATCCCCACAGTGTCCAACACTTACACGGCGCCCTCACAGGGTAAAAAGTGGAGGCGCCGGCTCCAAAAATCCTCAGCGAGAATCCTCGAAACCAGCGCCTCCACCGGGCACAGAACCTTACTTACCTTGACGCTCACGACGTTCGCGACGCACGCGACACCAACGATGCACGCCCAAAGCACCCGCCGCACCCAGCAGGGCACCCGAACCGTTCATCAGCACATCCACCGGGTCGCCGGTGCGATCAGGCATGAAACTCTGAATCGTCTCAATGCAGGCGCTGACCAAAAATCCCGAGTACAGCACGTGCGGGCGAGCCTTCGGCTTGAGCAGCAGGGCGAAAAGAAAACCGCCCGGAATGAACATGATGACGTTCGAAAGCTGCTCGATGCTCGAATAGGTGATGAACGCAGGCAACCAACCTTCGGCGTGGCCGGTATCCAGCAGCTGCGCCAGGCGGCCTCCCATCTCGTTATCGTCCACGTGCACGGGGGCGAACACGATACTCGCCACTACCGCGCAGTACAGCGCCGTGACGGGCCAGAGAATCAGTCGCCACACGCGAGCGCTAGAGCGACCACCGGGTTGTCCTTTACCAAACTGTGCTTTACCAAACAAGGCGACCTGCCTCGTCAAACTGCTTGGTTGAGTCCCAGGCGAACAGGCCCGGCACGTCAATCGTGAGCGGTTCGGCGTTCGGCACGGTCACGGTCCATTCTTCACCGGCTGCGGCGGAGAGAGCGCGGCGGATAAAGCTGCCGTGGCTGACGGCGATAATCTTCTGGTCGCCCGAAGCTTCAGAGAGCTCACGCACGATATTGCGCAGGGTGCGCACCGCACGAATGTACACGTCACGTTCGGATTCCACGTTCGGGTAGTAGCGTTCCGGGGCGCGGCGTTCGGGAGCGGGAATGTCCAGGCCTTCGCCGGCGCCGTAGGCGCGTTCCACCAGTTCGGGGTAGGTCTTGTGCACCTGCAGATCGAAGTGCTCACCGACCAGCTGCGCGGTCTCGTAGGCGCGGGAGAGCGGCGAGGACACCAGCACAGTGAACTCCAGACCCATGTCGGCAAGCTTCTTGCCGGTGGTGCGTGCCTGCTCGCGACCGGTGTCATTGAGCGGAATGTCGGTAATGCCCTGCATCAGGTTCGCCTTGTTCCAGTCGGTCTGGCCGTGACGGATCAGGGTGAGGGTCGTGTTCTCGGCACCCGCCGGGACCTCTTCGGGGCTCAGCTCAGGTTCCAGATGCTGCACAACCAGGCGGTCGATCGCGTCGTCCAGGTACTGCAGGGGCACCTCGGTCAGGGAGGCGTTCACCGGGATCGGGTAGATGCCGTCCTCGTTGAGCAGTTCGGGGTGGCGCTCAGCGACCAGGGCGGTCATGGTCATGGCAATCAGCATGCCGTGCGCGGCGACCACAACGGTCTGACCCTCGTATTCGCGGCGGACGCGGTTCAGTGCCGCGAGGGAGCGGGCAAGGAAGTCCTTCTTCGGTTCCACGTTGAAAGCATTGTTGGACTGACGGGAGGCGAGAATCAGCTCGCGGGTAGCGATCTGACCCTCCAGGTCGCCAAAGGAACGTTCCTGGAAGCCGTCAATGGCACCGCGGTAGGGTACGCCCAGGCCTTCGGCTACGATTTCGGCGCTTTCTACGGCGCGGGAAAGGGGCGAGGAGACGATAGCGTCCACGGTGGTGCCCTCAGTTGCTACCTGCTTCAGGGCGCCAATAGCGGTGCGGACCTGCTCTCTGCCGGTGTCGTTGAGGGGGATGTCGGTGCCTCCCTGGAAGCGGTGGTCGATGTTCCAGTCGGTCTGGCCGTGGCGCAGGAAGATGATGCGGGTTCCTGCTTCGGGGTCGGGTACCGGAGTGATGATGGGGGTGTTCTGTGCGTCGGTCATCCTTCTAGTATGGCATTGCCCCCGCGCAGTTCAAGGGGGCAAGAGGCGTATTCTCTCATGAAGCGCACTCATCCCGCGGTATGAGCTGCGGGGTGGTTGAGCGCCCGGTCGGGCGAATTTTTTCAGGGTTTTCCCATATTTTTCAGCCCCCAGACGGAGGGGTGAGCCGCCGTTAGTTCATACCCAATGAAGGTTGTCATGACGCAGAATCCTCAATCTCAGAACCCGCAGTTCCAGGCTCAGAACCCGTATTCAATGACCCCTCCGCAGGCGGCGCAGCCTGCCGGTCAGTATTCCGCTCAGCAGGGTCAGCCCGGCCAGCAGGGCTACTATCAGGGTCAGCCGCAGGGCTACCCGGCTCAGGCACCTCAGCAGATGCAGCAGGCGCCCTTCGCGCGCGGTGCAATTATTTCTGCCCGTAACCTGCACAAGTCTTACGGCAATAACCCGGTGCTGCGTAACGTGAGCCTGGATATTTACCCCGGCGAGTCCGTGGCGATTATGGGTCCTTCCGGTTCCGGTAAGACCACCCTATTGCACGCGCTCTCGGGCATTATCAAGCTCGATGCCGGTTCTGTGCTGTTCAATGGCCCGACCGGTCAGGTGGCGGTGGAGTCCCTCAGCGAGCGTGAGCGCACCTCCCTGCGCGCTAACTCGTTTGGTTTCGTGTTCCAGCAGGGTCTACTGGTTCCCGAGCTGACCGCGGAGGAGAATGTCTCCCTCGCCGCGATGATTGCCGGTGTTCCCCGCCAGCAGGCGCGTTCCATTTCGGCTGATCTGCTGAACCGTCTGGGTTTGGGGCAGATGCTGGACCGCCGTATGGGTGAGATGTCCGGTGGTCAGGCTCAGCGTGTGGCGATTGCCCGCTCCCAGGTGAACGGTGCCCCCGTGACTTTCGCGGATGAGCCGACCGGCGCGCTGGATTCGAAGACCGCGCGTGAGGTGATGGCTCTGCTGCTGACCATGATTCCGCAGCAGGGTAAGACTCTGCTGGTGGTTACTCACGACCCGAACGTGGCGGCGGCGTGCTCCCGCGTGGTGTACCTGCAGGACGGTCAGATTGTGAGCGATCAGCGCAATAACCAGGGCGGTGTTCCCGCTTCCCAGAACCACGCTCAGAGCTTCGGCGCTCAGTCTCAGGCAGGTGCATAATGCAAATCTATGCTCTACTCGCCAAGCGAACCCTATGGAGTTCGCAGGCGATTCTTCCCGTGCTGGCTTTTGCCGCCTCCTCGGCACTGTTTTTGACGGTTGCCGGTGGTGTTCAGGCGCTGAGTACTTGGCTTGAGCACGCCAACGTTGACCACGAAATGATCAACCTGATGGGCATTCAGAAGCTCTACATGGGTTTGGCGTGGGTTGCCGCTCTGGTGCTGATTGTTCCGCTCTTTACCCTGGGCGCTTCGGCTGCTCGTTTGAGTGCCCGCCGCCGTGATGAGCGTCTGGCGTCCCTGCGCCTGATTGGTGCCTCCACAACCCTGATTGTGGGTCTGTCCGTTGCGGACGCGCTGGTGTACTCTCTTGTGGGTTTCGTCATCGGTCTGTTGCTCTACCTGGTGCTGATTTTCCCCTTTGGCGCTTTACACTTCATGAACGTTCCGCTGGGTGCTGAGAATATGCTCCTGCCGGTGAGCGTGATTTTCTACTGCTTCCTGGGTTGTATGGTTTTGGCGGCTCTCAGCTCCCTCTTCGGTCTGGCGAAGGTCAGCATCAGCCCGCTGGGCGTGCGTACCCGCGCGAAGGCTGGCTCCGCCGGTTACATTGCTCTGGGTATCGGTGTTGTTCTGGTCATTGCCGTGATGATTCTGGCTTCGACCTCGAAGGGTTTTAGCATGTTCTCACCCTTCCAGGACGGCGGTGCCGATAGCGCGATTAAGAACCTAGCGATTTTCATTGCTCTGCCGGGTCTGCTGATGATGGTTGCTATCGACCTGATTGGTACCTTCCTGGTGTGGGCGTACGCAAAGATTCGTGTGCGCATGACCCAGAAGGCGTCGGTTCTGCTGGGGTACCGTGCGGTGCTGGAGTCCCCGCGCGGGGCGTGGCGTCAGGTTTCGGGTGTGGCACTGTCGACCTTCTTGGTGACCTTCTTCGGCCCCATCCTGATTCTGGCGGGTGAGATGAACAAAACGGCGAAGGAGGTAGGCCCCGCCGCCGGCCCCTTCATGACCATCATGTCGGACATGTTCCAGGGCATGCTGCTCATGCTGTTCTTCTCGTACCTGCTGATCACTCTCTCCGCAGTGTTGAACCAGAGCGCCGCCATTTACGAGCGTGGTTCGCTGTACTCTTCGCTGAATATGATGGGTACCCCCACGAGGATGTTGCAGGCTTCGCGCCTTACCGTGGTTTTCGGTCCGCTGGTGCTCATTAGCGTGGTTTCTGCGCTGCTGGGTCTGCCGCTGACGGCGTTGATTGCGGCGCAGGGTCTTTCCGGTGAGATTCTGACGAAGATGTTCGGTATGACCTTCGGCGCTATTGCACTGGGTCTGGCGCTGGTCTATGTGGGCCTGTTGGCGACCATTCCGTTTATGCGTCAGGTGACTCATAAGCCGGTGTCCGCTCTCTAAGCTGTACGGCTGCTACCCTCCCGTTGCGTTCTCAGTGGATGCGGCGGGAGGGTTTCTTCATGTCCAACGTTTGTGTTGCGTGCTTTTGTGCCCTCACCCGGTTTGCGCCCTGCATGTTTTCTCACGCACCGGGCCACCGCTTCCATAGCCTAAAGCCCTGTGAGAGACTGACATTATGTTTGAACACACAGTACCCCCCGAATGGTTCCCCCGCTGCGCAATCTTCGACTGCGACGGCATCCTCCTCGACTCCGAGACCGTCTGGAACGATGTGCAGCGTGAGCTTTTCGCCCGCTGGTCTGTTCCCTTCACCGAAGAGGTGGAGCACCGCCTCACCGGCCTGGCGGCAGCCGACGTCGCGCAGGAGCTTGCCCTGCTCTCCTACGAGGCGCAGAACGGTCAGAAGCCGGACACCGCCTCCGCAGAGTACGCCGAACACCATGAACGCGTGATGAAGGACCTGCTCACCACCGAGCACGAGGTCATCAGCTCCGGCGTGGACCTGATTGAGGGTGTGGCGTCGAACTCCACCGCGAACATTCTGACCCTGAAAATGGAAAGCTACGGTTACGCCCCGCTGGTGCGCACCTGGGTCAGCAGCAACGACGTTCCCACCGGTAAGCCCGCCCCGGACATGTACCTGGAGGCGGCACATCGCCTCGGCTTTGAAGGTCACGAGGCGCTGGCGTTCGAGGACTCCCCCGCGGGCGCGCAGGCGGCACGTGACGCCGGTACAAAGGTTATGATTTACGTTCCGGAAGGCACCGACCCGGCAAAGGCACCGGCCGGTTTTGGGCGCTTCGATTCGTTTAATGACCCGCAGCTCTGGGAGGCGGCACGCACCTGGATCGCCAAGCTTGAGGCGGCACAGCAGTCGGAGGCGGCGCAGAACTAAGAGGCACCCGCCCCACCGCCTCACCTGGCAGGCGGCATCAAGAAAGACCCCCGGCCCGCTCTTCAAGAGCAGACCGGGGGTCTTCTATGCTTTATCAGCTGTGCCCATGGGGGCATGAGCCTATCGGCGCATAACCTTCTTCGCCAGGAAGTTACCGATGAACTGAACCAGCTGAACCAGGACGATAATAATCGCCACAACAGCCCAGGTGATCTCATCGTTAAAGCGCTGGTAGCCGTCCACAATCGCGATCTTACCCAGACCACCGGCACCCACGTAACCGGCCATAGCGGACATATCCACCACGCCAATGACGAGGAAGGTGTAACCGAGAATCAGCGGACCAAGCGCCTCCGGAATCATCACGGTGAACAGGATGGTCAGCTTTGAAGCGCCCATCGCACGCGCCGCCTCAATCACGCCCGGATCAATGGAGACCATGTTCTGCTCCACGATACGGGCAATAGCGAATGCAGCACCGAAGCTCATTGCGAAGACCGCCGCATTCACGCCCAGGCGGGTACCCACCACGGCGCTCGTCAGCGGGCCTAGTGCCGCAATCAAAATAATGAACGGAATCGGGCGAATCACGTTCACCAGAATGTTCAGGATCGTGTAGACGAAACGGTTCTGGAAGATGTTGCCCTCACGGGTGGTGTACAGCAGAGCACCCACAATCAGGCCGACCAGACCGGCGCACAGCATGGTGATAGACACCATGTAGAACGTATCGCCGATAGCCGGGAGCAGCTTCTCGGGCAGGAACTCGGACCAGTCCGTCTTAGACGCAGCCAGCGGAAGAGTAGTAGCAAACATTTAGCGCACCTCCTGCACGCGGGCAACGGTCTTCAGTTCGGCAACGGCGGCATCAATGCTGGTGATTTCGCCAAGGAGTTCCAGGGTGAGGGTACCGTACGCCTTACCCTGCAGGGTCTCAATACCGCCGCCCACAATGTTGAAGCGGACGTTACGGGCGCCCAGGTAGGACAGCACCTTACCGAGCTCCTGGTTACCCTCCACGATTTCAACGTTGATGAGGTAACCCTTGTGGTTTGCGCGCAGCTCAGCCGCTTCCTTGCCGGTGGGGGCGAGCTTGACGGTGGTTGCCACAAACAGCTTTGCCACGTCGGTCTGCGGGTTGGAGAAGACGTCGTAGACGTTGCCCTGCTCCACCACGCGGCCGGACTCCATGACGGCCACACGGTCAGCGATGCTGGAGACCACGTCCATCTCGTGGGTAATCACCACGACGGTCACGCCCAGTTCACGGTTCACGCGCTTAAGGAGCGCAAGAACTTCATGAGTGGTTTCCGGGTCCAGCGCACTGGTGGACTCATCCGCCAGCAGCAGGGCAGGGTTGGTTGCAAGCGCACGAGCAATACCCACGCGCTGCTTCTGACCGCCCGAAAGCTGGTTCGGGTAATGACCTGCACGGTCGGCAAGACCCACGAACTCCAGCATTTCCAGGGCGCGTTCGCGGCGGTCCTTCTTGGACCAGCCGGCGATCTTCAGCGGGAACTCGACGTTACCGAGCACGGTGCGGGAGTTCATCAGGTTGAACTGCTGGAAGATCATACCGATGTTGGTGCGTGCTTCACGCAGTTCAGAGTCGCGCTTACCGGAAATCTGGAAGCCACCGACGGTCAGGGTGCCGCTGGTGGTGGTTTCCAGGCCGTTGATGAGGCGGACCAGGGTAGACTTACCGGCGCCGGAGTAGCCGATGATTGCAAAGATTTCGCCGCGGTTAATGCTGAGGGAGACGTTGTCCACAGCAACTACTGCCTTGGGGCCGTTGCCGAAGACCTTGGAGACTCCGTCCAGAACCACCATGGGCTCGGTGTTGTCACCGAAGCTCTGTACCAGTTCACTCATAAGTTTGTATCCGTTGTATGTCGTGGTTGGGGCGCTAAAGGGCATTAACGCCGGTACGCAAAGGACGGTAAGCCTGTCGTGACCCGCATCGGGTGCTTAGACTTACCGCCTTTGCGTATGCCTAGAGGAGGCGTGTATTTAGAAGATTACTTCTTGGCGCGCAGCTTGGCTTCTTCGTTAGCCAGGGACTGACGCAGCTCGTCGGTGCTCACGTTGACCTCAACAGCGGTGCCGCGGGTCTCTTCCTGAACAACATCCATGACGGGCTTGGTGTGGAAGATTTCAACAATCTTCTTGTAGGTCTCGTCGTCAGCCTTGTCCTTCTGAGCAACGAAGAGGTTCACGTACTTGACAGCCGAGGGGTCGGTCTTGGGGTCGTCCTGGGCCAGGGCGTCTGCGGGCTTCAGGCCTGCATCCTTGAGGAAGTCGTTGTTGACGACTGCGCCGTCAGCGGACTCCATGCCAACCACGGTCTGGGTTGCGTCGACGGGAGTGACCTTCACCTTGGAGTTAGCGGTGTCCACGTCGTCGATGGTGGGTGCGTCAACATCAGCGTTCTTGAAGGTAACCAGGCCGTTGGTCTTCAGCAGCTTCAGAGCGCGTGCTTCGTTCACGGTGTCGTTCGGGATAACGATCTCGCCGCCCTGGGGGATGTCAGCCAACTTGGAGTGCTTCTTGGAGAACAGAGCCATCGGGTAGATAACGGTCGGGCCGACAATCTGCAGGTCCTTCTTAGCGCTCACGTTGTAGTTGGACAGGTACGCGATGTGCTGGAAGCGGTTCATGTCGATGTCACCGGCGTCCAGTGCGGGGTTCGGCTCGGTGTAAGCGCTGAACTCCTTGAACTCAATGTCGATACCCTGCTTCTTAGCTTCTTCCTTCAGGGTCTTGTTGAACTTCTCAGAGCCAACCACACCGATGGTGACCTTCTTGGATGCGGAAGAGGAGGAAGAGGAGGAGTTGGTGGAACCGCAGGCTGCCAGGCCAAAGACCATGGGGACAACTGCGAGTGCAGCAGCAAACTTCTTCACGGCTATGAATCTTTCTGTTGAATGATGATGCGTTCCACCGGGTGCTCACGTTGGTACTAGCACATCCGATGGGAATGATGATGGGACAATTACAGCACGCACAAGGGCGGGTGTGGAAGTTAATGGCTATTCATGAGACACAGAACGTCAAGGTCGTCATATTTTGTCACAATTCGTCACACGCTGATTATTTCCAGGTCACAAAGCGTCATTGACGGTGTCATTGCCAGTGTATTCAGGCACACACAAAACGCCGGCTCGGGCACGAAAACCCAAGCCGGCGTCCATAGTGCCACCCGTTACAGGCGGCAGGGAATCAACCAGTACTACTGATCGAACTCGCCCGAAGCAATCAGCTGCTCACGCACCTTACGGCGCAGAACCTTACCCAGCATCGAACGGGGCAGATCATCCACCACCACGATGCGGCGCGGAACCTTATAACGGGTCACCTTCGAATAGCAGTGCTCACGCAGAGTATGCTCCTGCACCACCCGGCCCGGGGCGGGAACCACAGCGGCGACCACCATCTCGCCACCGGCGGGCAGCGGAATACCGACTACCGCCGCATCCGCGACCATGTCGTGCTGCTTGAGGGCGACCTCAACCTCCGTCGGGGAGACATTGAAACCGCCGGTAATAATAACTTCCTTGATGCGATCAACAATCTGAATGAAGTAGTCCTCATCCAGGCGCACAATATCGCCGGTACGCAGCCAACCCTCGGGGGTGATGGTCTTCGCCGTCTCGTCCTCACGCTTCCAGTAGCCGGCAAAACGCTGCGGGCCCTTCACCCACAGCTCGCCCTCTTCGCCCTCGGGCACGTCCTCGCCGGTCTCAGGGTCCACCACACGAATATCGGTGGAGGGGAACGGAACACCAATAAAACCGGCACGGCGCGTGTCATTGAGCGGGTTGCAGGACACCAGCGGCGCGCACTCGGTCAGGCCGTAGCCCTCCACCATGAAACCGCCGGACGCTTCCTCCCACTCGGCAACCAGCTCAGGCGGCAGGTTCATCGCACCGGAGACCGCGTAACGGATACCCTCCAGGGACACACCACGCTTCTTCGCCTCATCCATAAGACGGCGATACACCGGCGGAACCGCAGGAAGAATGGTCGGGCGGGTCTTCTTCATCGCCTTCAAAATCAGATCCATGTCCACGGTCGGGAACAGCACCAGGCGGGCACGGCACAGCGAGGCAATCGTCACGCCCAGGGTCATACCGTACGCGTGGAACAGCGGCAGAACCGAGTAAATCACCTCGTCATCGCCCGGGTTGATCCATGCCTCACCCATGCGGCCGTTAGACTCCAGGTTGCGGTGCGTGAGCATCACGCCCTTTGGCAGGCCGGTCGTACCCGAGGTGTACTGCAGCAGCGCAATATCGTGCGCGGTCGGGCGGCGATGCGACGGGTCAATACGCTCGCTCTTCACCAGCTGAGTCCACGGCACCGTACCCGGCGCAGAACCGGTCAGCTTCTCACGCGAAGCACGCGCGCTCTTCAACGGCAGCTTCAGCGCGGTACGCATCAGCGCGGGCATCGCCGAAATCATGTTCACCGAATAAATATGGTTCGGGCGGATATCCGCAGGAAGACCCGTAATATGCGAAGCGATCTTATCCCACACAATCGCGACCTTCGCGCCGTGATCCTCAAACATGTGGCGCAACTCCGCGCCCGTGTACAGAGGGTTATGCTCCACCACAATTGCGCCCAGGCGCAAAATCGCGTAGAACGCCGCAATATGCTGAGGGCAGTTCGGCAAAATCAGCGCCACACGGTCACCCGCCTGCACACCCGCCACGCGCAGGCCCTCCGCAGCACGCTCAATCTGATCCCCCAACTCAGCGTAAGTCGTGGTCGCGCCAAAGAACTCCAGCGCCACCTTGTGGGGTACGGTGCGGACCGCCTCGTCAATGAGGTGGCTCAGCGAGGTTTCGGGCAGCTCAATATCGCGGGCAGTCCACGAAGAATAATTCTTCAACCAGGGACGATGCGCCAACGGATGCGCACCAGCCGATACGCCAGCGGGGGATGCAGGTGCCGCCGCATCCTGCAGGTTCGTGTTCTTCTGAGCCTCAGTCATGCATTGATTGTGCCTTCCCACACCCTCACGCTTCAACTCAGTAGCGCTTCTTCCCACGCTGAAAATCACACGGTACACCCACCCCAGATACCGCAATAAACACCGAAACACTAAGGCAGAACCCCGCAACTCTGGGATACTTAAAGCATGAGTAAACGACAGCAAGACATCACTGACGAGCAGTTCAAGAAGCTCCTCCGCGAAATTTCCAAACGATTCGCTATCGCCGGAGGAGTCGTCATCCTGTTCGGAATGGCCATCATCGCACTTGCTTACCTTCTGGGAGGAGCCCACTAATGCACACCCCGCAGCGCCCCAACGGCGACATCTTCAACCGCATGGTCTCCGGCGCCGCCTACATGCCCGACGCCGAATGCGCCGCGCAGACTAAGCGCATCCACGCTGCAACCGTCCTCGCCGAAGAACACTACGCACGCGGCGAGCAGGCACAGGCAATGCACGTCTACCGTGAACACCTCGGCCACCTGGGCGAGCACTCGCACATCCGCCCCGGCGCACGCTTCGACTACGGCGTGAACACCTATATTGGTGACGGCTCCTTCTTCAACTTTGGCTGCGTCTTCCTGGACGTCTGCCCGATCCGCATCGGCTCCACCGTGCTCGTCGGCAACAACGTACAGTTCCTCACCCCCACCCACCCGCTCAACCCGATCGACCGCGCCGCATACTGGGAAGGTGGCGAGCCCATCACAGTTGAAGACAACGTCTGGATCGGTGGCGGCGCCATCATCCTGGGCGGTGTGACCATCGGCAAGAACTCCGTGATTGGCGCGGGCACCGTCGTCACCAAGGACGTCCCGGCTAACTCCCTCGTGGTGGGCAACCCCGGCCGCGTGGTCCGTACCCTGGACGAGAACGAACGCCCGGCATACCCGCACACCTACTCCGCAGAAGCCCTGGAAGAAGCACGCGCCTTCTACGCTGACCGCAACCGCTAAATCAGCACCCAGGACTAGAATCCAAAGGATTTAATGAACGCACAGAACAACACCCCGCAGCAGCATCCGGCCGCCGCGGCGTCCTCCCCCACCGAAAGTGACCTGTGGGAGGCGGCATTCTCCTCCGACGACCCCACCGTGGTTCTGACCGATGAGGAGCTGAACGCGGCACGCCGCGCCCACGAAAAGGCGCGCGAGGCGGCCTCTTCGGCTCAGTCCTCCGCGCAGTCCTCGCAGGATGCGACCCGCCCCCTCACCGAAGCGGCTACCGCAACGCAGCCGCTCCTCTCCGCAAACAGCACCGCTCAAAGTGCAGACTCCGGCGCTGACTTGGGCGAACCCGCTACCGACAACCTCAGCTGGCTCGACAAGCCTGCAGCCCCCAGCACGGACAACGTGCGCGGCGGCGTAGCTAGCGCACCCCCTACCGCACCGACCGCAGCGGCAAGCTACGAGGTGCCCGCACCCGGCAACGCCCATGCGGCACCCAGCGCCCCGCAGGCTGCCCCCGCGGCAGATGACCACTTCGTCATCCCCACCCCCGCAGGTGATGCCGCTGGCTCGGAACCCATCCTCACCGCCGCAACCGCACTGTCCATGCAGAAGAGCCGCTACTCCCGCATGCACCTACTGCCCGGCCTGCTCGGCTGGCTGATCACCATCTCCCTCATGGACGGTGGCCTGTGGGCTATCCAGTCGTGGCTGACCCTGACCGGTCAGAGCGAGTCCATCGAATACGCCTCGGTGGTCTCCCGACTCTTCAGCGGCGCGTCGAACGCCGTGCCGGTCGCGGTGGCGTTGAGTGTGCTCATTTTCTTCGCTTACCTGGTGGGCGGTTACGCGGCGGGACGCATGGCACGATTCGCCGGCGCGAAGCAGGGCATTGCCGTGTGGCTCTGGCAGATTATGGCGCTCATCCTCGGATCCCTGGCGACCTTCCTCATGCCTCAGCTGTTCCAGAATAGTGTCGCGTCCCTGTCGTTGCAGAAGCTGATTGCGGGCGATTTCGCGAACGGCCTGCTCGCGGTTCTGCTGGTTCTGGCGTTGAGCTTCCTCGGCGCTATCCTCGGCGGCCTATTGGGACGCCTGTACCACCGCCGCGTGGACAAGTACCCGAGCGACCAGGTGGCACGCGAGGACGCCTAGTCTTCTAAGCACCCGCGCCTCGTTGCGATAGGGATAAAACGTGCAGAAAACCTCCGGTACCTTACGAAAGGTACCGGAGGTTTTCTGTATCTAAGTATCTGTATCCTAAACGGCCTTAGCTACCCAGCAATACGGCGCTGACTAGCCAAAATGTTCCGCTTAGTGGTCCAGCAGCAGTGCAGGCTCCTCAAGAATCGCAGCCACATCAGCCATGAAACGAGCTGACAGGTCGCCATCCACCACACGGTGATCGAAGGAGCCACCCAGGGTCGTCACCCAGCGAGGAATGACCTCACCATCAACCACCCACGGCTTCTGCTTGATCGTACCGAAGGCAACAATCGCCACCTCACCGGGGTTAATAATCGGGGTACCCGTATCAATACCCAGCGAACCGATGTTCGTAATGGTCAGGGTGCCGTTCGCCATCTCAGCGGGCTGAGTCTTACCCTCACGGGCGCGAGTGGTCAGGTTGTTCAGCGCAATAGCCAGCTCACGCAGGGACAGCTCCTGAGCGTCCTTAATGTTCGGAACCATCAGGCCGCGAGGGGTCGCCGCAGCAATACCCAGGTTCATGAAGTGCTTAATCTGGATTTCGCTATCGGTCCAGGTCGCGTTGACCTGCGGGTTACGCTCAGCAGCCCAAATGACCGCGGCGGCAAGCACCAGCAGCGGGGTGACCTTCACGCCCTCGAAGTGGCGGGACTTCTTCAGACGCTTCACGAACTCCATGGTGCGGGAGGCATCAACATCCACGAAAATCGACACGTGCGGAGCGCTAAACGCCGACGAAACCATCGCCTTCGCGGTAGCCTTACGCACGCCACGCACCGGGATGCGCTCAATGCGGTCACCGGGGGTGGCTGCGGGCTGCCAGAACGGCTGGCGGGCGCCGCTATGCTGCACATCGCTCAGGTGCGCCACATAGTTCATGAGGTCCTGCTTGGTCACCTGGCCACGCGCACCGGTAGCGGTCACATTCGCCAGGTCAACGCCCAGCTCCTTTGCGGCAAGGCGCACCGGAGGCGGCGCGAGGGTCGGGCGGTGCGGAACCTGCTCGGGAGCCAAAGTCGGTGCGGGAGCCGCTGCGGGCTCGGGCGCCAGACGCTGCACCACCGAGTTCAGCGGGGTGTTCTCCACAAAGCGGGAGGCGCGCTCAGCCAGCTCGCTCAGCAGGCCCTGGTTGCGGTTCACCGAGTCGGCGGGGGTGTGCGCCACGGGCGCCTGAACAGTCGGTGCGACCGGTGCCGTAGCAGCCTGTGCGGGCTGGGATGCGGAGGCGGGGCGCTTGCGGGCGCGGCGCTTCACAGCGTCCGCCTTGGGGCCGGAGCCGACCAGTGCGGTGCCGGACTCAGCCTCTGCCGCGGCGGGTGCCGCCGGGGTTGCGGGTGCGTTGTCGCCGCCGGAGATACTGATGATTGGGGTGCCCACCTCAACGGTTTCGCCTTCGGCAACGAGCAGCGCCTCGACGGTGCCGGCGAAGGGCGAGGGAAGTTCTACGACGCTCTTCGCGGTTTCAATTTCAACGAGGACGTCGTTGATGGCGACCTCGGTGCCGACGGCAACCTTCCAGCTGAGGATTTCTGCTTCGGTCAGGCCTTCACCCACGTCAGGGAGCGGGAAAATCTGGGACATTTTTACCTCTCACTAGGGCATATGCCCTATACGGAATATTCTGTGCGGGCTTGCAACCCGCCATAGCGCAACACGCTGATACGTCAGATCAGGGAATGCCTAGTAGTCAAAAGCGCGGTCAACCGCCTCAAGAATACGGTCAATATCGGGCACGTACTCTTCCTCAACGCGGGAAATCGGGTACGGCATGTAGTAGCCGCCCACACGAATCACCGGCGCCTGCAGGCTGTAGAAGCAACGCTCCGTAATCGCCGCAGCCAACTCACCACCCATACCACCAAAGGTCGGCGCCTCGTGCGCAACAATCAGGCGGCCAGTCTTCGCCACCGAAGCGGCAACGGTCGGCACGTCCAGCGGCGAAATCGAGCGCAGGTCAATGACCTCAATCGAGCGGCCATCCTCCACGGCAGCCTCCGCAGCAGCCAGAGCAACCGGCACCAGCGGACCGTACGCAACGATGGTCGCGTCCGTACCCTCACGCACCACCTGGGCGCTAAACGGATCAAAGGAAGTGTCGCTAAAGTCCACTTCACCCTTGAGCCAGTAGCGGCGCTTCGGCTCAAAAATAATGACCGGGTCGGGGCACTCAATCGCCTTGCGGGTCATCCAGTACGCCTCGTGCGGGGTCGAGGGGGTCACAATACGCAGACCCGCAGTGTGGGCGAACAGCGCCTCCGGGGACTCGGAGTGGTGCTCCACCGAACCAATCACGCCACCGTACGGAATGCGGATAGTCACCGGCACCGTGTACTGCTTATCGGTGCGGTTGTGAATCTTCGCCAGCTGGCTCGTGATCTGGTTGTAGGCGGGGAACACGAAGCCGTCGAACTGAATCTCCGGCACGGGACGGTAGCCACGCAGGGCCATACCGATGGAGGTGCCGATAATGCCGGACTCACCCAGGGGCGCATCCATGACGCGGCGGTTGCCGAAGCGCGCCTGCAGGCCCTCGGTCACACGGTACACGCCGCCGAGCTTGCCGATATCCTCACCGAGCATGACGACGGTGCGGTCGGCTTCCATGGCGTCTTCCAGGCCGCGGGTAATCGCCTTGGCGAGGGTCAAACGTTCAATTTTCTCGCTCATGCTTACTCCTCTTCAAAGCCTGCAACGTAGTTACGATAGAACTCGCGGTCGTCTTCCACCTGCTGGTGTTCCTGCACGTAGACGCGGTCGAAGAAATACTCAAAGTCGGCAACCTCAGAGTTCAGCACTGCCTCACGCACGCCGTTCGCGACCTGCTGTGCAGATTCTGCAACCTCTTCAAAGAAGGCATCGTCGGCGTAGCCCTGCTCGCGCAGGTACTTCTCGAGGCGCAACATGGGGTCGCGGCGCAGGGGACCTTCCAGGTCGGCATCGGTGCGGTACTTGGTGGGGTCGTCCGCGGTGGTGTGCGGGCCGAGGCGGTAGGTCTCAGCTTCAATCAGCACGGGGCCTTCACCGGCGCGGATCTTCTCCATGGCGTAGCGGGTTGCGGCGAGCACGGCGAGAACGTCGTTGCCGTCCACGCGGATGCCTTCGAAGCCGTAGCCTGCGGCGCGGGTGGACACCGGCACGCGGGACTGCACCTCGAAGGGCACGGAGATAGCCCAGCGGTTGTTCTGCACGAAGAAGAGCACCGGCGCGTTATAGGAGGCGGCGAAAACCATGGATTCGTGTGCGTCACCCTCGGTGGAGGAGCCATCACCGAAGTAGACCGCCACGGCGGGCTTCTGGGTATCCTCGGCGGGGTCGGTTGCCTGGCCCTGACCGGTGCGGCGGATGCCGGTTTCAGCCTCGATGTCGGCGTCGAAGTTCAGACCCATGGCGTAGCCGACGGCGTGCACGGTCTGGGCGGCAAGCACCTTGGTGTAGGTGTGGAAGTTGTGCGCCTTCATGTCCCAGCCGTGGGTGGTGGAACCGCGGAAGATGGTGATCAGGTCGCGGAAGTCCACGCCACGCGCCAGAGCGACGGCGTGCTCACGGTAGGAGGGGAAGATGTAGTCGTTGGGTGCGTAGGCGAGTGCGGAGCCAACCTGTGCGGCTTCCTGGCCTCGACTGGGCACCCAGAGGGCGAGCTGACCCTGGCGCTGCAGGGCAGTTGCCTCGTCGTCGAATCGGCGGGTGGTGTACATGAGGCGGTATGCCTCGCGCAGGGTGTCTGCGTTGACGTCTTCGATGTACCGGCTGTAGGTGGGGTGTTCGTGTACGGTGCCGTTTTCATCCATGAGCTGGATGCGTTCGGGCACTCCCGGGTACTTGTCGTTCTCGTGCATCTAACCTCCACACGTGACGAGGGCTTGGCCCTCAGCGGCTTGGGTTTTAGTCTCAACTTTCACCTGATGGTGCAGGGTTTGAGGTGTTCCGGCAAGCCTGTGAGGGTCTGGGCATATATAGTTACCAGTCTACTCTTTTCGGCTTTATCTCGCGGCAGTTACGCTGATAACGCAGTGTATTATGCCCTGTCATTCACTATTTGAACATCATTAAATTAAACCTCCCATATATTCTTTTTTGAGAATATATGGGAGGTTTAATTTAACTATTGAGAGCTTTTTCGGGTCATCATTTTTTCCGCGCGAGAACCATTTGAAAAGCCCAAACAAACCTCGACAAGGGAAAATAGTACATTGTTCAATTAGGGTCGAGCTGGTACCCCCACCCCTTCACAAGACGCTCTAGAGCCCCTTCGCGAAGACCTCACAGAGCGAGAGGAAACGGTCATTCGCCTCCACCTCGCCAATGCTCACGCGAACACCCTCGGCGCCGAACGCACGCACCGACAGGGCATGCTCAGACATCAGCTGCACAAACTCACCCGTGCGCTCCCCCAGGGGCAGCCACACGAAGTTCGCGTAAGTGCTCGGGAAATCGTAGCCCAGCTCGCGCAGTCGAGCGGTCACGCGCTCACGCTCAGCGACCAGGTGGCTCACGCGCTCCATCACCGCATCCTCATGCTCGATGGAGGCGATAGCCGCCGCCTCAGCCAGCGCCGTCACGGCGAACGGGGTTGCCGCCACGCGCAGGTGCTGCGTAATCTGCGGGTGCGAAACCGAGTAGCCCACGCGCAGACCCGCCAGGCCCTGCGCCTTGGAGAAGGTGCGCAGAATGATGACGTTCTCGTAGTCACGGTAGATGTCCATGCCGTTCAGCGGGGCTTCTTCACCCTTCGGCACGGTGGAGGCGGCGCAGAACTCGAAGTACGCCTCATCAATGACCACGGGGATGTGGGCGGGCACCTTCTCCAGGAACGCACGGATTTGGCTTTCGGTGACGGCGGGGCCGGTCGGGTTGTTGGGGGTGCAGACCAGGATCAGGCGGGTGCGGTCGGTAATAGCTGTCGCCATGGCGTCCAGGTCGTGTGCGCCGTCGGGCAGGTTCGGCACCTGCACGCTACGAGCACCCATAATGCCGACGAGGATCGGGTATGCCTCGAAGGAGCGCCAGGCGTAGATGACTTCGTCCTGCACGCCGTCGGCGTTTACGCCGGCGAAGGTTTTGAGGATTTGGTTGAGCGCGCCGAGGCTTCCGGCACCGGTGACGATGTCGTCAGCGTCCACGCCGAGCCGTGCGGAGAGCTTGTGGCGCAGGGCGGTGGAGAGCGGGTCGGGGTAGCGGTGCGCGGTCGCAAATTCTGCGAGGACGCGCGCAACCTCGGGTACAGGACCCAGCGGGTTCTCGTTCGAGGAGAGCTTGTACTGGGTGAGGCCTTCAACGGGCGCGGGCGGCTTGCCTGCCGCGTAGCTGGGCAGGGTGCTAAAGACGGGGCGGACCGGGATGTTGGCGTGTTCAGCTGACTGGCTCATGGTTCCAGTATGTGCCTGCGGGCGGCTCGGAGGCTAACGCTTCTCATCTGGAGAGCAGGCAGCGGATACTAGCCGCGAGCGCTGCACTCAAAGAAGCGCTGTACGCAAAGGCTACATGTAAAGGCTGTACGCAAAGATGGAGGGGCGCCGCCGGGGTTGTTCCCGGCGCCGCCCCTCCTTTTCTCTTCTCTACTCTACTCGCCCCTCCACCCTCCACCGAGTCTTTGAGATACCGAGTCCTTGAGATTGGTGCTTTTAGACTCGGTGTTTAGACCATCAGGGGTTCCCGCTCCTCGATGGGAGTCAGGTCCTCGGGAGGGCCTGGGGCGCGGAACCCAGGGTCGATGTTCTCAGGCGGAGTTGGTGCGAGGAAGCCGGGGTCAATGCTCTTGGGCGGGAGCATGGGCGCAGGTTTCAGATCCGGCAGAGTCGGGATGAGCGACTCGCTACCGTCGTAGTCTCCACCTTGCCTATCGCCACCGACCACATGCGGCATAGCTGTTAGGTCACCAATCCGGGGTAGTGATTCAACCACGTCTGGGAGGCCCTGAATGAGGCGGGGTGCGAGGTTCCCAAGGGCGGGTTGTGCTTCCGGGCGCACAATGAATCCGGGGTCGATGTCCTCTGCCGGTGTCATGGGCATGCGGCTGACGGGCTGAGTGTCCTGCGGTGCGTTGACGATGAATCCACGGTTGGCAGGTGCCTCGGTATTGGAGCCCAGCAGCTTTGCGGCTGATAGCACGGGCTGCGCAGGTGCAAGGTTTGGTGCGGGCAAGGCTCTTGAATTCGGCATCTGCGGTACAGGGGTTTCGGGCCAGGCAGGCTTCGGGTTCTGAGGCTTTTCCTGCGGAGTCGGCTCAGGGTGAGGGAGGGTCTTTTTGACGCCCTCGATGACGGCGGGGATCTGCTTAGCAGCCGCCTGTACGGTTTCTCCAGCTTCTCGCCGAAGACCCTCGGCCCTCTGCTTGGCAATCTCCATGTCCTGTTGGACATCTGAGACGGTATCTTCGATACCACGCTTTGCTTGCCCCAGGCGCCCGCCTGTCAGCTGATCAATCCCCTCAACTATACCCAAGCCACCAGGGATAGTTCCTGATGCAAGGGCTGCAACAGCGTAGCCCTCGGTACGTTTGATAGTTATACCCACTCGTAGAGCGGGAGGCAGACCGTCCGGCAGGTTTGAGGCGGAGGTAACCTTCTGTTCCCCCAGCACATACTCTTTACCATCCATTGCGGTGCGCATACCGCCAGGCACCTTACTACTATGCCCTTCACGTTGTAGGGATTCGTGGTAATTTACAGCATGATGCTCATGGTTATCAACGGTGATTACCGTATCGCGTTCATCAGGATGCCATCCATCTTCTCGCCATGCAGAATCAGGAACCGGGTCTCCGTCACCCTCCACGTAGTCCACGGCAAAGTCACGTTGTTTGGCTGACATACCCCGTATCGGGGCGGCTTGAGCGTAGACACCCACAATATTGATTTCTTTGGCGACTTCAGCGCTATTCGCCATGTTGTGGGCAATCATGGCTCCCTGGCTGAAGCCCTCCATGTACACACGAGCACCCTTGGGAGCACCGGCATCGCGCAGGGCCTGCAAAATCATCATGTATGCAGAGTTCATCTGGTCTGGACCCGATGCTTCACGGAGAGCCCCCTCGCCATCTATGATGGATCCACCCCAAGATCCAAAGATAGTACCCGGAATGCTCACCACATACAGCGCGTGGGCAGGGTCGCCTTCATGTCCTGCTTCGTACATAACGGTGACGAGCACGGCACTACGTTCAGCGGTCAAAGGGTCCTGTCGGGAACGTTCAAGTTCAAGGTCCTGCGCCTGCGCCGCCGCCAGAAGACGTTCCGAGCTGGCACCTACAGAAAGCTGGCTTTTCTCGCCACGATGCGTAGCAATACCGTATTCCTCCGCAGAGGCTGTACGGACGTTGTAAACCACGTTTCCACCGATAGCTGTCTTGATGAGGTCAGACAGGCCACCACCCAGTGCCTTTCGAACAAGTCCTCGCGGAATGCCAAACATGTCTGCAACGCGGTCAAATGTTCGCTGACTCGCAATTTCGGGATTCCATTTGGCATCCATGTAGGCAGTGAAGCCGAAGAGAATACCCGCCACGAGAGGCGAATACGGCAGCGTCCGAGATGCTGAGAAGTACCCGAGCTCGGGAATGGTGAGCTTCAAGAGGTAGTTAGCTTCGCCGGGTTCTCCGGCGATGAGTCCGCGCAGGTGGTCTCGGGTGCTGCGTCCGTCGGGTAGCTTGCCGTCCTTTGCGATGCCCATGGAGTCGAACCATCCTGCGACGGTGTTTTCGGTCTGCAGGTAGGAGCTGTGGGCGGCGCGGACGGCGGCTGCGGTGGCGCCGAACTTTGCGGCACTCATACCGAGGTCTGCGGCAAGGACGGCGCAAATAGCGGCAGCCTGCTGGGCGCGTCCGTTGATGCCGAGGAAGAGCCGAGTCTCGGTGGCGATGCCGAGAATGGGCATGGTGCGGTCGGCGCAGGTGCGGCTGACGGTGTCGAGGCCGTCGGCGATGGCGGGCATTTCTTCAAGCTCAACGCTGATGGTGCCTGCGGTGGGCCCTGCGGAGTTGCTGAGGTCACCGATGGGCGCAACGGTGGGTCCGGTAATCATGGTGTCTCCTAGGGTGGGGTTAGTGGGTTCGGATGAGCGAGCTCAGCCCGTCGGGCAGGCTCACGTGCATGAGTGAATCCAGCGTTGACTGGGCTTTTTGCACGCCTGAGCGGGCGATGATTTCGCCGGGGTTGAGTTTTTCGAGGGCGTCGGCGGCACCGTCGGCGAGTTTGCCGAGTAGGTTATCTACGGCGGAGGCGGCGGCTTTGATTGCCTGAGCTTTGGTGGTGAGGTCGTTGGCGAGTTCTTCACCGGCGGCGGCGATCATGGCGGCGGTGCCTTCGGCTTGTTCGGCTTGGTGGCGGATTTTTTCGCGGTGTTCTTCGAGTTGTCGCCGGTAGGCGCGTCCGGCTTCGGATGCCCAGTGGTCGCCGTTGAGTTCGTTGGCGCGTTGGTGTGCGGTGCGGATTTCTTGGGCTTCGGTGCGCATCCTGTGGGCGAGTTCTGCCCCTTTGGCGCGGGCGAGGGTGGCAGCCGCCATGAGCTGTTCGGCGAGGGCGTGGCCGGCGGCGGTGCCGATGCCCATGTGTCCTGCTGCGCGGAGGATATCGGTTGGTTCGATTCTGGGCAGTTGGGGTGCGTGAGGTGGTGCGGTGTCGACGATTGTGTTCACGGGGCGTCCTTTCGGTGGTTGGACTGGTTGTTTGTGCGCCTGTTTCTGTCCTGTGTTTGGGTTTGTTTTAGGCTAAATCTGCCGCGGTGACCGTGCAGGCTGAGTACGCCAACCTGTGGATAACTCAGGCTTGCTTCGAAAAATTCGCACGTTTTGACCCCTCAAGACCCGAAAAATACCCCTTCCGCAGCACCTCGTTTTGTCATATTTCTGCAACTAACCAAGCCGCCCGCCACGTCCATATGCTCTTCCCGCCTCTTTTTTTCAGCGAATTCATGCAAAAATAGAGCTATGTCTCACACCAATAACACCTTCTTGCCTTCTGGCCGTATTGACCTGGGCACCGGCGAACTTGCGCTGGGCCCCCTCGACGGACGCTACGCATCCGTGACCGCCCCCCTGACCAACTACCTTTCTGAGGCGGCGCTGAACCGCGACCGCATCCACGTTGAGGTTGAGTGGTTCATTTACCTGTGCGAGCACGAGGTGCTGCCGGGTCTGTCCCCGCTGAGCGAGGAGCAGAAGAAGGGCCTGCGCGCCATCGTGACCGATTTCAACGCTGATTCTGTGGCGGAGCTGGCTGAGATTGAGGCTGTCACCGTTCACGATGTGAAGGCGGTCGAGTACTACATTGGTCGCCGCCTGGAGGGCCTGGGCCTGGGTCACCTGGTGCCGCTGGTTCACTTCGGCTGCACTTCTGAGGACATTAACAACCTCTCCTACGCGCTGGGTATCAAGGACGCCGCTGAGAACGTGTGGATCCCCGCCGCGGAGGAGCTGATTGATGTTCTGCTGAAGCTGGCTGAGGACGGCCGCGACGTGCCGATGCTGTGCCGCACTCACGGCCAGCCGGCGACCCCCTCCACCCTGGGCAAGGAGATGGGCGTGCTCGCCTACCGCCTGAAGCGCCAGGTCAAGCACGTGAAGGCGACCGAGTTCCTCGGCAAGATTAATGGTGCGACCGGTACTTACGCCGCGCACTATGCGTCGGTGCCGAGCGCTGATTGGCAGAAGATTTCTCGTGGTTTTGTGGAGCACCTGGGTCTGACTTGGAACCCGCTGACCACTCAGATTGAGTCGCACGACTGGCAGGCTGAGCTGTACTCGGATATCGCTCATTTCAACCGCGTGCTGCACAACCTCTGCACCGATGTGTGGAGCTACATTTCGATTGGTTTCTTCCGTCAGATTCCGGTGGCTGGTGCGACCGGTTCGTCCACTATGCCGCACAAGGTGAACCCGATTCGCTTTGAGAATGCGGAGGCTAACCTGGAGCTCTCTAACGCTCTGCTGGATTCGCTGGGTTCGACTCTGGTGACTTCTCGTTGGCAGCGTGACCTGACTGACTCCTCGGCGCAGCGCAATATTGGTGTGGCGTTTGGTCACTCGGTGCTGGCTATCTCCAATGTAGTGAAGGGTCTTGAGCGTCTGGATATTGCGACCGAGGTTATTTCCGCTGACCTGGATGCGAACTGGGAGGTTCTGGCTGAGGCGATCCAGATGGTGATGCGTGCTGAGGCTATCGCGGGTGTTCCCGGCATGGAGAACCCGTACGAGCGTCTGAAGGAGCTGACTCGCGGTCACCGCGTGGATGCCGCTCGTCTGAAGGAGTTCGTGGCCACTCTGGGCCTCTCCCCCGAGGCTGAGGCGCGTCTGTCGGCTCTGACTCCGCACACCTATAACGGTATTGCGGCTCAGCTGCTGGATCACGCGAAGAACGCTTAGTCCGTAGCGAAGGATAAGAACAGAAGACCCCGGTTCCCTGTATTCAGGGAGCCGGGGTCTCTAGCGTGTTGGGTCTTTGCTTTGTTCTGTTAGCCAGCGGGTTTAGCGGCCGAGCATGCGGTGGTGACCGGTTTCGGTGTCGTTGCCCTTGTCGCGGGTGAAGACCTTGCCTACAGCCTTACCTGCGTCCTTGACGCCCTTGAGCAGGGAGCCAGCCACGCCGGAGGGGCCTTCCGAACCTTCGCCGCCCTGTACGCGCGGTGCACGCGGGGTGATCATGAGCTCTGCGGGGAAGTAGGCGGGTGCGTCGCCGAATGCTTGGCGGGTGTTGCGCACGACGTCTTTGCCAAGGGCCAGGTTTGCGCCGCCGCCAACGACTGCGCCCACGCCGAAGGGCAGGGCACGGCCGAGCAGTGCACCGGTCTGGCGGGTGAGGAAGCGGCGGATGAACATGTTTCGGATGGTACGTTCGACGCTGAACATCTTGCCGCTGGAGGAGTTGCCGAGCAGCATGCCCCACTTGTTGGAGACACCGCCTGCCTTGCCGGTCTGCAGCAGCACGGTGTTCATGAGCTGGGAGCCTTCTTCGCCGAGCATGATTGCCATGACCATGGAGCGGGCGGTTTCGGGGTCGTGTACGTGCACGCCGTGCAGTTCTGCGACTGCCTGGGCGTAGAGTGCGGTGCGTTCGAGGTAGCCGCCGACTGCGAGCGCGGACAGGCTCATGGAGGTGACGGTGCCGACGCCGGGCACGAATGCGGATGCGCCGGTGACGCCGCCGATGGCGGTGATGTCACGCAGGTAGGTGCGGTCGAGGCGCTTGTGGATTTGTTCGGGGGTTTCGTCGGGGTGTGCTTCACGCAGTTTTTTGACGATGGACAGCGCGAGCGGTCGTTGCATGCGCAGTACGTTGTCGAGGGTGGTGGTCAGTGCGGGACGGGGGTTGCCGTCTTCATCGAATAGAGACTTCTTCGGGTCAAGCATGCTCTCAGTAAATCACGGCTTGGTGAATTTTTCCTGAATATGGGGCCTGTGGTGGGGTTTGGGGGGTGAAATTTCACCGAGGGCGTGGAGGTTTTTGATCGCTTGTTAGGGTGTTTTGGTCTTTATTTGCGCCCAATTTTAAAGCGCGTAAAATTGTCGTAGATTACACACTATTCATTGTTTGCATAGTGCGTGACCTGCTTCACGGAGATTCGGGTTGCGCCTGATGACAGATAGCGGCTAATACCTCTTCTGAATCCTAAGGAATACTATGACTTCTTCCACCCATACGCCCAATGCTGCGCGTTCTCCCCTGGCGACTCAGGGGCTGGGTGTTGCGTACGCGACCGGCGCGATTATTTCGGCGCGCTCTGCGCCTGCTGACATCTTCTATCCTGCTGTGGGTGTTCTTCCGCCCGCAGATTCGTTCGTGGACCCGTCAGCAGTGGATGGCGGTCATTGTCCTCGGTGTCGCCCTGACCGGTGCGAATGCCTTCTTCTATGTGGCTATTGAGCAGGTTCCGCTAGCAATTGCGGTGGCTATTGAGTTTATGGGTCCGCTGGTGCTGGCGACGGTTATGTCGCGCCGTAAGCTGGACCTGGTGTGGATTGCTCTGTCATTTACGGGCATGGCGATTCTGACTGCTGAGTCCCAGGCGAAGCCTGAAGATTTCGCGTTGATGGGTGTGGTTTTCGCAATCCTGACCGCTATTTCTCGTGCCGCCTATATTCTGGCGACTGAGAAGGTTGGCGCTCTGATTCCGGGTATGGGCGGCATGGTCGTGGGTAACGTTGTCTCTACCCTGCTGGTTCTGCCGTTCCCGTTCCTGATAAGCGGCAATAACCTGTTGAAGGTCACCCAGGATGTGCACCTGCTGGCTATTGGCTGCCTGATGGGTCTGCTGGCTTCTGCCCTGCCGGCGCTGGGTGAGGTTTCTTCGCTGCGTCTGCTGCCCGCGCACATTTATAGCGTGGTGCTGTCCCTGGAGCCTGCGATTGCGGCGGCTGTGGGTATTGTGATGCTTGGTGAAGCTACCGGCCTGGTTCGTTGGGTTGCTATTGCTCTGCTGGTGGCGGCGAGTATCGGTATTTCGATTTCTCACGCTCGTGCGCAGAAGAAGGCGCAGGAGGACGGCACGCTGGAGGATGCGGACCATTACCTGCCGGGTGCGGTGGATGCGCACGCGGTGGATATTGCGCAGATGGCGACTAACTCTATTACGATTCCGTCGGCTGAACAGATTAAGGCTGACCGTGAGGCGAAGGGCCTCTAATCTACTGAACTGTAGCCGTGTCAACGGCTTCTAGCCCCCCCCCGGGTAACGAGTAGGATAGTATCTCGTGTTGCCCGGGGGGCGCGCTCTTTAAACGGCGCTATTGGAGCGTTCGTTCTGCCCCGTAGCGGCACAGCATGCACACGTGGAGAAGTACCGCCTTGTGAGGCGCAGGAAGGAGAATCATGCCGCATACTTCATCTCAACGCCCCGCACTGGGCATTATGTTTGTGCTGATGTCCTGCTCATCGCTGCAGTTCGGTGCCGCGTTCGCGATTACTCTTTTCCCGCTGTTTGGCGCTCTGGCTATTAGTGTCAGCCGCCTGGCGATTGCTTCCATTGTGGTGGGTAGCGCCGTGTGGTTGGCGGCGCGTTGGCATACCCGCCGCGGCGGCGAAATGCCGCCGGGTGCGCTGTCGTGGTCGAAGGAGCAGTGGCATGCCGTCATCATTTTCGGTATGACTTTCGGTCTGATGAACGGCTTCTTCTATTGCGCGATTGACCGCATCCCGATTGGTTTGGCGGTTGCGGTGGAGTTCTTGGGCCCGCTGGCGTTGGCGTCCATGCTGACGCGCAGGCTCCGCGACGCGGTATGGGTGCTCTGCGCTCTGGCGGGCATGCTGGTGCTCGGCTATGAGGCGGCGGTCGGTAAGGATACCGACTACCTGGGTCTGACGTTCGCGCTGATTGCTGGCGTGTTCTGGGCGCTGTATATTCGCTCGAGCGCGAAGGTGGGTGCCCTGGTTCCGGGTGCGAGCGGTCTGGCGGTTGCGATGCTTGTTGGTGCCGCATTCATTGCCCCGGTGGCAGCGGTTGTTCCGGCTCCTCAGCCGATGTGGAATGCGGCGCAGGATCCGATGCTGCTCCTCATGATTTTTGGTACCGCGATGTTCGCTTCGGTGATTCCCTATAGCGCGGAGCTGATGGCTCTGCGTAACCTGCCGCAGCAGGTGTTTAGTGTGCTGATGAGCATGGAACCGGCGATTGCGGCGATTGCCGGTTGAGCGTTGCTGGATCAGGAGACCGGCCCGATTCGTTGGGTGGCAATCTGTCTGCTGATGACGGCGAGTGTGGGTATTACGCTGACCACCACGAAGGGCGATTCCCCCAAACAGAAGGATGACGGTGAGGACCCCGTTCCCGTGCCGCTACCCGAATAAAACCAAGATTCTGCCGGCGCGCGGCATAGAGAAAACCCATATACAAAACCGTTGAGGCGGGTACCTGGTTGGTACCCGCCTGCGGAGCTCATCGGTGGTGAGCACTTCCGCCGGATGCGGACCCATCGCGTACAGCCGGTCCTGGGTGTCCTCGTCCAGCTCGCGGGCGGTGCCAACCAGCACGAGGTTGCCTTCGTTCTGCCCGCTAATCATGGAACTTTCGCACAGGCACCACACACGGTCGAAGACTTCCAGCATGGCGGCTGCCTGCAGCTGGAAGAAGGGCAGACCCGCGTCATCGCCCACGTTGATGGCGACCATGCCGCGCTCGTTCAGGGCGTCCTTGAGTTCGCGGTAGAAGTCGCGGTTCGCCAGGTGGGCGGGTGCGTCCATGCCGGTGAAGATGTCGAGAATGATCGCGTCGAAACCGGGCACACCCAGCAGTTCGGGCAGGTTCTCCAGCTGCTCGCGGGCATCCCCCACCACGAGCTGGCAGTCGGTGCCGGCGGGCAGCGGCAGGCGGTCCGTTACGAAGCCCATGAGCTCGGGCTCAATGTCCACGGCAACCTGGCGGGAGCCGGGGCGGGTCGCCTGAATATAGCGCACGAGGGTCAACGCACCGGCGCCCAGGTGTGCGGCGGTAATGGGTTCGCCGGCGGGCGCGAGCGCATCCACCGTGTTTGCGATGCGGCGCAGGTACTCGTAGAACACGTAGCCGGGGTCCGCAATATCCACGTGGGACTGCTCAGCGCCACCGATTTCGAGAACGTAGCCGTGGTCGCTGAACCCGTCCGGGTGGATTTCGGCGCGCTGGCCGCCGGAGAGCTGAATGTGCGCCACTACTTCACGCCAGCTTCACGCTTGAAGGTGCTGACCAAATCATCCACCGAAGAGGAGGAATCCAGGCCCTCAACGACCTTGTCGTTCACGACGAAGGTGGGGGTGCCCTTCACGCCAATCTTCACGGCGTGATCGTAGTCGCGCTGGATGGGCTTGACGGTATCGGAAGCGAGCAGGACCTTGTCGAATTCTTCGGTGTTCAGGCCCAGTTCCTTGGCGTAGTCGTTGAAGAGGGTGCGCAGCTTGTCGCGTTCGCTGATGCCCTTCCAGTCGTTCTGGGTGGCGAAGAGCTTGTTCGCCATTTCGAGGTGCTTGCCCTGCGCCTCGGCTGCTTCCACTGCGAGGGCGGCGGGTACGGCGTTGACGTGCATGTTCAGCGGCATGTGGCGCACGGTCACGTTCAGCACGCCGTCGAGCTTCTTGGCGGCTTCTTCGAACTTGGGTTCTGCCTTGGCGCAGTAGGGGCACTGGTAGTCGGTGTACAGGGTTGCGGTGCCTGCGCCGGGTACTTCGCGGTTGAAGCGGTAGCCGACGTAGCCGTCGTCAGCGGTTGCAGAAGCAGTAGCCGAGCCCGAGGGGGCAGCGGATGCCGAAGCGCTCGCGGATGCGCTCGCCGAACCACTTGCCGAGGCGCTCGCAGATGCCGATGCGGAGGACTGGGAGGAGCTGGAACCGCATGCGCTCAGTCCCAGGGCGGCGGCGGGCACTACGCCCAGTAGCAGGGTGCGGCGGTTGAGGGGTGAAGTCATGGTGGTTCCTCTCTCTATGGGTGGCGGGCTGGTCTGTGGTTGATACATCTGTAGTTGATGTGCCAGTGGTTGATGTGCACTGCGAGGTGCTGTCAGCCGCCGTGGGTATAGGGTTTATTGTATGCCTCTGCCCTGAACATTCCCTATCTGCGGGCGGGTTTGCGGGGTGAATGCAGTGCACGCCATAGGTTCTCTGCCGCGGGCTCTCGCCTGTGGTCGCGGTGTTGAAAGTAATTAGCCTCTCCCCCGCCTTTTTGGTACTATTGCGGGGTATGCACTGTTCGTCAGTTGCTTTCGGGCGGCTACGGATGACAGCATATATGCCTCTATAGCTCAGGGGTAGAGCATTTCCCTCGTAAAGAAAAGGTCGTGGGTTCGAATCCCACTGGGGGCTCCACATCCGCCGTAACGCGTGCCGGTTTCCGGTGTGTTGCGGCGGTTTTTAGCATCTGAGAGATGTCACGTATCTCGCAGGATGTCACCGTCGATTTTTAGGAGATTCTCGTGTCTTCTCATTCCTCAAATACTCAGCGTCTGCAGAACCGTTCGCAGGGTGGTCGCGCCTCTGCGGACCCTGCACGCCCGATGAGCCCCACGATGCGTTTTGCTCTGGTGTACGTGCTGGCGCTGGTGGTTTCCCTGGCGGTGTGGTTCTTCTACCGTTCCGTGTATGAGGATGACACCTCGTTCCTGGTGCCGATTGTGATTTCTTTGGTGACTTCATACGTGTGCGCTCATGCGCTGACGGGCGGCAAATCGCCCCGCAACTAGTAGCTAAGTTGTAGCGCGCCAGAGGTTTCAGGCAGATAAAAGCCGCGCATCCGGTTCCCCCGTTCAGGGGTCGGATGCGCGGCTTTTTGCGCGTGTACCTTAGGCGAGCACCTTACTTGGAGGCGCGCTGGAAGTCGCTGTCGGTCTTGCCCCACAGGCCGTAAACCTTGGCGAGTTCCTTGACCTTCTTTGCACGCAGGTAACGCGGCAGGTAGGAGCCGTCGCGGGGGCCGTCGAGGGGCACGTCGAGCATCTGGGGTAATCTTACCGGTCATGCCGTGGTCGTTCGCGTAGCCGCATGCCTTGGAGAGGTCAGCACCGTATGCGCCGAGAGTCGGGCCGTCGATGGGGCCGGGCAGACCACCCAGGGTGGAGGCGATGACCAGCTGCGAACGCACGTAGGCGAGCGCCATGGGGGTTGCGGAGGAGCCGGTGTCGCGGCGGTAGTCGCCTGCACCGAATGCGAGGCGGAAAGTGCCGATTGCGCGCGCAATTTCGATGGAGTGGTGCACGCCGAGTGCGGACTCGATCAGCGCGATGATGGGGGTTCCGGGGGGCAGCTCGGCTGCGGTGCGGTCAATGTCGGTGGCGTGCTCTGCGGTGGCGAGCATGACGCCTCGCAGGCCCTTCACGTTCTTGAGGGCCTTGACGTCCTTCCACCAGTGTTCGGTGGTGATGGCGTTGATTCGCACCCATGCGACGACGCCGGAGTTGAGCATACGGACGACCTGTTCGCGGGCGGCGTCCTTCTCTTCGGGGGGGCAGCCGTCTTCGAGGTCGATGATGATGGAGTCAGCCTCGGATTCGAAGGCCTCTTCAAAAACTTCTTCGGAGGAGTTGGCGCGCACGAGGAGCCAGGAGCGTGAGAGGCTGGGGCGCAGCTGACGCGCACGCTCATTGCGGTGGAATTCAAACATGGTGTGTGACTTCTTCCGTGAATTGTATATGCAGTGGGTTGTGCCGTAGAGGGGCAGGAAAAAGCCTGCGGTTCTTCCGCGCGTACCATCGCATTGTGTCGTCACCTCCATTGTGACGGAACCGCATAAGAAGTGTCCTACACCTCTTCTTTAAGCGTATCGCCTGTTGAGGTGCACATCAAACTAGCTCACCTGTTAGTCACCGTTCGACTTTGCCCTGCTCACGTGGCGGACGCGGGTCAGGGTGCGGGTTGGGTTGCATTGTCAACGAACCTGCCCGCAGCATCCGGTGCGGATACTGCGGGCAGTTCAGAAGTTTACGATTAGGCTTCCACCAGTTGGGTGCGACCCACCGGAATACCGTCGTCGAAGGTCAGCTCGCCGGCGGCTTCCTTCTGGGCGCGCTGAATCAGACGTTCGGCGTCTTCAATGTGCTGGATGACGGTTTCCACGCGACGGTGCACGCTCACCTGGCGGTCGCATCCGGTGGCACAATTGCCGAAGCAGCGTGCCATGGCGAGCGCTTCGGCGCAGAGTGCCACAGCGTTACCTGCCTTGGAGAGGGCGCGGTTCAGGTCGGAGTAGGTGCCGAACGGGGAGGCGGGAATATCGCCGTCGCTGGGGGCGAGGCGGTGCGCTTCCATGGCGACGGCACGCACGCGCGGAATCATGTCGGCGAGCGCATTTGCGTCCGGCACGATGAGCTCAATCATGGAGGCGGACGAATCGGTTGCCGCTAGGCGTTCGAGGACCTGGTGGAAGCGGTCAATGCCGCGGATGAACCGGTCGTGGGATCGGCGCCAGATGCCTTTGCCGAGTTCGGCGTCGTCGCGGCGCGATTGCAGGTAGCTTTTAAGTCCCATATGTCCTCCTCTGCGTGGTGTGTGTGCCGTGTCTGTTGGTCAGTGGAGGTTGCCGGTGTTGGGCTCTGCGGTGGCCCACAAACCTCCTTATACTTAGGTTACCCTAAATCTCTTTTGGTGACGAGATGTCAGCAGTCAGCTATTTATTTCAAGCCCAGCTTTTCTTCACGCACCTCACGCAACACTCCCCGCGGCGCCGGCCTAGAATGACACCAGCCTAAAATGGCACCGGCCTAAAATAGCACCGCGGGGGCGCAGCGATTTCTAGACCATGCGCAGCACAATCTTGCCGCGATGCTGACCGGAGTCGAAGTATTCGTGGGCGGCAGCCGCCTCCTCCATGTCGAAGATACGGTCCAGACCCACGCCAATCCTGCCGGATTCAATCAGCGGCAGCACGTGCTCACGTACACCGCGCAGAATCTCAACCTTCTGCTGATCCGAACGGGTGCGCAGGCTCGTAGCGTGCACCGACAGGCGGCGGGAGAGCATATACCCCAGGTTCACTTCTGCTTTGGCGCCGCCCATCAGACCGATAATGCACAGGTGCCCGCCATCGGCGAGGGTGTGCAGGTTGTCGTCCAGGTACTTTCCGCCCACGACGTCGAGGATGTAGTCGGCGCCGCGCCCACCAGTTTCAGCCAGCAGAACTTCACGGAACGAATGTTCGATATAAATAATGGGTTCCGCACCTAGTGAGCGCACATATTCTGCTTTTTCCTCGGTGCCCACGGTTGCAAACACGCGGGTACCTACGGCGAGCGCCAGCTGGATGGCGTGCACACCGATACCGCCGGTACCACCGTGAATGAGCACCACCGCGGGTTCGCCGTCTTCCTTGAGGTTTTCGGCGGGGTTCATGCTCATACCACAGGTGAGCACCAGGTTCGAGTAGACGGTTGCCGCGACTTCGGGAATACCGGCGGCTTCGGCGAAGCTCAGCTGTTCGGGTACGGGTAGCACGTGGTCGACCGGTACGGTCACGTAGTCGGCGTAGCCGCCTCCAGGCAGGAGCGCCATGACGGGGGTGCCGCGGTTCTCCACGGAGGCACCTTCACCGACCGCTTCGATAACGCCGGCTACTTCGAGGCCGTAGATGGCGCTCGCGCCGGCGGGCGGCGGGTAGAATCCGCGGCGCTGCAGGGCGTCGGCGCGGTTGATTCCGGCAGCGTGAACACGGATGAGAACTTCGTGGGAGCGGGGTACGGGGGCGGGGACTTCGCTGATTGTCAGAGCCTCAGGTCCACCGTGACTGTTCTCAATAATTGCTCTCATGAGTCCTCCTCATTGCCGGAAGCACCATCGTTGGTGCGCGATTTACAGAAAGCTTATCGCATGAGATAATCTCGTAGTGCCCTGCGGCACGGTATTGCCATAAAATGCCGGTCTCTGGTGCGTATGGATGGTTGTCCGAGCGGCCGAAGGAGCTGGTCTTGAAAACCAGTAGGCGGTAACCCCGTCTCAAGGGTTCAAATCCCTTACCATCCGCGTTTTAGCTTCTGCTCCACGTGTGGAGCGCAAAGAGCCCCGCTCCTCAACGCGAGGAACGGGGCTCTTCACATATGCCGTTTCGAGTTACCGGGGGCGTCGTTAGTGTATGCCTGACAAGGCGTTTAGAAGCGACGTGACGAGGACTACGATACCGATGAAGATGCATAGCTCCAGCCCGTTAAGAATCAGACCACCGATGGCACGCGTACCACGCCGCCTTGCCGCGAACCCCAGCCAGATACCCAGGACATTCAGCACCGGCGCAACGAACACTACCCGCAGACCGCTTTCTCCAAGATCATGGAAAATCAACCAGCACCCTAGAAAGAACGTCAGCGGGCCGAGAGCGCCGAAAAGCAGGGAGAAGGTCGCTACCCTTTTACCGTCTTGTGCCCCTTGCACGTCAGGAGGTTGCTCGCTCGCATGTTGCTCCCAGTCGTCCGTATCGTCAGCACTGGGTTGCACGCTGTTGTTCGCCTGGTAGAGCTTGGCGTACTCGGGGTTGTTATCAAAATCTTCGTTATTTTGGGGTAGCTGCGACATCGCATCCACAACCTTTCAATACCGGGTGTTAAGTGTCTAGCAACTCGAGAGAGCATCTGGGCTCACTATCGAGCCGGCGTCGTTAGTTGATGCCTGACAAGGCGTTCACAATCAGCATGATGAGGGCGGCGATACCGATGAAAATGCATAGCCCCAGCCCGTTGAGAATCAGGCCACCGCTGGCACGCGTACCGCGCCGCCTTGCCGCGAACCCCTGCCAGATACCCAGGATGTTCAGGATTGGGGCAAGGATAGCCACCTGCAGAGCACTTTCTTCAAGACCTTGGACAAGACACCAGAACCCTAGAAAGAAAGACAGCGGGCTGAGGAAGCCAAAAAGTAGGGAGAGGTTCGCTGCTCTTTTACCCGCCGCTTGATCTGAGAACTCATCCAGAGACTCATTTGCGGGCAGTAGCTGCTCGTCAGATGTATCCGGGCTAGGCAGCTCGTTGTTATCTTCCTGGTAGAGCTTGGCGTATTCGGGGTTGTAATCGAAGGCTTCAATGTTTTGGGGTAGCTGCGACATCGCATCCACAACCTTTCAGAATCTACACGCGTTAGTTGAATACCTCAGCCTGGTGCTTCGCAAAAACCTATTCGGCATTGAACCACGCCCACACAATCAGTACGTACCCAAGGACAAGCACAGCGATAGCTATCCAGCTCAGGATTCGACCCGCAAGAGAAACTACGCCGTAACTATCCGCTTCCTTAGCTTTCTGTAGACCAAGGACACTCAAGATGACAGTGGGGATACCGAAAAACCACGAACCCAACACCAAGATGTTGATGAGGCTGAGCACACCAAAAGTGAGTGAAAGTTGGGAGGCTCGCTCCCCTAGATTAGTCGCTGTTTTCCCACCGCCCTGCATCATAGGGGGCTCTTCAATATCAGCACCCTGTTTGTGGCGATGAGGTTTCGAGCGCAGACCAGCTGCTGGGTCGGAATACGGGCCTAGGATTGGATCCTGCATCGTTGCATCATAACCTTTCAATACCGGGTGTTAAGCCCACCCTATGCTTTCCCCGCCGAGGGAACAAGCATGTCGAGCCGATTCCACAAAACATACGGCATATACACAGCAAAGCCCCGCTCCTCGCATTGAGGAACAGGGCTCTTTACATATCACATACGAAAGACCATGAATTCGACTCTCGGCTATCCAAACTTCCTAAGCCGGTTACGACACTATCCTTTCAAGGTGAAAACAAGCATTAACAGGGCAATAGCCGCCAGGACTGATAGGGCGATGGGCAGAATCACACCAATCCAGCTGAGGATATGCCCCGCCTTTGCCGGTACGCCGTGACATTCCGCGTCTCGTGCAGACAAGATTCCCAGGATGCCCAGAATAAAAGATCCGAGGAGGGTGTAGGGCAGCAAGAACGTCAAGAGGATAAGCACCACGCTGATGATGCCAAAGGTCAATGACCGTTGAGCCAACTTACGCCCTTCTTCCAGGATGCCCACAGGTCCGACAATATTCCTCGGGTAGCTCGGGTAAAACTGACGTGTAGGTAGTGGTTGGTTACCCGGGGCGGATTGCCCATTGTTATTTCCCGGGTGGAGCTTGGCGTATTCGGGATTGTCATCAAAAACTTCATTATTTTGGGGTAGCTGCGACATCGCATCCACAACCTTTCACGTACCGACACAGATGCTAAACCCACCCTAGACCTTCCCCCGCGCGGGAACAAGCATGTCAGGACCAATCCACGAGATATACGGCATATACACAGCAAAGCCCCGTTCCTCGTATTGAGGAGCGGGGCTTTTGCGTACCCTCCAATGAGGGTGAAAGTGTTTAGAAGAATGCCAGTATCTGCACAGTCTCCACGAGACTAGAATTTGCGGCAGAATCAGAAAGAGCCAGCATAATTGCTAGCAGAAGACCTCCGCCGAAAAGCACCAGGAACATGCCACCAATGGCTACGCTAATCCAGTTCAAGATACGACCAGCTGAAGCAGCCGCACCATAACGCTCTGCCTCATTAGCCTTGAGAATACCGATAACACCCAGAATCAGGGAAGGCAGACCAAACAGCCACCAGCTGAGAGTCACTATACACGCCAAGCTGATAATACCCAGCACCGTGGAAGTCTGAGCTGCCTTCTCACCGGCAAGCTGCTCGGGAGTCTTCTGCAAAAAGCCCACAGGAACCATCATGGGCTGACCGTACTGGTCGGGCTGCTGGTACTGCTGACCGTACGGGTCATACTGATTCTGACCGTACGGGTCTTGACCGTACGAATTCTGACCGTACTGGTCATAAGAATACTGATCGTAGGAGCTCTGCCCGTACTGGCCATACTGACCGTACTGAGTGTTCTGCACGTTCTGGTTGTACTGCTCGTTCAGACGGTTGTAGTCCGGGTTGTAGTCGTAGGGGTCTGAACCCCGAGGATTCTGAGACACGGCATCTCACTTTCGTACGGCTGGTGTGCGTTAAACCTAATTCACCCTAACCCATGAATGGAACGGGTACAACTACATCCGCTATCCAAGCCCCCACAATGCACCGCAATGCATTAGCTAGCCGCTCTAACGGATATGCAAAAGCCCGCGGACACACAGGGCGCTCGCGGGCTTTCTGTAGCCAATCTCCATGGAGGATGCTGGCTAAAACGCTATAAGGTCCTAGCCCAGGTTCTTGAGAGCACCCAGCGCGACAACAATAATGCTCAGGACCAGAGCAGTACCACCGATAATGGAACCAGTCAGTGCCAGACCACGGGACTGCAGCTCAGGGACACGCAGAGACGCCAAACCAAAAGCCAGGCCCAGTGCGCTGAAAAGCGGGCTTAGAAGGACCAGACCAATAGCGCCAAATACAATAGCGAGAATCGACAGAATCTTCGCCCTCTTCATCTGAGCCTGCTGCTCGGGGGTCGGGACCGGCTGACCGTACGGAGCCTGCTGACCATACTGGGGTGCCTGCTGGCTGAACTGGGGGTCCTGGTTGAACTGGGGCTGGGGGTTGTTGGGGTTTTCAGACATGATTTCTCGCTTTGCTGAGTGATGAGGTGCCTCTGATGTGCTGTATCGGAAGATAAAACGTCAGAGATGCCCTCTATTTATCGGTTGGGACTCATGCAGTGTACCGAACATGCTTATGAACCTCAAAGCCCCTAGCCCATAGTCCACGACGAAAAACCCGCGTCAGGTGACCATAAAAACTGCTACAGCTAAGCAGGCGGACACGCAAAAGCCCGCGGACACACGGGGCGCTCGCGGACTTTCTCTGACCAGTAGCTATGAACGATATTGTCTAAACATGCATCATGACCAGAATCAATAGCAGCATCTCGAAAGGCACAGTCAGGATACCAAGCAACATATTCATAACTCCCAACGCAACACCAGCCACACGCATATGACCGCGGTGGCGTGAAGCAATCGCTAGAACCCAGCCCGTAAGACCCAGAAGAAGGGAAGCGCCTCCGCCCGTCAAATAATTCAGCACAAAAACACTAATCAGCCCAAGAACACCGATAATGACCGAGGCCATCGCAATAATCCAGCCCTGAGTGTGTGTGTTCTCCTGTTCGGGAAGAACATACACCGGCTGCGCAAACTGCGCAGGATGCACCGCAGACTGCGCAACCTGCTGACTATTGAAAGCCGGGTTATTCACAGAGGAGGGAGCACCCTGAGGAGGCTGAGTCTTCTGAGGAACCTGGGGCAACTGAGGAACGGTGGTCGTCACGGGAGGGAGCCTTTCTATCTGGACCGCAATGTCGCTTCTACCCTCAAAACTACATCACCTAAATACCTCAAACACATAAATTCAGGGTATTTAAAGATTAAACGGCTCTATTCACACGTTTCTCGCAGGTAAAGAAATCACGATCGCGAAGAAACTAACACCACCCCACCCGCATATATCTCTCGCGCCTCACAGGTCGAATTGACCAAGTGCAAAACAGCCTATATTCTTATAGGGATGCGCTCACGAGCGCACCGTGGAGACGTGCCAGAGCGGCCGAATGGACTTCACTGCTAATGAAGGGTCGGGGTTAAACTCGACCGGGGGTTCAAATCCCCCCGTCTCCGCCACAAAAAGCCCCGTACCGGTTGGTACGGGGCTTTTGCTTTACCCATTTCATTCAGGCACAAAGCCTAGAAACTCCTGGTTTAGAAACTTCTGGTCTAGAAGCTCTTGAAGTCCACGAGGCGCGCATCCGCACCATCCAGCAGAGCCCACTCCCCCAGCACCTCAAACACCGCAATGGAAGAGGGCGGGAAACCGTAGTACACATCCATGGACGCGTTCGGGTCAGAATCCGGGCTCATCAGGCGCTGCGCGGCATCCTGCACGCCGGGCAGATGCGACACCACCATCAGAGAATGAACATTCTCCGAAACACTGTTGATGCGCGCAATAATGCGGGACGCAGACACCTCATACAGCCCCTCGTCCAGATGAGCGGTAGGCGCCTTCGCCCCCAAACCATCCGAAACCCAAGTCGTCGTCTGACGAGTACGCAAAGCCGATGACGACATAATCTGCTCCGGAATATAACCGCGAGCCGCCAGCCAAGCGCCAGCAGCGGCAGCCTGCTCATGGCCGCGTTTCGTCAGCGGACGATCAAAATCATTCAGACCCCAATCAGCCTCCGCATGGCGCATAATAATCAGACGCTTGACCCCGCTGCGGTACGAGCCAGATGCAGTGTTGGAAGAATTTTCAGCCATACACCCATTCTATCTAGAGGGCGCCGGAACGTGCCGCACGCCGCCACAGCACGCACACTAACATCCCCAGGCGGGCACAAGTAAACCCCGGTGCACCGGCATCACGCCAGCACACCGGGGTGCACTCTACAGAAGCTAAATTCTGTACACGCTAAATCGAGTATTCCGGAGCAGCCCAGACAACAACCTCGGGGTGCTCAAAGAAGCGGTAACCCTGACCGCGCACCGTACGCACGGTACCCGACAGGCGACCCAGCTTCGAACGCAGACGACGAATATGCACGTCAATCGTACGCTCATGCGGATGCTCGTCACCGGAGCTCCACAGCGCCTTCAGCAGCTCCTCACGACCCACGGTGCGGGAAGAGTTCTCCACCAGGTGTGCCAGCAGCTCGAATTCCTTGAAGGTCAGCATGAGCGGCTCACCATCCAGGAACACCTCGCGGCGCGCCAGGTCAATCAGCACACCCGAAGAGTGGCTATTCGTGGTCTCTGCTTCGCGGGCGACATGCGCCTCCGGGTGCATATACATTGCGGTCGGATCGCCGAGCGCATTACGTACCACCTCAAGGTCGCTACCCTCAGCATTCACTGGAGCCAACGCCACAGCGGCGTACGACTCCGACTCGGGAGCCAGGTGGTGTGCATAAGTGCGCAGATCCTGAACGATACGCACCAGGGAGGTACCGTTCGCTGCAGCAAGTTCCTCATTCAAACCCACATAGAGCACAAAGCCGCGTGCCTCATTTTCCTGAGCCTGTTTATGGGCAGGGTCACCGGCTGAGAAAGTCATCGGACGCAACGTTGCGGCCTGCGCAACGGGACGCTGAGGCTGCACGACCTGGCGCTTAGCGGCGCGGCCGCGCTGGGAGATGTGGACATATCCAGGTACAGCGCCTGACATGGTTCAACCTTCTCTCAAAGTCTGTGTACGGGATCCCTGTCGTACGTAGTGTGGGGTGCGCCGGAAGTGACGCCGAGTCAAACAGTCCCCAATACCTGTTCGAGCTTCAATCCTCTTACTTAATATTTCTCCTATTTGACGGATAAATCAAGCGGATTCGGCATAGTGGATTCATCTTTATGGGCGAGAGGAGTACAATACCCCCTCTCGCGTTTTGGGGTTTCAGGGACTACCTGAAGCTTTCAGTATTTTTTCTCTTATAAATATTCATAGCTTCTTTTATTTACTGGTTTCACCCTGTATTTTCATGTGAAGCTGTGAATATGCTCAATATATTTTGAGTCCCTCAAAGCACTATAGTGTTCCTCATCACATATTATCAAGGGTGTTTCATAAACCCACACAAGCGCCCAACAACACCATAAACACCCAAGACAGCAGACCGTTAGACACACATCCCCAACACCACACCATATGACCTGCACACAGCCTCCAGCAGACACAACAAAGCGCCCCCGCACATGCTTAAACATATGCAGAGGCGCCCCACTCACATCACGTGAATAACGCTGAAAAACTACTCAGCCAGACCGTACAGGCGGTCACCAGCATCGCCCAGACCCGGAATAATGTACGCCTTCTCGTTCAGACGCTCATCACGAGCAGCCAGGAACAGGTCAACATTCTCCATACCCTCAATGCCCTTCTCCAGAGCAGCAATGCCCTCAGGAGCAGCAATCAGGCACACGCAAGTCACAGACTCAGCACCACGCTCACGCAGGAACTTAATGGCCTCAATCAGGGTGCCACCGGTAGCCAGCATCGGATCCAGCAGGTACACCTGACGACCAGTCAGATCCTCCGGCAGACGCTCAGCATACGTCACAATATCCAGGGTCTCCTCATTACGAGCCATACCCAGGAAGCCCACCTCAGCGGTCGGAACCAGACGAGTCATGCCCTCCAGCATGCCCAGACCAGCACGCAGAATCGGAACAACCAGCGGCTTAGGATCAGCAATACGAACACCGGTAGTAGTCGCCACCGGAGTCACAACCTCAACCTCTTCCACACGAATCTCGCGAGTCGCCTCATAGGCAAGAAGGGTCACCAGCTCATCAACCAGCTGGCGGAAAATCGGGGACGGGGTGTTCTTATCACGCAGAACACTAATCTTGTGAGAGACCAGCGGGTGGTCAAGAATCTTAATACGCATAATACGATTTTACCTACCCCCGAATCAGCAAGCACCGGCAAAGCCCCGGAAGTGGCACACACCCTATAAACGAGGCGAAGTACCCCGCACAAACACCCGCCAGCAGCACCCCAGAACAATCCGGGCATGCAAAAACCCGCCGAGACGAATCTCGACGGGTTTTCGTTGGTGCGGTGGTGGAGGGATTTGAACCCCCGTTGGCTTTTACACCAAACATCATTTCGAGTGATGCACCTTCGGCCGCTCGGACACACCACCAACAGTGGAAAACTATAGCACACCCCCAACAGGAGAGCAAGAAAAACCACGTGCGGCAACCGGGTGTCGCCCTCTTCACGGCCCCTTTTCACCGTGCCCTTTTCGACACCCGACACCGAAGTCCCGGCTACGTCTACAGACCCCAACAGGTCCGCCTAATGACGGATATACCCATCTACAACCAGCATGACAGCACGCGTTGCATCCTCAGCATTGCGCTCCGCCTGATGCACTTCACGATCCATAGCAAACATGTAAATCGCGCCGAACATAGAGATCGCAATCGCACGAGGATTCTGAGCGGTATCAACCGTATAGCGGCGAGCCACAGCCTCCGTCATCTCCTCCAAAAAATCCAGAAGATTCAGACGGTTATCGCTCATCGCCTCAGTCCAACCATCCGCACCCTTCCACGCCTCCGAAAGCCACATCCGAGTAAAACCCGGACGGTCCTCAAGATACTGGAACGCGGCGCGAACAGCACTCCGCAACGCCTCACGCGGATCAGAATGAACCGACGCCGCGCGACGCGCATCGCTCAGCAGCAACTGCGTGCCGTACTGAACCAGCTGATCCACCATGGTCTTCTTAGAACCGAAGTTGTAATACACGGTTCCCTTAGAAACACCCGCCCGGGCAGCCACCTCTTCAACAGTGGCGTACTCAAGCCCCTTTTCGGTCATGATTTCCATAGCAGCGTTGAACAACTTCAACTGAGTTCTACCTGTACGGCCGGGACGACGACTTGAAGCTTCAGCGACTGGGCGCTGCAACATCAGCAGTCCTCCCTCCCTTTTTGCAGATATATCTCTATTTTATTAGACAGTTTTCCCCCGGTGCGACCAAACAGGGTTTGTTACACCGTAATCTCCGGAGCCAGCTTCTTCAGCGACCACGTACGATCACGACGCGTGCCAATGTAACCCAACATCAGACCAGCCAGACCCCACAGCGTCAAAACCAGCATGATGCCCCACAGACTCGACTCATTAATGCCATACGCCAAACGACGAGTACCCGCCACCGCATAGCCCATCGGGAAGAAATCATGCATCCAACGAATCGACTCAGGCAAAGTCTCATACGGCATCGTGCCGCCCGCAGTAATCAGCTGCAGAATCAGAATGACCAAAGCAACAAGCTTGCCCGGCGCACCCAAAATCACCGTCAGACCGTGAATGAAGCCGGTAAAGACCAAAGCCACATAGCAGAGGAACAGCCACACCAGCCACGGATGAGCCATCTCAAAGCCCAAACCAAACTTAATCGCGGCAAACATCAGGGTCGCCTGAGCAATACCCACCAGACCGAACGGCATCCAGCTACCGAGCATCACACGAATCGACGGAGCATGCGAAGCCAACGCACGGTTGTTCATCACGCGCAACGTCTGAACCAGCATCAAGCCGCCAATCCACAACGCCAAGCACATGAAGAACGGGCCCATGCCCTCACCATAGTTACGGCCCGACGCCAAGGAATCATGCGACAAAGTCACCGGGTTCGACATCGTATCCGCAACCTTCGCCTGATCAGTCGGAGCAAGGCTCGGAACCTGCTTAACACCAGAAGCCAGGCCGCTCTCCAGCGACGAAGTACCATCCTTCAACTCGGAAGCACCATCATTCAGCTGCGTAGAACCATCAGACAGCTTCGCCGTACCGTCAGAAAGCTGCGACGCACCATCCTTCAGCTCATTCGCACCATCAGCTAACTTCTGCTGACCCTCAACCGCAGACTGCTCTTTCTCCGCCAGAGTACCGCTACCATCCTTCAGCTCGGCAGTACCGCTCTTCAAAGAATCGGTACCCTCCTTCAGCTCAGAAGCACCACCCGACAGAGTCGCAGAACCACTCGCAAGGCTCGAAGCACCCGAAGCAATCTTAGAATTACCATCAGCCAGGCTCGCCGAACCTGACGCCAACGAGGACGCGCCAGCATCCACACGAGCGGCACCCTCAGCCACCGACGAAGCACCCTTCGCCAACGACGAAGCGCCAGAATCCAACGAATCCACGCCAGTCACCAAAGTCTGAATCTTCACCGCAGTCGACGACGAACCATCAGAAATACAATGGCTCGACTTCAATGCGCTCAGCTTCGACAGGGCATCAGCAGCGGCAGCATCACGAGTAGCCAGGTGCGACTGCAGAGCCTTCTGATTCAGCTCAGCAACCTCATTCTTCGTCTCCTCAGAATCAACAGCAGCCACCAGCTGATCAGCCTGCTCCTGAGTCAACGTACCCGCCTCAACCAGAGGAGTCACCTGAGCACGCACCTTCTGCGCAGTCGCAGACACCACGGTATTCGACAGATCACGACCAAAATCGCCACTACCGGCAGACGTATCCGTCTCATGCAGGCGCATGCACATCGCGTTCAACTCGGCCGGCAACTCACGAATACCCGCCTGATCCATACCTTCACGCAACTGATGGATACCAGACGCCAAATCATTAGCACCCTTCGCCACCGAAGCCGAACCACTCTTCAAGCTCGCAGTACCCTCAGCCAGAGTCGCCGAACCATCCTTCAGCTTCGACGCACCATCAGAAGCAGACGCCGCAGCCGAAGCCAAAGTCGACGAACCATCCTTCAAACTCGAAGCACCATCGGCAAGCTTCGCAGCACCAGAATCCAGCTTCTCGGCACCAGAATCCAAAGTCGAAACGCCATCAGCAAGCTTCGCGGCGCCCTCCGCCAACTGCTTCTGACCATCCAACAACTGGGACTGACCATCAGCCAGAGAAGAAGTACCATCCTTCAGCTTCACGGCACCATCATTCACCGTGGCAGTGCCGTCCTTCAGCTGAGTGATAGCGTCCGCCAGCTTCACCGTGCCGTTATTCACCTTCGACGCACCATCAGCAGCCTCACCCATCTTCGAATGAATCGTCGTGAAGCTAGCCAACAGCGAATTCGCCGTAGAATTACCGACCTTCTCCGCCACCGAATCACGCACCGCAGTGCCCGCCTTCGTGACAATATTCGTCAGCACATAGTTATTGGCATCATTCGTAATGACCTCAATGCCCGCCGAACGCGCATCAATAGTGCCCGTCTTACCGTCAGCATCAGGCTTGAACGAACCGGCACTCTGCAAATTACGGGAGAAGTCCTTCGGAATCACCATCGCAAAGTCATAGGTGCCGTTCTCCACGCCCTCAACAGCCTCAGTGCGAGTCTGCACCTGACGCCAATCAAACGTGCCAGCATCCAGCAGGGACTGGCGCACATCAGCACCGGTGTTCACCTGCTTACCTTCAGAATCCTCCGCGCCCTCATCCTCAACCACCAGGGCACCCACAATGCCATTCACATGGCCGTAAGCATCCCAGTTACCGTACAGGTACAGGGCGCCGTACAGCAGAGGAATGCAGGACATCGCAAGCAGCACCAGAACCGGCAGAACACCGCTGGTCAGGCGCTTCAGCTCAACGAGTGCAACACGCAGAACAGTCATTCTTACTCCTTCTCAGCGTTTTCGCCATGTTCGGGGGAATCATTGGAGGGTTCAATCTCGCCCTCAACAGGAGCCGACACGTTTTCCTCAGAGGCTTGTTCCTCAGGGGCACGACCGACCACAGCACGCGCACCATGCCAAGACTCAGAAATATGAGGCACAATCGCCACCACCGTGCGCGGGTGGTCCTCATCGGCGGCAAGCTCCTCCAGGTACGGAAGCCACATGTACGTATGGTTCAGGTGGCGGGAAGGAGTATCAAAAACCAGCAAGTCAGAGGGGCTATGCTGCGCCAAAGCAGCCATCAGCTCAATGTTCATCTCGCCGCTAATCTCGTCCATCCACAAGCCGTCCAGGTCCTCAAGACCGCGCTCGGCCAGCCAGCGGCTCGCGCGGGAACGACCAAAAATCGGCAGGTTATAGGAGAGCATCTCCGACACGTAATCGTGCACGCGCATATGCTGCTCAGGAGCGGTCACATCAGGAGAGTCCACCACGCTGCTGAGAGCACGCAGACGCTTCATCGAAATAGGGCGAGGCTCATCATCGCCTTCGCTCCAGCTAATCGTGCCGCCGGACAGGGGAAGGCGACCAGTCAGCGCCAACGCGAGAGAGGTACGCTCCAACTGGCTATCCGCCTGAACAATAATGACTTCACCCTCACCCACTGAGAAGGTGGTGCGGTCAAAAAGCGGAGTGTGGCGCCCTTTCGCCCAAATATTGTCAACGCTTAACACGGTTAGATCCCCTCAGAGAATGGATGGTTCGGGTGAGTTTCTGGGAGTCATCCGCGGGCACCGCGCGGGGTATTAAACGTCAAGCGCGGGCAGGCGGAGGCTCCAATGCCTATATATGGTAGACCCGGTTATGTGTGATGTGGTGGGCTTTTCTTGAAATTCAGGGGTCATTTTTGAAATTTTTGAAGTATTTTTCAAATAAATCGGGTTTTTCGTACAAATAACGCGAAAAGCCACGTAATCTCTGCACGGCTTTTCGCGTTTTACGAACCATCTTTTAGGGGTGAGGCCTAGGGGCGATCAGGGGCGGCGTTCCTTAAAGAAGTCCACCATCAGCTGCGCACACTCATCAGCACACACACCCGCATACACCTCGGGAGCCGGAGCAACCCTGCCGTCACGCAGCACATCGTAACGACTGCCAGCAGCCCCCGTCTTCTCCTCCCAGGCTCCAAAAACCACCGTCGAAACGCGCGACGCCAGGATCGTGCCGGCGCACATCAGGCACGGCTCAACCGTCACCACGAGCGTGCACCCGTCCAGGCGCCACTGACCACGATGCGCCGCCGCCTGACGAATCGCATTCACCTCCGCATGGGCACTGGGGTCATGCTCCCGCTCGCGGGTATTGCCCGCCGAACCAATAATGACGCCCTGCTCATCCACCACCACAGCACCGATAGGGATCTCGCCACGCTCACCCGCGGCGGCACCCTCGGCGAGGGCGCGGACCATCCACTCGCCGTGTTCGGGGCGAGCGGGAATATCGCTGAGCACAGCGGAAGAACCGTCTGTGACCGTCAATTTTGAATATTCCGAATATGACATACAACCTCGTCAGGGGAATAAATAAACACTAATGGGCGCAACTAGTGGGTGGCAGCCAAAGAGAAAGGATACACCGCAGAAGCACCTGCCAGCCGCAGCTCACGCGCCACAACCGTAAACGCCCACCGCGAATCCACCACATCAGAAACCAGCAGAACAGGGCACCGATGCTCACGCACATAGTCCAGAACCTCTGCAGGCACCCGGTACGAGCGCAGCACATCCGCACAACGGAACGCGCTATTACCGCCAAAGAAACGCGGCTCCCCCACCAGAGACACCCAGCCCAAATCCACCAGACGACCCACCGACGCCAATCCCCTACCCAGGGACTGAGCCAAACGAGGACGCACCGGCGAAGGCAGAGTCAACACCGCCACCGGACGACCCGCCTCAGACCACTCCCAAGCGGCAAGCACCTTCACGCAAGCACGACCCAGCTCGGCAGGGACCTCAGAATCAACCGGCTCACCCAGCTCATTCGTCGCCAGAAACTCACGCAGACGAGTACCGTACCCCATGTCGCTCAGACGCGCCAAAGCGTAACCGGATTCAGCCTGCTCATCCTTAGACAAACGACCGCGCGGCGCATCCGCACCCATCAGCTGATCCAGCCCGCTCGGCCACATACGGCGCGGTTGCAGGGGCACACCCACCGTATTGAAGCTACTCTGCGCCGCCTGCTGCGCCTCAGCAGGAACTTCAACCGGGTACCAGGGACCCGCACACACATCGCAACGACCACAAGCAGTCGCGGAAGCATCATCAAGCTGCTGAGCCAGGAAAAGCATACGACACTGACTAGTGCGTTCATACTCGAGCATAGCGTTCTGCTCCAGCACACGCGCCTGCGCCACCGCCGCGTAACGGGCACTATCGTACTGCCACGGCGAAGAGGTTCGACGCCAATAGTTGCCTTCCTTCACGGCGGCACCCTCAACATCCAGCACCTTCAGCAGAAGCTCCAGGGTGGAGCGGCGCAACTGAACGCGCGCCTCCAACGCGGTAATGCTCAACCCCTCCGGGGACTGGGCGAGGGTATCCAGCACCGCCAACGCCTGCTCCTCGTTAGGCATGGAGGCTGTCGCAAAATACTCCCAAATGGCGCGGTCTTCACGACCGGGCAGGAGCAGAACATCAGCGTTGACGGCGCCTCGTCCGGCGCGGCCAATCTGCTGGTAGTAGCTCACCGCAGACGACGGCGCGCCCAGGTGCACGACAAAACCCAAATCAGGCTTATCAAAACCCATACCGAGGGCACTTGTCGCGACAAGAGCCTTCACCCGGTTTTCCTTGAGTGCCTGCTCTGCAACCAGCCTCTCATCCGGGTCAGTTTTGCCGGTGTAGGCGAGCACTTTGTAGCCGCTGGCACGCAGAGCATTTGTGGTATCTTCTGCCGCAGAGACAGTCAACGTGTAGATAATGCCCGAACCGGGCAGGCTGTTCAGGTGCGTGAGCAGCCAACCGATGCGTTGCGCCTCATGGGGCAGGGTCAGAACGCCCAGGCGCAGGGACTCGCGGGACAGCGGACCACGCAGCACATGCACGGGTGCGGTGGTATCGGTGCTGAGCTGTTCGGCGATATCGCGGCTAACGCGGTCATTCGCGGTTGCGGTAGTCGCCAGCACCGGCACACCCACCGGCAGAGATCTAATGAGCGAACCAATACGGCGGTAGTCGGGGCGGAAGTCATGGCCCCAGTCAGAAATACAGTGCGCCTCATCAATGACGAGCAGACCCAGGCGCGGCAGCAGGTACGGCAGCCACTGCTCACGGAACGCCGGGTTATTGAGGCGTTCGGGGCCCACCAGGAGCACATCAAGCTCGTCAGCTTCGAGGCGGGTACGGATTTCATCCCATTCGGTGACGTTCGCGGAGTTCACCATGGCGGCACGCACTCCCGCGCGGGATGCCGCCTCAACCTGATCACGCATGAGGGAAAGCAGCGGGGAGACGATAAGAGCCGGGCCCATACCGCGGGCACGCAACAGCAGGGAAGAAATAAAGTAGACCGCAGACTTACCCCAGCCGGTACGCTGCACGACGAGGGTGCGGGCGCGGTCGGCTACGAGGGCGCGAATCGCCTCATACTGGCCGTCGTGGAACTCGGCATTAGTGACGCCGGTGAGGCAGCGCAACACTTCACGGGCTTCAGCATGCAGGAGATCGGCGGGGCTGGACGCTGGCTGTTCGGGGTTCATGGTTCTCTCCAACGGTGGATGGTTGGGTCAATCGCTACGCCGCGACGCGCCGTGCTCTCTTTCCATCATGTCACACCCCGTATCCTCCGGCTCTGCGGATGGTCATTTCTTGGGGAGGCGTGCGAGCGTCGCGTCACCTCCGGCTGTTTAGCCGAGATGGTGGGGAGATTTACGCCTCGCTCACCCGTGCGTCCGGCGTAAATGCCGGTAGAATTGTGCCAGTAATACACAGCCTCCGCATAGTTTTGCACAATGTTCACCATAGGTACGCTTTCTATGCTGGTGTTACTCCGCCGCCGATCCGTGCGTGCGGTCCACTCACAGTTCAGGATTTTTCATGACTTTTCTTGCCACCGCTTTGGCGCATCTTCCGGTTGCGCTCTTGGGCCTCGACCTTGAGCAGTTCCTGCTCGATACCGGCCCCTGGGTTCTGGTTGTTTCGGCAATTATCGTATTTATTGAGTCCGGTGTTCTTTTCCCGGTTCTTCCGGGTGACTCCCTGATTTTTGCTCTGGGTATGCTACATGAGCAGATGGGCCTGTCCCTGTGGGTTGCGTTCCCGGTCCTGGTGCTGGTTGCTATTGCTGGCGCTGAGGTTGGCTACCAGATTGGTGCCCGTTACGGCCGTAAGATCTTCAAGGATGACGCGAAGATTCTGAGCACCAAGAATCTGCACACTACTGAGGAGTTCTTCCAGAAGCGCGGTAGTTTGGCTCTGGTTCTGGGTCGTTTCGTGCCGATTGTTCGTACTTTTGTGTCTCTTGCGGCTGGTATTTCTTCGTACGACCGTAAGAAGTTCCACCTGTGGAATATCGTCGGTGCGGTTGCGTGGATTGGTTTGATTGGTCTGGCGGGTGTGCTGCTGGGCGGTATCCCGTTCGTGCACAACAACATTGAGTACATTGCTGTGATTATTGTGGCGGTTTCTGTGGTGCCGGTTATTATCGAGTACCTGCGTGGCCGTTCGAAGGCGAAGCAGGAATCTGCTGAGTAATACGTGAGTCCTTCTCGGCTCCTGAGCCGGGGATGAGAAAAGGTGGGGATACCGTCTGGTATCCCCACCCTTTTCACGCTCTGAGCCTTTTGGTGATAGTGGCGCCGTTTGAGGCAAACATCCTAGTTGAGGCGGTTCCCGCCTTCATTGAAGTTCGTGTTAGGTGCCTGTGGATTCTGATCAACCACCTGACTATGCGACGTTCTGCCGGTAGCCGTGTACGCCCACACAGATGGACGGGTCAGCAACACAATATTCCGGATGTAGAGGACAGTAATGAAGACACCAATCGCAGTATCTATGAGAAGAGTGACCGCAAAATCTGCAGAGTCGCGGGACTGCAACTCGTCCATCAACAAGGCGAGATAGCTGGAGTCTATGAGGAAATCTTCCACATACACAAACATGCGGCTCAAGACCTCGTAGGCGCTGTACATGAGGGTAAGTATGTGCGCCCATCTGTGTCCTTTCCAGGTCATCCAGAAGAGGAAAATCTGGATAAGAACAAAGATGAGAGGGTACCCCAGCATACGCACGATAAGCTCAGGTAGCGTCACCACACCGGCGATTGGTTTACCGTAGAGCAGGAAGAATTGGATAGTACTGAAAAGCGACAGAATAATAATCGCGGCGGTGCACCACTTAGCACTGTGCAGAGCCTTCGGGCGTACCCGCCCCGCATGTTCGGAGGCGGCAACGTAACCGGCGGTCGCGTCCCGGTAGCCGGTAGTGGCATGCTCGGGAGCGCCGTTGCTGGGTGCGTTATCCTCTGCCGCGTTATTGTCTACCGCACCGGTGGGGGCGGCGTTGTTGGTGGCGGTGTTGTTGGATGTGCCGTCACCCTCTACCGTGCTACTTTCAGGCTCATTGGACGGTAGCAAAACACTGTACTCGGGAACCGTGTACTCCGGATTATTCAAGGGCTGCTTCGGGGTACGTTCTGACATCGTCGTTCCTTTCTCCCCTGGCACCCACCCCGCGCTACAGTGCACGGAGCGGGCGTTAAAGAGTCTTACCTTAAGGATATAAAGAGGCGCGCCGCACCCTAGGAAAGCAGTACCCTTTCTCAGCGTATTCAGAGGTATCCGAGTAACCACGTGCACCATTCCGAGGGCTAGCCCCGGAACTCCTGACGTTGATGTTCCTTTCTACGTGCCCCATCCCGCGCTACGGTGCGGGGGTCGAGGGGTATTTCCCCCTGATGAGGTGCGTTCGTCATCCTCATCGTCAGCGAAAATCTCTCGAAGTTCTGCCGGCACCTGACCGGCAGCCTGTCTCGTCTCAGACATCATCTGCTGGCGTTCTAGCGCACGTGCCCCGCTAACGATTTGTGTGTACATCCTAATAGGTGCACGAGTCAGCAGCACAATCATCAGGAGGTAAAGAACGAGAGTAAGAACGCCGCTCGCGATACGCACCAGGCTAGACGCCGCAGCCGCTCTAGAGCTCAACCCCGAGAAATTATCCGCAAGAATAAGCACACCGCTAGCAGCCGCGAGAGCGCAGTAGATGATGGTAAGAATGCGCGCCCACTCGCGGCCATCCCAGATCTTCCAGAGAACAAAAATCGGGATGGCGGAGATGATGAGGGTAACCACCAAGGCAGAGAAGAGAACACTCACCACCATCTCAAAATCGATATACGACCAGCTTAGAATCGGCAGAAAGTTACTCAGGGGTCCCAGCACGATAATGGCGGCAGCGCACCACATGACGCTGCGCATAGCCTGCGGGCGCTTCGGAATTACCTGCTCGGAGGCGACAGGCGCGGTGTAGCCGGTAGTGGTTTGCTCGGGGATGCTGGCGTGCTCGGAGGCGCTGCCGCCGGGTGCGTTGCCCTCCGCCGCGCTGTTATCTGCGGCGCTACCGGAAGTTACGTTATTGAAGGCGGCATCGCCTCCTGCCGTGCTATTTTCAGCCTCGGAGGAGGGTAGCAGCACGCTGTACTCGGGAACCGTGTACTCCGGATCGTTTAGCGGTTGCTTTGGGGTACGTTCTGACATCTTTGTTCCTTTCTTCTCTTCGCGCCCCGCCCCGCACGCTATAGCGCAGGGCGGGTGCAGAAGAGTTTCCTCATGGGGAGGGGCATCCCACCCTAGTTGAGGCGGTAGCCTTCCTCGGTGTACACGGAAGTATCCTTGTAGCCGCGCTGTTCGTTGCGGGAGTTCCTCCGTGCATCCGTGCGGCGGGTCGTCTTGTACTGCTGCGCGACCGCTTCTTCAGCCCGTCGGTTAGCTTCCTTCTCTTCCCGACGTGTCTGCTCTTCTTCCAGGTGAGCACGCATTTCTGCGTCCTGATGCCTAACGACCCGAGTCTCACCGGCGTTCACCTGTTCGCGCGCCTTCAACCGCGCCAACCTCGCGGTAGCCATATAAACCCTGGTGGAACGGCTCAAGAGCAACACAACAATCAGGGTGGAGAGGATCGTAATCAAGGTGTCGGCAACATTCCTAGACAGCACAGCTGCCGCGTAGTACTGAGAACTCCACGTCTGCGTGCCATTCAGCAACTGGGAAAGATAACCAGTCGTCAGGAAGGTGTTCACAAAATCTATCAAGCCCCTGATAGCTATATAAGCGAAGCTAATAAAGATGACGACATACGCCCAGAATCGACCTCTCCATAATCGCCAGAGAACAAACATCGGTATGGCGTGCTCAACGAGGAGGAGCACTACACCGGGGATAATGAAACCCACCCATAATTCGATGCCACCGGCTGAACGCCCGTCAATCATATGTAGGAAGATTTTGTGGGTTGCTTCCACCGCCATAATGGCGACAAAGCATCGCATGACGCTGCGTAGTGCCTTTGGCCGCGGCGGGAGCACCACCTTAGGCGCGGCAGGCGCGGTAGAGCCAGCAGTAGCCTTCTCGCCCCCGTGTGCTTGCTCGTGGGGCTTACCCGCCTCACCAGTGGAGGCGCCACCAACATTAGGCTTTACACCCGCCTTCTGGGCGCGCTGAACCTGCTGTATCTCATCCAGCAGGCGGTTCTTCTCCACCGGATCATTCGAGAGCGCATAATCGGCAGAAAGCTCACGCAACAGATGCTCGGTAGAGTCCTTGACCGGGCCTTCTTCCTTCTCAAGCTGACGAAGAACATCCTCACGAGTCAGCTCTTCTTCATCCTCAGCACCCGAGGTGCTTTCCTCGATAGCCCTCATCTGTTTCCGAATCACCGCAAAGCTCGGAACCGCGCCCACAGCCGGGCGGATCAGCAGAAACATCAGAACAGCGCTACCCGCCGTAATGACCGCGACCAGAGCCTGCGTCACGATAGACGAAGCGGCGGCAGGATGCGAAGCCGAATCCAGAGCAGTAAACGCAGGGAAAAGTACCTGCGCCATACCAAAAACACCGGCGAAAGAAAGCACACCGCTCACACAGCACAGCAGCAGGTACAGCATCATCAGGCGGCGCGGATTGATGTACCCGTCTTTGACCCACCCCAGAACAATCCAGAGGAACGGCACCACCAAGATGACGTCAGACAGAACCTTCGGCAAGCCATAACTAAGGAACGAGCCGATGTTCACACTACGACCCGCAGTAACAAGAATCTGGTACGCATCCAGGAGGAAATACACCAGGATGAGCGTCATACCGATGGAATAGGCTTTACCAAGAATCGCCAGTCCCCGGTTAAATTCCTGTTCCCTATCGCCAACTATGCCAAGGTTTCTTTTCGCCTCTTCAAACGCCGCCCGCTCATCATATGTGCGCTTAGCGGCGCCGGGGCTAGTCTGCGATGAGGATTCGTGCGCAGGTTCGGAAGTAGGGTGCACGAGTCGTCCTAACTGTGGTTGGGTGAATAAAATTATCGGTGAGCCGCAGACCCGGGCCCCGCAGGACCTGCAGGATCCGTGGCCAAAACCTATGAGGCTAAATCAGGTAATCCTCGCTGCGGCGCACACGCCAATCACGGCGCGCCTCCATGTAAGAACGCGACTGACGCGACCACACCAACGCCAACGCCACCACGCATACCAGCATGTACGGACCCGCAATATACACCGGCGTGTACAGCGGCGAAGCGCTACTGAGCAGCAGCTCAACATCCTGGCTCGGCGCACCATTCAACGTGCCCAGAAGAGCCGCCACAGTCAGCATAATCAGCAAAGAAGCCAACACACCCAACGCCAAGGCCACCGACAGCACCAACGCCGCCCACCGGTAACCACGCAGATAAGCCACCGTGCAGAAACCGTGCAGGGTCACGTTACCGAACGCGCTGACCATCAGGAAAAGCACCGGATAGTACGCCTGCGCATCCACCAGCGACTGGGCGCGCCAGGTCGAAAAATGTGACAAATGGGTAGTCGCATAGGAGACGCCGGTGTACGCAATCAGCGCCAGCCAGCCCACAGCAATAACAAGCAGAACCCAACCCGCCACAGACACGAGAGTGGGGGTGGCGGGCTTCGTAGGATGCGTGGTGTTCGGAGCGGATGGCGGAGAGGACTCGACGGCGGACATAGCTGAATCTTTCGGATATCGGCTGATAGTGTGCGGAAAACGTATGAGCGAGTGTGTGATGTGAGTGTGGGCGCGGCGTTTGTCTACCGCGCCGCCTCAAAACTTTAGGCAGAAGTGGACGGATCAACCGTCGCAGAAATACTTTCAGGTAGCAACGGAGAATCTGCCCGATTCGCCATCGCAATTCGCAAGTTGTTGAAGCGGTAAATGGTCAGCAACGATAAACCGACCTCGCTCAACCAGACCAAGCCCAAGACAACAAGTATCAGCAGGGGGTCAAGCCCCATCGAAACCCCAGCCCAGTCGAGCATCAGCAGCAGGAACGTAATCGGTGAAAGCACCAGCCCCACGGCAACATACCCAATCAGGGAGCAGATAGCCCAAACGCTATACACGGAAGCGTCCGCTGAATCACGCGGAGGACGCATCAGCGGCCACATCTGAACCACCAGGTAAAGCGCCGCAACAAACCCAAAGCAAATCGCCAACGGCTGCGTGTACTGGGAGATAATGAGGCCTTCAACCAGGGTCAAAATGCACAGAATAACGGCGCGGACTAGTAGGTTCTTCCTGAGCTTCTGCTTGCGCTCCTTCACCTCATCAGCGGTGTAGGTGCGCAGAAAAGCGGGCACCTGCCCCTGCCCCGGGAACGGCGGTAGAGGACCCGTCGGATGCGTACGCACCACAATCGGCGGGTTCGTACCATCCTGAATGACAACGGTAGAAGTCGCCGAGATAACCGGATGCGAACCAGTCACCACCGGCGGCACGTTCAGCGGAACGGATACCTCCGGCGTAGCAGGAGTCACGTGACGGATAGGCGCCTGAAAGCGGGTCTGCATACTGATATCTTCATCCGGGTGTTCTGCGGATGAAGCGGCATCTGTGTTCAGGTGTGTAGCGCCCATGGGTGGCCTCCTGGCAGGTGCGGGTCGTGTTTCTGTCTCTACCGTATCACGCGTACTTTAAGGGAATCTGAGCAGTGGCTGGGCGCCGCGGGTAACGCCACCCAGCATCATTAATTGCCCCTGTTGAGGCGCAGGTTAGCCCTGCTCTGCCGCCTGCGAAACCTCCGCGTTCGGCTCTGCTACCTTCTGCTCTTCTGCATTCTGGTGCTCTTCCTCCGCCTTCTTCCGCTTGCTACGGCGCAGGCTCCTGCGAACTGCCAAACTATAGAACAGCGAGAACAGAACCTCCAACGCGAAAGAAGCCATCACCGTCAGCAGGCTCACCGTATAGAACATGCCCACACGGTCCAGCAGAGTCTGCGGGCCGTGCAGGGTTACGAGCACATAGGTGAAGAACGCCGTCATGATGGCAGCCGCAACCCCGGATGCCGCATTTGCCAGCAGCACCAGCTTCACCGAACGGTTCGCCCGGTAAATCATGGCAAGCCACATGTGCATCACGAGGTACACCAGCGGCACCGCACCAATCGGGAAAAGCGTGACGCGGATGAAGTAATAAACAATAATCAGCGAAGGAACCACCAGCAGGAGCACACGCACCAGGTACAGGTTCTTAGCCGGCAGCGGGTACTCACTGGCAACATTCCAGAACTCATCAGCCTGCTGCTCCAGCTCCTCCATCGCCTGCAACTGCATCAGCTGCACCTGTGACATATGCTCCTGCGGTACAAGATCCGAGGAACCCGCCACCGGCGCAAGTTCGGCGGCAGAAACCGGTTCGCCCCTCCGCATACGAGCGGAATCAGCCATACTAGCCCTCAAAAATGCCGCGCGAACGGTCCTTACGCACGCTCTCAGCAGGGAAAATACGGCCGCTCATGCTGATGTACACGCCCGGCTCCAGCAGGTTCAGAGCGGCAATAGCGGCACCCAGGTTGAAGCCGGCATCCGAACGAGCCATCACGGCGGGCTGCATCGCACCGGTCAGCACCACAACCTTATCGCCCAGGTCGGCGTGCTCCACCAGGTAGCGGGCGGTCTCCGGCATGGTGTCGGTACCGTGGGTGATGAGCACCTGGTCGTTAGTGACAGCATTCAGCGCCTCGGTCAGCTCGGCACGATCCTCATCGGTCATGTCCAGGCTGTCCTTGCCAATCAGCGGGCGAATATCGAAACGCACATCAGTGATAACGCGGTCCAGCAGATCCTTAGCGGCAGGCTCACCAATATCCATGGTGCCCGCCACCGAATAGAACTTATCGATCGTGCCGCCAGTGGCAAGAATCGTAATCTCTTCAGGGTTCTTAATGGTGACGCTCACGGGGTTTCCTCATCTTTTCAGGTCAACGTACACGAACTAAAAACTGCCAGACCAACCCGGCAGAATACGCCCCACCACGCGGGATCAACACGGGGTAAAAACCCCACGCATGAGGGTGGAGACGCAAAAACCCGCCGACCCCCGCAAAGCGGGAGGCGACGGGTCGGCTAGTGCGCCCTGTGGGGCTCGAACCCACGACCTGCGGATTAAAAGTCCGTAGCTCTACCGACTGAGCTAAAGGCGCTCCTATCCACACAAAATTGAAAGTGTGCAGATAGAAATACTATACACTACCGGCTCCCAGCCAATGAACGGTACACTGGGAAATCCTATGTCTACACCCGCAGCATCAACCGGCGCCTCCGGGCGCGCACGACACCGCACCCACCACCGCCCCGTCCTCTACTCCGCCGAAAAGTTTGAACGCCACGAAGGCGGCATGGACCCCGCCGCACGCGAAGAGGCGGCGCACGCCTCCGCACGCATCCTGCTGATGCGCGGACGCGGCACCGACGAGCAGATGACCGAGCGGCTCGTCAGCTTCACCGACGACTACGGTATCGAGATGCTCGCCGAACTCTGGTCCCACGCGAGCGCCCACTCCCTGCCGGGTGCGCTGTGGCGCATGTACTGGCTGCGGGATACGGTGCACCGTTCGCCGCGCGGGGTGAGCCGCGCCTTCGAGCTGGGCATGGCAGAGGATTACCGTTCGCACGTGGTCGCGGGTGTTCCCGACCCGCCGAGTGCCGACGAGGTGGTCCGCACGATTGATGAGATTCTGGCGGGCCTGTACACCGGCGATATGGACATTGCGATGGAACGTTGCGCCGCGTTTGCGCACGTGGTGGCGTTGGGTATTCGCACCGATTATGCGCGCTCTGCCGGGCAGGATGGTGCGGTTCCGGGCAGCCACGAGGTGAAGCGTGAGGCGGTGGAGCGTCGTGCTCGTCTGCCGCGTCAGGCTCAGCAGATGGAGCAGATTGCGCACGATTTGGAGGCGGTCGCCGCCCAGCTGCGCGCCGCTGAGGCTAGTCAGCAGGCTAACGGGGGTTCGGAGAGTGATTCTGCGCAGGAAAAATCGCAGACCAACCTCGAAGCATTCTAGTCTTCTGCAACGTTTGGGCGCCTAAAAATGCGGGTTCGTGCCGCGAATTGGCACAGGTTCCACATTGGGTCGCAAAGGCGTGAAAAGCCTGTTTCTAATTGACTCTGCGCCGGGTGCGGGTGGATAATAATTACAAGATGTCGGGTTGCTAATAGGTAGCCCCGGGCTCCAAATCTTTAGCCGCTTCGAGCGGCCTTCCGCCGAGAGGCGCTCCCAACCCGACATCCCTAAACGTTCCGGTGGGGGTCGAGAAATCGACCCCCACCGTTTTTTGCTTAAAACCCCGTCTAGAAGCCGCCGCCAGCCCGACGCAGTTGTGTCTGAAGCTCGAGCGCTCATGAGATACGCGCGGGCTATGCGCACCCGCACCACCCAATACTGGTTAGACTGGGAACTATGCTGCACCGACTTTTCCCCCACGCAAACGAATCCCTCGCCTCCCTCGCTGAAATTTCAGCGCAGGTCGGTGAGGCTGCCGCGTTGCTCTCAGAAATGGTCGGCTCCCCCGTTGCGGAGTACCCCGAACTCTTCGAACGCATGCTCACCCACGAGGCGGACTCCACGAACCTGCTGTTCCGAACCCTCACCGAGGTGCGCAGCTCCTTCTCCCCGCCAATTCCGCGTGAAGACCTGTACACGCTGGCACGCAAGCTCACCAACGCCGTTGAGAAACTCACCAGCGCCGCGCACGTGCTGTCCCTGCACAGCATTGACGGCTTCGCCACGCACATCACCTCAATCCTGGACATCATTCAGCGTCAGGCGGTGCTGACCGCCGCCGTCATCCCCAAACTCGCCGATATTCGCGGCCTCGACAACTACTGGATGGACATGCTGCGCATCTCCCGCCAGGCACTGCGCACCGCCGAAGAGTACGACGCATACATTGCCGAACGCTACACCCCCGAACGGTACCGCCGCTACGCCACCTTCCTGGCGCAGCTGACCGCCGCCTCCAACGCTATGCGTGATGTGTCTGCCGAAATCGGCCGCATTATCGTTCAGGAATCCTAATGCTCCTGGGTCTTCTAGCCTGCTGCGCCTTCATTGCCGCGGTCTACGTTACCGGTGTGCACGACGCTTCCAACTCCGTCGCTGTTCCGGTGCGTACCCGCGCCCTCGGCGAGCGCTCCGCCCTGTACCTTGCCGCGCTCTTTAACGTGCTCGGTGTGGTCGGTGCGTTCCTGCTACTCGGTGAGTATTCCGCCTCGTGGGTGAGCGCCCCGGAGGGTACCACCGGCCTGAACGGCATCGTTGCGGCGCTGCTCGTCTGCGCTATTTGGGGTGTGCTCACCTGGTTTCTGCGGTTGCCCTCCTCCTCGACTCACGCACTGGTCGGTGCCCTCGCCGGTGTGAGCTGGTGGACCCAAACAAGGATCGACAGCGCCGCCGAAGGGTTCGGTTCCCTCGCCTTCCTGCCGCATATCTTTGGGGCGACCCTGCTGCCGCTCTTCTACCTGCCACCGCTCATTTTTCTGCTGTCCTGGCTGATGGTGGTGCCGTTCTACCGGCTGGTGGTCGGTCATAACCCGCGCCTGGTGAATCAGCGCGCCCGCGAGGTGCTGGCGGTATCTGCCTCCGCAATTTCGCTGCTGCACGGTCTGCAGACCGGCTACCTGTACCTGCTGCTGTGGGCGCTACTGAGCGAACGCATCATGGATCCGGCGCTGATTCAATCCCTCACCTGGGGCGGGATGCTGCTGGGCACCCTCATTATTGCCCTCAGCCTGGGTGCCGGTACGCTGACCGGTGGCCGCCGCATCGGCTACACCTTCGCCTACAAGATGGTCCGCCTAGACCCGTTCCGTGGCGCGGTCGCTCAGGGCACGACCGCGGTGGTTCAGGTGCTCGGCTACTTCCTGCTGCAGGTGCCGTTCTCCTCCTCGCACCTGGCGACTGCATCGGCGCTCGGCGCGGGCGTAAACCAGCGTTTTAACGCGTTGAAGTCCAGGATTGTTCTGCAGATTCTTCTGGTGTGGCTGGTCACCATTCCGGCGTGTTTTGTGCTCGGTGTGCTGGCGATGGTGGCACTACAGTCCATCAGCTAGTTTTTAGGGGCGGCTCGTGCCCCTGCATGCCCACTGCCGCGGGATAGCCGGGCGGTGGGTTGAGTCTGAACAGTGCACACCTTCATAATGGGTTGAGTTCCTGGGCTGGCACGGGCCCATTCACCCTCGACTGATTGTGGTTATGTCTTCCCCTACCGTAGCTATTCTGGTCCGCACGAAGGGCCGCCCCCGCTTCTTGAGCCGCGCGCTGGAGAACATTGCGCAGCAGACCTTCACCGACTACACGGTCTGCGTGATTAACGACGGAGGCGACGAACAGGCAACCCGCGCCGTCATTGAGGCTTCTCCACTGGGTTTGCTGGGTTCTAACGCGCACGATTCCAGCCGCGTGCAGCTGCTGACCACCGCCGGCGGCAACATGGAGGCGGCATCCAACGCCGGTTTGGCGGCGACCACCTCCGAATACGTGGCGATTCACGATGACGACGACCTGTGGGCACCCGAGTTCCTGGAGCGCACCGTCGCGGCGCTGGAAGAGAGCGGCGCGCTCATGTGCACCACCCGCGTTGTGGAGCGGTACGAACGTGAGAACGCCGACGGCGAGTTCGAGGTGTACGAGGAGCGTATTTTCCACGACGGCCTGCCCGGCATGGGTTTGCAGTTCCTCTTCCGCACGAACCGTGCCGTGCCGATCGGTATTCTCTACCGCCGCAGCCTACACGAGCTGGTCGGTTTCTACGATGAGTCCCTGCCGGTGGTCGGCGACTGGGAGTTCAACATGCGTGCCGCCTCCGTTGCGGATATTCTGCTGGTGGATGAGCCGCTGGCGTACTGGTCGCTACGCCCCGACGCGGAGGGCTCCGAGGCGAATAGCGTGAAGCGCCAGGCTGATCACGCCCGCTTCGATTCGATGGTGCGTGCCCGCGCTATCCGTGAGGATTTGCAGGCGGGTGCCCGACCGGGTGCGTACCTGTATCAGGCGCATTTGGCGGCTGACCTGGAGCGTCGCGTGATTGACGGGCACGATCTGACCCGCGAATCCCTAGATATTCTGCGCTCTATTGAGAGCCGCCTGGCACGTATTGAGGCCCGTCAGCAGGCCATTGAGAACCGCCAGCAGGCTATTGAGGAGCGTCTGCGGGTTCTGAAGCACCTGCGCACCCCGGGCCGCGCGCTGCGTTCCTTGGCGAAGCGTTCCCTAGTTCGTCGCGGTGCTGAGGCTGAGTCGGCAGAGGCTGGGTCGGCAGATCAGAAGGGCGCATAGCCATGACAGAGAACAATCATTCTTCTACAGCACTGCCCGTTACTGAAGCACCGCGCGTGCTCGTCATTGGCGATATCGGCCAGCACACCTACCACGTGGGCGACGAAGCCATGACCATCGCGAGCGCGGCAGCGCTTTCCGAAGGCGGCGCGGCGGTCACCCTCATGACCCGCGATGTGGGCCATTCGGCGCGCTATATTGGCGCAGCGGTGAATCATGAGGCGGCACAGCATGAGGCGGGCGCGCCCTACGAGTACCTGCCGTTTTTCCTCTTCCCCTGGGCGCCGGCTGAACGCGAGCTGACCCTCGCGGCGCTCGAGTGCGTCCTGACGCAGCTGCACGCCGACCGAGAGCGCCCCTCCACCTCTGAGCTGGTAGCTCTGCCGCAGGTGCAGGCGCTGCCGGAGGTGTTGCATCCGCTGGCGCAGACCGTTGAGCGCATGGTGGAATTCGCGGACGCTATCGCTGCCATGGACGCGGTCGTGGTCTCCGGCGGCGGCAACCTCAACTCCCGCTACGGCTGGCTGCTCTACGAACGCGCCGCCGCGGTGCGTGCCGCCGAGCATGCGGGCGTGCCCGTGTACGTGACCGGCCAGTCCCTGGGCCCGGTCGCCTGAGCGTAGATGACGCCACCGACTACCCGGTAGCTTCTCCGGCGCGTACTCTGCACTATGCGGAGGGTGTTTCCGCAGGTCAGGCGCTTGATGAGCTGCCGGAGCACTACGTCTGCGTGACCGTCAACGAGTGCACCGACCAGCAGGCACAGCAGATTGCGCGCCTGCTCGACGGCATGTGGCGCGAGCACGGCTACGCACCCGTCTTCCTGAGCCACTACGGTGACCCGCAGGACCCGGCAAGCGGCGATATTCAGGCGCACCAGCGCATCGCCAAGCGGCTCAGCACCTCCACCCCGGCGACCCTGCTGCCGATTCTGCACGCCGACCAGAGCATCGCGGTACACCGCGCGGCGGCGTTCACCCTGACCAGCCGCTACCACCCGGCGGTCTTCTCCGCCGCGGCGGGCATTCCCGTGCTCGCCCTCGTGCCGGACGCATTCACGCAGATGCGCGTGGGCGGCGCCCTGCGCCAGTACGGGCTGGGCGAGTTCACCCTGCCGTTGGGCATGCTCGCCGGCGGTGTTCCCGAGCTGATGGTTGCCGCCGCCCTGCGGCACGCGGCGGTGGCATCGGATGCACGCCGCACCGAGCTGCTGGAGGTTCTGCGCGCCGAGCGCGCCTACCTGCTCACGCAGATTCTTGCATCTGGCGCAGAAAAGCTGGACGAAGTAGAGGCACCCGCCCCCTTCCCCACCGTGGAACAGGTTCCGGCGCTCCCCGAGCCGCTGGGTGCGACCGTCCGTGCCGCACGCGAGCTCTTCACCGAAACCTCCCTCACCGCGGGGTTCGAGTGGGCGATGTCTGACCGGGCTCACTCCTGGGATGCCGAGCACCGCCGGCAGCTCGAGTGTGCCCGCGCAATCGGCGGGTACAGCGCGCACGGTGCGGAACAGACGCGCCCCGTCACCGTTGAGGCTTATTCTGAAGCACCCGCCGAGGCGCATCCCGCCCAGCCGGGTCTGCTGGCGAGGGTGGCGCGCCGCCTCCGCGGCTAGATTCGCGGCTAAGCCCCTTGCACTGAGGTCTCGGTACGCAAGCTGAGGTTTCGGCACGCAAAACCGCCCAAGCCGGGGCGCTAAGCGGGGTTCGGGGCGCGGGGTCTCTCACACTTGCACCCAACACTCCCCTACCCCCTTGTACAGAGCACACGCGCCGGTATGATGGTGCTCATGGCACGCTTCGCAGAGATTCTACGCACTACTGAACAGAACACCCGGCAGTTCGTCCATGAGGGTATTCACCGAGTCCGGGCTGACTTCTTTCAGTCTGTGCAGATTGTTGCGGCATCTATGGGCGCTTGGCTTTTCGCTGAGCACATCCTAGGCCACCAGGAACCCATTTTCGCGCCGGTCGCTGCCCTCGTATCCCTCGGCTATGTAAGCGGTGCTAAGCATTCCCGCCGAATCCTTGAGGTCTCCTTCGGCGTGACCCTCGGCATTCTCATTGGCGACCTTCTGCTGATTCTGCTCGGTCACGGCACCTGGCAGGCGGCAGTGGTGCTTTTCTTGACCGTGATTATTGCCCGATTTATTGATAAGGGCATTATTTTTACGATTCAGCTCAGCTTCCAGGCCTGTTTCACGTTGCTGCTGCCCGTACCTGACGATGCGTTCACCCGCAGTTTCGACGGTATTGTTGGTGGCGCTTTCGCGTTCCTCGCCATGTACCTGATGCCACGCGACCCGCGTAAGAACCCGCGTGAACGCGCGCAGGCTCTCATGGATGCGTTCGCGAAGGTTTTCCAGCTTTCCTCTGAGGCAATCCGCTACTACGACTACAACAAGGCGTACCAGAGCCTGCTTGATGCACGCGCCCTGCAACCGCTGTATGATGCGTGCCGAGGCGACCTAATCACCGCGCAGGGTATGAATGAGCTGTCCTGGAATAGCCGCAAGAGCAAGGGCGAGCTGGCGCGCATGGCAAAGACCCTCGCCGCGGTAGATTTGGCGATCCGTAACGACCGCGTGCTCAACCGCCGCATGGCGTCCACGATTCACCACGTGCAGCTACGCACTGCCGCGCAGCTCTCGCTCAGTGACGCGCTGACCGAGCTGTCGGTGGCGGCACAGAGCCTCGGCTTGGGCATGTCTGCCCCGACAGAGGGCGAACGCGAGCACTACATGATGGAGGCACGCGAGCGCATGATTAAGCTTGCCGGCACCCTCGAGCCGCGCACGATGGGTGTGGCAACCTTTGAGGGCGAGTCACTCGTGCTGATGCTCCGCCTGATTGTGGTGGACTTTATGGAGGCAACCGGTATGTCCCACAAGGACGCCGTGGCGGTTCTGGTGCCCCTGGGTGAGGCGGTCACGAAGCACGCACCGCGTACCTCGGCAATCCCGATTGTTGACGCTGACATGGATGACTCCATGGTGGTTGACGACGTGACCGATAGCGCGGTGAACACCCACCGCACGAACAAGCTCAACACCCGCTCGATCAACATCATGTTGCACGAGAACGAGGAGGAGAGCCGCTCCTCCTAGCGGGGTTCTAGCGGGGTCAGTGGCAACCGTCAAGACACAGCGGAGGGGGCTCCCGGCCGGCATTCACGCCAGCCGGGAGCCCCCTCCTCCGCTATCTCTATGCTGTTGATGCGCGGGTGGCTACTTCTGCGGGAAGAGCAGCGCGAGCGCCTCGCCCAGGGTGGTTACCTCACGCACGGTCACGCCCTCGGGCACGTCCCCCACGCCGGTCGGGGAGGCGGGCACCAGCACGTGCGTGAAGCCCAGGCGGCCCACCTCCGCAATGCGCTGGCGGATGCCCGGCACGGCGCGCACTTCACCGGCCAGGCCGACCTCGCCGAAGACCGCGAGTTTGCGCGGTAGCGGCTTATTCTGCGCCGCCGAGGCAAGCGCCATGACGCACGCCAGGTCTGCGGCGGGCTCGGCAATTTTTGCACCGCCCACCGTGGATACGTAGCAGTCGAGCTTACCCACGTTCAGCCCGGCGCGGCGCTGCAGCACCGCCAACAGCATCTGGATACGCGCTGAATCCAGGCCCGAAACGGTACGGCGCGGGGCGGGTGCCACCGCCTGATCCAGCAGTGCCTGTACCTCCGCGAGCAGGGGGCGGCGGCCCTCCATCGTGACGGTCACGCAGGTGCCCGCCACCGGGTGCGGGGTACTTGAAACGAACATGCCGGAGGGGTCCAGCACCGGTGCGATGCCGTCCTCGTGCATGTCGAAGCAGCCCACCTCGTCGGTGGGTCCGAAGCGGTTCTTAATCGCGCGTAGCATGCGGATATTCGAGTGCTTATCGCCCTCGAACTGGCAGACCACGTCCACCAGGTGCTCAAGCAGGCGCGGGCCCGCGATGGTGCCTTCCTTAGTCACGTGACCCACGAGCAGGGTGCACATGTTGCGTTCCTTCGCCGCGGCAATCACGGAGGCGGCAACCTCACGCACCTGGGTCACGCCGCCGGCGCTACCCTCAACTTCCGCGGAGGCGAGGGTCTGCACCGAGTCAATGACCAGCAGGGAGGGGTTGACCTGCTCAATATGCGCCAGGGCGGTGCCGAGGTCGGTTTCGCTGGTCAGGTAGAGGGTTTCCGCGATGGCGCCGATGCGGTCGGCGCGGAGCTTGACCTGCGCGGCGGATTCCTCGCCGGTAATGTACAGGACCGGGCGCGGCGGCTGGGGTGCGATATTCTGCACCCCCTGCTGTCCCGCACTCCCGGCGGTGCCGCGCGCGAAGGTGGCGGCGACATCCAACAGCAGAGTGGATTTACCCACGCCGGGTTCGCCCGCCATGAGGATGACCGCGCCGGGTACGAGTCCGCCGCCGAGCACGCGGTCAAATTCGGGGTTTCCGGTGCTCATGTAGGCGGCTACGCGCGAGTCGACTTCTGCGATGGGCTGGGCGGGTTTCTGCACGCTGGATGCGGCGCGGGTGCGCGCACGGGTGCCTCCGGCGGCTTCTTCGACGGTGCCCCAGGTTTGGCATTCGCCGCAGCGGCCTACCCATTTGGCGGTGGTCCAGCCGCATTCGGTGCAGCGGTAGGCGGGTGCGGTTTTGGTGTTTTTCGTGCGCGCGGTCATGGGTCTATTTTAGGGTCTGGAGCGATATGGCGCGCGGTGTTTGGTCACGGCGAAATGGGGTACCGCAGAACGCATTTTTACTTTTAAATGCAGGTAGTTTCACCTCGTGCACTCCTGTATAAATATCGAGAATATCCGTTCGCTTTTGAGGCACTTTAGCCCGCCGTTCCGCCCCTGACCTGGCTCAATAACCGCCCTTACAGGTACAATGTTTTTTGTGCAGATGAATTATAGTGACCTATTGCTTAAAACTATCGCCCGAATCGCCCCCGGCACCGAGCTCCGCGAGGGCCTGGAACGCATCATGCGTGGCCGTACGGGCGCACTCATCGTACTCGGATCCGACCGCACCGTATCCTCCATGTCGTCGGGCGGTTTCAATATCGACACTGAGTTCTCGGCAACCCGCCTGCGCGAGCTGGCGAAGATGGATGGCGCTATCATCTGCGACCGTGACGCCACCCGCCTACTGCACGCCGGCGTGCAGCTCATGCCGGACGCCTCCATTGAGACAAACGAGTCCGGCACCCGCCACCGCACCGCCGAACGCACCGCGATTCAGACCGGTTTCCCGGTGATTTCGGTGAGTGCCTCGATGTCCGTGATTTCGGTGTACGTTGACGGCACCCGCTACATGGTTGAGGACAGCCAGTACCTGATGGCCCGCGCAAACCAGGCGATTCAGACCCTTGAAAGCTATAAGAAGCGTCTGCGTTCGGTGCTCTCCAGCCTGTCTGCCCTGGAGATTGAGTCGAACGTTTCCCTGGCGGATGTGGCGATGACCCTTCAGCGTATGGAGATGGTGAACCGCATTATCCGCGAGGTCAGCCACTACGTGCTGGAGCTCGGCGTGCACGGCCGCCTCATTGCCCTGCAGCTGGAGGAGCTGCGCGCCCCCGAGATGACCGCTAGCGACCTGATTCTGCGCGACTACCTGCCCGAGGTGAACGACGAGCTGATTACCGCCGGCGTTGAGGCGCTTCAGAACCTGGATGATATGGACATCGTGGATCTGCGCGCGATTTCCCGCGCTGTTGGGTTTGGTGAGAACCCCGACCTGGAGCTTCCCCTGCAACCGCGCGGCTTCCGCCTGCTCGCCGGTATTCCGAGCATTCCGAACGCTATTTCTGAGCGTCTGGTGGAGCGCTTCGGCAGCCTGCAGGCTCTCATGGCGGCATCCCTTGAGGACCTGCGTGCCGTGGACGGTGTGGGTGAGGCTCGCGCCCGCACGGTGCGTGAGCAGCTCTCCCGCATGGCCGAGAGCAGCCTAGAAAAATACATCTAGAAGTACATCTACTCGGCGGCCTTTTCCTGCCTCACAAGGACCTTTTGCATTATGATGTAGTGACAGTGGAGGTTACCCTTCACACCTTGACACCCCAAGGAGGTCACAATGTCGTACTCACGAGCTAAGTATCCGTCGGCTAAGCGCCCCGTCCCGTTCTTCGTATGGGCGTCCCCCATTCTCTTTCTGATTTACCTGCCGTTGCTGTGGTTCAAGGTCATCCCCAATTCCTTTGAGGTGACCGACCTGTCCACCCTGCTGTTGGCGGCACTGCAGTGGACCGCATTCGGTAGCCTGCTCGGGTACCTGGGTGAGCGCCGCTTCGCCAAGCCGCGCGCCTCCAAATAGCGCCACGCAATAGACCTATACAAAAAGCCCCCGTTGAGTTTTGAACTGCGCCCCGAAACTTGGACGCATTAAATAGTAACCCCTATACGGCTTCCCTCAGGGCCTGAACCCGGTACTCTACCGGAGTCAGGCCCTTAAGC
>QWCT01000115.1_pt1 | contig 123208 bp, 126 predicted proteins | sample 1972681 | NCBI WGS metagenome assembly QWCT01 (sample SAMN09866701, study PRJNA288562) | Human oral metagenome isolate pre3_saliva, whole genome shotgun sequencing... | isolation source: mouth | host: Homo sapiens | place: USA: California
TTTTCTGGCGACTGGGTGATCGGCGTAGATGTGGGCATCAACGACTACGCCACCGTGGTTGTGCGCAGCGCTGCGACTGGGCGGGTCGTGTATGAGACGACGCTCTCCCAGCGGGTTCACTCACTGTGGAACAGCGTGCGCGCGTCGGAGCGTCAGGTCCGCGCCCTGCGTCGGAAGGCCGGAAGGCTTCTTTCTCAGCGGCAAGCACGCATGTCTGCCCTGGATGAGGCGCAGTTTCACCGCGAGGCGGCATCCCGCAAGAAACACGAGTTGGCGATTCTCGCCGCACAAGAGATAGCTGCTCTCTCTCACCAGTGGGGTAACGCCGTCGTAGCGGTGGAGGACCTAAGCTGGGTGGCGAACACGATGCAGAACGGCAGGTGGAATCGCGGGGAGTTCACCCAGTGGCTCGCCCACTACGTGTCGCAGAACGGCGGCTGGGTCGTGGCCGTGAGCGCAGCGAACACGTCGCAACGGTGTCACATGTGCGACCAACGGGTCACCCACCCTACCCACAAGCTATCGGTTTGCGCCGAACACGGGACGATGGACAGGGACGTGAACGCCGCGGCCAACATCGCCGCCCGAGCCGTCCCCCGCGTCGCTAAAGCGCTGGTGACGCGGGCGAAGAACCGCAAACTCAAGCCACAAGCCCCGCTCAGGACGCCGCCCGCCAGGGCTTCACTGAAGTACCCAGGCAGGGACAGAACCAAACGCAAGCCCACGCCAAAAAGGAAGAACCACCACCGAGTCACGAGGGAGGTGATTCTTCCTTTATGCCCCGCTAGGGCACAAGCTGCGCGCTTGGAGGCCAGCGTACTAGCGGACCAGGACACACGCGGCGCTCTGGGGACCAACACGGCGGCACTCAAACAAGGCGACACAGCCTACGAATGTAGGTTATGTAGCCTTATTTGATACGCACTTACTTCACTCGGACCCAGAAGTAACGCGCCAAGGTAGGGGACGTTTCTCGGACCTCCCGTGTTAGTTGCCGAGCTCGGACACGGCTGTATCCACGTCGGCCTGAGCGGAAGCAACGTTCTCCTGGGCGGAGGCGACGGCATCCTCAGCTTCGACACGGTTGGCAACTGCGTCAGCCACGCCCGCGAGCGCGTCCTCAGTGCCCTTGTGTGCGTCGGTGAGAGCCTTGTCGGCGGCTGCGACGTCCGCAGCGTTGTTGGCGGCGGTGTCATAGGCTTCCTGAGCGGATTCCTGGGCCTTCGTGGCTTCGGTTGCGGCCTGGGTAGCCTGCTCGACGTCCTGCTGGGCGGGTGCGACCTGCTCGGCCTGTTCGCGGGCGAAGTCGTCGGCCTGGGTGGCCTTGTCCTGGGCCTTGGCCTGAGCGTCGGACGCTTCGGTCACGGCCTGGCGGGCGGCGGCGGGGTCAGCGTTGTCGCGGTCTGCGACGGCCTGGTCGCGCGCAGTCTGAGCGGCCTCGAGGTCAGCCTGGGTCTTGTCGGCGGCTTCGGTGGCCTTCTCGACGTTCTCCGTGTCGCGGGTGACGGTGGCCTGTGCGCTGTTGAGGGCGGCCTCGAGGTCAGTGAGGGTTCCCGCAGTCTCGATCTTGGAGACCTTGGGGGCCTCCTTCGTCTCCACGTCGCCCTCGTAGGCGGGGTAGGCGTGCGTGGGCGAGTAGTTCGGGTCGAAGGCGGTGGGGACAGGCTTACCGCCCCACACGTCCACGCCAGTGGGAGCGTAGGTGTAGGCTCCCTTGGTGTTCTCGTCGGCGATGAGGCCAACGACGGCGATGTGGCCGTCTTCGCTCACGCCGATCCCGAAGGCGTTGATGCGTTCGTTGAGCATCGTCGCGTCGGCAGAGCGGATGCTGTGGAATGTGTTGAAGGCGTCCTGAGCTGCCTTCAAAGGGTTGTTGTCTTCCCAGCCGGTGCCGGTGGACAGGGAACCGTAGGGGCGGTTGGTGAGGCCGTTGGGGCTTGTCTTGTCCCAATCGCCCATGTTGGGGCCGACCATGAAGCCGGGGTTGGTGTCGGCGTGTGCCTGTGCGAAGGCCTGCACATCACCCCCGATGGGGGCCGGGGCCAGACCGTACTGGGAACGGTAGTCGTTCATCATCTGGAGGAGGAACGCTCGGACGAGTTCCTGCTTCTCAGAGACAGTCAGGCCGTCCCAGTTGATGCCGCCGGCTTCGGCGGCCTGCTTGGCTGCGTCGAGGTTCGCCTGGGCTTCATTGAGGGAGGCGGTAGACGCTTCGAGAGCAGCCTTCGCCTCAGCCTTCTTAGCCTGCGCGTCAGTGTTCGCGCCCTTCGCGGAGTCCAGGGCAGCTTCCGCATCGACGGCGGCGTGCGATCGGGTGGCCTGGTCGGCCATGACGGTGGCGAGGCGGTCCTGCGCGTCCTTGAGGGCAGTGTTCGCCTTGTCGAGGTCAGCGTGAGCGGTGTCGGCTTCGCCCTTGGCCTTGTCGGCCTGGGTGCGGGCGTTGGCCAGCGCCGCCTTCGCGTCGTCGAGCTTCTTCTGGGCGGCGGCGGTAGCAGCCTTCGCAGCAGACAGGTCGTTCTTCGCCTTCATGTAGGAGACGGCCCCGGCAGGGTCAGCCTTCATGGCAGCGTCGAGTACTGCCTTCGCGTCGGCTTCCTTAGCCTTCGCGTCCGCGAGCGCGGACTGGGCGGCGGTTTCCGCGTCCTGAGCGGCAGAGAGGCGGCTCTGCGCGTCGGTCAGGGCGTTGTTCGCGTCCAGGAGTGCGGCCTGGGCGGCTGCGAAGCGGGCCTGTGCGTCAGCGTGGCTCGTGTCGGCGGACACGGTATTGTCCGGGACATATGCCGGGGCATACGCGGGAATGTCGAAGCCGCCGACGGGGGCCTGCGTGTAGAAGCCCTCACCATAGGAGAAGGCAGAGCCTCGTCCCAGACCAAGCTGAGAGGGGAAGATGGGCGTCTTGACTGTGGTGCGCGGAGCAGCGATCGGCGCTCGCGACGTCGTGGGAGCAGGGGTCGGGGCCTGCTGGGTTGTGGGCGCTGGTGCAGCCGGTGCGGGGGCCGGGGTGGAGGGCTGCTGCGCGACTGCGGGGGTCGGGGTCTGCTTGGCTGGTGCCTTGTCGGGGTTGGTGCACGCACCGAGAGTGGCGGCGGCAGTGAAGGCGACGAGCGCCGCAATGATCTTCTTGGTGTTCATGGTTTTCCTTCTGGATGGTTGGATTCGTGAGTGAAGTAGCGTCCCGAACCGGAACACTGTGCACTATATAGTGTCCGAACCGGGCGCGCAAGTAAGAGCGAATGCCTCGCATGCGTGAGCGCCCCAGGGGCAGGGTTGTTGGTCCCTTATCCTGGGGCGCTCTGCCGGGGGTTACTTGGTGATGTTGGTTCTCACGAGGAGGCCCCTCTGGCCTGGCAGGGCCTTCTCAACGACCATCTCAGGCATGTTCACCCCACGCTGGCGTGCGAGGAACAGGATATCCGCCGGCGTCAGAGAAGTCGCCAGAAGCTCACGCCCATCCACGAGGGACTTCCGCGTCTTGTTGTCGCTACCGGCAACAAAGTAGAACACCGGCTCCTTCGACGCAGCGACGTCAGCCATGAACCACTCGAACGCCTGCTCCTTGTTCTTCTCGTGCCAGCTTGACTTCCACGTGTTACCGCGGCGCGTGTACCTGCTGAAGCTCAACGCAATACACCCAAGGTTGTGATCAACCGTGACCTTCATGGCCTCGTCCTCACTCGTGCAGGTAAGGATGCTGGTCCCGTCAGCCAACTCATCCTCCTGGAGGCCGTAGATGCCGGTCTCACCCTCGGGGCGCTGGAGGTATGCGACCATGTTCTCAACGATGTAGATCTCTGCGTCGCCCTTGAAGATCACGGGGTATCCGGGTTCCACGTAATCACGCAGCCACGAGAGGACCTCCTCAAAGGCCCACTTGGAGGGCTTGGGGGATGCGACAAGCTCGTTAGCGTCCTCCGCCCTTCGCTTCTCGTATGTATACCGCCCGGGATGAACTGCGCTCACCTTAGCGATGATGGATGCGACCTCGCGACGCGGATCCACAGGATCTCCAAGAAGCTCGCGCTCCCACTCAGCCAACGGCTCAACCCCAAAAAGCTCCCCCTCAGCCGACTCCGCAGGGGCCCCGTCGATCTGGGTGTACGCAGGCCAATAGCCCTCCGCCGTAGTGATGAACTCAGCTACAGCGTCACGCACTTTTCCTACTTGCTGCACGAGTTCGGGGATCTGGCCGATCGTCAGCATGTCAGACCCCTTGAGGCGCGGATCGGTGCCAACCATCCTGTAGAACTCTCCCAGCTCACGAACGCACGTTGCACGCACCTCGTTGAGATGAACTCGACGCTCACCGGAGATGACGGGGAGCGCATCGCCACTTTGGCGAGCGGCTTGAATATCATCCGCGCTGATGCTGGAACGGTACCTCACTTCGTAGGGAAGCTTGATAGAGTCATCCCACGCTCTCAGGCAGCCTTCGATGTACTCAAAGAAAAACCTATGCGGCACATGATGGTCGTGCAGCACGTCGTAATTAATTTCGTCTAGGCTCGCAGAAACGACGCGCTTTAAGTGACGTTCTGCCTCTTCGCTCTCCCGGCCTGTTCTTCCTGCTGCGGCTCTCCAGTACTTTGGGTTTACCTCTATCATCTCATGCTTAAGATCGTCGAAATTCTGACGCATGTAATCCATGCGCGCTTGCTTAAATCCTTCTCTCATAGTTTCGCGCACGCTTCGGTACATTACGGCTACCGGAACGTTTAGGAAGAGCGGTGCGCCGTCTTTATCGTACAAACCTGTGCCTTCCTTGCGAGCTTGCTCAGAATGACGCCATTCTGTCGCAAACGATGCGCTCACCGTCTCGGTCTCGACGATGCCTCCAATGTTGGTGTAGAGCTTGCTAGTGAACGCCTTTCCGCTTAGTAGTGCAACGTTCTCCGAAATGGAACGGCCCCCACGCTCAAGTTTGCGCAGCTGCTCATCCTTGGCAGCATCCCAATCAAGAACAGCCTGCAAGGCTTCACGCAAGATAGGCGTGTCAGCTGTTTGCTCCGTCGCAAGTGAACTCGCGTTCCCGTTACCTTCCTGACGTTCCTCCAGCAAGAACGAGACCCTATCAGATACGTGTCGCTCTACTACGGCATTTGCTGCAACAAGAAGAGGGGATTCCTTCGGCTCAATGCGCATGAGCTTCTGAATCTCTTTGTATGTATCATCGTAGATGCTGTCACCATATTCGTCGCCAGGGAAAATAGCGCGCAGATTATCGTACAGGTCAGACATGAGATCATATGAATATTCATCATCGAGTTCCTTCATGCGCACCTCGTACTCAACGTCGCTGAAAGGTGGCAGTTTCCCTTCACCCCAGGATTGAATCACCCTGTTTGCTTGCTCTAGCGTGGGAGGGTAGGTCTTGATGTTCCCATCGCAGGTGAACTCGATTTCGGTGCCTTGCGTGTTGTCGCGGTGGAGCATATAGTCCACGACTCTGCTATCCCAGTAGCATGCATCTGTATGAAGAAAATCATAATCATCATCGGGGAGGGTTTCTAATGCAATGGCCTGGCGGAACGCCTTATCGCTTAGTGGGCGACTGGAGACATGCTCGCCGTCGCTAACAGAAAGCCAGCCCCTCTGAACGTCGCCATCACCCATCGCGCAAGAGTAAATCTTCTGCTCGCATGTGAGGCCAACTGTGATTGCGCCACAGTCATATGGATAGAAGAAGATCCGTGCATTCACGTCGTCGCCTATGTAGGCGGTTTCTGGGTGATACCTTCCGTGTCGCGACTTGAATGATGGTGACGTGATGATTGCACGGATTTGGTCGTCTGTGATGCGTTGCGCCGCGTCAGGGCCGCGGAGGGAGTCGAGCATGGCCTGTTCCGCCGCGAGTGTGGTTCCGAGGGCCTTGGTCAGAGTGTCAGGGTTATACATTGGGGTTTCCTTCCTTGGGGGTTGGTTCTATATTACTTGTGGGGGGGGGCTTGTGTCTGGTGCACATATCCCGATTCTTGGTTAAGTGGGTCACATGTGGTTTGGTGTTGGGATCGGACAGGGGCGCACATCCTCAGCGAACACCGCCCTACCTGCACCGTCCATGCGCCCCACAACCAGCACCCTCACGCCGAGCATCCGACGCATCAGCGGCACCGCGTGTTCGCGCACCCACACCTGCACAGTTCGCCCACTCACCTCATCGACCAGGTAGAAGCCGCGGCCACGTACGTCTGCTGTGCCCTGGAGGACACCTGCAACACCTCTCACGCCACCTGCTCCTTACTCGCGGGGAGTACCCAGATGGTGTTGAAGCCGACCCGGCCTGATTCGTGATCGACGGGGACGTGCAGCCACCCCCACTGTCCCGTGCTGGTGACGGCAGTGAGGAACGCTTGGGAGATGCGTGTTTCGTCGAGCTTCGACACGAGGTCCGTAGTGTCGGGGGTTTGGGAGTCCCAGACGCTCACCTGCTGCTGGGTGAGGGTGCTCAGGAAGCTCACGACGCGCACAGGCACGGGGGATGTGGGTGTGGTTTTGAGGGGGAGGTGGAACCCGTCTTCGGGATCGTCGTCGGGGTAGCAGTAGCCGCTGGGAGTGAGGGTCCAGTTCTGGCTGGCCATAGGTTGTCCTTAGTGGTTAGTTGGTGGGTGGGGCTGGGAGTTTGTCGTCGTAGAGTTCATGCTTGTAGGCGAGGTCTTCGCCGGTGCTGAGCGAGTATTGGCCGCGCATGGGTACCCAGCCTTGGTTTCCCCACATGTCGATGATGTTTGTGATGGCCCGGTCGAAGTCGCTGTTGTACTGGGCCCACAGAGCAATAGGGGCAGTGTCCCGGTAGCGGGTGGTGAATGGGGATTCGCGGACGACGGACAGGTATAGGGACGTGTTGTAGGCGCACAGGGGGAACATGTAGCGTTCGACAGTTCGTGCGAGGGGCTTGCGCGACAGCATCAGCGTGTAGGGCACGATCTTGTCGAGGAACGTCTTGGGGATGCAGTACAGGAACGCGCCGTCAGGGTATTCGTCTGACTTCGGGGCGCGTTGGGCGTACTTGAAGCCGTCGGGCATGTTGTTCGCCTGCTCGGGTGAGAGGCGCAGGTTGACTTGCGAGGCGATGGGGATACTGCCGGACGGGCAGGTGACGGGTTGGGTGCCGGTCTTCTGGTAGTACTCGTTGTAGGTTGTGATCTCGAGGGGTTTGTCGTAGCGGAAGGCGATGCTGCCTTTCAGGGGCGCTGCGACGTCGGGGAGGGAGGCGTCCCAGGGCTCGGTGACGATGAACCTGTCGGTCTCGAACAGACGGGGGATGTCCCATCCTTGGGGGCGTAGCGCTTCGAGGGTGGGGAGGTAGTTGGCGGGGCGGGACCGCAGGAACGCCGTGTAGGCGCGCTTCTGCTTCTTGTCGTACTCCTCGCCGTCGAACTCCGGCATCCCGAAGGACTGCCCGTACACGGAGATGGGCTGGTTGCTGGTTTGCTGGTATGGACTGATCAGCATGGCGGGTGTTCCTATCGCGATCCTTTCAGATGATGAAGTGGAGGAGCAAGGTACGAGTGTCCCTGCCCCTCCACATGTGTGGGTTAGTTGGTGCGTGCCCATTCGCTGAGGGTCATTGACTGCGGCTTACGTGCGGTTGGAGCCGGCGTGTTCAGCGCGTTGAAGTTCCGTGAGAGCATGATCCAGCTTGGTTTGGAAGCGCGACGGACGGGGAAGCTCGTCGGCGACGTGTACGCGCCCTGCGGGTAGGTCACGTCAAGGTCCGGGTCGTAGGTTTTGACGAACTCGACGATCTCACTGAGGGTCCGGTAGATCTCCTTGTCGAGGGCCGGCATGTTCGGCATGATGAACGTCATGTCGAAGGGAGCGACGTAGACGGTTGCTGTCTTGCCGGTGAAGCTGATTTCGACGCGGATCTGGTCGAACCCAATGAGCTTGCCTGTGCGGGGGTCTGTGACTTCCCACTTCTTCCCGATGTACGCTGCTCGCTTCGACTCGGGGGTGCCGGCCTTGAAGGGGACAAGCCCCTTCAGGTCGTTCTTGCCTGCGGGCACCATGTCGTGGAGCAGGAGGTAATGCTCGTCAGACTTCATGACGGCTGGCTTGTACGGGAGGATGGCCTCGCCGCCCTTCTGCTTCTGGCAGAGCTTCGTCCAGAACTCCTTGTGGGCGACTGTCACGTTGCCGCCGGGCTCGGGGGTCATGCCGACGTACTTATCGTATTCGGCGAGGTAGTTCCTGTAGACTGCGCTCAACCGAGTGAGGCTTCCAGGGGATACGAAGATACTGTTCGCCGTCTTGGTTGCTCCGATGGGGCCGTTGCTTTGGCGGGCCTGCTCGAAGGTGAAAGTTTTGATGGGGTCACCGCTATCGGGGTCAACACCGTCATCGAGGGTGTCGGCAAAGAAGGGATACGACTTCACGTCAATGATGCCTTTGGACGTCTGCCACACGCCCTCCCACGTGGATGGGCTGCCCTTGAAGTGGAGGATACGCACGTTATCCTCGTCGCCTTCGACCCATAGGAATGGGTTGGCGCGCCAGCCTTCGACGCTGTTCCAGTAGCCGGTCATGTCCTCTAGGAGGAATGCCGGGTAGACGATATTGGCATCGAGATCGGCGACGTGGAGGGCGACGCGACCGCCCTTGTGTTCGTACAGGAAGATCTCGACCTTGGAGGGTGTGCGGCCCGTAGGCCACTTGATAGGAGGAAGTGATGCCATTCGTTTGCTCTTTCCAGGGGTTCCCAGTGGTTGTGAGGTGTTGGCTTTATGGGGAGAGCATCGCTCTCGTTGATACGGCGACGCTTAAACGAGCACCCCGGCCACCCTACGTGAGCGCGAGGTGGCCGGGGTCTAGCTGAGGTCAGTGCTTCGCGATCCAGTCGCTCAGCTTGATGACAGAGCGTCGCGTGCCGAGGCGCTCGTCTGTTGACCAGGCGGGTGAGAAGGCGGCGCACATGATGGCGTCGCTGTCCTTCGCAGTGAGGCGCAGGTTCGTCAGTGGGGCGTCGCGGTTGCCCGCGTAGTCGTAGACTGCTGCCGCTAGGGCGCGGTAGACGAGCTTATCGAGCGTATCCCCCATGGGGGCGGCGAAGGACCGGTCCCATGGCTTCACGTAGGCCTCGATGAGCTTGCCTCCTGCGATGGGGGACAGTTCGATCTCGTCGGGCATGACAGAGCGGCCAGCTGGGCCGAGGAGCCAGCGTCGCTGAATCGTAGAGAGGCGCTTCTTGAGCGGGGTGCCCTTCGTGAATGCGATGAGCTTGGTATCCATCGCTTCGGCGTACTTCAAGGCGCTCTCTTCGAAGAGCTTCTGCGCTTCAGCACCGTTTTCGGGGATCTGCTCGTCGCTGTCGAATTCGACGCCGCACCGGAGTGCCCAGTGCTCTGAGTCTCCGACTGTCCATGTGCCGACGTCGCGGATGAAGTCTGCCAGCCATTCGGGTGTGCGCCCGTAGTACGGGTCGGGCTTGTGTGCGCCGCCCTGGATGGCCTTGGCGAATAGCTCGTCGAGGGTGTTCTCCACCAGGGTTCCGGTCACCTTGTAGGTGTATGCCAGGTTGACGCGCCCGGTCTTGGGGCTGATCTTGGAGAACTCCCACTCTCCGTCCCACTGCTGCGGGTTGCCGGAGAAGCTGGTGACAACGTAGGCGGGCTGTGCCTCGGGTTCGACGCGGGGATCGTACACGAAGGGGTTTCGGTCGATCGACTTGTTCTCGAGGTACGGGTCGATGGTCAGGAGGTTCGCGGGGTACTCCTTGCCGTCGGCGCGCACGATGGCCGCGTAGCTGGCCGTGCTGCGGTTCACCAGCATGATGATCGCGTGGTCGGGGACGCCGCCCATCGTCGGCCAGGCGATCGGGAGGCGTCGGTAGGCGCGCTCCTGTGGAGTCGCGTCGTCGTCTGGGTCTTCCGCGCTGTCCTCGGTGTCGGCGTCGCCGTCGTCGGGAAGCTGGCCCTCGTAGAGGGGGACGATCAGGTCTGAGGACATTCTGCCCTCGAACTCGACTGACGCGTTGGGGTGGCGCAGCTGGTCGAGACTGTAGGTGATCTCCTTGCAGACTACGGTCTCGCCTGAGGCGAAGTCGTAGGCCTTGAGGGCGTACCCGTCGTTCACGTAGAACGTGAACTGGTTTGTGTCCAGGTCCCACAGGTACGACACTGCGTCTTGGGCGTGGCTGTGTGTCTTGATGAACTTTTCAGCCGACTTGCGCGTGGCGAACGCGCGGGGCGTCGCGTATCGATCTGACTTCTCGCGGCTTGTCAGAAGCTCTCCGTCGCCGTCGTCGATGCCGAGGCGGTACTCCTTCCCGTCCTCGTAGTTTCGGGCTACGAGACAGTAGCCTTCCATGGGCTTGTACTTGTCGTAGTACTTGTCGTCCTCGTCGGATAGGTTGAAAGCACTGATGTTCTCCATGTTTGTGATGGTCTTCTTGAGGAGCTTCAGGAACTCATCCTGCGTGTAGCCGTCCTTGTCTGCGTGCTGTAGCGCGAACTGGAGGACCTGCGCGATGTGGGTGCTCCATTGGACTGTCACGTGCTGGACGGTGATGAGGCCGGTGCGCTCATCTCGGGTGATGGTGGCGTGTACGCCTCGTTGTCCCATGAGTAGGGTTCCTTTCGCTGGAAGGTGGTTGTGGTGTTCGAGTATCAGCAGGCGGTCAGAGGATCACGTAACCGGGCGCGGTTGCGGTTTCGACGGCGACGACGCGGGGCATGTCGTGGTGCGTGTTCCTGTGGCCGTGGATGATCGTGATGTCAGCGCGGGCTGCTGCGTCGTTGAGGGGCTGCATGTAGTCCTCGTAGTTGGTCTTCCTGCGGTAGGTGCTGGTGCGGTCGCTCGCGCCGTTGGTGCACTCGAGGGGAGTGAGCGTGCGGTCCTGGTTTGCTGTGCCGCCAGTGGTGGCGTAGTAGGTGCCGTGGGGCGTGTGGATGGTGAGCGCGCAGGTGAGGTTGTTCAGGTGGTGCAGGAGGTCGCGCTTCTGCGTTCCCGTGCGGGTGATCGCCCCAATAGCCTGCTGGACATCAGGGAAGTTGCGGGGGTTGACGGCGCGAGTGAGGGTTTCCCGCAGAATCGTCTCATCAATCCCCTCAAGGAAGATAACGGCGTGGCCGTGCTGCTTGGCCTGTGCCTCGAAGTACTTGAGGATCTTCCACGCCTGGGCGACGTGCGGGCTGGATGCGAGCGTGTCTCCGAGGAACACCCACGTCACGGCGTGCGCGCCCTTGGTCTCATCCCACGCTCCCATGAGTGCCTTGCTGAGGGTTTGAGCGTCACCGTAGGCACTCCCGATGACGACGACCTTCTCCCCTGGCTTCACGGTGAGCGTGCGCGTGTAGTGGCCGTCGATGGTGGAGCGCACGAACTCGCGCATGGCCTCGAGGTTGGTCAGGTGCAGCCCACAGTCGCGTTCTTCCCACTGGGCGGACACCCACATGCCACGCCCCGCGTAGCGCTGGCACTCGCGGGTGCCTTCACGGACCCTCGCAGAGATCCTGAGTACGTCTTCTTCGGGCACGTAGCTGACGGTGCCCGCGCGCTTCTCGTTCTGCGCGAGGATCATGCTATCGGTGGCGTCGCCTTGCATGTCGATGACGGCGACCTGGTAGCCGTAAGCGCGGGACAGGTCAGCGAGGTGCTTGAACTGTTGCAGCTCCGGGTTCGTCGCGTCGAAGAACACGTCACCACCCTGCTCGAAGCGCGACCGTAGCGCAGCCTCGAGGACGCGGGAGATCGTCCCCTCCGTGCCGCCACGGACAGATCTTCCGGGAACGCCGTCCCAGTCGGGGACGGGCATGGCGAACACGTCGCGGATCCCGTCGAGGGAGACGACTTGGCCGCGGGCCTGGTAGAGACTGAGAAAGGTGCTCTTGCCGATACCGGGTGCTCCTCGGACGATGAAGAATGTCCTCATGGCGTTCTTTGCCTTTCTGCTGACGCGATACGTGTAGAGCACTGCTGAGCGATCAGCGTGCCCTGTTGCTGCGGGGAGCGTGCCCCATGCCGACGCTGACGTAGCGGACGTGCGCGATCTGCTGACCGTGCATGATGGCGGGGTGCGCGAACCAGTAGCCGTCTCCCACGGAGATGGGCTTGTTCGGGTCCAGGCCGTAGGCTTCGCTTGTGTTGGGTCTGAGAATAGATCCGCTCCACTGTGCGCCGGAGGCGAGGTTGACTGGGTTGATCGGTATACATGTCGTGTAGCCGACGATGGTCCCGTCGTCGGGGGCGACGAGCACACCGCTGCGCTCGTGCAGTTGGCGTGTCCAGTCGTCTTCTGCTCCCTTTATCCACAGGGAGGTGTTCCACGCCCAGTAGGCTACGGGGAAGATATCCACACTCCTCATGTGGAGGACGCCTTCCAGGAAGCGCTGGGTCTTGTCCCAGTGGTACTGGAGCTCGGGCGTTGGGCACGTGCGGAGGCGCGTCTGGGCGAGGATGGTGTGGGTTTCTGAGTTCATGGCGGTCTCACTTTCCTAGTCGGAACACTGTTCGGTGTGTTCGCGATAAAAAATATCATACCGTCGCTTATGTGTGCTACTTTATGGGTATGCAACTCCTTAACCTCACCATCGCCAATTACAAGTCGATCAGGGATGAGGCCGCCCTTGACCTCACCCACGCGACACTGCACACTCTCAACCCGCCAGCAGGCACCCAGTGGGACGACCACCTGCACCACGTCGTAGGCATCTACGGCCCCAACGGCTCCGGGAAAACAAACCTCCTCGAAGCCCTCCGCCACGTACAGAGCGCGATCGCCACGCTCCTACCCCTGGGGGCAAATGTGCTCCCCTACATGCCCTACGACGCGTCGAAGCCCACCGTCTACAGCGTCGAGTTCATCCACGACGGCGCACGCTACGAGTACAGCCTCTCCCGGAACGCAGAGGGCATTGCAGGGGAGAGCCTGCGCGTCGCTCGCAAGCGGTGGAACACCATCTACTGGCGCGACAAGCACGGGGCCGTGAAGGGCCTGAAAGGCCTCCCTCACGTCAACGTGAACGAGCTGGTCATCACTCGAGCGTCCCTCATGGGCGACCCGCAGGTGAAGCCCGTCCGCGATGCGCTCACGACCGGGGTCAAGGTTTTCCGCGTCGGGGCTCCCTCGATGGAGGACGCATACCTGCACGTCGCCAAGCACCTACTGTCGCGCCGCCTCGATACGACTGCCCTGAGCACGCTCGCTCAGGTCGCAGACCTTGGTACTACGAGCATCGAACTGCACGCCCCTAAGCAGTCGGCGCGACCTGCGCGCCGCGCCCCGTCAGACAAGGAGACTGCAGAGGTTGCGCTCGCGAAGGCCCTCCCCCACATTCTCGAGTTTCAGTACGGGGAGCGCGCGCTCCCCCATACGGCGCTCTCGGCGTCCTCGGGGAGCATCATGTGGCTGGCCCTCGCCGCCGCAGCCGTTGACGCGCTCACCGGCGGGCAGGTGCTTGTCGTGGATGACCTGACGGCTTCCCTCCACCCGGAGCTTGGTCGCATCATCATCGACTGGTTCACCAGCCCCACCGCCAACCTGTCGGGAGCTCAGCTTATCTTCACAAGCCACAACATCGCGCTCATGGATATTGGCCGCGGCCCCATCCGCAACCGTGAGCGCATCTGGTTCACGGAGAAGAACAGCGCCGGGGCCACTGCGCTCTACCAGCTCTCCGAGTTCACCGGCCTACAGTCAGGAAGCAACATCACCAAGAACTACCTCGAGGGGCGATTCGGAGCCATACCCTACACGCTCCCCTCATTTATCTACAGCATCCTCACCGACTGACGACGGATATAGGAAGCGCCCCAAGGGTTCCGATCATGTTCCCTTAGGGCGCTTCTCTGTGTGCGCTTCAGCAGATGGGGGCGTAGTGGACGATGGCTCGACGGCCTGCGCGTGTCTGCCCGTCGATATCTTCTGCGAGTGACCGGTCGTCCCACTGCCCACCGTCGGGGCTGACCCAGGTGTGCTGGCACTTCATATACTGGCGATCTTCGTAGGACGCCGTATCGGTTGGGCCTATGGTAATGATCAGCGTGCCCATGGGAAGGGTGCGCAGGTCGATTTCGCCCTGCATATCAGCGAATTCAATGAATGCGATGGCGGGCATGCCCTTGCATGAAGCCATGATTGGGAACCTTTCCTGTACTGCTTTACTTACTGAGCGTCCGTGTTCTGGTGTGCCGCCTCGTAGGCGGCGATGACAGTCGTGCCGAGACGGCCTCGCGCGGACTTGAGGTACCCCTTCTCGATACCCCACGCGCGGATCTCTGCCGCGTTCTGGCGCTTGGCGCGACCCGCTGCGCTGCGTGGCTTGCGGGTGGTAGTTCGGCGACCGTGCTTGATGTAGGGGGCGAGTACGACCTGGAACTCGTCCAGGTTCTCCTCAGACAGGTCGATGACGTACTGAGTGCCGCCGACACTGAAGTTGACGCTGGTGATGGCGGGCGTGCCGTCGATGTCGTCGATCAGCTCGGTGACCTGTGTTTTCTTGAGCATTACTACTCCTTTCTATGAGGGTATTTCTTAATGCACTACTGTAGCATTACACGCATTACTGTGTCAATATTAAAAGCATTGTGAGACAAGGGAAAACCTCGCCTCACAAAAAAGGGGGAGGCCCCGGAGAGTATTGCATCTCTAGGGCCTCCCTATTGGCTGACTTGCGTCAGTTCTTGTTCTGGCGGCGACGAGCCACCAGGAGAGCACCACCAGCGACGGCGAGCACACCAGCGCCAGCGATCAGACCGGTGTCTGCGCCGGTCTTAGCCAGCCCGCCATTGATGACGGGAGCGGAAGGCGTGGGGGCCTTGGGGGTCACCGGAGGGGTGTTCGGGGTGCTGGGCGTGTCCGGGGTGACCGGGGTGGTCGGCTCGGACGGCTTCGGCTCAGGCGTGGCCGGAGGCGTGGAGGGCTCAGGCGTAACCGGGGGCTCCGACGGCTTCGGATCCGGGGTCACGGACGGGACGCTGGGCTCAGGATCCGGGGTGACCGGAGGAACGCTGGGCTTCGGGTCGGGAGTGACCGGAGGCGTAGACGGCTCCGGGGTGGGCTTGGGGTCCGGGGTCGGCTGCTCAGGCGTGGGCTTCGGATCCGGCTTGGGGGTCTCCGGGGTGGGGTCCGGTGTGGGAGCGGGGGGCTCCGGGTCCGGGGTGACCGGAGGCGTAGACGGCTCCGGCGTGGGGGCCGGAGGCTCGGACGGCTTGGGGTCCGGGGTCACGGGAGGCTCCGAGGGTTCGGGAGTCGGCTCGGGTGTGGGTGCCGGAGGCTCAGAGGGCTCCGGGGTCGGGTCCGGGGTGGGAGTCGGGTCCGAAGGCTTCGGATCCGGGGTCGGCGTAGGCTCAGGGGTGACAGGCTTCTCGTCCTCACCCGTTTCCGCGCCGGACGAGCCCTTTGCTCGCCACGTAACGGTGGAGGAAACTTCCTTGCCATTGATGGTGGCGGTGTTGGTCATCGTCTTTTCGGACGTTGTGACCATGATCCCGACACGATTTTCCTGAGTGCCGGTACCGTCGGGAACAACGAACGTGAGTGTCTTGCCGTCACGCTTCGACTTAGGCTTAGACGAAGGGTTGGCCCAGTCGCCGTGCTCCGTCGGAGTGGTGGAAACGCCCGTCTTGTAGACGGCATCGGCTCGCCCCTCGACAATGGTGATCGTGTCGCCGGGGTTGCCCTGGGCCTGGACCCAGCACCAGAACTGGTACAGACCTTCTGGGCTCATGCCGGAGGCGGAGCAGAACTTGTGGTCGCCAGGGGTGACTGGCTCGCCCACGACGCCCTTACCAAGCCCAATGGTGTGCTTGGTACCATCCACCACGACATCCGTCGTGGTCTTGCCAACCGAGTCCTTTGTCAGGGTGGCTTCGAGCTTCACGAAGCCATTCTTGATGGACCCATTTCCACCAAGAACTTCGGCGACATCCTCTGTAACAGTGCAGGTAAACGCACTACCAGAGGCGGTGCACTTGCCGATCACCTTTTCGGCCCCGTCAAGTGCGGTTGCCTTGAGATCGACACCGTCGAACCCGTTCGGAACTTGGAGGCCATCGCCAAGGCCGACCGTGAAGGTCGCGCCCTTCTCAACCTTGTCGCCCTCGTAGGTGACCTTAATGTTCAGGGACGAGTTCACGGAGAAGCTGTCTCCGTAGTTGCCGTTCACCGTCGTGCCGGTGATCTTGATGCCACCAGTGGCAGAAGAGGCCCCCTGCTCAGAGGAGATGATCGCGTTGCCGCCGTCGGTGGAAACGGCGGGCGTGTCGTCGGTGGTGTTTTCGGAGGCGGCGAACGTCGCCGCAACCGGGGACGTGATAACGCCCATGGCGGCGAGGGCGAAGAGCGTGACGGCCTTCGTGAGGCCCGAGCGCTTCGTGAGCTTAGCGGTGGACAAGATGTCTCCTTCTGTGTTGATGTGGGGGAGCATGTGCGCCCCCGTTCCGTGCTTTCGTGGAAAGCCTATACGTGCGCTGAATGTTTTTCAAGCGCATTTACTGGTTTTTGTTGGCGCATTAGGTTGCGCGGGCCGCAAAAGTGGTTGTTTTGCAACTAAAAGTGCGTCTTTGATGCAGTACTTATGGTTGTCGTCACCCCTTGTTTTGGTAGAGGTAGCAACGGTTCCGCCCGTTGCATAGGTATTAAGAGAGTCCTCATTTCTCGTATTGGACGTAAAGCTGCTGGAAAACGGCTGGTTCCATTACTCGCAGCCCATACTTTGTGCGCACAATGTACTGGCCTTCTTGTGCGAGAACGGGTTCAGGGCCGCGCCTGCTGTTCCACACGTACAGGCCCCACGTGGAGGGGGTTTCGACGTAGCGGGTGGTGCGTGGTGCCCATTGGGTGATGAGGCGTGCGACGTGGGGGCTGGTGATTTGGACGGCTGGGTAGATCCAGTTGGAGCCGTAGCGTCGCTTCACCCAGTGCGCACCGTCGATGGGTGGGAGTTCTCGTGCGGCGCGCACTGGTTTGGCTGCTTCGCGGGCTTTGTGAGCGGCTTTGCGCGTGGTGTTGCGGCGCTCGCGGGTGGCGGCTTGCTCGGATGGGAGCATGGCTGCGTTGCGGCGTGCTGCGGCGATGATCTGCTGCGCCGTCTGTGTGGGCATGAGCTACAGACTGGCGTAGATCTTGTCGAACTCTTCGGCGCTCATATGCTGGGTAGAGACGGATCCTCGTAGGAGGTAGGAGCCGACGGGCGCGAACGCATTGTAGCCCGTGACGCCCGTGTGGTAGAGGACGCCGGCGACGATGCCTTTGCCAGGAATGGCTACGCCTCCCACTTCCCCGCCGCACCATTCGGCGACGGCCCCGAGGGTCGGCTCGTAGATGCGGACAGCATCGTACAGGGTACCGTCGGGGAGGGTGAGCATGAACGGGAACATGTGGGAGTGGGAGGAGTTGGCCATTGCTGTGTGTCCTGTCTGGGCTTAGAACGGGGCACCCGTACTGTACGGGTCCGTTGTGAACTGAGTATTGGGGCTGTAGCCGTTGTAGCCGTTGCCCTGCTGGTTACTGTATGAGGGTGTGGTCTTCTTGACGGTGGCCTGCTGACGGCGCAGAGAAACACTGACGTCGGAGGCGATGAGCTCGAAGCCCCGAACCTTCACGCCGTTCGACTCGTACTCCTTGGCCTCGAGCCTACCGGTGACGGTCACGGTCACGCCCTTACGCAGGGACTCGACAACGTTCTCACCGAGCCCGTCCCACGCAGCGCACTGCATGAACAGGGTGTTGCCGTCCACCCAGTTGCCGGACTGGTCGCGAACTCGTCGATTGTCGGCGACGGTGAATGATGCGACGGGCTTACCAGACTGCGTATAGCGCAGTTCGGGATCGCGAGTGAGGTTGCCAGTGATCTGGACGGTGTTACTCATTTGGATTTAGGTTCCTTCTTGGCTCTTACGGTCCATTCCTGCTCGAACTCGTCTTGCGGAATGGGGGTGAAGATGGATCGGTTGCCGCGGTATCGGCGCACGACGTAGTCGCCGACGCGGGCGACGGTGGACTGTGAGGCGGTGGTGTTTGTGACTTCGATGAGGGCGATCTTGCCGCCTTCGGTTCGCAGCACACCGTGGCACCATTTGGCGACTTGGCGTAGGTTGTCGCTGGTGATCTGCATGGCCTCGGGGGTTCGCCTGAGCTGGCAGGGACGCGGGCGGTCAGTTGGTGGTTTTCGCGTACCCATCTGGCATATCCTTTCCGGCGTCCAAGGGGATCTCCAGGGCTTCGTCTCTAACGAAGCCGAACCAGCCAACGAGGTCACTCCGTAGTGGCTGGCGCTTGTCTTTCGGGGCCATGAAGCGCAGGCCGAAGACAGAGACGCCTCTGACGGCGAAGCTGACAGCCCCGGCTCCGAGGAGCGGGAGCGCCGCGTTAACAGCGAGCTCAGGGTAGAACACTGCCGCGCACAGGGCCATGATTCCGCTACCGAAGCCGATAAGCCACGTGAGCGTAGAGACGGCCCCGAGGGCAAACAGGAGGGTGCACAGCGCGCTCCACACCGTGGTTTTCGCTACCTTCATCATTGGTCATCTTCTCCTTCCTGAGCGAGTCTGATGACTTCTTCCTGGGTGAGTCTGGTGAGCGTGAGTTTCACGCCCTGTTCTGTGCCGTACCGTTTCCATACGTCCCAGTGGACGATACGGCTGTCGTCCTTGAGTATCCCGTTGCCGAGAGCGTCGCCGATTGCTCTTTGGAGCTTGTCGAGGTCAGGCTTGACGGCGGGAAGCTCGAACCTGGGGCGCTTAGGGGCTGCGAGATAGAACGTGGCCGTCACTTCGACTGGCTCGTCCAGGGGCGTATCCCAGCGGGCCTTGTGTGCGGCGTGCTTAACGACGAAGGTGACGGCGGTGCGCCATGCTTCGAGCCGGCGGTTGTCGTGGACGATGACCGGCTTACGGGAACCTTGGGGCGTGAAGCACCGGGTAGACCCCTGGGTCTCAGGCCTACCCGGTACCCACACCGTGATCGACTTAGGCAACGCGCTCACGCTTGCCATACACGAGCTTCCCCTGAGCCACCCACACGCCGCCGTGGGTGGTGGTGATCTGCCAGCGGTCATCATCTTCTTCGCCGGCCTTGTTGAAGACCAGTTTGAAGTGCACGCCGCGCTCACGGAAGAACCTGCTGGTTCCTGCCAGCTCCGTCAAGAAGAAGTATGGAACGTAGGTGTCGTCCCATGGGAAATCAACTGACAGTCCTGTGAGATGCCTGCCAATGTCGTAGGTGAAGTCCCAATCGAGCATAAGGTCGATGTCGCCACCGTACTTCTGACAGGTCTCGTCATGGGTGGCGATGTACTTCCTAAGCCACTGCCTGAACAGGACTTCGTCTGATGGGGCGAAGGTTGCCTTGGACAGGTCCCCAACCTCGAGGGCCAAGTCCGAGATATAAGTTCGGTAGCTCACTGAAGGAACCTCCCCTTCTGTTCGAGCGGCCCGCGTGCGGCTACGATCCACTCCCCGTTCTTTTGGCGAGCGGTGATGGTGGATCCGTCACGCAGGTAAGCGCAACCGTTACGTCGGTCGATGACTCGCAGGTCGCCCATGGAGATGTTCTCCAGGTGGGTGAGGGGGTCGGTGACGCGCTCTGCCTGGTCCACGTGGACCTGTAGCAAGGATGCGAGAGAGACCGCCTTGCTTGTAGGAGGTAGGTAGGTGGCGTTCACTCGTCACCCTCTTCCTCATCGTCATCATCGTCGCCGACTTCCTTGGCGGTCTGCGCCAGGATTAGGAGCGCCGAGGTGAGGCGCTCCTCTTCCGTGCGCCCGTCGTTGAGCGCCTCGGGGAAGTCCTCAAGGTAGGAGTCCTCATCGGGAATTGCGTCGAGGCGGCCAGACTCGATGCCCTGGTACTCTTCCCACGCGAGGAGGGAATAATATGCCACGCCCACCCCCAGCATGGTGGTGATTTGATATGTGTACCAGTCTTCCCCGTTACGAGAAGAGCACTCGAGGATAGTGCTTGCGTAGCCGGTTTCGTTGATCTTGAAGGTCAACTTCGAGTGGCGAGATGACCAGTAGCCGTCTTCGGACTCGATGGTGAGGAAGACAGTGCCGTTGCCGTCTTCGTCCATCTGATACTCGACGTAGGCGTCGAGGTTCTTGCCGTGGCGGCGGCCAAGGGAGTCGATTGCTGCGCGGATGCGCACCGTCTCGCCGGACACATAATCGTTTTCGTTGAGGTTGCGGGGCTTCAGGCACTCCTTGAGTGCCGAAAAAACCTCGTCGTTAAGTGGAGCGTTCTTCTGAAAAAGCGCTCCTAAAGTTCCAAGGATCTGGTTCTGTTCCATGACGGTTTCCTTTCTGCTTGTGTCTGCATGGGTTGGTTGTTGCGGTAACGGTACCACTGTTTGGTGGCAACACATTACCCCTTATTGGTTAAATGGATCACAGCCTACTTGCGCTTACCTCGCGCCAAACAGCTCACCATAGTGCGCGAACTTAAACCAGCACATAGGGAAATGTTCCTCGAAGCGTATTTTTCGGCTATATATCAACCCTTTAAGGCAAGCGTTATGCGCTGTGCGGCTCGCTTCGCTCGGGTCTAGCCCCCGTGGAAAACGAGACCCGAGCTCTCACATCATCACCGTTTATTACCGTTTGGTAGTCAGTGTGAGGTGAGGTGCCAACCCTTGCACTCTGGGCACCTGTAGTAGCGGCGTTCTTTACGTCGCGGGTTACGCGAGCGCTGCGTGGAGGCGAGGGCGAGCTTCGCGTCGAACTCGTTGCGGTATCGGATCTTGCGGGGCGGCTTCGTACACCAGCCGGTCTTGCCCCAGCGGAGCTTCTTCTTGCGCTTCATGGTTCCATCTTCGGCTGGACGTAAGGCTTGCGTGATTCGCGGGGTCATGGACGTAGTTCCTTGGGGATGAGTGCGTTGTAGAAGAACCTGTGTGTGACCTGCCGCCAGGCACGGACTTTGGCGAGGCTTTCCCTCTTCGCGTCGGCTCGGTCCACCTTGATCTCGATGGCCGTGCGGATGCGCTTGTCGAACATGAGCGCGTCGATGCGGCGCGTGAACGAGTCGCCCTCCCCACTCTCGTAGCGGTCCAGGACTGACTGCTCATCGTTGATGGTGAGCTCGGGAACGAACGCTGCCGTCGGATAGCGGCGACGTAGGACGTTGAGAATGTCCTCAGCGTTCATCGACGGAACTTCTTGCTCGATGAGAGATACCTCTTGATGGCCGAGACAAGCGGCTCTGGTACGACAGCGGCGGAGATCGGCTTGAGGTCGGGGTTCCAGACATCGCGTCGCCCGGATTCAAGTAGTGCAGGTGTCCGGGCAGGTGTCCGTTCGGCACTGTGAGTGCAAGGAACCTTGTGCCGTCAACGTTGTCCTTGACGCTGATGGGGACGCCTTGGGCGTTGAGATAGGCGGCGTCGGCTTCAGGCTTACGTGTGAGGATGTATGCGACAGCGTTCATGTTCTTCAGTTCCTTCCGTTGGTTGGTTGAGTGTATTCTGGCCAGCCCTCCTCGAGGGCGACTTGGCGTTCTTGCTGAAGGGCTCGCAGGATGCCTTCGGCTGCTTGTAGGGGGACGACCCCATTGCCGAGGGCGCGTAGCGTCTTCTCTCGAGAGAGTCCCACGCCCGTGACGTGTCCATCGGGTAAGCCCATGAGCCATTCGACGAAGCGGACAGACAAGCGGGGCTTGCCTCCTTCGCGTAGGGGTGGTTCTGTCGGGGCTGGGGCTGTGCGTCCGGTGATGGTTTCCCAGCGTGCGACTGCTGGCGCGTAGGGGCCGAAACTGTCGCGTAGGGTTCCTGCTGTCTCGTGGAGGTTAGCCCCGTAGCCGGCGGATGAGTATGTGGCGTTGGTGGCCTGCGGGGTGGGCAGAAGGATGCCTCCGGTCGTGAAGAGTCCTTCGCGGGCGATGATGCCGAGGTCGGTGACTTGTGTGCGGCCTGGCTTCTTGCGCAGGTGTGCTTCGGCACTGTTCCCCGAGGCCTGGGCGACGGGCGTGGGGAGGAACCTGATTGCCTGGGACAGGCTCATTCCCTTCCCTTCCTGGTGGTACCCGGCTTTCCAGTCTGAGGCAGTTGGCGTGGGGATGAGGGTTTGAGGTGTTCGATCACGTCCGCTAACGTCGGCCCATGACCGCCCTCCCGGCGTTTCTCGGGTGGTTGGCTCCCACAGTTCGAGCCAAGGTTCGCCGTGGGGGTGAGCAACAACGAAGACTCGGGCCCGCTTGTGGGGCGCTCCAACGTCGGAAGCGTGAACAGTCGTCCACGTCGCGTCATACCCGATGCCGGCAAGGTCTCCGAGTACACGCCCGAGCGCTCGGAGAACAGGTCCGGTTGGCCGTCCTCCCAAATGTCCCTGGTCGGGGTCCATGAGGCTAAAAGCTGACGCACTGAGCGCTCCTTGGACATTTTCCCAGACAACTAGCCGGGGGCGGATAATGGCGATCGCGTGAAACATGGACTCCCACAGGCCTGAGCGGGTGTCCTTGGACATGCCAGCTCGAGCGCCGGCGAGTGAGAGATCGGTGCAGGGGGAGCCGCCGCAGATCACGTCTACGGGTTCGACCTTCGACCAGTCGATGCGCGTGATGTCCCCGAGGTTGGGTACGTCGGGGTGGTGGTGGGCGAGGATGGCTTGGGGACCGGGTTCGATGTCGCTCACCCAAGCGAGGCCTGCGGGGCCGAGGGCGAGTTGTACGCCGAGTTCGAGGCCACCGTTAATAGACCGAGAACAGACTACCGATCGTGTAGTTCCCAGGCAGATGCATCACCTCCGAGAGCGCATCGGGGAAGGTGGTGGTCTTGTCCTTCACGGGCGCGGCTGGCTCGACGGCGGGCGCGTCCTGCTCGGGGAGATCTGGGGCCTGGGCGGGTTCCTTCTTCTGTCCGGTGAGAGCCTTGTACTCCTCAAGGGTCGTGCAGCCCATGCGGATCATCTTGCGGCGCTCAGACTGGCGTGTGCCACCCCAGATACCCTCACAGGAGGGACCCTGGGCAAGGGCTTCCTTGAGGCACAGGTCCCTAACGGGGCAGTCGGCGCACACACGCAGGGCGAGGCGCAATTCAGGGGTGTTGGCCTCTCCGCGCTCGGGGAACCACGCGTCGGGGTTGAGGGCTCGCGCGCATGAACCCTTCTCGGTCCACGCTTCGGGCATGACGAGGGAGCTGACCGCTGCCTCGTTGTCCTGGCGGCTCATCGCTGCCCACCTGTTGCAGCGAGAGCAGACCACTGGTCGTAGGTGCCAACCGGGATGTTGAGGTGCTTAGCGACGGTGACGGCGATCGTGCTCATGGGGCTGGTCTCCCAGCCGGGCATGAGGAGCACTCCGTCGCACTGGGTCAACATGCACAGGTTGGCTCGGTCGTTGGTGCCGTTGTCGGCGGGTTCGTAGCCGAGGAGAGTGAGAGCGTCTTCGGCTGCGTAGGAGGTCTCGCGCGCGTAGTCACGAGGTAGAGCGATGTAGATTCGCTTGGACATGAGTTCACCCCTTTCAGGTGATGGTTTTTGTGTGGTTATTTGGTGGAGATACGGTGGCCGGCGTCGTCGAGGAGGAACAGGCCATCCTTGTACTGGACGGGCACGTCGTGGGGGTCGGCGTATTGGGAGACCGCCCACCCGTAGTCTCGGGCTTCGCGCCTATTCACTTCGACGTGGCCGTGGCACCCCGTGGTGCCGGACCCGCATAGGACGATGAGGTTTGCGGGGCTGTTGATCGACGGGTCGTTTGTGCCGCCCATGCCGCGGGCTTTGCGGTGCTGGATGCTGGATTGGACGTAGGTGACATCCTTTCCGCACCTGGCGCACCGCCACATGTCGCGCCCGTATACGAGTTCACGGGTTTGCTGTGTGGGGCCGGTGCTAGTTCGCGCCGCCGCCGGGCTTTGCCGTTTCCGGCCAGCCTTCGTTCCACGTTTCAGGGTCATCGTTCACCTCGCTTCCCTGCGCGCTGTAGGACGCTTCCAGGTCCTCCATGTTGTCGGCGGGTGCATCGCCGTCGAAGGGAAGTTCGGCGGTTGGTTCCTGGACCGGCTTGGTCTCTGCTGCGTAACGCTGGATGCCGGCGAGGACGAGCGGCATGTCGTTCATGCTCAGGGTGTCCACATTGTCCACGTCTGCGCGCTCGTCGTCGAAGACGTAGGTGAGGATGATAGGCAGCTCTCCTTCGGCGATACCATGCTTCTCCATGGTGCGCTGGATCATCGCCATGGGGCCAGATGTGCCCTGCGGGTTCTGGGAACCGAGCGGCGGGTACTGCTCGGGGCGCTGAGACTCGTCGTAGAGGCCGTAGGACTCCTGCGCGGGGGCCTGCTGCTGCGGGGCGGGAGCCTGGGCCTGCTGGGGCTGGCGAACCGGTTCTGGGTGCTGCTGAGGGGCCTCCTGAGGCTGTGCGGGCATGTACTGGGTGTAGCCCTGCTGCGCCTGCGGGCGAGGCTGCTGCTGGGGGGCCTGCTGCTGAGGCGCGGGCGACTGCGGGGCCGGGACCTGCTGGGCTGGCTGACGCTGACCGGAACGGTTACCCGACTTCTTCGCCTGACGCAGGAGCACGTCGAGCACCTGCTCTGCTTCGCGGAGGTTCATGGTGTCGTATCCCCTGCCGGGGCGCACGTTGCGGCGCACGATTTCTGCGAACGCGCCCTCCGTCAGGTTCAGCACGTCGCGGCCCTTCTGGATGCGCTTACGTACCTCGTCGATCTTGTCCTTGTCGAGCTCGTACTCGATCACGCCGATGCGGGCATTGACTTCCTCCAGCTCTCGCGGAGTCATAAGATTGACGGGGATGCCGGGGAGGGTCACGCCGTCGAGGACTTCGATGGCCTTCTCGCTCGACAAGCGCAGGCGGTCCATGTCGGCCTGCACCTGCTGGCGCATGTCTAGGACGCGCGAGGCTGATTCCTGCGTCTGGAACTCTTCGGGAACGTAGCTGAACCCGAGGAGTACTTCGGATGCTGCGTGACGGCACACCTCGCTCATGGCGCGGGCGGTGAGCATCGCCTTCGGGTACTGCACCCACGTGGGAGTCGATTCCCACAAGCCAGCGACGCGGGCCTTCTCCTCATCCCAGACGGCGACGTGCTCGAACTGGGGATCATCCTTGCGGATGATGACGGCGGTAGCCGTGTTGGTCTCCGGGTCCCACTGTTCGCGGAGCGTGTGGCCGGCGTTGCGGACTAGAGCGGACATGAGCTGCGCGCTCATGGCGGGCTTCACGTCCTTGTCGCCAATGAACGACAGGCCACGCAACGCCGTGATGAAGGGAACGTTCAGGTGCTTGGCGATCTGCATGAGCAGATACATGTCACCCGCGTTTCCCCGCATCTGATACGGGATGAGAGCGTGCGCCTTGGAGTAGATGTCCGCTTCGACTAGGTCTCGGCGCATTTCCTCCTCGGTGAGCGCCTTGTAGCCGGGAACCTCCCAAACGGGCGTGGTGGTTTCCTCAGCCTTCTCAACGGCCTTGGTGGTGCGCGTCTTGTTGGATGTCATGTAGGTAACCTTTCTCTACATGTTAAAGGAGTGTCAGGCGAGATCGTCCTTGAGTTCAAGCATCTCAAGGAGCTTGCGGACGGTGAGCTTATCGTCCACGAGGTGCTTGGCCTGCTCTTCGCTCATACGAACTGTGAGGGTCGCTGCATTGAGTGCCGTGTCGTCATCCATGCCGTCGGGCATCACGCCACCGGCCTGTTCGATGAGCTTGGCTAGGTTCTCCTGGGTCACGAACTCTTCGGGGAACGTGACGGTCGGCTGGGCGTTGTGCTCGATACCGTTCTCTTCGCACCAAGCCATGAATGCGAGAGCGTCCACGATCTTGAGGCCGGTTCCCGGCTTGCGTGAGGGCTTGCGGTAGGAGAGCGTGCCTGAGTCCCCGTGGACATCGGCATCGATTTTGTAGCCGCCTTTCTGGGCGACTGCCGGGAACCGCTCGTCCAGGTTGTCGAGGATGTATGTCTTGACGGGGCCTTCGGCGTTCTTCACGCGATCCTTGAGGAGCTTCGCGTAAGCCATGATGCGCGGGGCGAGGTCGTCCCACTTCTTCGACTTGCGGAGGACTTTAACTTCCTTCTTCGCTGCCATGTTGAGCTTTGCCTTTCTTGCGTGAGATTCGTGGAGGCGTTGTTGCTTCCGATGGGTAGTTTTGGGCGTTGATGCGCGCCCTCACGATGAGAGCATGCGCGGCGCTCGATTGGCGTTCCTTAAGGGTGAGCTGTAGGCTGGCGAGCGTTTCCGCCACAGGTGGGGCTGTTGGTGAGGATGGGTCGGGTTCTGTCACTGCTGCTTGGCCTTTCTGTTGATGTTTCGGAGGACGGTAATGAGGTCCCACCCCTGTGGGGTGAGGCGGTGGAGTCGGGCGGTGCGCCCCGTCGAGGTTTTTGCGCGCCTAGGCAGCGCCTCGACGTAGCCCTGCTTCTTCCAGTCGGACACGATGGTCCGAACGCGTGATGGCGTGAGTGTTGTGGTGAAGAATGCTTCTTCAGTCAGCTCTTCGCCGATCCACTCGGCCTTCTCAACGACCCTGAGTTCCGCGAACTGGAGCCACGACTTCGTGGCGTTCACAGCGAGGGCTGCGTCCCAGCTGGTGGCCGGGTCGGTGAGGCGTGCGCGGGCGGGGGTGGCGGTGGTCATTGGGGTTCTCCTTGTGTGTTGTGTGTGGTTGGGTTGTATGTGTTTGATAGTAGTTGTAGGTTGAGTTGGGTTGCAAGCGCTATTATCCCCCAAATTGGTTAAGTAGATCACAAGGTGGTGGTGGTAAGAAAAACCCCGGAATCACCAACCAGCAATTCCGGGGCAAACATCACGGCAACATCACCGACCAGTTAGCACACCTCGATGATCAGCCTCCGACGCGCACGCGAGCACGCGCTTGAACGAGGCATTCAGGTGCTTCATCTGGTTCTCGGTGCGCTTCTGCACCCACGAGGTGAGTTGGCCACGTCGAGCGAGCGCATCTATGTCTGCGCCGCCCTTCTCAAGGTCGTCAGCCCAAGCTCGCAGGACACGGGCAAGGTCTTTCTGCGCGTACACGGTGTCGCGCGTGAGGTCGGTGGGACGCTTTCGTTTGGGGGTCATGGTCATTCCTTTCGGTTGATTGGTTACGTGTGGTGACATGGGGCGGCACCCCTATCGTGTTGAGAGGAGGGGTGCCGCCGTGGGGTGATGGTTCTGGTTAGGACCAGGAGATGATCGGTCCCGGCTGCGAGGTGAGAGCCTGCACAACCCCTGCTTTCGTGTAGGAACCGACGAGCTTCCCATCTACATCAAGAGCGTCTACTCTCTTGGACCCTTGGACAACGAAGTGCACGATCCCCGTTCCCTGCGCAAATGGGTGCTGCGAGTCAAGGTCAATAGTCCCACAGTTACCGCTGAGGACTCTACTGACTACGACGAGGCTTCTCCACCAGTCCTGTTGCGCGCGCGTTCCCATGTAACGAATGAGATTGCGTCCTGCGTTCGCGAACCACTGGGGCGGCACCACACTCAGGGGAACAGGGGCGCTGTTGCGAGTCACAAATGAGTCTACGTGAATCTTGTTCCCATATAAATTGACGAACCCGAGCACAGGCTCACCCGAGTCGAGGACAGCGAACGCTACATCGCCTTTAACGACGAACCTACGAGTCGGCCCCATTCTAGCCTCGAAGACGGGGCGCACATCCTTTGTCGTAAAAGTCATTGGCATGTTTCCTTTTAGTCGGTGGTACAGGTTGCCAGCGCGTCGGCGAGTGCCTGCTTCTCACTGGTGGTCACTGTGAGAGCGTAGCGGCTCTTGATCTGCACCTGCTTAGAGGCGTAGGCGCAGGCGTAGGCGCTGTTGGGTGGCATCCACTGGTCTGCGCTCTTGGAGCCCTTGGCCATGTTGTCGTGGCCGTTGACGGCTAGGAGGTTGTCGGGGTCGTTGGCGAGAGCTTCACGATTTTCCTGGGTGAGCTTGTACGCGCCGGACTGCCAGGCGTTCTCGAGGGCGACAACATGGTCGATCTGAACCTTCGAGGCTTCCTTCTTGCTGAAGTCGATCCACTTGCCCGAATAGGGGTCTGCGAGTTGGCCGGCGATGACGACACAGGAGTTACGCATTCCCCTGACGATGAGGTCGCGGGCGAGGATGTCGTTCCGCGTGTCGCATCCGTTGTGGTCCACATCCTTCCAGGCGGGGCCAAACTGCTCAACACGACTGTATTTCTCGGGCGGGGTGGGGTTGTCGTTGACGGTCAAATTGTCGAGGTCGCTGAGAGAACCGTCAGGAACGACACCGGCGTCCATGCTGATGGCGGACTGGGCATCACTCTGATCTCTTTCCCGCGTGTGTCCCCCATGCCGGTATAAAAGGACCACGAATGCGATCAACACAAAGGCTAGGAATACTGCCATAATCCGCGTTTCGAAGCGATCCTGCTTATCCTTATCGCTCATTATTCTTTTCCTTTCAGGCCCACGGGCTGACTGTGTGGATGAAGTGGATGGTCGGAATGAAGCCGCATAGAGCGTATCCGAGGATCCCGTTGATAGCCCATGCGCTCCAGTGGATCGTTAGGGGCACGTCGGGGTAGCGGCGGAGCATGTTCCACACCGTCACCATCATCAGGAGTAGCGCGAGTGCTGCGAGGCCGAAGTTCACCCATGCGTGGATCACGTCGGGCACCTGGTAGGTGGCGGGAGTGAAGATCGGGTAGGCGAAGGCGGCGCTGATGAGCGCGACCGTGAGCGTGGCGCTGAGGGTGTCTGCGCTGCGCTTGAAGGCCGTGTCTCCCATGAGAAGGACGGTGGCGACCATAAAGGTTGCGGACGCGACGAGGGACGCGGCGAACGAGACGATGAGCGGCTCAGTCATTGGCGTCTCCTTCCGAGAGTCGGGTTTCCAGGAACTCGACGCCTGCGGCCTGTTCCTGCGCGTGGTTCTGGGTTTCAGCGTCGAGGGTGTCGGCTTCTGCCTGGGCCGCGGCGAACTCTTCTAGTCGCTGCTGGCGACGCTCGCGGGCCTTCTGGCGCTGCTTCGCGCTCGTCATGGGGGTGGGCCACTCGAATGCCCCCGTCAGGTCCTTTTCCAGGAGGCTCGCGTCCGTGACGTCGGTGGGACGCAGGAGGATCGCAAGTAGCAGGACGAAGCCCACGACGATCCCCGCCGTCACGGTGTTCGCTGTAACAGCACGTTCGGCGATCACGTTGAGGGGGTGAGTGACCGTGATGTCGTTGATCGCGACGGTCTCTCCCGACGTGAGGTGCGCCGTGTCTCCCGAGTAGGAGGAGATGAAAACGGTCCCGTGTTCCCACAGGACGGCGGGCATGTTGACCTTCGTCAGCCAGCCCGTAAACACCTGGCCGAGCACTGCTTCCTGCCGCGCTACAGCCCACGCTGCGGGGCCGATCAAGCCCACGTAGGCCAGGCCCGCGAGGATGGTGGACCAGATGAGCGCGTTGACGCTCATAGCCGCGGCATAGAAACGGCGTCGCTTCATGTTTTCTGCGGCCTTACTCTCCCCAATAGTCATAGGGTCCTCCCTTTCGTTCCTTTGCTTTCTGGGGCATAAGCAACGGGCACATCACTATCTTCTCGACAGGGACGCACCCGTTCACGCTCTCGGACTAGGACTCGAACCTAGACACCCGGAGCCAAAATCCGGTGTGCTGCCATTACACCATCCGAGAATGATCAGTTGTGATCGCTCCGGTGACAGGACTCGAACCTGCAACCGTGGGATTAGAAGTCCCCCGCTCTGTCCGTTGAGCTACACCGGATCGGAGTAGTCCTACCGAGAGTCGAACTCGGGTTTCCAGAGTCAACTACCGCGATGACTGAGCGTCGCGGTTTGTCCCTGCCCGGCGGTAATGGGAGCCGATTAACGTCGGTTCCTCCCGCTTTTGTCACCCATTACTGGGGTGGCGGAACACCATAGGGGTGGTTGACAGCACCCCGCCCAAGTCAGACCTTGTCCGACTGGGATTCAACGAGGCTCTGATACCCGAGCCGTTGAATATTCATCGCGGCCACACGATCATCATTAGACCTGTAGCCACAGTTCGAGCAGTGGTATTCGTGCAACCGCTTATCCCTGTTCGCCTTGCGTACTGTGCCGCATTTCGGGCAGGTCTGACTCGTATAACGCGGGTCAACCACGATGACGGAATGCCCGGCCTTCTTGGCCTTGTATTCGATCATCTGGCGGAGCTGGTAAAACGCCCAACTGACCTGCACATACCTGTCTTGCACGCGGACTTTTTCGGTTGCGTGACGAACACCTTCAAGGTTTTCCAACGCGAAGAGCGTGGGCTTGGACTGTCGGCTGACGAGTGCCTTAGAGACCTGATGATTCACGTCTCTCATCCAACGGTTTTCTCTCTTGCCGATGTTCCTGAGCCTGCGTCTTGCGCTGCGCGTCCCCCTCTTTTGCAGGGAGGCGCGTAGCCTCTTGTAATGCTCGCGCTTGCTTTTTACCTCCTTCCCGTCGTAAAAGTCGGTATGCCCGTCACCGTCGTAGCTGGTGGCGAGGAAACGGACCCCCAAGTCCACTCCGACGACTTGCTGCGGTCGGGATGGTTCGGGTAGTTCCACGGTGCTGGGAATGAGCAGGAACCATTTCCCGTTCCGGTTCAGCAGTCGGGCCGTACCGAACTTGCCGCAGCGGTATGGTTCGGGCATATGAGTCCAGTCAACGGGGACTTTGATTCGCCCATCAAGAGTATTCACGCTCAATCGCCCGTCTTTAAGGATGCTGTAGTCCCTGTTCCATACGAGATCGTAGCCGGGGGAATGGTATTCCGGTTGGCTGGTCGCCCACGGACTACCGTGCATCTCTTTGATGGTCCGATAGTTCCCGATGACGCGGTTTATGGAAGAACATGCCATCTGCGCTCCCACATGGTACTCATCGCGGAGCCTACGGTAGACAAGCTGATGAAGCGTTTTCTGGCTGAGCGTCTTGTGTTCCCACGCCACCTTGCTGACTGTGTTGCAGCAGTCAAGGTAAGCGGAGCACGTGTCAGAAAGCGCCCGAGCCTGGTCGGGAGATACCTCGACACGCACCGCGTAGGTGAGCGTACTCAGCATGTTGCTTCTCCTTCCCATTGATATTAGTTTCAGTAACTACTGCCATAATAGCAGAGTATTGAAAGAAAGTAAAGACGTTCTCTTGTTGGCGGCGGGACAGGGATTCGAACCCTGGGCACCTGCTGGTGCGACTGTTTTCAAGACAGCTCCGTTCGGCCTCTCCGGCACCCCGCCATGTTCAGTTATTACACTGCGTGCCCCCACAGGGACTTGAACCCTGAACCCACGGATTAAAAGTCCGTTGCTCTACCCAGTTGAGCTATAGGGGCTTTGGTGGGACTCTCCTTTCTGAGTGTGTTTTGGGTAAAAGTGGGGGACGCGAGAGAAAAGATCGAGTTGAGTGTGAGTTTCAATATCCAGTGAAGTAACTCGTCTCAGGCGCTTCTCACGTCCTGCGGAAAGAGCGGGATTCGAACCCGCGAAACAGATTCCTCTGTTTACCTCCTTAGCAGGGAGGCCCATTCAACCGCTCTGGCATCTTTCCGGGGGTGCTCCCCGGATCCTGGGCGGTTCAGGGGAGCGATTGAGTTGTTGTTGTGGTTATGTGTTGTTTGTGATGGGTTTAGTGTAGGCATGGGTGTTTTGTGTACGCAACCCGTAAACTGGTTAAGTAGATCACATGCCTATAGGGGCTGCACACAGTCACCACATGTAGAGCATCTGCACAAACGACACAACCCACCTAACCAGCGTTCCACTGATGAGAAGTCCACCCAACGCCGCAACCAGCCAGGCAGTGGTGAACACGTTCCCCCACGTCGCCCACCGGCCTTGAGGTGGAGCTCCCAGCTCTTTCACGCCCACTCGGCTCTGCGACTCGTGGTGCACGGTCAGGGATCCGCCTGTCACCGTCTTGAGGAGGGAGAACAGCGGGAACGCGAGGTCGAGAAGGAACGCGAGAACGATGACGAGGGCGTACAGGAACAGGACGATGCCGACGATCGCCATGCCGGTGCTGAACCAGTCCGAAAGCTTGCTGTCTTGCTCGAGCTGGCGTTGCGCGACGATCTGGTCAACGTTGTCTTTCTGCGTGGTGTTCAGGTTCGTGTAGCTCGCGAACTTGAGGGTGTCTTTCGCGAAGGCGAGCTTGTCAGCTTCGGAGAGCTGGTGGTTTTGGCCGACGGTGCGAGGTGGCATGCCGAGTAGGTCGAGGTCGCTGATGATGCCGGTGTCAGTTGTGGCTACTGCACCGCTTTGGCTGCTGTCTCCCGTGGAGACGCTGGTGGCTGCGTCGTCGATGGTGGGGAGGTCTTGGAGCTTCTTGCCGTCGGTGCGGGAGAACTTCAGGATGGGGCCGATGCCGCCGGGGTATTGGGAGCGATCGAGGACAGTGAGCGGTCGCCCGGAGTCGATCGTGTGGACGGTGTTGCCTTCCACGTAGTCGCCGACGATCCAGTGCCGTCCACCGCTGTCGGTTTGGACCATGAAGATGACGAAGTAGCCGTCATTCATGGCTTGGCGGACGTCGTCTTCGGTGAACTGGTTGGCTCCGAGTCCCGCGCCGCTGGTGTCGCCTTGGACTTCGACGGTGAGTTGCCCGCCGGTCATGTTGGAGACTCCTTGGGCGAAGCCTTCGGGGTTGAGCTGGTAGAGCCACCCCTCGTCGTTGAACGGGCTGTCTTTGCCTGCCTGCATCAGTTTGATGGCTTCAGCTCGCATGTCGTTGACGGTGTAGGAGCCGCGGGCTTTGACTCCCGCACGGAGTTCCACGAATGCGAAGGAGAAGTTACCGCACGCAGCCGCGGCCATGTCGGTGCCGGCGTCTACAGTCATGCCGCGCTCTTCGTTGGGGTCGTACCCGAAGTCGCTGTCGGCGCACCACTGGCACCAGGTGGAGGGCTTGTCCTTGAGGTTGTAGTGGCCTTCACTGTCTGTGAATGCGCTCGCGGGGTGCGCGAAGAACGTGAGGATGAGCGCGAGGAGGAAAGCGAAGGCGACGGAACCCCGCCACGCTCGATGGAGGCGGCGAGGCGCGCGGACTGATGTCATCACAGTGTCTTTCTGTACGACTTGACGAGTGGGGTCTTGGCAACTGAGAGATAGATTTTCTCATACTCTCGAGATCCTTCCTCGGCGGCTGGTAGAGGCTGCTCACGGTAGGCTGATCCGACCCATCCTCGGCTGAGGACTGCGTACGCTGCTTCGACTTCCTCACGGTCGAGCGGCGTGTTGAAGGGAGGGAAGGTGCGGATAATGGTGGAGGCTTCGGCTGCTGCGCTCAGGAGCATCCCGTAGGTGTTTCGGCGCGCTTTCGTGGGGGAGAGCGTGATGCCGGGGAGGTCTGTGTGCGCGCGGGTGAGGTGCAGGTGTTCGGCCTCGAGGTAGCTGTGCGCGAGGTGGAGCGCTGCTTGCATCCGGTCGGCGTGGCCGGCGAGTGTGAGGGTGATGTCGCCGGTTGGCGTGTTGGTGGCCACGCCAGCGATGCCGAGGGCCTGGCACATGTCCAGGATGCCTCGTGCTTGCACGGGGCCGCGCGTGCGGTTCGCGGGGACCGTGATCTGTTGGCGGGTCATGGTTTCGTCGAAGGTGGTGGCAGCGGTTTCGAGGATAGCGTGGACTTCTGCTGCCCATTCGAGTCGGCTGCGCGCTTCATGGGTGTGTGCCTGGCGTGCGTTGCGTCGCGCGATGACGCTGCGTGGAGTGTTCATAGGTGGCTTAGCCTGTCTGCTCGGCTGGCCGCGGTCATGTTTGCTGCGTCGCCCTTAATGAGATTGACGTAGTGCATGGCGTAGCGGTCGTAGGTGCTGTAGGGGTCGTTGCCTCGGATTTCGGGGTGCGTGCTGCGTGAGGGCGTGTAGGGCGCTCGCGCGTCGGCGTACACGTCCCATTCCCCGTTGCGGGCGGCTCGATACCCGTCAACAGGTGTCTCTGCAATGGGTGTCTGGCCGGCTTTCTGCCTGACGAGCGAGTCAATGATTGCCCATACGCCGCGCATGGTCCCCATGCCGTAGTTTCTGAGCACGCTCTTGACGAGCATGGAACGCCCCATGGCGTACGCGGGATCACCGTGGGTCTCGTGCGCTACGAAGTCGTCGCCCGTGTAGGTGAAGGATCCGACGTTTTCGAGGTAGAACTCGAGACGCTTACCGCCTCGGGTGAGGGCGTACGCTACCCCGTGAATGTCGCGTTCGAGGCAGAAACCGGCGGCGATCGCGTCTTCTGCTGCTCGAGCGAGTACTCGTAGCATCTGCTGGGTTGGGGGTGCGCCTGTCCCGTCGAACAGGGGGATGCACTCCTTGGGGAGGTTGGCGAGGTAGTAGGGCGCGTTGGCGTCGCCGGCCTGAACCTCGATGGTTGGCTTGTTTCCTTCGGGGGTCCCCTGCTTGTAACAGGTGCGCAGGACATACTCCGTGTCGTCTACTGGGCATGTGAGCGTCCAGTAGATTGGCGGCCACATCGACACTCCGGGGAGAGGGTTATCGTATAGGTCCTCGCGTCGGGTCAACGTATAGGAGTTGGCGTAACAGACCGATTCGAGGAGCGCCTGGATGTCCCAGGTTGCGTCATTGGGGTCGATGCCCTGGCCGCCGACCTCGTAGTCTGTGAGGACTTGCGCGAGGGTCTTGTAGCCTTGCTCTGTCATGACGACGGTGCGGGAAGTGACGTCGTCGCTGGCGAACAGGTTGAGGGATTGCAGGCCGTCGCAGGCGCAGTATTCGTAGCCTGCCGGGTCGTAGGGTGTCGCGTGTAGGCCCGGCACTCGGCGTGCTGCCATGTCGCGTAGGGCTTGGGCGCGCTCGATGGTCTGGTCGGTGGCCGTGAGGATCTTGTCGTCCTCCTGGTAGAGGGCGAATCCGGGCCTCTGAAAGTAGACCCATGTCCATGGTGTGGTCATTCGACTGTATCCTCCGTTGCTTCCTCATCCTCTAGGGCTTCGAGGTCTTCTTGCGCCTGCTTCTGCTGCTCCCAGAATGGGTTGCGCACAGGCTTGTACTTCCTGAGCGCCTTGCCGGTCTCCTCCTCAGCCTTAAGGATGATCTTCGCGAACTTGATGCACACGCGGAACATCGTCTGATCGTTGTCCGGGACCTTCTCGAACTCCTCCTTGGTCATGCCGATCTTGGCGTTGAAGCCGGCGAGGATGTGTACGAGGCCGTGGCAGCGCTGGCAGAGCGTCACGAAGTTGCTCATCGCGTCGGAGCCGCCCACGTAGACGCTGGTCTTGTGGTGTGCTTCGAGCTGGCCGAGGTGGACCATGGACGTGATGCCCTTGCCGTAGCCGCAGGCCTGGCAGGTGAACTCGTCGCGCGCGAGGATCGCTGTGCGTAGCTCCTTGGAGAGGGGCTTGCGGTCCTTCGTGTCCTGGACGGTGTTCTCATCGACTTCGCCGAACATGTCCTCGTCGTCGTCACCGCCCTCGAAGCCGACCTGTTCGGCTGCGTTTTCGGGGATGGGGTCGCCACCGTAGTTGTCGTCGTCGATGTCGGTGTCGTCGGTGTCGGCTTCCTTGTTGAGGAGGTCGCGGACTTCGCGGAGTTCGTCGCCCATTTCGAGGAGGTTTTTGACTTCCTCGTCGCTGAGCGGCGCGTCTCCGGTGTCGTCGGCTGCGAGGTCGCTGGCTTCGTCAACGCTGGAGATTTTCCGTTCGTCGTCTCCTGCCGTGGGGTTTGCTTCCTCCTTGCGGAGCTTTTCGAGGGCCTTGTAGGAGCGCATGAGGTCTTTCTTGCCCGACAGGAAGTCCTCTGTCACCTCGGGGTACTCGGCGAGCATGACTTCCTTGAGGCGCATGGAGTCGCCCGCGTCGAGGTTGAGAAGCCAGTCGAGCATGGAGGGGGTGAGGCTGTAGGACTCTTCCATCACCTTCTGCATCGACCACTTCTCAGGCCACGTGTGCTTCTGGGCTCGGTTGAGGACCAGGTGCATGAGGTTGGATAGGTCGCGTCCAACCTCGGGGTCGTGGAAGGTGACAATGGCGGCGGGGATCTCGTCTTGGTTGTTCTTGAGGGACGCGAAGATGCGTCGCCACCCGTCGAGGACTCGGTAGCGTGGGCCCGCGTAGCCGAGCTCGTCGGCTTCCGCGCCGGTGGTGATGTTGTTGTCGGCGAGGAAGTCGGCGTACTCCGCAAGTGGGGTTACGACGACGGGGACGATGACACCCATCTCGCGGATGACGTTGAACAGGCCACTGTAGGTGTCGGCACGGTAGTCCTTGATGGGCTTGGTACCAACAACCTGATGCGGGCTGATGTGCGTGTAGCGGACGGAGTACGCGTCGCTCTTAACGGTCACCACGTCGTTGACGCTACTGATCGCTTCAACTGCTGCGCTGTCGAGGCCGTCTGTGTCGATGCTAATGCGGAAGGGAGTGGCCTCGGTGTCGGCGCTGGTTTCGTCGTCAGCGTCCTCGTCGAGGTCCGCATCGCCGTCGTCGGGTGTTTCTTCGTCGTCGGACTCAGCGGGGGCGTCGGTGTCGTCTCGTAGTGGGGCGAGCGTGAAGGTGGTGACGGGAGTCGAGGTCACAGCATCCTCGTCATCGTCGTCCTCATCTTCGTCGTCGTATTCGTCATCCTCGTATTCGTCGTAGTCGTCCTCTTCTGGGGTCTCGAGGTCGGCTTCGTCAAGGTCATCGGGGGCGGTGGCGTCATCGTCGAGGTCCAATACGATGGTGTCTTCTACCGTCTCGTCGAGGTCTTCGATGTCGTAGTCGTTCATGGTGTGATCCGTTCGATGGGGTGTAGGGGCTTAGAGGATGGTTTCGGGCTGGGGGTCGTCTTCGAGGCCGAAGGCCTTGAGGTACGTCCTGTCGATGGGGCGCTGCTCCTTGTACGTATCCATGAGGGAGTCGAGGGCGCTTTGTGCTTGCTGAAGGAAGGTGTCGGCGGTGACGATGAGCGCTTCGAGCTGGTCGCGCTGTTCCTGGTATTCGCGCTCGGTGAGAATGATGCCGTCAACGGGGGTCTCGGTGACCGTCCCGTCGGGGTTCGTGGTTTGTTCGATGTAGCGGCGCACAGCGCCTCCCTTCCTGTGGGAGCCGTAACCGGGGCTTTTGCCCTAGTTTCTTTAATGGTACCAACTGGAAGGGAGGCGGAAAGAGTGTTACACGCGGGCGTGGTGTATCGAGGTCGCGATAGCCGCGTCGATAATGACGGTTCCCTGCGGGGTGCAAGGGACCGGCCCGTAGGTGGTGTCAACGTAGCGGATGGTGCCACCTGGGTAGGCTTCGGTTTGTTCGAGGACTGCTGGGGTCCATGCGGGGATCGCGGTTCCCGTTGTTGTGTGGATGGTGGGGGCGAGGGTGTGGCCGTCTGCGGACCAGGTGAGTGTTTCGACGTGAGCCTCGAGGACTGGCAGGTCTGGGACGGTGGTCAGGGTGATGGTGTACTGGCCGCCGTTGACGGTGATCGTGACTCCGATGCTGGGCACGTCTCCGATGAGGTCACTCATGGTCTCGCGCATGTCTTCGACGGTGACGCCGGAGTCGTTGACGACGGTGATTGTCTCAGCGTCGCCTGCGCTCGCGGACGTAACTTCGAGGTTGATGGACTTGTCGCGTTGGAGTGCCTCAGCGCATTGCGCGATGAAGGTCTCGTAATGGGGTGAGCTAATGGTGACAGCATCACCGGCGGGCTTTGTCGTAGCGTCGCTCAGGTGGGTGCGGATCTGGACCTCGAGAGCGGGGTCGATGCCTTCACGGGGTCTGGGTTCTGGGATGTGGATGAACATGACGGTGTCTTTCAGCGGGTGAGCACGCCGAGGATTGCGTTGCCGGAGGGGGCTGCAACTGATCGGGAGAGAGTGTCCCAGGGGCTTGTGACGACGGTGGAGGCGGGGATTGGGGCGTGTTGGGGGACGCGGAAGGAGGGGCCCTGTTGTGCTGCGATTTCGGCGATGGCGCGTAGGGGGAGCGAGTAGGCGGGGTAGGCGACACCGTTCATGGTGATCGTCTGGGAGCCGTTGACGCAGTAGTAGCCGAAGCGGAGCTCACCGCCGTCGTTGATTGCTTTTTCGAGGCGCTTAGCGAACGTTTCCTTGGTTTTAGTGCGGCTCTCCCACGCTGCCGTGAGGATGTCCTCGTCGTAGAGGCCTCCGCACTGTTCGATGACGTTGACGGCGACGCTGTAGGCGGTCTCGAGGATGAAGCCTCCGACGACGGGGATGAGGACGAACGTCAGGGTGGAGACGTTCGCGTTGGCGGTGGTGCGAGTGGCGACCGTCTTGTATTGGGGTTCCCAGATGAGGGGGACGGGGCCGCTAGGGTTGTAGGGGAGGCCAAGTTGCCTGACCTGCGTGGGGTGCAGGAAAGCCCATGAGCAGCCGAGCGGGATGGTGTGGATGAACAGGGCGAAGAGTTCAGCGCACTGCTGCCCGTACTTGTTGACGAGGGTCGCGGCGAACTCGGTTTCTGTCTGACGGGTCAAGGGAGGGTTCCTTTCAGTAGAAGAGAGCGATGACGAGATGGGCAAGCCAAGCTTGGATCACGCCCGTGAAGATGAGGGCACCGAGGGCGGCGAAGGCGAAGCAGACGGTCAGGACTCCGGCGACCCCGTAGGTGCCTTTCGGGCGCTCGTCGGCGGGTAGCGGCGAGTACTTGACGCGCCCGAAGGTCACGCCCTCGAGGGCAGAGAACAGCGGGAACGCGAGGTCGATCAGGAGGGACAGGAGGATGATGAGGGCGTACAGGAACAGGACGATGCCGACGGCGGTGACCCATGTTCGAGTGGACTCAGCTGCTTCTCGGTTCCGTTCTTCTTCGAGCTGTGTTTTCAGGTCAGATGCGTTTGCTCGCTGCTTCGCCGTGAGCTGCGAGCTGTCGGCGAACGTGAGGGACTGGCCTTTAGCGATTTCGGGTTTCTTGGGCATTCCGGGGAGGGACCACTCGTCGAGTACTCCACCGCTCGTCGTCGAGCCGGATTGTGCGCTTGCTGTATCCGACTTCGCTGCGGGGTCGGTGTTGCCGACCTTCTTGAGGACTGTCGCCGCGTAGGAGGCGCGCTGCATGAAGCCGGCTTCGGCTGCGCCGGGGGCTTCCCAGTTCGTCATCCAGATCCACGTCGCAAGGTACCAGTTGTCGGTGCTCTTGAAGCCTTCGAGGCTTCCGAAAGAGTCGTCGGCGGAGGGGACGGTGCCTCCAGTGATGCCCCAGGTGTCGGCTTCGTTGAGCGCGTAGGAGGCCATGCCGCCATAAATGATGCTGGTGGTAGGCCAGCCGAGCCATTCACTGCGCCCGTCCGCGAGCGCGGCTTGGGTGGTTTCTTTGGCTTTGAGGCCGGCGCAGTTGGAGACGCCGTTGTAGGTGAAGAGGAGAGTCTGTCTGTCTCCGAGGGCCTGGTACATGCCACACGCGCCCGATACCGAGTTCATTGCGTCCACGTTGAAGTGGGACTCGCGCCAGAAGTTGCCGGCGATGGCTGCTGCTGCTTCTGCTGAGTAGCCTTCCGCTTTGGCTTCTGCGACCACCTGCTTGGCTGTCTCCTGCTGTTCGGCGGATAGGGTCGCCCAGTTCGCCTCAATGACCTCATCGGAGACGTTGGGGTTGGCTGGGAGAGCGTACGCGGGTGCCGGGGTGAGCGGCAGCATGACGGTGGCCGCGGCGATGAGGGCGAGGAGTGCTCGTCGGGCGCGTGTGAGCATGTGAGAGTTCCCTTTCGGGGGTTACTGGTGGAGCAGGCTTTCGGTCTTGCTGGCGATGTCTTCCTCAGGGGTGCCGTATGCGCTCCAGGCGAGGAAGCTGAGCGTTGCCCCAGTGTAGACCAGCGGGTTGTCGTAGTCGGCGAGCTTGCGTGGTTTTCGCCCGTCGCGGCTCACCCAGTACGTCCATAGGCCGTTGGTATGGGTTTCGGATCGTCTGACCTCGGTGTTCCCGGGGATGCTGCGAGCGAGGATGCGCAGGAGGAACGGGGTATCCCAGTCAATCGAGTCCTGCTCGAGTTCTTCGTCCCAGATTTCGCCGTACTCGCGACCTCGGTTACGCGCAAGCACGGACGGGGTGCGTCGGAGGATGAGGTCGAGGGTCTTGTCGGGCAGGTTCTTCATGTCGTCGGCGTGGAGGACGTATACAGGGGTCCTGCCTGACCGTGTGCGCACGGGGATTGTGTCCAGTGGCCAGACCTCGTTGGCTCCGACTCTGATGTGGCTGTCTGACGGTAGGAGCCACGTGTTTTTCATCTTGCCTGGGCCGTTGGGGTTGTCGCGTGTTTTGACAACTTCGGCGAGCCCAACGTCCCCGTTGGGGGAGAGAACGATGACGTCGATACTGGCTTGCATCGCTGACGCTGGGGACATGTGTGTGCACGCGTAGGCCACGATTTCGAGCATGGTGCTGGTTGATTGGGCGACGACTTCGCGTGCGTGTAGGGCTCTGGCAATCAGGTACGGGGGGACGGGCATCGTGTCGGGGTCGCTGAATGTGGGGTCGGGAATGGCGATCCAGACGGGGCCGATGAGTCCGTCGTATGCGTCGGTGAGGAGAATGCTCGTGCCTGTGGAGCTTTGCATGTGGGTTTTGGTGCGCCCAAAGGTGATGGGCGGACGTGACTCATACTTCCCACGGTACGGAAAGAGTGACTTGTTGTTGATGTGCATGATGTCACCGTTGCTTCTGAATGTAGGCCAGGACTGCGTTCCCGCTGGGGGTCGCAGTGAGGATGTAGTCGCCGAACATGGGGGGGCGGTTGCGGTTGACGCCGTATGCGCGCGCCTGTTCCCTCATGACCTGGAAGTCGGTGCGCCCGTAGAGTTCGCAGCGCTCGTAGAGGTCTTCGACCGTGACCTTGAATGCGGGGATGCGGGTGCCGTTAACGGTGACGGTGTCTCCCTTGTTGGTGGAGTAGATCGCGACGGGGATGCTGGTTCCTCGGGGCGCGTTTCCGAGCGTCGTGAGGTATTTGCCGAGGCGTAGGAGTTCAGGTGTCCTGGCCTCGGGCTGGCCTCCGTGGAGGTTCGGAGAATAGTCGCTGTCGAGGTCGCGCAGTTCCATGACTCGCCCCCTCCTGCTGCCGTCTGCTGTCTTGTAGCGGTAGGTCTTCATGATGGATCTGTCTGTGACTCCGAAGAACGCAGCGTCGGTTGTGTGCACGTCCGTATGGTCGTCGTCGGGCAAGATGGCATAGTTCACGCCGTGTGATGCCCTGAGTTCCTGGTTGAGGAGGGTGAACACGTTGACGTACGCGCTCCGGTGGTTGTATGCGATCCAGCTGAGTTCGTTCTGGCCTGGGGCCAGGCCGAGAGAGACCTTCCCTGCCGGAGTATCTGCTCCGGTGCGGGGAAGGATAGCGTTGAGTGCCCAGATCGGGCTGTTGGTGATGATGCTGATGATGTTCAGCACGTCGATCACGGTTGCGCCGTCGGGCACGTAGACGCCGCACCTGGATGCAATGTCGGACAGTCGCCTCATGACTGTTGCTTCTCCACCTCCGACGCTTGGCGCAGCGATCGCTTTGGCGAGCGGAGCAGATGATGGGTTCTTGCCTTCCATGAAGGCGTAGACCTTTGTCTGCGCCGTGAGCAGCTGGTGGCCGTCAGGGAGCGTGTAGAGGTCGAGGCTGAGGTCTTCGGCTGCGTCATCCCACGTGGCCCCTCCCGGCTCCAGGAGAGCATCCATAAGTGGCCCGTCACCGTAGTCGATGCTTCCAGGGTCATGCTCAGCGACGTAGTCTTCGAAGCTCTCGTAGCTTCCGAGTCGGGGGATGAGCGGCACCCACCCGATCTCACCGTCGGTAGAGAAACGTGCGATCCGAGTGTCCTTGTTAATGATCGCCATGGTGGCGGTTTCCTTTCGCGTATGGACTGTTCACCGTACGAGCATCCACTGGCGAACAGGAATGCGGCTTAGCAGCCCGCTGGTGTGGATACGAAGATCCCAGTTCCGGCGTCACCCCCGGACGCAGCAAGCTACCTCACTTCATTGCTTCGGCTTGGGTGGTGATGTGGGTGGTGCCCGTGAAGGGGATGGGGGTGCGTGCCTTGTACTTCGCAGAGCACTCGTCTGGGGTGTCGCCGCAGTAGCGGGGCTGTGAGAACACGTAGCCGACGAGGGTGTCGGCTCCCATGTGGATGCGACTGAGGGTCGCCTGGTGAACGGTGGGATCCGGGGCGGCCCCGGAGGGCATGTAGGGTGCTACGACTTCCTGCGTCATGACGGTGGGCGCGTCCGCAGTGGGGACGAACAGGCCCATGATGTCGCCGTCGCCTCGCGTGAACATGACCTGGACGCTGGTTTGGCCGGCGTTGAAGGTCGCGTCGGTGAAGCAGTAGCCGGTGGCGTAGCATCGCGCGGTCGCGTCGGGCGCGAAGGCGATGTCGGTTTGGCCTCCGAGGCTGGCCTTGGGGACCAATCGAACGGGCGGCAGACTGGCGAGGGGGACCGCAGGGTCAGTTTCTTGACCGAGGCGGATGTCGCCGACGACGCACGACCAGTAGAGCTGGAGGTCTCGGGTCTCGTACATCTCGCGGCACGTCTCACGGTTTTCCTCGTAGTCGCTGGCCGTGTACGCGCGCGCCATCTGTGTAGCCGCGGGCTGGGGTGCGGGCGTTTGCTGCTCGGGGGCGCTCCACACCCATGCGGCGACACCTGACGCGATGAGGGTGACGACGGTGATGAGGATGACGATGATGGCACGCTTGCGTGATGGCGCAGGAGCGGACTCGTCTTCGACCCAGGTGGTCTCGAGGGCGGGCTGCGTTGGCTGTTGCGGAGCTGGCGTGGCTCTCATGACTTGGCCTTTCGTGGTGGATTGATGGTGATACGGCTGAGGCCCATAGCCCTTGCCTCGTAGTCGCTCACGACGGTGCGGAAGTGCCCGTCTTCGATGACGACATCGCGCCACACGTCGGCACTGATCGCGGCATCGGGCCAGAGCATCACGTACGTGTAATCGTTGGGCGCGTAGACCGCATACCCGGTCAGGTCAGTTTGCATGAGCGCGTCCTCGCTTCCGGCGAGACGCACGGCGTCGGCGTGGACTGCCGCGCGGGCTTCCTCCCTGTAGGAGTCGAGGCGCTGAAAGATGCGCAGGATCCGGGTTGGGATGACTGTGCGAACGCCTTGCTCCCAGTTGCGCACGGTGTACTCGTTTACACCGCACATGGCGGCAAGGTCCTTTTTACTGAGGTGTGCGCGTAGTCGTCGAGCGCGTAGTTCGCTAGCGGTCAGCTGCGACTCGTCGCGCGGGTCAGGCTTGATGGTCACTTCATCCTGTGGGACTCCCAGGTGGTCGGCGAGTACTTCAGCGAGGTCGTCAGCGATCGTGGGGTCACCCGCTGACGTTAGTCGCTCCGACTTATCCCACTTCTGCCACACGGTGAGTCCACCGCGCTTGCGCGTAGTCTGAACCCATGGCTTCTTCGAGGTGAGGGTAGTAACGAAGCTCGCAACCTGCGCGAGGTCGCCCCTGAAGGTGCCGTTCGCCCACTCGAGAATCAACGTCATTTTGGTGGTTCCTTTCAGTAGATCAGTAGAAGAGCACGTCGCGGATGTGTGCGAGGTCGGCTCTGGTTAGCCCCGTGATGGGGTCGGTGCCGATGGTGTGGATACCGTCCACCTGCCCGTGGCCTCGGGGGTGTTGGTCGTCCACCCACGCGATACGAGTGTCATCGTCGGTGAGGTAGTCGAGGATGAGGTCGTGAGCACGGTCGAGCTTGTGCTGCTGGCCGATAGCCCCAGGCGTGAGATACGGGAATAGGTTGACGGTCTTTCGGCGCGGGAGGCGCAGTCCCACGGCCTTCACAGCTTTCATGCTCGCCTTGCCCCATGAGGACGCGAGCAGGATCTTGTCTGCGTCGCCGACGATGACGTTAAGGTCTTCGATCATCGTGGGCGAGTACCAGACGTTCCCGCTACTGGTGAGCCCGCTGCTGGTCTTGACCGTGACAAACATGTGAGCACGGTCCCTGTATGCACCTTCTGCGGTCGGGGCATCTGGGTCGAGGATGAACACCTCGTCGAAGTCGAGGGCGAGAATCGCTGTACGCGCGGCCATGGGGAGCCTCCTTTCTGCTCCTCAGCATATATCCCAACTTGGACTACTGCAAGTTGCAACGAGTCATTATTGGACTATATTTGTTTCCAACAAGTCACCACACGACACTACACAGGAGGAGAGGGCACACATGAGCGCGAACAGTAACCAGGAGGATACGATCTGGGAAATCGGGCTGGGCACGATGTGCAAGGTTGACATTGAGCACTTCCTCCGTCAGCACTTTGTCGGCAAGCAGTTCGCCCACGACCCGGACGCCCCAGATCATTACGCCGTATTCACCGACGGCACCGCCGTGTACGCGATCAATAGCGAAAGCGGAGAAAACTGCCCCATGAACATGCGCCACCTCGCCGACGCTGGCGTTATCGAGCGTGCATGACACGAGGAAGAATACGTGGAAAGCTACTACAGCGACACATACACGCAACGCCTATACGTGCAGTTCGAGGGTGACAGTGCGCCCCACCTCATCGTCGAAGATACATTCCGGCACGAGGATTACGAGGATTGGAACAGCATCTACCTCCACGCCCTTGATAAGGACGACTACTAACAGCCTCGAACAGAACAGCACAACGAGGCCCCACACAATCAGAAAGGAAAGGCAATGAGCTACCCCTACCAAGACAAGCAGACCCTATGTGTCGCCCTCGAAGACACCGGGGAGGAAACGATCTCAAAGCCAGTACTGAACATCATCGCCTTCCAGCCACTACTCTACGTAGCGGTCATCGCACCCCTTTTTCTCTCCTACGCCGCCTACATGGTGCACGCAGTGGGGTTAGATGAGCCAGAAGAGCCTCTTGGTCAGAAGCGCTCGATACAGTACCTTCTGAGCATATTTCAGCTTCCACCTCATGCGACCTGGACTCTTAGCGTCCTTCCGCTTATGTGCGTAGGCCTCGCCACATTAGTCGCTCTATACATGAAGTTGCGAACGCACGCCGAAAGAGAGGATATTTTTGGTACAACATATGCGCGTTTGGCAACATTCACCCCGCTTATGTTTCTTAGCTTCGCCGTCCTGTCGAAGATATTTTCTCCAGGAGAGTTTCCGCTTTGGAACGTGCTGACAATCTGCTTCAGCTCAATTCTCCTATGGTCTCTTGCTTTGGTTGCGTATGTCATTTCATTCAAGTTCATCAAAAAGCCTTCAAGTTTTCAGACATGGGCGAATCGTTGCGTCATGATCCCCACTTTCTTCTGCGCTGCCGCGTCTGTGCATGTGGTCTTGTCTGGCGACATGTGGGCTACTAAGTTTGTTGGCCCAATGTATGTGCTACTTGCTCTTTCGGTTGCTTGCCTTGCTGTGGAGTTGAGTGCGCAGGCTTACAAGGGGCGTGAGGTGCCAGTGTGGCGCTATAACGTAAGCGAGGTGATGAGCGGAGCGATTCTCCTGATGTATCTCACGGACACCTTCTTCGACTGCCTCCCGCTCCTACTCAAGTAGATCGCAGAGACCAAACGGAAGCGCCCCTCCCCTGATGTTCAGTGGGGAGGGGCGCTTCTCGTGTGGAGGGGTCAGGCCGTTGCCTTGATGACCTCGCACACTTCCTTGGGGATCGCGTCGTAGAGCGCTCCGTGATCGTAGACGATCATCTCGCCCGGATAGACGGGATTGCCGAACTCGCCGTAAACATCCAAGACGTCGAAGGAGCTGGTTGTCGTGGGGCGCGCGTCGCGCGCTGAGCAACGCATTGACGCGATGTTCCCGAATCTGCGCGTGAGTAGGAGTCGCGTGCAGCTTAATCGCGACGAGGTGAGCCAGGGCGAGGGGGACGGTTATCGAAGTGGTGTGGGCGGTCCTTCTCATCAGGGTGTTGGTGGGGGCCGGGTGGCGATCGGTCGGTAGGTGTGGGAAGGTGGAGGTATTTCCACTGTTTTCCCGCATCGGACTTAAGGCGCGCGTTGTTACGGATGGTTCACTGCTTGGCGACTGACCTCGTAGATACGGCAGCGGCCCGGCGTTCCCCATGGTGGGGTGCCGGGCCGCTTCGTTGTGCTTGACCGCTATCTGCCGAGTGTGTAGATCACGGTAGCGACGAGGCTGACGAGGAGTAGGACTTCGGCGTAGCCGGTGAACTCCCACCACCAGCGAGGTTTGGGGGCCTCGATGTGGAACTTGCGGACGAAGGGGAGCGTGTTCCATCGGCTGTGCGTGGTGATCCAGGATGCGAGCGCGAGGATCGCTAGGAGGGTCAGGATGAAGCACATGCGTGGGTGGAGGAGCCAGATTGGGTCGATGAGGACTCCAGCGGTGGGGCTGTAGCCCGCGCTGCCCGCGTGTGAGGAAACGATCGCCGTGATCGTCCCTTCGGGGAGCGGGTTGGGGATGGTGGTGGTCGCGTCCTGTGGTGGGTGCGCGGCCAGCACGGCATTGTTGATGCTGATGGCTCGGTTCATGTCCGCGAGCGCGAACGAGGCCATGATGCCGCTGAGGATCCCGATGATCGTGAGGAGGGGGCGGATGAGGCGGGCGAGGCCGTGGAGGATGGTTCCTCGACGGGACGCGCCGCGGTGCTTACGGGCCTTGGTCATGCTCGGATGCCTTTCTGGGGGTTTACTGCCCAAACGCTTTGGGAATCTGAGTAGATTGTAACGTCTCCGCGTCCTCCTTCTCGGTATTTGAGGATGCGCGCACCGTAGATTTTGGCGTCGTAGAAGAAGTAGTGGTAGGGGATGTAGCTGCCTTTGGGGCCGATGTTGTCTCCATGGAAGCCGCAGACTTCGGAGAGGAGGAAGTCGGTGGCCGGCACGCGCTTGCCGTTGACGGTGGCGGTGTTGCCTTTCAGGGCGTAGCCGGTGACGAAGGTTTTGATGGGGTTCTTGGAGGCGCGTACTCGTTGCGTGAATGCGTACAGCTTCGCTGCGTATGCGTCTGTGCCGTTGGCGAGGTCGCGTAGGACGAGGGATACGCCGTCTTCCATGTCGGTGAAGTAGAACAGGGTTGCCTGCTTGAAGCCGTACCATTGGCCCTCGTAGTAGGGGCCGTGGGATTGTTGGTACCTGGAAGAGGTCAGCTTGTGGAAGAGCTGAGCTTCAGGGCCGGTGATGCGTAGAGGGGAGTCGAAGCGCGTGTCTGTAGGAGCGTGTAGGCGACAGCGTTGAGGAGGGCTTCGCGGCCTCGGATGTCCGGAATGGGCGGGAGTGGGTGTTTGCCTGCGATGGCCTTGATGATGTCCTAGGGCGTGACTGTGGGTGGCGCGGGGCGGGGCTTAACGGTGGTGGTGAGGGTGAAGCCGGTGCCGTAGTAGCCGTTGCCGTCGTCGCCGCGCACGGTCGCGAGGGGTAGCTGGGTTGGGTTGCCGTCAACCATGACGAAGATCGTGTAGACGGAGGGAGGTTCCTTGTCGTCCTCGTCGTAGTCCACGTAGGCGCTCATGATGCGGGCGCGTCGGCTGCCCTGCTTGTAGACGTTTTCGAGCCAGTACCAGCCGCTTTCACAGCCGCCACACCCGTCGTTACCGTGAATGTAGAGTTCCGTGCCGTCGTCGATGCTGGTGACGTAGCGACCTCGAAGAAGTTTCGTGTAGAGGCCGGCGTCGCTGCTCTGGGTGAGCGTGATTTCCTGGGTGCACATGATGGTTCTTCCGTGGGTTAGGAGATGACAAAGTTCATGACGAGGGCGAACAGCCCAACGGCGATAAGGGATCGCCCGTTATATTCGGGGGTTTCGCGTTCCCGCTGCACGAGGAGCATCCAGGAGCCAAGAAGGCATGGGACAACGCCCATCCCTGTAATGAGAAGCGTGTAGTCATAGGCCAATGACTGCTCATCCGTAGCCCCGTCTAGGAGTGCGCCCAACATGTAGGCCGTGCTGAGGGAGACGATGATGGCCATCGCTCGAAAGAAGTACAACCTAGCGCGTTGCTCTTCGTTCAGGCCCTTGCGCTTCCTCCACAGGGAGGGAGACGTGAGTAGGGAATGCTAGATTTGGCTTACGTACAGTCCGCTGATGACGCAGAGGAGGAGGTACTGGGTGTTCACGGTGGTGTCTTTCTATCGTTGAGGTCCGATGGTGGCCGGGTCAATGCCGGTGATGCGCTGGAAGCGCTCGTCACGCTTCTTGCGTAGGCGCTCCTGCTTGCGGCGTTCTTCTGCTACTTGGAGGCTCATCTTGCACCGGGCCGCTTCGATAGCTGCTTGGACAGCGCGGGGGCGTTCCACGGACTCATTGCTGGTGGTCTGAGGGCCTGCTGTCAGCTGTCGCTTCTGTCCCGCTTCGGGGATCATGGTCACGATGTCGCGCGCGGAGATGAGGTAGTTGTCCTTTGTGCGGCTTGACGGGAGGGCAAGTTCAGGGCGGCGGAACGAGCCAGCTTTCAGGCTCGCTTCTGTCTGGTCGAGGATGTCGCGCCAGGTGATCTTGCTGTTCGTCGCGAAGTACTCGTTGGCGCGCTCGAGTGCCTGTCTACTGTATTGGTCGGCTGCTGTGTCGCTGCCGCCGCCGGCGATGTGGTCGTAGAAGACCTTCGTGTAGAGGAGTTCCCGCTCGTAGGGTGGACGGAAGTCAATGGCAATGCGTGAACGCTCTAGCCAGTCCCTCACGCGCTTACGGCGGGCTTCGTCGATGGCTTGGTTGAGTACTGTTGCACTGATCTTGTAGGAGCCGTACTTGCCTTCGCTTACCGCTACGAAGGCTTCTTGGAGGTTCTTGTCTGTGGCGCAGGGGAGGATGAGTTCTGCCCAGGATGCGACGAGCTGCTGGAACTCTTGTTGGCTGCTCGGTTTTGAGGCGAGTTGGTTGGCGTCGATGGCTCGCTTCATGAGCTTCGCGAGCGTCTCGTAGGAGAAGTTGGACATTGGATGCTCTTTTCAGGGGATCAGAAGGGGATGCGGTTGGCTGCAGCTTCGGCGTAATCTTCTTCAGCTTGGCGAGCGTTGAGTGCGGCGATGCCTCGCTGGTACTCAATGAACTCCTCGGCGGTGCGGAACCCGTGGCTGCGGTAGTACATCTCCGAGCAGGCGGCGTCGAGGTTGTGGAAGTATTCGGCGTCCTCTGGGGTACGAGCAACGATGCCGCCGCTGCTGTAGCCGTTGTAGCCATAGCTGGTGGTGTCTTCCTCGTACTCATCCTCCCAGCGCTCCTGGTTGAGCCAAGTACTGGGGTGCAGAGTGTACTGTTTAGGCTTGCCAGCACGGTGCTTGGCGTAGGCGTCTGCGGCCTCAATGAGTTCGGCAGCAGTCTTTTTTCCTGCCTTGAGTACTTTCTTCCATGCTTCGAACGCCGGCTTCCTGCCGACGTGGCGAGGGAAGACCTCGTAAAACTTTGCGAACTCCTTCTCACAATCACCTTCACTGTTTCCCTTGGCCTTCACGGGAGCCTTGGGGGTGGCGATAGCGAGTTCCTGGGAGGCTGGGACGTCGATCAGGGTGTCCGAGGGGGTTTCGTCTTCGACGATCTCCACGTCGATGATCTCAGCGTCGATCACGTCGTCGCCAGCATGGTCGCGGACGATACGCTCAGCGCGCTCCTGGACGCTCTCTCCTGCCGCTGGAGTCACGGACACCGTGGATGTGTTCTCCACGTCGGTAGGGCACCAGTTTGAGCCGCCAGGGATGGTGGCGGTAGTAGGCCATGGACCAGACGAGTCGTCGGCCAGTTCTGGAGCGTTCTGCGCATCGTCTTCAAGATACGCACCATCGCCGAATAGGGGCTGCAATCCCTCATTCGAGGTGGTCTCCTCGACTGGTTCTTCAACGGGCATTTCGTCGGGGAACCCGCTGAGGAGGAAGCCTTCCAGAGAGTCCTCGTCGTAGTCGCACGAGCGGTCCTCTTCGGGGGCGAGGCTTTCCTTCACTTGCTTCGTGGTGAAGCGTGTGGACTTCCATCCTGTCGTGTTCAGGTGGCTGATGCGCGCGAGAACAGCGCTATCTGATGCGCCTTCCTTGATTGAGTGCTTGTAGAGGTCGTCTTCCATGCCACACGCTTCAATCACGTCTTTCTCGAAGAGGGCTTCGATGTTGAGGAAGTAGATGACGTGACGACGGCCTGTCCTGTCGGTGAAGCGTCGGCGTTCGAGTGCCCGCTTCACTTCGAGGGAGTCCAGGGCCGCGGAAAGGGCGGTCTTTCCGAGCCTTGACCTGTTCAGTAGTGCATCCCAGGTGGGGGTGATGGTGTCACAGCCCCAGTAGGAGAGCAGCGTTGCGTAAGCCAGGGCTTCTTTGGTGCTGAGCTCGATCTTTACGAGACTGGGGTCCAGCAGCGCAGCTTGCGCATTGCAGACAAAGTAGCTGTGGATGATGTTGCCATACGCCATATCGTGTGTTATCCTTTCCTTGTTTGTAGATCTCTTGACCGCTCAGGGTTTGTTATCCGCCCTGAGCGGTCACTTTTTTCCTTCGAGGGGTTCCAGTCGCCACGGTTCGCCCTTCTTGGTGGGGACGACGATCTTCTTGCCGCGGCGCTTGAAGTATTCTTCCGCGTTTGCGTAGTTCTCGCGCAGGATCTCGTTGCACCAGAACTTGAAGGTTTCGACAGTGTGCCGCATCCCCGGCTCGACACTGGCCTTGCGCAGGCCGATCTCGTTGAAGACTTTCTGTACGTCCACGTAGAACACGTTGCAGAGTTGGATCTTGTCGTTGACGTAGTTGTGCTCCTTGATGACTCCTCGCGCGGTGAGAGAGTTGCGGGCAGCAACCACCTCGTCGAAGGTCAGCCCGGTGAGGTCCATCATGTCCTGCGGCGTGAGGACGATGTGTGAACGGTTCCACTGGGAGAAGAAGGCTGCGAGCCACTGGCGTTCCGTCATCGAGAACTCTTGGGCGAGTAGGTGTGGGAAAAACAGGCACCCGACCGCGCCACTGTAGTTGTTGTAGTCCCGGATGATGCTCGGGTCCTTATCGTCGAAGCCCTGGCCTCGGATGAGGCGCACTTCCTGCTGTTTGGTGGGCATGGTTCACGCCTCCTTCGCGTTTTCGAGAGCCTTCATGCTCTCTAGAGAGTTAACGCTCCCTGTCGTGGGGAGGCCTAGCAGGTTGATCGCCTCGGGGGTGAGGAGGTCTTCCCAGTCGATGAAGTACCGGTACCGGGGGTGGGTTTCGCTGCCCTTTCCGATGTTCAGGCGGAACAGGACGCCTTTATCCACCAGCTTCGTGAGCATGGCCTGGAAGAAGCGGATCTTGCAAGGACGCAGGTCTGCGCTTGCTACCGGGGTCCTGTGAGGCGTGAGATTGATGAGCTCCTTGTTCGCTCGGCACAGTTCCATGAGGTCGAAGAGCACCTGCTGCTCTCCCGTGCGCAGAGGCCTTGCGAACTCGCGCTTGTAGGAAGAAGCAGCCAGCATGACACCCCATCGGGTGATGCGGTCGATGTCCATTGCACTGTCCTTTCGTTGTCTGGGTTAGCTTATGTGTAAGTATGCGCTTTTTTTGCTTTGAAGTCAAATCCATCTTACTCGTGTCTCTGTCTCCACAGGCGCGTAGCGGCTGTGCTACCCAGCTTGACCACAGCGACAGCGCGGCCTCGGATCGGCTTCGTGGGGGACTAGAGGGGGAGTATCTTTCTATAGCTTTTATCTTTCTATTGTATTCGGTTCCTAGTTGCGAACTCGGCCGACTCCGTTTCGCGAACTGGGGTCCAGGCTCTTCTGGAGGGGCCTCGAGGCGGTGTGGACCCGATTCCGTTTCGCGAACTCGCCCCCGTCTGAATGTGACATACCAGCCTATATGCCTGTAGAACGTTTAGGGTTTCGGAGCCTTTTCGTCGCATATGGCCTGTCCAGTTCGTGCGCATGTGGGTTTTTGTGGCATGATGAGCACATATCCACCTCCGGGTGCGCCGCTACACTCCTGGCGGCCCCCACGGTGGACACTCATAGCCCAGAAGACCGAACCCCGCGCCCCCCATCGTGGGGGTAAGGAAGGAACACTCATGTCGATCACCGTCTACTCCAAGCCCCGCTGCCCCCAGTGTGATGCCACCTACAGGAAGCTCAACGCTCTTGGCGCGTCGTACGAATCAATCGACGTCACCCAGGACGATGAATCCCTCAACCTCATCAAGGGACTCGGCTACAGCCAAGCGCCTGTCGTCGCAGTCCGAGGCGAGGGCGGCGCTATCCTGGAGACCTGGGGCGGGTTCCGCCCCGACCGCATCAAGAAGGTGGCGGCACTCGTCGCCGCCTAACCCCCAACCCCTCAACCAAGAAACAAGAAAGGAGACCGCCATGCAGGTCTTTCTTACGTTCGTGTCCTTGCTGATTGGAGTAACGGCACTGTTCATGCTCGGCTTCGCCACTGGCCGAGCTTTCGAGAGCAAGCGCATCCGCAAGGAAAACAGCGGCGACATCACCGCCGCTTCCACTGGAGGAGTCGTCTCCGACTGGTGACCAACGGTCGCCCCGCAGTCTGCACCCCCACCCCGATACGCCCCCGCTGGGACCACGTCACCTATTGCCACCAGGTGACACAACCAGCGGGACAAGCGCTCGATGGGTGGGGGTGCCTCTTTTTTACGGGCACCATCCCGCCGACACTAACACTCACACACTGAACACCTGCGTAACCACAACGGAAAGGTAGAGTCCTCGTGACCACCTACGACGACACGATCAAGGCCCTCGGAGGCCACTACATCACCGACGGAGACGGCACCGACTACGGTGCATGGACCCCCAACACCGTCAAGACCCTCATCATCAGCAACGACGGCGTATACGTGGAACGCCACGGCAAAACGAAGGGCGAGCTCACGCGCGCCGCCGTGAAACCGTCTTCCACGTCGAAGTCTCCGCTGCGCGCCCTCTCCCACAAGCAGTTCGGCGCGCTCGAAACCATCGTCGCCCCCGCCAAAATGTTCGAGGGAGTCAACGTCCAAGCCATGTTCAGTGAAGGCGTGCGCCTGGGCGGCTACTACCAGATCCCCGACGACATCATGCCGCCCATCGAGGACATCGCCCGGAGCCTGCGCCTCGAACGCGAAGCCTACCTGTCGAGTCACCCCGGCGCGAAAGCCGACCCGCGCCCCCTTATCCCCGACGCACCCGAAGGCGCGCGCCTAGCTCTGGCCACCGACTTCGCCACCCACGGCCACTACACGCAACTGCGCCCCTTCGCGCAGGTCGTCGAGTCCTACCAGCTCGCCCCCAACGTCTACGCCTCTGACCAGATCGGCGGCACCCTCGAGATCTACCTGTCCTCCCTCAAAGCCCCCAAGCGTGAGCAGATGCGCGACGACACCACAGTGGACGCGCCCGCCCGCATCCCCACGCCCGACGAGGACGCCCCTGGCGATGACCTCGCCGATCGCCTACGCGACTTCGAGGCCAGCCCATACAAGACCGAGATCCTGGGCATCCTCGAGGCCAGCCTCAAAAAAGGCGAACCCTACACGGCGGCCATGGCATCCCAGTGCCGCGACCTCAGCGCCCTCGACACACAACCAGACTGGTGGCCAACCCTCGCCAGCCACAAGGCCCTCGCCTCCAAGGTCAACTCCCGCAGCCGCGGCGTCATCCTCGACGCAGCCAGCGACAGTCGCTCAGCAGCCCTCTACCTCGCCTCCCTCCCCAAGGACACGCGCAAGGGCCTGGGCTTTGAGAAGATCCCCAGCGACATCACCATCGACAAGGTACTCGATGCACTTGCAAACGAGGTCTCGAAAGATGCCATGATCTTCTACCAGGGCCAGATCACCGCCCGCGCAGAAGGCGTCCTCAAAGAGTACGACCGCATCTTTAAATCCGGCTACAGCGTCCTCCAGCCCGCCGGTGTCCTCACCTGCGACGAAGACGGCCAGGGCCGACTCATGGCACTCTCCTCCGACGGGCGCGCCTACCAGCGCACCCACAATCTCATCCTCCTGCGCCTGTGGGAAAAGGTGCAGGAAACACTGCACCTAACCCCCATGCCAACAAGAAACATCAACGAGATTGCCGAGATCCTAGTAACGGGACAGGATCGACAAGAGAAAAAGTACCCTGACAGCACGCGCTTTTACTTTCCCTACAAAATGCTCGAGTACGCTTTCGGACGCGAGTCCAACGACGGCGCACAAGACCTCTATCCACGCCACAGCGACGCATCCTCATGGGACACCTACCGCGAGCGCGAAGTCAAGAAGAGCCTAGAGGCCATGCTCACTACCGTTGTGCGAGCTTTTCTTCAGCATAAGGCGGAGGGGCGTACGCACCATGATCCGACCCTCATGAAGGAAGTCGCTAAAGCACTGGATAGTATCTGCAAGGCCATGACGACGTGCGTCCTCGTCTCCGCCTACGACAACTCCCCGAGCAACATCCCCGTCAAGGTCAAGGTCCGAGTCCTCACCCCCTACGAGGGATTCAGTGAGAACATCGTCGAGCGCGCCATCGTCGAAGCCCTCGGCTTCGCAGGCGGGACCACAGCCCAGAACTACGACCCCATCAGCGACGGGATCTTCTGGGAGTTCCGACACGACATGGACAAGGTGCTCGCCAATGCCTCCCCCGTGTGGGCAGGCAAGATCCTTGACGCGATGCAACGCCAGGGACGCGAGCCCAGTGCCAGCAACATGGTCCTGGGCATCGGTCTCGACGACGACGTAGTGACCACCGGCAAGGAGATCAAGGAGTTCAATGATCACACCAGCCATGGCGTCTTCGCTGGCTCCCGATCTGGTAAGGGCTTGACCACGCAGACGATTCTCGCGATGCACTTCATCGCCGGCATCGCCCCCGGCCTGGCCGACAACAAGCCCGACATGGCTTCCCTGCTCCTGTCGATCAACCCTGACGCTTTCGTAGTCAATGGCTCGAACATCGCCTGCAACCCTGAAGAGGGCACGGATATGTTCATGCAGTACACGGCAGCGAAGGTCGCCGAACTACAGGCACGCGCCCATATCCCCGAGTACCTGAACAAGAACAACCTCGCGTGGGCACCCGGTTACACGGGCACTCTCGGCACCGTCGTCTACCTGCGCTACATGATCCTCGCGCTCGGAATGCTCGCAGCCCGCACAATCAGCCCCGAAATTGCTGAACAACTGGGCGGAAAAGACGGCATTTGCATCGTGTTTGACGAAATCAGTAACACGAACCAGCAGATCCAAACGTTCTTCCAGTCCAACATGCAGGGCCACATGTGCTACACGAACTACGAGTCCGAGTGGGCCGCTTGGGAACAGTCCGGCTTCGACGACAAGAAGAAGCCCAAGCAGGACGTGAACGAAGGCGAGATGTGGTTCACCAGCATGTACTTCATGATGCGCCGCTCCTTCGAGAAACTATCCCAGCTGCGCAACGCAGGCTTCAACAACGCCGAAGCCAAACGCTCCCGCGTCTTCATGATCGGCCAGGACCCCGTCAACCCTGTCACCGACATCAGCCAGTTCTTCCCCGCAGGCAAACCACTCAACGCCAGTACGAAGAACATCCCGATCCCCTTCAAGGAGGCAGACAACTTCATCTACTCTTACGCATCCATCGGTAAGACCGACGTGCTCATCGGTCACCACCCTGGACGCAACTACCTGAACCAGCTCACCCCTGGCTCCTATGCCTCGGACAAGCTGTCTTCTACCATGCGGTGCTTCGCCTACGTCCCCGGATTCAGTGGCGACAACATCCACAAGGTTATGAACGGTGATGAGTCCGTCGCCCGCACAGCCACCTACCTGCGCCCCGGCCTCCTCTTCGCCGACGGCAGCGAGGATGGCTACTGCTGGAACAACTCCATCTCCTACATGAAGAGTGCAGGCGTGGACGTAGAAGCTGTTCGACGCGACGTATCCACTGACACTGGCGAACTCGACCCATCCCTCGGCTTCGAGGGCTACCTCGCCAAAGCCGGAGTCACCCGCGAGCAGGCCGCGGCCACCCTCCAGAAGCTTTCCGATGCAGCGAACCTCACCGTCCGCAAGCTCGGCTACGAGGGCACCTGGCAAGAATGGGTGTCCGACCTGCGCCCCCAGTGGATCGCCTCCGTCGAGGACATCTACAACGTCTTCCAGGGCTACGAGTACGACCCCCAGTCCGTTACCCTGTTCCGCCGCGTCTACCCCAAGGCCTTCGAGTCAGAAGACACCAACAGCGGCTTCGCGCTCGCGGGCAGCAGCGGGGAAGAGTGGGACATGGACGACCTCGCCGCCGACGGGGAACAGGCCCCGGCCCCCACTGTTCCTGCGACGCCCGCTAAGGACGAACACGCAGCAACCCCGATCCCTGAACCGCCAGCGGCCGGCACGGAGCCGATCGCGACCGCAGTGCCGACCCCGCCCAAGCCGGTGCCCCCTGTCCCCCCGCCGCCGCCCATGCCACCGGCCCCCACCGTCCCCGACATGGACGACACCACCGACCCCAACGCCGACCGTATGGCCATGCCCGACGAACCCGACGCGCCAGCCCCCACATGGGACTACTCCACCAGCCCTGTGCGCCCCACCACCGGCGGCGGCTACGAGTTCAACGTGAGCACCCCCCGCACCATCACCCCCACGGAGATGACACCCGACGCAGTACAGGCGGCGCTCTACGCCGACATGAACGAATGGGCCGGCACCTGGGCTCGCGTCAAGCGCGTCGGAGTCGTCGGCGAAACCGTCATCATGAACGGCGTCGCCTACCGCACCCAGGTGACCGACGACTGGCGCAACAACCAGGTCATCCCCCCGTACATGACTGACGCGATCCGCTCATCCAACATCGCGCCCATCATGAACTGGACCGTCCTACGGGAGATGCCAAACCTTCGCCGACTGTCCTTCGACTCCTGGGACTTCTACTGCTCCTACGTCTGCCCGGACCTCGGCTACAAGCCCGACTCGTCGATCTCCCAGCTCTTCGCTGACATGCCCCTCCTCCAGCACATCAGCATCGAAGGCGAAGAGTTCGACCGCCAGACCTGGAGCACCATCAACGGCACCCCATCGGGCGTGCGCCGCTACGACGAAATGCAACGCGCCATGTCCGTCGCCACGCACATCCTCTCCACCGGCCAACGCAACGCCAGCGAGTACACGCGCAAGACCTGGCAGCGCACCGACCTCGGAGGACTGAGCAAGACATGGCGCATCACCGCAGGCCTCACCGGCACCCTCGCCATGGGAGCCGCCAACGTCGCCTCCAGGGGCGTACGAGGCCTCGCCTCCATGATCGGAGGCGGCATCGCCAACTACCGCCAGCAGATGAAGAACAAGGAACAAGCATGACACCCCGCCCCAACCCCCGAGACCTCAAGCTCCTCGGCATAACCTCCACCGCCACCCTCGCTGACCTCAACCGAGCGTTCCGCGCCCGAGCTCGCTCCCTCCACCCCGACAGGGGCGGCGACCCCCGCGACTTCCAAGAACTCAACAACGCCCACAAGCGCCTCACGGAAGCACTCGCCCGCCCCGTCCTCATCCACGACCGCCACCCCCTGCGCTACACCGTGCGCAACAACTGAAAGATCCCCGTCATGTTCTTCGTCATCACCACCCCGTTCCGGCTCCTCTATAGGACGCTCGGAATCATTCAGTCGATCCTGTCCCTCCTCCTACTCGTCGCCACGATCTACCTCGTAGCCCTCTGGCATCCATGGGCCACCGCCTACGTGCCCGACGGCATCATCGGCCTCGGCGAGTACACGGCTACCACCACACAGTGCATGGTTGAGAAGTCATGGAACGACCTTGATCCCGTAGCTATTGCCCAGATCCGCGACACCCGCTCCCTCGCCAACGTCGCACCCGACGACCTCGCCAAGATCTACTCCCACGCCACGGAGTGCTCGCACTAGGTCTTTCCACTTCAACAACTCGGCCCCTCGCTCATAAGCACGAGCGAGGGGCCGATCCTTACGCTCACACAAGGAAAGAAGTACACCTAGCGCCACATCCACGTAGCACTAGGCGACATCCAGGCACACCCTCATGACATCCACGTGTACCCTACGTACTTCTTGGTACTACCAGAGAGCATATCCACACGCGAAATCAGGGATAAAGGGTACACCAGTCGAGATAAAGGTTGTACCTACCTAGATAGTGGTTACACCTAGGGGTAGGTCCACACGTGAAATCGGAGATAGAGGTTGTACCTGTCGAGTTCCACGTTAACCCTACCGACATCCACGTTAACCCTGCATAGATAAAGGTTGTACTAGAGGGGGTTGTACTAGAGGGCATCCGCACGATGCGGGGGGAGACCAGCACGAGAGTAGCGAGACCAACACGGTGAGGTCGGAGTTCCGCACGGGAAGGGGGTAGGTCATACCGACAAGCGCCCGGTAGGGGTGCAACTGGACAAATCCCGACAAAAAGCCTCATTCTCGCCTCTCGCCTCACCGGGTCGACACACCTCTCTACACGCCTCCACAGCCCCCTCGGCACCCCACCTCTGTCTCATTCTGCGACCCTCCGCTCGTCAAAAGTGATGAAAAATGTTGATCGTGAAATGATGGTTTCAGACATCAGTTTTGGTCCACGCGCACCTCCAAACCGGCTGCGAACCCTTCCAGGAGGCCAAAAACGCCGCCAGCAAAGGTGCGTGGACAAAAACCGATGATTTTTTCTACATCGACGATCACCCCCTCTAAACGGGGGTCAGGAAGGGAGCATCGTGGCGCGGTTCTACACACAACTAACGAGGCTTGTTTCGGAGGCTCGCACCCTGTCCGCCGACGCGCAAAACCTCATCGACCGCACCGTCGTCTACATCAGGGGCGCGTCCTACCGGCAAACTCGCCTCTACCCGCAGGCAATCCGGCTCCGTATCCCCGGCACCCCCGACGGTGCGCTCGCCCACAAGGGCATGAGCTACGAGGAGATCGGCAAGCACCTGGGCCGCAAAGAGACGACCGTGCGCCTCGAAGTCGAGAACGGACTCCGCGAGGTCGAGACCCGCCTCGGGAAGAACTTCCTCACCCTCATCGCCACCGACACCCCCGACTCCCTCGCCGCCGCAGCCCGCACCCTCGACCGAGCCGTCGCCCGCGACGCCGGCACCGGGAGCCTTAAGGATTACTTCGACGCCGAGTTCATCGCCCAGCTCAAAGCAGTGACCGACGGCGTAACCCCCGCGTCCTCGCCAGACATCGACGCGCTACAGCGGACCCTCGCTTACGTCATACAGTTCTCGAAGGTCCGCATCCACGACGAACTCCATGCCTTCGACGCCGGCACCCTCGCCTACGTCGCTGCACTCATCACCGGCACCGGCGGCAACGCCAACGACCAATACCGGTTCGCTCAGAAGCTACGAAACGAGGCCACCAAGTGACAAATCCCCAGACCGTCGCACGTCAGACGCTCCCCTACAAGCAGCAGTGGGAGGCGCTACTCCACGACGAGAAGCGCCCCAACAAGCACGCCACCCTCACCCGCGAGGGAGACACGACGACCATCACCGTCCCCGCCGACGTGAAGCTCACCGACGCAGCCACCGTCGCCGCCTACATGAGCGGCCTCGCCCACTGGACCCGCACCACACCCACCCCGCGAGCACTCATCACGCCACCGATCGCGCACGTGAAGAACCGGCGCATCATCCAGCCGCTCGCGCTCCTCCTCTGGCAGCTCAACAACCCCAGCATCGACATCGACACCACGCAGGCGACCTACCGTGACTACGACTACCTCCTCTGGCAGGGAATCACCCGCGAACTCGGCACCTTCCGCCCGGCCACCGTCGAAGAGAAACGCGCCGCCGCCTGGTTCACTGCTGGCAGCGTCGTCGTCATCCACTCGCGCCTCTCCACCGCGCAAACCTCCGGCTCCTACCCGCGCCTCACCAGCTGCACCCTCGCCGTCGTCCTCAACGACCCCGCAACCAACGACCGTATCGACGTGCAAGCATGGCCGATCAACGGCACCATCGAAGACTCGATCACCGACGTGGCCAGCATCCCCCTCACCGACCGGTGGAAGTACACCGACCTCCTCAACCCCCCACAACCTCACGACGTTTCCTATCATCTCGCCGACTGCGCCATCGGATACCTCGGCTACCAGGAGCCGTACATGATCGAACCCATCGACCAGACCAACACAGTGCCCGCAGTCGTCACCCGCGATGGCCAGCTCACGCCCACTATCCTGTCCGAGGTAGACCTCACCTACTGGGTACTCTCCCAGCACGGCATCGACTTCGACCGCGAGCGCTTCCAGACTGAGAATGCCGAAGCCCTCAACGGCCAGCCGCCAGCCTGGGACACGCACGGCGAACTCCCACCACCCGACCTCGCGAAACGAGTACAGCTCGAAGCGACGCAACATCTACCCGTCGAGGAGAATGAATGAACCTCCGAGAACTCATGGCCTCCACCCCGTACACGACGGTCCACGCCCCGCGCCGCGGCTACGTCGCCTACTCCACGCGCAAATGCTCCGGCACGGAAGTCGAACGAGTCGCCCACATCAACCTGTGCGACCACCCATCCCTCACTCGCCTACGCGCACTCGCCCACCTCGCCACCATCCCCCTACCCATCTACAACCGGGAAGGTGCCCGCACCGTCAAGAAGGACGACTACGCCATCCACTACGACGACGGCCACGTCCTCGCCGTCACCATCACCAGACCCCACTCCAGCAACGGCACCCGCAACGCCGAAGCCACCCGAGGCCTGGCCTACGACGCACTCATCCTCGACGTGACCACGCAGAAACTCCACCAACAGCACGACGGCTCATACACGTGGGCCAACATGCCACCCACAGCGCGCCTCCACTACAAGGACCTCGGCCCCCACGCAGCAGTCACCTCCTACCTCGAAACCCTCAACGCCGCCCGCATCCCCGCAGCCCTCCACCACCCCACCGACGGATGGAGTACCAACCGCTCGTGGATGTACAGTCTGTATCCGCACGTCCTCGACGAACTCGTCTACGACGTCGCCCAGCGACGCGCACACCTCACCACCATGACGAAAGGCATCAACTAGTGAAGTACGCAGGTAAAGAGCTGACTCTCGAGAACTACCGGGCGATCCTCACCGGCTACCCCCTCGACATCCTCGACGAGGTACGCAGCGCAATCTTCGACGGCACCCCGATCATGCCCTACATCGACCGAGACCCCGACGACCTCCACCAGATCCGGCTCGCCATGCTCGAGACCATTCCCGAGCCATTCTTCGTACTCCCCGCACCCATCCTGCGTATCGTCCGCAACCACGCCCACAACCAGGGCAACCTCAACAGCTTCCGCCCCTTCCTCAAGATGGGCCTCACCGTCCCCGTCCTCGCAGCAGTCCTCGAATGGACCAGACGCGGATACCCCACCGCAGGATGCGACTTCCGGTACATGAGGGAAACACAGCTCTCCCTCTACGAGAGCGCCCTCGCGCAAGGCATGGACATCAAGCCCTACCTCGAGGCGGCCATCTCCTCCGACACCGCCCTACGCTCTCTCCTCAACCTCGCGCGTCCCAGCCTCGCGCGCGCGGGCCTCAACGAGGAACAGCTCCACCAAATCAGTCGCGCCCCCATCCTCTCCGACCTGCCCCTCACGCGGAACAGCCAAGCCGACACCCTCGAAGCGCTCGCCAACCTGTACGCCACGCGCATCCCCGACACGGTTCCCGGCCTCATGCAGCAGCTCTCATCCCAGAACGAGGACGGGAGCTTCCAGTACTCCGGCACCCAGATCGCACGCATCCAAGAGGGCTGGGAGAAGGGAACCCTCACACGAGAACTCCTCATGCCGGGCCTCAGCGATGCCACAGTGAATGCCCGAGTCCTCGAAGCGAGCGTCGCGAATCAGCGACACAAACGCGCCTAAACGCGCGCGCGGGCCATTTACCGATAAAATGGTCTAAACAGCGCACAAAACAACAAGGAAAGGACGCGCTAGTGAGTGAGCAGAACTCGACCAAGGTGCAGGCGCGCCTGGTCATTGACTTCGGCAACTCGGAAACCCGAGTCGCCGTCCTCGTGAACGGGAAGAGCAGTCCCGTCACGATCCTCCCCAACGCCTTCGCGGCGATCGGGGATGACTACGTAATTCCCGACCAGTACGTCGCCGAGGAGATCAACGGAAAGCCCAACGAGCTCCGTTCGATCATCCTTCGCGCACCGCAAAAACTCGCCGCTGGAGAGCCGACGCACCTGTATGCAGCAGGCCCCCTCGCCGACCGTGAGTTTGGCATGTCCTCGACACGCCCAAACTCCGCCATTGCCACGAAGGGGAAGTCTGAGACAACATTGTGGAGCTTCCACTACGCCCTCTACATCGGGCGCGAGCTCGTCGCGAAGCTCCTACGCAAGAAGCCAGATGCCCTGGAGATCACCTGGGACGTGACGCTCCTCGCCCCGCCCAGTGAGACTGGCAAGGGCGATGTGTTCAAGAAGATCTTCACGCTCACGAAGAGCGTGGAGGTCGTTGCCCCCGAGCGCATCAGTATCCCCATCAAGGTTGGGGACGTGTCCGTCATCTCCGAGGGGTTGGCAGGCTTTAGTGCCACTGTCTTCACGCCCGCAGGAGGCACTGTCGCTGACTACGCCGACTGCGTAGAGGAGCCGATCATTGTGATCGATTTCGGAGCGGGCACCTCTGATGTCATGTTCATCAAGAAGCTAAGCCCAATCACATCCGCATCTGCTTCATATCCCAAAGGCGGCAATGCCATCGCCTCCCTTGTTACTAAGTTCGTGCAGCAGGAATACGGTCGAGCGCTCTCCCGCGAGGCCGCCGCGGAAGCAGTCCTCACCGGCACCATCCGGTCAGGCGCGAAGCGCAAGGACGTGACTGCGCAGATCAACGCAGCGCGCAACGAAGTCGCGGACGATATCGCGAACGGGATTAAAGGCACATTTGAGGCAAACCGCTTCGCACCCGACGAGTTCGCATACCTCCTCGTCATCGGAGGCGGCGCAGTTCAGGTTGGAGGAACAGAATCCCTGGCTGAGTCTGTTGTGCGAAAGATCCGCGCTTTCGCACCCGACATTGAGCTGCTTCCCGTCAAGGATGGGACCAACCTGCGCACCCTCAACATTGAGGGAGCGATCAACTTCGCGCGTTTCGCGGAAAAGAACGCGAAGAAGTAACCCCATAAGCCCTTCCGCGCCCCACCGTTCACTGGCCTCTGCTCACCCGGTCGAACAGGTAGGGGCGCGGAGGCCCAACCATAGGAAGGAGCCCAGCATGCTCAAGGCCTACTACTACGGTCTCCCCGCTTCCGCGGTGAAACTCGCACGCGAGGGCTTCGCCCAAATCTACGGGGCTGAGGACGTCGTCGAACTGTCTGAGGTACCAGCCGCCAGCCTCAAGCTCCAGTCGCACATGAGCGCCGCGCGCAACGACGTGGTGGCCTTCATCGTGCCTGACGGGTACGCGGATAGCGGTCGCATCGCCCCTAGCATCGTGAGCACAGAGAAGTACATCGCGTACTCGACTGACGCGCGCCTCGTCGAAGCCCTGAACGCTCGAGGAGCCAAGCTCGACGCTCCCATGGGAGAGCAGCCGCTAGACCCCGCCGCCTTCATGCAGGCGCTCGCCACGCTTGCAGCCGCGCAAGGCGCTAACATGGTGGCTCCCCAACAGGCCACCCCGACTGTCGCGCCCGCCGCCGCATCCACCAACGCCGACGTGGCGCGCCTACAGGCCGAACTCGACGCGGCGAACCGGAAGCTCGCCGAACAGGAAGCCCTCCTGAATACGCGCGCGTCCGAGAGTGACCGCATCGCTGCCCTCGAAGCTGACGCGACGCGCCTCGCCCGAGAAAAAGCCGACCTCGAAAAGCAGGTCATGCACGGCGGCAGCGACGTGGAGCTCCGCAAACGACTCACGGCCTTTGAGCGGAGCCCGTTCGCGCGCCTCGACGCGTTCTCCGGCGCAGACTCCATCCTTACGCTGAGCCTGCCAACGATCGCGACGCTCTCGCCGACGGTCATCAAGAGCCTACACGTGCTCTTCCCCGGCACCGGAGGGGCAGTCAAAACGACGTACAAGCTCATCCAGAAGTACTCCGCCGAACTCGCGTACAGCGGACCCGTCTGCATCATCGACCTGAACGTGGACAGTCTCATCGACTACCGCTTTGGCACCAACGACGTGACCGACGGGCGTAATTGGCTCACCAAAGGCACCGGCCCCGTTCCCTACACGGACACCAGCGTCAACCAGGTCAGCTTCATCACCATGGGCGCACGCGCCTACATGAACGACCTCACCTACCTGCTCGTGGACTGGGCAGCTCGCCTCGCACAGGTCGCCCGCGACGGCAAGCAGATCATCCTCGTCGGCCCACCCGCCAACAGCATGGTCGCCCGCGTCCTCTACATGGCGTTCGCAGCCCACAAACTCCCCACCGCCATCATCGACGGCGACATCCAGTCTCTACGCGCGACCCTCATCAACCTCAGAGGCCTGAACCCTCAGCCTCGAGCCCTCATCTACAACCCCTCGCCAGCCGGGCAGGCTCAGCAGTTGATCCAGTACATCGCTAGGTCAGTTGCCACGAGCGTTGTCCACGAGGGAGATAGGCTGACCGATGTCATCGGATAAGAAGTACACTCTGGTCGTCAAGGGTCTCCCGGAGGATATCTACGACGACGTGATCCGCCCGTTCACTAAGGAACGCAAAGCTTCCTCTCTCGTTAGTGCACTGCTGGCCGCCTACCGTGACAACGATGAGGTACGTCGTGTCGTCAACATGATGCTCGGCTACGAGGAGGACTTCGAGCGCGCCCAGCTCCAAACCGCCCTGGACGAAGCGCAGCAGGAGAACGAGCGCCTTCAGTTCATGCTCGACTCACTCACCATACGCACGCAGCAGGGGCTGAGCTACTTCGAGCAGGTTGCGCCCGCGCAGCCGCAGGTCGTCGTACAGGCCCCACAGCCACAGCCCGAGCAGAGCGACCGTATCGACAAGCTCGAATCTCTCATCCAAGACCTACTCAGAACCCAGCAAAAACCATCAGAACCTCAACAAGTTCAGGTGGAAACAACCGGTTCTGACGAGGAGAGTCCGTGGGCGTTCCCCACTGGCGACAACGAGGACGACTTTGCGCCCCGCACCGACGACACCCCCGCGCTCCCCACAGCGGACGACCCCGAACCCGCCCCGGAGCCAGTGGACACGGCGAACGCCGTAACATTCTTCGGAAACCTGATGAACTAATGAACTAACCAGGAGAGGAGACAAGAGTGGCTTCCTGGGACACCAACATCAACATCCCCACGCAGAACAACACGCCCGCACAAGGTCAGGCCTGGGACTCGTGGGGGTCGCCCGCCGCACCTGCAACGCCAGCCAAGAAGAAGCGCGGAAAGAAGAAGCTCCTCAAGCGCACTCTCATCGGCCTAGTGCCCGTCGCGCTGATCGGCACCTACTTCGGTGTCATCGTCCCCCCGGCGAAGAGCCTCCCCGAGGCCGCTAAAGGCAGCTCAACGTTCGTGCCCTACATGACGGCCCTCCACGACTTCAACATCGACGGTCTCAACGCAGTTATCGACCAGTCCTGGGTTGCGCGTGAGTACGACTACCTCAACGGCAATGAAGCGCGCACCAACGCAGTGCGCACCATCCTCGCTACCGTCACCTACCAGCTCCCCGAAACCGGGCAGCTCACCTGGACGGGCCAGCCACACCGCAACCCATTCACCTGGAAGCCCACCACCGCCCCCTCAACTCTCAACAACGGCGAGAACGTGGACTTCAAGCTCGTAGACTACACGGCGGTCACCCTCGACAAGACCGGCGTGAAGGACGCGCTCGCCAAAGCGAAGCTCACGTCGATCAGCGACGTGGAGTTCAGCCGCAAGGTCACCGACGCTTTCGCTACCTACATCGCAGCGAACGCCGCCAACCTCCCCACGACCACCGTCAGCCGACCCCCCATCATGGACTGCACCGGCACCGGCCTCGGCTCCTCCTGCCGACTCTCCAGCGGTGAGGACGTGTACATGGATGACACCCTGTTCGCGTCCGAGAGCTTCCGCAAGCTCCAAGACACGTTCAGCGAACTCGCCGTAGACGCGCTCGACCCCGAACACGCCACCGCCACCACGCGCGACGACTCCGACGACACAAAGAGCACCCGCAAGTACGCGGACAACTACTACACCGAACCCAACTGGATCGGTGCGCACGCCCTCACCAGCGCGGGACAAGACGGCTCCCTCCCCGACACGAGCACACTCCCGCGAGTCGGAGACGGCACCTTCAACGCCCCCGCAGGCCTGAACACCCCCGTCGTCGTCAAGACCAGCGACGGCACCCCCATCGAGGTCACCCTCAGCGCCTTCCTCACCGGCCCCGACGCATTCCGCGCCATGAGCCAAAAGTCCGCGCAGAACCGAGGCTTCGTCGAGTCCAGTGAAGTGCAGTACGCCTTCTACACGTTCAAGGTCCGCAACCTCGGCACCGAGACCATCACCCTCACTCCTGACGACACCCTCGTCGATGCCACGCGCAACCCCTACACTCGTACGGGCACCGTGTACGGCCTCACCAACAGCCTCACCCTCAAGCCAGGTGAATCCGGGACGATCGAGTCCTGGACGTCATCCACGCGCCTCTCTGAGCTCTACCTCATCTGGGGAGCCTCCTACGACCGGGCCACCAACCCGATCTGGTTCCGAGTCCTCGCCGGCAATCCCTCCAGTGGAAAGTGAACAGACCATGACTATTACCCCAATGACCGCCGTCCCCGCAGCGCACGCACAGCAGCTAGGCCTCACCCCCGTCGAAACCCTCGAGGGGAAGATCACACTCGAGGGCATCATCAACGTGTGGCGCGCCTTCATCCGCGAGGGAGGCGACTACCGCACAGCGACCGGCATCGTCACCAACGGCCAAAACGACTTCTGGGTTGCCGTCGCACCCCCGCAGGACAACCCGGCCTTCAACCTGTGGTCTTTCATCATGCCGAAGGTCGCCCCGCACTGGGCGGCGCTCGCAAACGGCGGCCCGCGTCTCGTATCCCCCAACCTTTCGCCGGTGACGCTCAGCCAGATCGTCATGCCTGCAAACGGGCCGCTCGCAGCTATCGGCACCCCCGACGCGCTCGCAGCAGCCCTACGCGCGCCAATCAAGGACAAGGCCATCAGCCAGCCCGGTGTGACCGACTTCGGGATCACCACTCATCAGGGACCTGTCCGCAAGTCACTGTTCGACCCCGCACCCGCTGCGCAGCCGACTGTGCCAGCCGCGCCGCAAGTCACCGTGCAGCCAGAAGAAGACGCGCTTCCCGACCTGGTCCTCCCAGAACCACCCGCGCCCGTAGCCCCCGCGCCGACGCCGGCACCCATGCCTGTGCCCGTCCAGGCTGCCCCGGCCCCGGCCCCCGCACCCGCTCCTGCGCCAGCTCCCGCTCCTGCTCCTGCGCCGGTCATGCCACCTCCAGCCCCGGCCCCCGTCGTCGAAGCACCCGCACGCCCCACACCTGCACCCGTCGCTCCCACGCCCGTGACGTCAGTCGAAACCAGCGAAGACGACATGACCGGCTTCTTCGACGACGACGAACCCGAGGCCACGACCTACAGCCTCCACAGCCTCACCACGGAGGAAACCTGGCCGATCCTCACCCGCCCCGTCATCATCGGACGCTCCTCCATGCGCAGTGAGATCAGCGTCAGCCGCGACAGCAGCCTCAGCCGCAGCCACGCGCAGATCTACGAGCAGGACGGACAAGTCATCGTCACCGACCTCGGCTCCAAGAACGGCACACACATCGGCTCACACCGCATCCAGCCCCACACGCCCACGATCGTCCCCGACGGCGCGCTCCTACGCCTCGGCCACGTCGCCTTCAACGTCGTCAAGGAACAGGCATGACCACCATTCACACGATCACCCACCGCAACCAGCGTAAAGAGAACCAGGACACCTACGCCTGGGCCACCTTCACTGCCGACGGTAAGACCGGTGTCCTCGCGCTCATCGCCGACGGCATGGGAGGAGTTGCTAACGGCGCGCAAGCCTCCCAAAGCGCCGCCCGCATCTACATGGACGCTGTCAAGGCTGGCGACATCACCGACGACGCCCTCGTCGAAGCAGTCGCCACCGCCCACCAGCAGGTCGCTCGCACGCGAGGTGGCACAACCCTGACCCTCCTGCGCCTCTACGACGGCCAGTACTGGATCCTCCAGATCGGCGACTCCCGCGCCTACAAGATCCCCGCAGGTACCCTCGAGGGCACTCAGATCACTGAGGACCACTCAGCCCTCAACGACTTCAAGCGTCGCGGAGTCACCATCACCCCCGACATCGCGGGCAGGTACGCCAGTCGCATCACCCGCGCGCTCGGCCACCCCAAAGCCGACGGCCACACCCCCGACACCTACACCGGCACCTACCAGATCGGCGACACGTTCCTCCTGTGCTCGGACGGGTTCTGGCATGCTTACGAAGCCGTCGGCAACAAGCTCGACGCTCTCACAGAAGCAGGCCTCAACGACCTCGCAACGCGCGCACAAACAGCGGGGGAGCAGGACAACATCACTGCTCTACTCGCCTCAACGGAAGGACTAGCATGACGACCGTTACAAACTACTTTGTTGCAGCTTGTAGGACGGTCTTGCGGCCACGACGCTCACCCCGACGACTTTTCGACCAGTTCGACAAGGCGGACGACAACGACCGAAGCCCAGTGTTCGCAGCCTCCTTCGAGTTCTCAAACCTGGCCGCGCCAGCGTGCGACAGGAGACGCCGCTCCTGCACAGGGGAGGGATCCAACGCGACCTTGACGGCCTCAAACATCGCGTGCAGCCTTCAGTGCGGCTTCTGCCTTGTTTTTCGCTGCGCGCCGCCCGTACAGTCGGGCGCAGAACGAGGTCAGCACATCGGTTACGTCATGCTCGAGGTCGTCGTCCAGCTCTGAGTCGTCCACAACGATGAGCCTACGACCGGATGCTTCTAGCGCACTTTCGACCAGCCCGGCGTTCACGCGGGTCAGACGGTCGCGGTGCTCCACGATGATCGTGCCCACGGTAGGGTCAGCGAGGACACGGTTCAATTTGCGGCGTTTGTCCTTCATGCCCGAACCGACCTCTAACACGACCTCAATGTCTGACGCGCCCATGTTGATGGCGAACGCTTTCATCCGGTCTACCTGGCGTTGCAGGTCGGCCTTCTGGTCGGAGGATGAGACGCGTGCGTAGCACACGGTGCGCCTACCCGCCGTGGGGACGGGCGGAGCCTCGTATTTCGGGTCGTGGACCAGCCACAGGCCGCCGACTCTCTCCACGGGGACGGGCATACGGCCCTCACGGCACCACTTCCACACCGTCTGTTCATGCAGGCCTTCAAGAGCAGCCCATTCTTTCGCACGCATGAGCAAACCATAGCGTATAATAACTAATTATGACAAGCCAGAACCGCAGCAGTACGCGCCCCAAGGGCTCAGCCTTCGGCAAAGGGAACCGCTACGTCATCAGCTCCGTACTCCACAACGGCACATTCAGCCAGGTGTATGGAGTTTCCGACGCAAAGAACGGCAAGCTCGTCGTCCTCAAAGAGGTCGCAGCCCCCGTCCCCGACCCTAAAGGCCGTGGCAAAATCGCCGTCGATAGCCTCAAGCGCGAAACGCGCCTCATGCAGCCTCTCGATCACCCAGCTATCCCCCGCATCCTCGACGTTCTCGACCACACCGACAAGCCGGGCGGCAAGTACTCCGTCCTTATGGACTACATCAGCGGCTACGACCTCGCCGTTGCCGTCAAGCACACTACAAAAGGCCGGTTCAGCGAGCAGTTCCTCGTACCCAAGATGGTGCAGGTCGCCACTGTCCTCCACTACCTCCATACCCTCCCCTCGCGCATCCACCCCGGCCCCCTCGTTCACCGCGACATCAAGCCGAAGAACATCATGTACCAGAACGGCTCCATGGTGCTCATGGACTACGGCCTCGCCGAAGTCATCACCCCCGACAACCAGATCAACACCCACAACCTCGGCACCAAGGGCTACGCGCCCCCCGAGCAGATCACCAAGGGCACACCGCTCGACATCCGCAGCGACATCTACAGCTTCGGAATGACGATGTACCACCTCCTCGTCGGCGAACTCCCCGAGTCCGACCACAGGGGTATCCCCACAGGCCCCGTGGACGCGCACGCAGCTAACCCTGAAGTCAGCCGCGCCCTATCCGACGTGATTGCCAAATGCGTCGCCCTTCGCCCAGACGACCGCTATTCCTCCATGCTTGAGGTCATCGCTGCGCTCAACACCTACAAGACCACTGACAGTCGCCACCGAGCTAAGCACCGCAGACACATCCGCACCGTCGGTGCGCTCGCAGCAGCAGCCCTCATCATGTCGATCGCGTCAGCAGGTACCTACACCTACGGGGCCAACGCCGACGCGAACTCCTACGCAGCGCTCACCAGCGCCGCACAAAAGGCCGGCACCGTCGAAGCGTGGGAGCCCGTCATCAACGCGCGCCCTGCCAACATCGATTCCTACTTCGATACGATCACTGCGATCAAGCAGGGGGACGGCAGATTCACCTCCGCTGAGGAAGCCGCCTTCATCCCCCTAGTCCGCGACCATATCAAGGACATCCAGGAGAATCCGCGTTACCCGGAGCTCGCGTACCAGATCGGTGAGCTCTACTGGTTCTTCTACGCCAGCGACGCGAACGCCGACGGCCTCGCCCTCTCTGCCCCCTGGTTCAAGGACGCGATCAGCGGTAACTACAACGTCGAACAGGCGAGCGCCCTCTACAACATGGGATCGTTCAACCGCGACATCGCCTCCGCGATCCAAACCAGCAGCGATACCGGCATGTACCGCGCCTACTGGAACAACCTCACCAGCCTCAACACCGACAACTCCGGTGAAGTCGTGCAGTTGCAGCTCCTCAACTACATTGTGGACTGCATCAACAACTACACGTACAGGCTCCGCACCGACGGCGTACCCAAAGCCGACGTTGATGCGCAGCTCGAGCGCGCGAAAGACTACCTCGCTCAGCACCCCAACCCGACGCTAGGCCGGCCCGCTGAGCTATCAGCCCAGCTTTCCGCGAAGCTCGACCAGTCCCGCACCCTCGTTGACGCCGTGTACGCAGCCGAAGGAGTTGCCAAGTGATGACCGCATTCACCGCCACAGCGATCGGCCTCGCAGTCGTCGCCACCCTCCTTTTTGTCACCGCCGTCTCCTTGTTCTTCCAGTGGGATATCCCCACAGCCTGGAAGGAATTGAAGGGCCAAACCTTCACGGATACAGTCGAAGCGCTCACCAAAGTTCTTTCCAGTGAAGGCGCAGTCGAGAGCTACCGTAAGCTCGCAGCTCTGTCGCTCACGGAAGCCTCCCCTTTCAGCAACCAAGAAAGAAACGACGGCACACTCGACAGTGACAGCCTCAGCAGCAGCCTCAGCGGAGACCTCACGGATCCCGAACCGCTGACACTCCACCAGGAGTCCGTACAGGAAGCTGACGTGCGCGAGAAAGAGCGCCTAGCGCGCAAGGCTGCCGCTCCGCAGGCGATCAAGCCCGTCGAGAAGAAGCCGCGTCCGCTCCCCACGCCGGTCAGTCTTCTTCCCGACGTGCCCGCACCCGCGCCGGTCGCGAAGCCAGCCCAGGTCGCAGGCCACTGCGACGTGGCAGAAGAGGCAGATACGGGCTTCTTCCCAGACGAGAGCGAAGAAACTACAGAAGAAGCGGACACAACCTTCTTCGAGGACACCGAGATTCCCACTGCAAACCTCGCGCCACAACCACCCATAGAGGCAACTGACCCGCTCAGTCGCGTAACCTTGGTATCAGAAGCCCACAGCTGGCAGTAAAAACCCATCATCGGAAAGGTTCAGAATGAGTCCCCGAAAGACGACCAAGACGACAGTGCGCATCGCCGCCCTCCTAGCTTTCGCCACGGCCACCACCACGATCGCGCCCGCGGCGCTCGCCACCAACGCTTTCGGCACCACACAGCCAACCGCCGCAGTCGCGCCCGCCGCCATCACCGCGGCCCCCGCACCTGTAGCGTCCGTTGACTTCGACCTCGGCAACTACAGCCAGACCCGTAAGTGGCGAGGCACCGCCACTATCGCCCCGCAGTCCGGCGCGACGATCACCAGCGTCGAAATGCGCCGCTACGACGCTTCCGGCACCCTCACCGCAGCAGGCCAGGGGACAGCGGGCGTGAACCAGCTCCCCGCCGACATCACGGCCCCCACGCGTGTCGTCTACATCGTCCACACCGACAAGGGTGTGTACGCTGCGGGCTTCCTCGCCACCAACGTCGGCGCAACTCCCATCACCATGACCGGGGTTATCCCCACTGACTCTGGCGCGCTCGCGCTCTCGGATGGCTCCTACAGTGTCGGTACCAGCCGCATCCCCGCGTCCGGCACCCCCACCGCCACGTGGGACAACACGGTCTTCACGCTCGGCGCGCACACCACAGTCGGTGAACCGTCGATCACAGACATGACGCTCGACCCCGCCGAAGGCCCAGCCTGGGGCTTCTATACGACTCTCCCAGCGCTCACGGCGACGATCAGCTCCGACACGCAGATCGTGTCCGCCACGACCGATGAGGGCTACCCGGTGAGCGTCAGTGGCACCACCGCCACCATCAACCTGTCCGGCAAGCCCAGCAAGGCCACGCTGCGCATCACCGACGAGTTTGGCCGCACCGCCAGCCAGTCCATCAACGTCCCCTACGATGATGAAGGCCCGCAGTTCTCCAACCTCCGCGCAACCGGAGGCCAGGTCAACGCCTACGGCGACTACGCCACAGCAGGTACCGTCACCATCAGTGGTACTGCCACCGACGCACCCGCAGGCGTGTACTCCGTGGAGCTCGTCAAGAACGGCGAAGTTGTCACCACCCTCAAGCGTCAGGGCGGCAACTTCACGTTCTCAATCGCCGAGGCTGGCACCTACACGGTGCAGACCATGGACGAAGCCGGCCTCACCAACGAGATTGGCCTCAGTGCCTTCACCGGTGGCGACACCGACGTGCTGGCAATCGACTCCACGATCCCCACGCTCACCGTCCCCGACGCGATCGCCAACGCCAAGACCCTTGGCGACGGCCAGTACTGGCTCACCTCCGCTCCCACGGAAGACCTGACGTTCACGTTCAGCGATGATCAGGAGCTCTCCCCGCGCGGCATGAGCCTCATCTTCGACGGTCGCCCCATCACCCCCACCCGCGAAGCCGATAACAAGTACTCGTTCACGATCCCTGCGTCCGAGTTCACCGACGGCACACGCCACCAGATCGACTTCTACGGTGCAGACCGCGGCCTCCACCGCACCTCCTGGGCCGGGACGATCTCCACGTCCACCAGCCAGGCAAGCATTAACGCCGCGGTCCGCAACCCCGGCGACATGAACGTCACCCCATACGGCACGTTCTCCCGCACCCCCATCCAGGTGCAGCTCACCCCCCAGGGCGGCGGCGGCCTCGCACAGACCTACACCGACCCCAGCGACGGCATGACCGTCTCCCCCGACGGCGTCGCCGCCATCACCGGCAGCGTCAAGGACCCCACCGTCACCGTCACCGACCCGCTGGGCCGCTCCCAGACGCTCCACGTCGCAACTGCGCTCGGCTGGCCGTCCACGTTCGCAGCCGTGGACACGCAGGCCCCAACCATGACCACCGACATCACCGCGACGGATGGGAATTGGTTCTCCTCCACCAGCGGAGCAATCACCAGCTTCGCCGCCCACGACGACAACGGCATCGCCACCATGACCGCCACCGTCAACGGCACCGACGTCGCCACCGTCAATCCCAGCGACAAGGCCGGCGAAGCTGCAACCACCGGCACGATCGACGTGGACTACTCCAAGGTCGCTCGCGCAGCTGACGGCTCCTACCAGGTCACCATCACCATGACCGACCTCGCAGGCAACGCCAGCTCCCGCCAGTACACGTTCTACGTGGACGACCAGGCACCGACGATCACGAACTTCATTGTCGTGAACCCCACGTACGCGCCCGGCAAGACCATCAACGGCTCCGACCGATACGGCCTGTTCGTCCAGGGAGCCACACGCATCAAGGCACAGGTTTCCGACCCCGCCCCATCGTCGGGCCTGGGTAACGCGCTCATGACGTTCTACACGCCGTCAGGCACCGTCATCCGCACAGAATCCGCACCCATCAACTCCGGCGTGGCAGAGTTCGACGTCCCCAGCGGCTTCAAGGGCTTCGTGTCTGCTACAGCCACCGATAAGGTCGGCAACGTCAGCGACAGCCAGCGCCCCGACGGCCTTGTCTCTGAGGACTCGAATACGACGATCACCAGTACTGATCTATACGCCGAGCTTGGCACCCCCGCTGCAACCAACAGCGCGGGCGTTCCCCTCTACAAGGACACCGCGTCTGGCACCCTCACCGCTACGGCCACCCAGTCCGGTATCCGCACCCTCACCTGGGGGTACGGTGACACGACCCTGGGCACCGCGAACGTCTCCCCCGACGGCCAGGTCGATAACCCCGCGGTCCAGGTGACCGCCACCGACAAGAACCTCATCACCGGCGCATCCGTCCCCCTGACGCTCGCCGGCGAATACCCTGCCCAGGACGTGTGGATCCGCGTCGCCGACAACGCGGGCTACGAAGCCGAAACGCGCCGCACCATCAGCGTGGACGCAACCGCCCCCGAGCTTACGGTCACGTTCGACCAGACCAACCAGTCCGGCTTCTACAACACCGACCGCCACGCAACCGTCACCGTCCGTGACAATAACTTCGACCCCGGTAGCCTCACCACCACCGGCCTTGCCGGCACGTGGGGCACCTGGGTCCACTCCGGCGACACCTGGACGAACACAATTACGTTCGCCGACAACACGGACTACGACTTCACCCTGTCCGCAGCCGACATGGTTGGCCACGAGTCCAACACCTTCACGTCGGGCCGCTTCACAGTGGACAAGATCGCGCCCGTTGTCTCCGTCGCCTGGAACACTACTGACGTGCGCAACGGCAAGTACTACAACCAGGTACGCACCGCCACCATCACGGTCGTCGAGAAACATTTCGACCCTGCCCTCAACCAGCTCACCGGTACCGGCAGCATCAGTGGTTGGAGCAGCGTCGGATCCACGCACACGGCGACCGTGACATTCCCAGAGGGAGTCCACACCTTCGGGTTCCACACCACCGACCAGGCAGGTAACCCCAGCAACGAGGTCACCGAAGGTGAGTTCATCGTCGATACCACGAAGCCCGAAATCAGCATCAGTGGCCTCACGAAGGGCACCGCCTACTACCAGCTACCCACCGTCGGCGTGACCTACAGCGACACCAACGCGGACCCCAGCAGCGTCACCGCTGTCCTCGTGGGCCGTAAGGGTAACGTCTTCAAGCCCGCAGTCAGCGGCGGCTACCTCGACCTCTCTGAGATCCCCGAGGAAGCCAAGTACGACGACCTCTACACTCTCACCATCAAGGGTTTGGACTTGGCCGGCAACGACCAGACCGCAAGCGTTGAGTTCATCCTCAACCGCTACGGCTCCAACGTGGATGTGACCGGCACCAACTACCAGGGCCGCTACCTCCAAGCCCCCGTGGACGTAGACCTCGAGGAGACCACCGTCGAAGCCCTCAACGAGGACAAGACCGACATCAAGGTCACCCTTGACGGCGCACCGTACCCCATCGCACCCGCACTCCAGTCCACCACCCGCACGGGCGGCGACACCAGCGACTACGTGTACGACTACCACATCGACAAGGCCGCCTTCCAGGAGGAAGGCACCTACCTCATCCAGGTCATCTCCCAGACCGAGGGAGGCCTCGACCAGGTGAGCCGCCTCGGCTACAGCTTCGTCGTGGACTCCACGAACCCCGAGATCCAGGTGTCCGGCATCCGAAACGACGCCGCCTACCGCTCCGAGAGCCGCGACTTCACCGTCACCCCACGAGACATGACCACCGTGACCCTCGAGGCCCAGGTGGACGGAAAGACCGTGCAGCTCCTCTCCGACGAGAACGGCGTCTACACGGGCACCCTGCCTCAGTCCACGAGCGCGCACACGGTCGTCCTCAAGGCCACCGACATGGCGGGCAACTTCACTGAAACAACCATCAGCGACGTGTACGTCAACGCCTCGACCTTCGGACAGGTCATCAACTGGCTCCGCCACCACGTTCTCGCGACCAGCGCCGTGGGAGGAATCCTCGCGGCAGCCGCAGCACTGATCGTGTGGGCGCGCCGACGCAAGAACGAGAACTGACCAGAGCATCGTAGTTCAGGGGAGGGCTGCCGCATTTCGCAGTGGTCCTCCCCATGTTTGAGGATATCCACACGGCGCAAATGGCAGATCAACACGATGATTCTGTTACCATTATCCAGGAACCTACAGAAGGAGTAATAAACATGACACCAACCCCCAGGAAGCGCACACAGCGCGTGCTGGCGGGGATCGCGGCAGCGGGATTCATCGCTGCTGGCCTGATCTCTACACCGGCACTGACTCCGCCAGCTCACGCGGAAAAATCACCAACCGTGAACATGCCAACGTTTGCGCCCGACGTATTCTACGTATACGTCAAAAAGGGCGAGTACCTGTGGTACAACTTCCAAGGCCGTCAGCCCTCCTACGTCCTTGACGGGGACGGCAACTCGGTCAATATGACCACGTGGATGGGCGGCATGGCGTCCCCCTACGCCACCCGAGACGGCGTCTACCAGATCGGATACGACCCGTATATCGACCATGACAACCGGTACGCGAGCAACGACCAGTTCGCGTGGAACGTCCAGGCAGTGGACTCGAGCAATCACACGATCCTTGGTCGCGTGTGGGCCGACAAGGTCTTCATTGGCCAGCGCTTGTCTTTCGACTGGGATAACCCAGCCACACCGAAGCCTGACTCGGTCGGCGAGGTCAACCTGATCGCTGTCTCACCCACCGGCTACCGGTACCAGGTGAACGCTAAGGAGTATGGCGGTATCCAGTCCGTCATCGCCGCCACCTCGTCGGGCATTAACAAGGTCGTCACTAAGGACGGCCAGGATTACTGTGAGCCGTCGTACCAGTCCTACGACGACTGGGCTATCCGCGACGGTTCAGGCTACGACGCCTACGCACCCAACGGCGACGAGACCGGCACGTGGGTGAAACACTACCGCACCCACTACAAGTGCGGCGAACGCTACAAGCTGTTCTTCACCACCCCCGCAGCCGACCTCCCCGAGAGCATCCTGCCCACCCCCAAGGCCCTCGGCACCCCCACCGTCGAACTGAAGGACCTCGGCAACCACAAGGCGCAGGCCGTCATCACTGGCCTCGACAAGTTCGCAGCCTATACGTTCAACGCCGCTGGGAATGAAACAACCGTCCAGGGTAAGACGAGCGTCACCATCAACATTGACGCCGACCAGGCCGTTGACTGGAGCCTCAAGGCGGCCTCCAGTAACGAGCTGCACCTGATGATGAGCGACGTCGAAATGCTCGGCGGCCTCACCATCAAGGCACTCAACGGCCCCACAGTAGGGGACGCGACGGTCTACTGGGATGACAGCAACCTCACGTCAGGCCGTTACGTAGAGAACACGACTGTTCCCACCAGCGCGCTCACGGGCGTGAACTCGGATACGGCTACTGGCGTTCACGGATGGAACTCCAACAACGTGAACCCCATCCTTCACCGCGAGTACGCAGTTGCGGAGAAGGCCACGTACGGCGACGGTCGCATCATCGACACGTGGGCGCGCTCCGGCGAAGCCCGCGAGTGGTCCGGCTCTTTCATCCCCGAGACCCCATCCATCTCGCTGGTGAAGACTGTCACCGAAAAGACCTACGGCGACACGGACACGCAGCTCCACTGGACCTACACGGCCACCAACACCGGCAACGTCCCCCTGACGAACGTCCACATCATCGATGACACCTACGACGGCGGCTACACGGGCACCGACCCCGACACCGTCAACGCGATCACCAAGACCTGCGACACTGTCCAGCCCGGCGACACGTGCACGTGGGAGAACATCGTCAGCCCCCTCGTGGACTCCGACTTCCCTGACGCTGGCAAGACCGTCACCAACACGGCAAAGACCACCGGTGTCAGCCCCGCAGGCATCACGGTCACATCCGACCCGTCCTCCGACTCGTCCACATACGTGCCGGCCAAGCCCGCGATCTCCATTGAGAAGACCGTGGACAAGCCAGAGTTCCACTCCGGCGACAAGCTCGCATGGACATTCACAGTCACGAACACCGGCGACATCAGCCTGCACGACGTTGCCGTCGTCGAGGACTCCTACAACGGCAACACGCCCCTGTCCGACGTGTCCTGCCCCGACACAACGCTCGCAGTCGGCGCGTCCATGACCTGCACAGCCACCTCCGACACCAACGACACCGACATCCGCCGCGGCGACGTCACGAACACGGCCCACGCGACCGGCATCTCCGATGGCCGCAACCGCAACGTCGAGTCCGACCAGTCAACCGCCAAGTCGATCGGCAAGGTCACACCAGTCACCGTCATCCCGCAGCTGCCCATGACCGGCGGCACCGGCATCGTAGTCATCGCCGGCATCGCGATCATCGCAACGCTTTCAGTTGCAGGCATGACCATCGCATACAAGCGTCGCTCCACCGAGAACGACGAGAACTGACCCCCAAGGAAAGGAATCACACCTATGAAGACAACCCGATACGCAGTCGCGTCCGCGACCGCAGCACTCGCGCTCGTGAGCCTCATGGGCGCTGGCATCGCCAACGCGGCCCCCAGCCCCATCCTCGACGGTGGCCCCACCCAGGGCACCATCAAGATCCACAAGATCAAGGGCGTCGAGAGTGGTACCCGCGCTGACGGCACCCCGCTATCCGACCAGGCCCGCCAGGCACTCGGCGAACCCCTCGCCAACGTCACGTTCGACCTGTACAAGATCGACGGCATCGACGTGCACTCCACTGCGGGGATGGCCATCGCAGAGAAGGCCGCAGACATCACCATCACCCCCGAGATCGTCGCCTCCGGCAAGCTGACCATCGACGGCAAGGACTACACATTCTCCAAGACGACGAGCATCACCACGAACGCCACCGGCGACGCATCCGCGACCGTGGACCTGGGTGTCTACATCGTCAACGAGAACCTGACAACCTACCCCGGCGATGCTTCCGCGATCACCCCGGCAGCACCGTTCCTGGCAATCATGCCGCAGACCAATCCGCGCAACCACGCTGACTGGCTGTACGACCTCGACGTGTACCCGAAGAACACGGAGAACTCTATCGATAAGGTCGTCAAGGACGGCAACGCCGGCACCCAGAACCAGGATGGCTACAAGGTCGGCGAGAACCTGACTTACACGCTCGCCTCTACCATCCTCGCGGGCGACACCAACGGCGACGGCAATATCACCGGTGCAGACCTCGGCTACTACTACGTCGAGGACACCCTCCCCGAGGGGACGAGCTACACCTCAAGCACCGTCCAGGCCGGCACCACACCCCTTACCGAGGGAGCCGACTACATCGTGAGCCAGAACGGCAACAAGATCGGCTGGTCTGTTACGGAAGACGGCCTGAACAAGCTTGCTGCGAACTCTGGCAGCAAGCTCACGATCGACATTGTTGCCCGCGTGGATGCCAACAACGTCACCGGCGAGCTCAAGAACCAGGCGTGGTTCATCCCCTCCAACGCCTGGCTCGTCAACCACGGCAACAAGCCCGGCACCCCCGGCAACACGCCTCCCGAGACCCCCAACAAGCCACCAAGGTCTCCCGAGGTTGTCTCTAAGTACGGCGACATCATCCTGAAGAAGACGGCAACCGACGGCACCGTGCTCGCGGGCGCAGAGTTCAAGGTCTACCGCGCTACGGGCGGTACCGTGTGCGACGCTGCCGCCGTCTCCGGCGACCCTGTTGCCACGTCGGCTCCCACCGACGCTCAGGGGTTCACGAAGGTCGCTGGCCTTCAGCTCTCCAACTGGTACAACGGCGCAGAGCAGACCAACCTGCACTCCTACTGCATCGTCGAGTCCAAGGCCCCCGAGGGCTACAACCTCCTACCGAGCCCCGTCAAGTTCGACCTGACGGTTCCCGGTGAGGTCACGGACCTGGCAGCAGCGTTCGCAGACCCGCAGCGCGACGTGAACACCACAGACGATACGGGCGGCTCCCGCACCATCGTGGACACGAAGAAGCCACTCCTCCCGTTCACGGGTGGGGCAGGCATCGGCGTGATCGGCTCTGCCGCTGTCATCATGGCGGGCGCAGCTGGCTTCTTCGCCCTCCGTTCTCGCCGCAAGCAGGAAGAGACCGCCTGACGGACCCTCTTCCACACCATTGTGAGGCCCCGCGCTGACCGGCTAAGCTGCGAAGCGCGGGGCCTCCCCGCACCACAAAACAGCCACACAACACAGGACAAACGGCGATAATTCAGCCTAAAAACCGTAGACAGATGATATTCTTTATACGGCAATGGCAATACGGAAGGAATATCTATGAAGGCAGCAACCATGCGACGCTTTTCGGCAGTGCTCATGCTCGTCGTCGCGCTCATGCTCGCCTACCCCACCGTAGGTACCATCTGGGAAAATCAGCAGGCCCGCGAAGCAGCAGTCCAGCAAACCCAACAGGTCGAAACCCTCAAGCGCCAGCAGCCCGAGAAGGTCGCGCAAGCTCTCCTCGACGCTCACGCCTACAACCAATCCCTCATGGGCGTTCCTCTTGCTGACCCCTACAGCGCCACGTCGAGTGAGCACGACGCAGCCGCCTGGGACAACTACCTCCACCAGCTCGCCGACACCGACGTAATGGGGCGCATCCGAGTCCCCGACGTCGGAATCGACCTACCTATCCACCACGGCACCAGCGACGAAGCCATGCGCACCGGCGCAGGCCACCTCTACGGCACAGCACTCCCCGTCGGCGACACAGGCGCACGCCCCGTCCTCTCCACCCACACTGGCCTACGTAGCGCCACCCTCTTCGACCGCCTCACCGACGTGAAGATCGGAGACACGTTCTACGTGGACGTGTACGGTGAAACCCTCGCCTACAAGGTCACCCGCATCGACGTCATCACCCCCGACCAGATCGAAGCCCTCGCCCCCACGCCCGGCAAAGACCTCGTGACCCTCATGACCTGCACCCCCTACGCAGTTAACTCCCACCGCCTCCTCGTCACCGGCGAACGCGTCCCCTACGACCCCGCAACCGACCCCGCGCCCACCGCCGCCATCGCAACTGCCAACCCCGTTGACTTCATCCTCAACACGATCACACCCCTGCCCTGGTACATGCGCCTCATGGGAGTCGCATCCCTCGGCGCTCTCATCACGGGCGTCGTCATGGCGATCCCCAAGAAGGAACGTTTACGATCGCAGGTGAACGTATGATCAGCGCCGACACGCTCGAAAAACGCACCGTGAGTGCCTTGTCCTACTTCGGGCTCTACAAGCTGCACCTCGTGAACCTCTACCTGGCCTACGCGCAAACACAGCCGTGGATCCTCAACAAGCGCGAGCTGCACGACGTGGTACGCTCCATCATTCCAACCCTCAGCTGGAAACTCGACGGCACTGCCATCGCTACAGCAGCCCACTACCGGCTCGTCTACGCCCTCATCAAAGACGACCCCTTCATCGCCGACGACGATAAGCAGGTCATCTACGACGCATGGCAGGCCCTCCGCTGGCGCACCCACCTCATCGACCTGCAGGTCAACCAGGAAAACCTCAACGCGGACAGTCGCCTCGAACGCCGCAAGACCAACGCCCCCAACTGCCGGTGGGTCCTCGAGGCCCGCACCTTCGGACAGGGGATGCCCGCATTCCACACGTGGTGGGAGCACCCCGACGTTCAGGAACTCTTCCACAACACCATCGGCACCACCACCCCCATGATCGAAGCCCTCAACGCGCTCCCCACTGGCTTCGACATGTGGGTAGCCCTCGACGGACAGTTCTCTACTGGCCAGCACACGCCCCTCACGGACGCGTCCCTCGACTGGATGCGCACACACGACGGGCAGCCCTGGCAGCAGTGGGCGTGGGAGCACTTCGCCGACGACGATGCCCCCCTACCAGCGCGCCTTGACGAGAACGAGTGGCGTTCGCGGGGCGGCTGGTGGACCATCGACCCCACCCTAGGGCGACAGATGGTCGCCTTCCCCGACGAGTACTCCACCCTCGAACCTGCTGACCTGTTCGCCCGTCCTCCATTCATCGACCTCGGACTCGCAGGCCCCCTCACCTACGGGGACAGCCTCCCCCTTCACCTTAACGGCGACACCATCAGCATCGACGACCCCGACCTCGCTGGTCTCCCCTCGTCAGTGCCTCTCCCACCGTTGGACCAGATCATCGTCGAGCACGCCTCCAAGCCAGGGATTACACACGCCGCCCCCGGCCATATCGTCGCTTATGCGATGGAACCAAACGCCGCCCTCAAGGAGTACTCCAATGACCTCTACTAGCATCAAGCACGCCACACTGCGGGTCTTTGTGGGGCGCGGCAAAGCTGTCGCTCTCCGAGGCCCCCAGCGCATCCTCTCCGGCCCCGTCATCCCCACGCCCACCGCCTTGCAGCCCCCCGTGATGGGGCCAGCCGGTCCAGGCAGCACGCCGATCCCACCAACGCCAGAAGCCGCTAAGGATCCCCGCAACCGCCCCTACGGGCACGACAACGCCGCCCTGCGCTCAGAGTTCTACTACGTCGCCTTCCAAGACCAGGCGATCGCCCCCGGCACCTTGAAGCACACGGCCCCCACGGCGCTCCTGCCAACACGCAACCCCGCCGCCTGGTACGCGCCCGCCCTCAATATCCTCCACAACGCCCCCTACGCCTCCACCTACACGGACCTGTTCTCATGGGTAGACCTCATGGAGCCAGCACTCGCTATCGACGCTGACCTCCTCCAATGGGCCAAGCTCTCACCCCAAGGCAAGCAGCAGGCGCTCTCCACCCGCACGCGCCGCCTGCGCGCCCTCATGAATGCCGGCCTCCGCGTCGGAGTAGTGCGCGAAACCCACGCGACAGGCACCGTGAACCTCGATCTGTCCGCCTACAAGCGCCAGGGCTACTCCTTCGCGGAATGGGCCGAGAACATGGCCTCCGGTAGTGCGCACATCCCCCTGCCGCTCATCGTCGCGATCCTCAACGCACACCCCGACCTCACCACACCCCAGCAGGTGATCCTCCACCTCCAGACACAGATGAGAGTGAGCGAGCTGTGATCGATGACTACACGGCCCTGTGGGTCGCCCCCATCAACGACGTAGGCCTCCCCGCCCGCGCCGCCGAACAAGAAGGCCCACACGCCCTCGCCGAACTCGCGGAAGCCCGCGACATCCTCACCCCCGACCCCGCGATCAACCCGAAAGCCGTCCTACGCCAGATTGCGTGGCGCAACTACGAACAGGCATGCAGGACCGCACGCCGCTACGGCCCCCTCAGAAAGGACACCCACAATGGACAACAGCGATGACTTCTGGGATCTCCCAGCCGCCCCCGAGGACACCTACGAGACGACGGTGCTCCCCACCACAGACGACGAGCCCGCTCCCGAGGTCGAAAAGAAGCGCAACGCGCGCACCGTGATTCTCGGCAGCATCACGCTCGCCCTCGTGATCATCGTTGCGCTCATGGCAGCTATCGGGATCAAAAACTGGTCCCAGAAGCCCGCCACCGAGGAAACGACGGCCTCGACGCCGCAGGCGACCATCGCGCCAACGATCCCCACACAGGACGCAACGATCGCCCCGCAGGCTACGCCCACCCCGCAGGCCGCGGCAACCACCCCCACAGCGCCCTCCACACAGCCTGCTCCAGCAGTGATCGACCCCGACACGCTGACATTCGCATCCGTGAAGCAAGCCCGCGCTGTCGTCATCAGCAAAGACATCACCGCAGTTGACGGGCAGCTCGTCTTCACCCTCCGTATCGCCCTACCCGAAGGCAAGCAGGGCGGCACATACGCGTACACAGTCACGAAGAGCCAATACGACTCCTACGAGTCAGGCTCCCTCATCGACCTCCAGTACCGTGTCGATCAGGATGGGCGCATCGCCATCGTCCGCTAACGAGCGGCGTACACACCACGAAGCGAGCACATAGTGAATAATGGAGATAAACACGCAAGAACTATCTCCGCACCAAAGACGAAAGGCCAACCATGCCGACACCAATCACACCCCCACGCATCGTCAGATCAAAGGGGGCGACCAAACACGACGTGCTCAAACACGTCGAAGACACCCCCGCCCCGCAGAACCTCAAGGCAGTCGCGGACGAGATTTACCTAGTCGCTCTTATCACGGATCCCTCTAAGGTGATCCCCGGCAAGAAGAACCCCGACGGCACACCACAGCGAGGCACTGTCGTCGGCTACAGGTTCCACACCAAGGTGCCTCTGCGCATCCCCGACTTCGGAACAGGGGATAAGTTCCGTCGCGACGCTTATGCAGTTGAAGACCCCACTCGCTACAAGAACATCGAAGCGGGCACGGACTTCGACCTCACGCGAGGGGAACTCGCCGCGTTCGCGGGCAAGGTAGGCACGCGCATCACCGGCCAGAACCCGGACATCGACCAGGAACAGGCCCTCCTGATCGAGGCACGATGGGGCCGCGGTTCCTCCCCCGACAGTCGCCCAAGCGCCGTCCTCCTACGCCCCGACACCCAAACCATGGGCGTCAGATCCCTTATCGGCCTGTACCCGGAGAACCCTGTCCTCAACTACGTCCAGACAGGCGGATACGAGGATGATGAGCACCAGTACTTCAAGGCCAAGGGCTACAGGGCGCTGCGCCCCGAGTTCGAGGGGACCAAGTTCGCGCCCCTCGGCTACAACGCCACCGACAACCCCCCTGCCCCCAAGAAGAGCCGAGAACAGAAGAAGGCCGAGGAATCAGCGAAGCTGTCGAAGCTGTTCTCCGAGCTCTACCCCGATAGCGGCGACTGACAGAGCAAGGCCCGCGCCCGCACGGTCACCGACGCTCTCACCACACACCCATCAACCGTATCGACCGTAAGAAAGAAAGGAACGTCGTGAAACTCGCTCCCGCGATCACCCGCACTGCGCTGACGTGCGCGCTCATCGTCGCCCCAGCCGTCACCGGAACAGCAGTCAGTGCCGCCCTCGCCGCCCCGACGCAGGGCATCGTCGCCACCTACGACAGCGACGCAAACACCGACACTCCCGCCCCGCAGCCCACGCAAGCCCCCGGCACCGTCCAGCAGGGAACCACCCAGCAGGGCACGACGCAAAACCCAGGCCTCACCCAGCAGCAGGGCACACAGCAGACGCCCAACCAGCAGCAGCCCACACAGGGCAGCAACGGCCCATCCAAGCCGCAGCTTGACGTGACCACACCAGGTACCGACCCGCTGATTAAGACGGATCACTCGAAGGACAAGGGAAAGTGGCTGCCAAAGTGGAGCGACGACGAGAGCCTTAAGCGAGGCGCAGAGAGCGCCCACCCAGCCGCAGCCCTCTTCTCTTTCATCACTGGCTGGTTGCTCTCTCTCCTGATCGCAGTCTATGCACTCATTAACATGCTCGGCCTCTTCTACGTGTCCGTCAGCATCGGATTCATCCGAACGATTCTCTCAGGCGGTATGTATGGCAACGGCACCGGAAGCCAGTCCGGCGCAAACTCCATGGGAATGGGTATGGGAATGGGCGGCAACCCCAACGGCGGCGCGAAAGCACAGGGAGGCTGGCTCAAAGGTATGCGACTCGTCCCCGCTACCGCTATTCAGGCCGTCGAGATGGCTGAGTCTGGCGAACGTGGAGGCCCCTCTGGTAACCAGATGGGCACAATGATGCCAGGAGGCTTCGGAGGTGCACCACAGCAGGTTGGAGGCAGTGCGAAACCCATCACGCCGATCCGCTACTACCTCCAGAAACAGGCTCTCGAGCTCGTCTTCCTCGGCGTAGCAATTGTCATCCTGGTCCTCTCCCCGGTTCTCTTCGACACCGGCATCGCCTTCGGCAACGGGATCAGCCAGATCATCTACTGGCTGACATCCCAGATCTTCTAACCGCCAACGGGGCGGCGCTATCCACCGTTGCTTAGTGGAGTGGCGTCGCCCCCTCACCCGCCAGAAAGGAAGCCCATGGGCGCATTCAAGGACGCATTCACACAGCGCTTCATGCCCAACAGCCGCCGCCAGGCCACGGAGAGTGCGCGCGTTTCCGCATCCACAGCAGACGCGCTCCTCACCATGCTCAAGGAGTACGTTCCCACCAACGGAGATATCTTCGAGTTCGACATCATCCGCGCTGCCGAGGAAGCTGCCGTCATTCAGGCCATGTCCGACCCCAAGATCATGGCCACGTACAACATCTGGCAGGATGCGGAGGTGCGTACCAAGTACTACGCCTCCATTAAGACACTGGAGTTCGCATGACCGTCAGAACCCTACGCATCCGACAGGCGGCGGAAAACTGCCAGGTCAGCCACGCGCTCGCACACGACATCATCAGTCGGTACGGGGAGTGGACAGCCAAGCAGGCGACCAGCGCTACCCAGCCGACCACGGTGAGCTACCTCGGCATCGTCGAGTTTTCCAACGGTACCCCCAGCTACAGCCTGAACGAGCGCCAGCCGCTCGAGGCCCAGTACGCTGCCTTCGCAGCCGAGTACGGGTACGACATCGAACTTACGCGCACTGTGCTTGCCGCATACGCGAGCACCATCACCCGCGAGCTCGCTACGTCTGGACGCGCGGTCCTCCGCAGTATCGGCGCGCTGCACGTCAGCGACACCGGGAAAGTCCGCTTCAACCGTGCAACCGCCGTCGCCAAATGGGAAGGCACCGACACGACGTTCCGCACATGCGTCAACCCCGCCTTCCGTCAGCGCTTCAACGACCTACAGGAGGCCACAGCCTAATGCAGGGAGCAACCCACCGCGCCGGAGGCGTAGCAGCCTGCATGATCGGCTACACGGCCCTCGCAGCGCACCACGCGCCGCTCATCGAAGCGGCCCCCATCGCCTCACTGGTCGTCCTGTACCCGTTCGCCCTGTGGGGGTCCACAGCAAGCGACCTCGACCACCACCCCGGCAGCGTGTGGGATGAAGTGAAGCTCATCGGCGAACGATCCGGCCACTCGATCCCCTCCCAGGACCCCGTATCCAGGACAATCAGCCACATCCTTCACCTCACCAAGCCCCTACGAGGAGTTTTCCCGCGCAAGTCACGAACAGCTCAAATACTGAGTATCCTTGACTGTCGGCATCGCTCGTGGCAAACCCACAGTGAACTGCCATTCCTGCTCCTCCTCGGAGTACTCACCCAGCTCGACCCGCTTACAACCAACCTAGGGGAGGCACTCACCCAGCTCGTACTCACCGGCGTCATCATGGGCCTCATCGCCCACCTCACCCTCGACCTCCTCACACCCGAGGGGCTACCGTTCGCAACGGGACTCTTCATCAACCGAGTGATACTCAGGAAGAAGGTCCTACCTGAACGCATCAAGATTATCCCACACGTCAAACCCCGACGTAAGGGCGAGCCCGGCTTCTTCTCCACTGGTGGCACTTGGGAGACGAAGATCGTGTTCAACATCCTGCACGCAGTCAACCTGGGACTCCTGGGCTGGCTGATCTACAGGCTCGGAATCGCCCCGCACACATCTTTCCAACTCATCTGACATAGAAAGACACCAAAAAATGAACCTCTCCCCACGTCTGGGCAAGGGCCGAGCAGCGATCGCAACGCTATTCCTGGCTATCGCCCCAATCGTTGCCACCACAACCGCCGCCACCGCGGCCCCCGTTACTGCGCCTGCGAGCGCGTCGATCAGCGTTACAGCAGCAACGGGCGCGCTCCCCACAGCAGACGGCAACGGCGCTGGCAACGCCACACAGGAAGCCGACAAGGCCCTACGCACCACCGTCGCTAAGGACCTGGCTGGTAACTCCTACCAGCTCAGCGGCGGCGGCACCGTCAACGGCTCGGACATTATCAAGCCCGAGGGCACAATCAACCAGGCGATCTACTCGCAGCTGACGTCTTCGGCTCAGAGCCAGTTCGCCAACGACCTGATGGCCAAGACCGACAGCTACACGGAGCCGACCGCTCAGGACTACACTCCTTCTCTCGCCAAGTCCTCCGGCGTGAGCACAGAGACAAAGCAGAACTGGTTCAAGGAACTCCGTTCCAACTCGGGCCTCGGCTCCAAGATCCTGACTGCGACACTGTCTCGCGGCGTGTACGCAGACCTTGACGGTGGCGCGCGCTGGTTCGCGCCGTTCAGCGGCCCGCTGTCTACCTTCCTGGGTTTCCTGGCCATCCTTATCCTGGCTGGCACGACGATCTCCGCAGTCATCGACCTCGCCTACATCACCATCCCCGCCTTCCAGATGCTCTCCGATGCCGTTGCCAACGGTGGCGGCGACGGTGGTAATGGAGCTGGCGGTGCGCTGCGCAAGGCGAGCGCCAAGATCGTCTCGACACAAGCCAGAAAGGCCGTCGAAGCTGAGGAGAACGGCCAGAACGCCGTCTGGTTCTACTTCAAGAAGGCGTTTTGGAAGTACCTGGCCATTGGCTTTGCCCTCTGCTTCCTGGCCTACAACCTCATGTGGAGCCTTGTCGGCACGGCCATGGATCTTGTGACTGGAGCCCTCTTCTGAAACTCTCGAGGGCAGGGGAGTACATGCCAGCTCCCCTGCCCTCGTCACTATCCGCAACACGCACACGCTCATGCAAAGGCAATTCGACCCAATGACCCACACGCAGACACTCACAGGTCCCCGCAAGGCGCTCCTGGTGCTCCTCGCTACCCTCGTCGCGCTCATCCTCTCTGTCGGGCCAGCCTTCGCGGACGACAACGTGCGCGCCACGACCTACATCGCCAAGAACGATGTCAACATTTCCGCGATCGTCACCGAAGCGAACCGGAGCCTCAAAAACTCCCCCGAGATCATGGCCTACGACGCCAAAGAAGGGTCCGTCAGCTTCGATTTCACGACGTACAACAAGCTCGACAACAAGGACAAGCAGACCTTCATGCAGGCTGCGCTGTCGGCCACCAGCAAGAGCGGCCTCGGCGGGCAGCGCAAGTCCAAGCTCTACTCCTTCATCAGCCAGCAGGACGGCAAGGTCTCAGCAGCAGTCAGCAACCTAACGACAGACGCATCCGCGAACTTCTACAGCGCTATGGCGCTCCTCAAGCCCTTCACCGGCCCATTCAGCACCTTCCTGGGGGTCGTCGCGATCCTCATTATCGTTTTCGTGACGACGAGCCTCTTCATCGACCTGGCCTTCATCGCGATCCCCGTGTTCCAAGTCGGCGACGCAGACAAGGGCATCACCCGTAGGTTCATCTCCTCAGCAGCCCGACAAGCAGTACGCGAAGAAATGGACAGCAACAAGAGCGCCTTGTGGATCTGGTTCAAGCGGAGAGTCTTCGTCATGGGTGGACTCGCCATCGCGTTGATCTACCTCATTAACGGCAGTATGTATGAGATCATGGGGTGGTTCCTCCAGGTCGCCGGAGTGAACTAAGAAAGGTTGAGCAGATGAAGAAGATTCGCAGCGTTATGAACGCGATCGTGCACCGCATCAAGAAGGCAGCACCCCGAGTCGTCATGTTCCTCATGGCCCTCGTCGTAACGAGCGGCGTTATCGTCGCACCAGCAGCGTTCGCAGCCGACGAGAAAACACCCACGGGTGGCAACGCCACGAGCCGCACCGCTGCGATCATCAACCTGGCGAAGAACCAGAAGCTCTCCGACACCAATGCGTCTTCTCTCAAGCCGGAAGAGCTTCGGATCCTCGGCACGTTCGCGTCGAACTTCTACGTGCCCTTCCAGAGTCAGTTCAACTACAACGGCTCGATCATGAAGAAGGACGCCGACGCTCGCGACGCGACACAGAAGTCCGTGTCTAGCGCCCTACAGTCCACTGTCGGCATGAGTGCCGACTCCGCCGACTCGGTTGCCGCCTACATCATCGGCAACGTCTGGCAGGGCGGCACTGACCTATCCTTCGCATACTCCGACGGCGACTACTGGGACCAGAACACCTCCTGGACAGTCAAGGACTCCTACCCGACCGACTGGCGCTCCTTCCTGCGCATGGTGTCCGGCGGTAGCCTCACCAACCCGAACTACACCTTCCTCAAGGAAGACGACCCGGCGATGAAAGCCAAGTGGAACGCCCTCGTCTACCAGGTGGACGGCAAGACTGTCCCCGCGTTCGTCTGGGATCCCACCGGCGTGAACCTCACCCCCTCCACCGTCGCCCTTTACCAGGCGCTCTCCATGGCCGACCTTGGCAACGGCTACGGCTCATCGCTGTTCGACCTCTCCACCGCCGACGCAGACCTCTCCAAGGGCGAAGCCGACGCATTCACCGACGGCGTGGACGCAACCGCAGCAGCCAAAGCCCTCGCCGACACCGCCCTCGACCAGTCCAGCTTCTCCGGCAAAATGGCGATCAGCCCCTTCGGCGACATCGTGTACCGCGGCCCCAACCACACGTGGGTCGCGATCCCCGCATCCATGAACCCCGGCACCTGGACCAAGGTAGACTCCTCCGGCACCAAATACGGGCCCGCGAGCGCCTACAACACCGTGAACTTCCAGAACCTCGTGCTCTCCAACATCGAGCAGCAGCTCACGACCCCCTGGGAAACCTCGAGCGGCTACAACACGAACTACGCCACCACCAAGATCAGCGGCACCCTCGACGATGCGAACGGCTCTGGCTTCATGCCAATCTCCGGCTTCTACGGCAAGACGCAGCCCGGCTCCGCGAGCAACACCACCGCCAACGACGGGTTCTTCACTGACTCCTGGACCACCACCAAGGAAAAGCTCGAAGAACAGCTCAAGGACAAGTACAAGACTGCGGGCGTGGCCTCCGACGATTACGTACACAACATGTTCGGCAGCAACAACCAGAACGCCTTCGCCGTCATGCGCTCCGCGACGCAAACCAACCAGTCCCGCTCCCCGTTCATCTACAAGGAATGGGTCGGCGTACACGAAGGACAGGCATCCACGACCGTCTACACGACCAACAAGATGGTCGTCCTCGATGACATCCAGGCATTCAAGGGTGACGTACCCGAAGATGGCATGTACCAGGATGCAATCACCGCTCCCTCCGGCGAGATCTTCGCCAAGGCAGGCAACCTCGACAAAAACACAGCCTCAAACGCCTGGCAGAAAGCCCTCGACCCCGCGTCGAACCTCGCCCAGACCGCCGCATCAATGCCAAAGCCCACCGCCGTCAGCCTCTACGCCAGCTACGTCATGGCCGCGTTCGGTGACGACAAGGTGAATCAGAAGATGGGCTGGAAGTACAACGCCTCCCTCCCCGCCGTTAAGTCCGACGTGAAGCTCGAGGCCGACCCCGCGCAGGTGAAGAACGAGAAGGCCGACGCGATCACCAACTACCTGTACTTCTTCCTGTCTCCCAACTGGGAGCACACGAACTACGCAGCCCAGCTCATCACGAGCAAAATCTCCGGCCTGCTCATCCGCTGGCACGACGACATGACCGGCACCCAGGCCATCAGCATCGTCCAAGGCACCACACGCTACACAGGCTTCGCAGGATACGTGTCCACACCCAACCTGCACGACCTGTCCTGGACAGACACCCTCATCAAGGTCTACAACGACAACGCTGTCTACCTGCTCCTCATCATCCTCATCATCCTGTGCGTCTACACCGTCATGAGCATGATGAGCTGGAAGCAAGCACTCGGCTCCTTCGCCGTGTTCGTCGTCATCGCCCTGTCGATCTTCCCGACCATCAACGCGGTCGTGAATACGGCGAACCGTTTCAGCAACGCCGTGTACAGCCAGAAGTTCACGTACTGGGCCGTCATCACACACCAGACGTACGCCACGGAGATCGACAAGGCTGCAGCAGGCGACGACTACTCGAACTACCTGCAAACCGTGTTCAACAACAGCGCCGACATGGGAACCTTCGTGTCCGACGGCACCGACGGTAAGGCCAACTCGATCAGCAACCGCGGCGGCGAAAACATCCTCCTCAAGTGGCAGTCCCCCAAGAAGCGCACCGCCGTCGAGTACGGCAAGGACCTCGCCAACGCCACACAGAACAGCCCCAGCCTCTCCAAGCTCCTCAACAGCGCCACACAGCAGGCATACGGCGGCGAGACTTACCTCGACGACCCCAACTCCACGTACCTGTACCGCTCCTACGTGGACATCTCCAACTCCTCCCGTTACACCTACCTTGGCGTAGCGGCCCGCGGCGACGGTAAAGCTGCTGTCAACACCGACCCCGCCACCGATAACTGGCCACAGGGACTCAAGATCAGCTACAAGAACTACAAGGCTGATCTCGACACCTACATGGGGTCCGGCTTCGCGAACCGCCCCACCGGTGACTCCAACCCCGCCACCCTGTCCTACATCACGCCGGTCCTGTCAAGCAAGATCGTCGCCGACCACTTCGCTGACTTGAACAAGCTCGACAACCTGTCCTACAACGACCACGTGGGCATCCCCGGAGGCGCATACCAGTTCAGCCTCGGCACCTACACGCAGGGCAAGTCCGCGCGCGAGCAGATCAAGACCGCCAACCCAGCCGGCTACAACCCCGACGACGAGACCTACACGGACGCCGACTACAACGGCCTGGGAGCCTTCGCGCTCGCATCCGAGTCCCCGTACTACCACTTCTCCTGGTACACGTACGACCACGGCCTCTCCGCGAAGAACAGCGCGTCCGGCGGCTACAAGGACATGATCCTGAACAAGCCCAACCAGGGGTTCTTCTACAACAACGCCTCCGGGGAGAACGAGGACGAGACCGCCGACAACGACGGTGAGCTCAAGGACTACCTGGGAATGAAGGAACTCTTCACCTACACCATCCCCTACCTCAAGGCGGCCAACAACGTCGTCGTCGAGTACGACAAGCGCTACAGCCTCAAGACCTACCCGAACCTCCCGTTCGAGCCAGGCCACGACTCAGAGTTCCGCGACGACCCCGAGAACCGCCAGAAGTACTGGCAGAACGTCAACGTCTCCCAGCTCGCCAACATGCACTCCGCGTGGGTTGACCAGCTCTACGACGCTTCTTACGCCAAGCAGCAGACGATCCGCCACAACGGCAAGACCTACACAATCACCGACCCCCTCGACCCGGCCTCTTACCCAGAAGAGCGCCCCATGGTGTTCTCTCCCTCTGAGATGAACGCCTACGGCCTCACCAAGGCCGACCTGACGAGCGTCGAATCGCGCATCATGAGCGTCCTCGAGAACAGCCGCAAGCCGTTCAACGAGATGCTGAACTACTACAGCTTCCAGGACAGCGTGCTCAACAGCGCGACCTCGATGCTCACCACGTTCGAGTTCAACCGGGCGTTCTCCGACACGGAGTTCTTCGGCATCAAGCAGGGCGTGCAACTCTACCCGCAGTCCTACGAGCTCAAGAACTTCTCCTACGACTCCTACCTGCGCCTCATCCTGTCGAACAGCCTCCAGAAGGATGCCCTCGAGGCCGGCGACTACAACTTCTACAAGCAGGTCACACAGGAGTCGTCCATGACGACATCCGTCATGCTCATCATCACGGACTTCCTGAGCATCTACGTTGTGCCGCTCCTGAAGTACGGGACACTCCTCGCAATCGCCGTGTGCGCCCTCGTGTTCCTCCTCGCCGCCGTCTTCCAAGCGACCGACGGGAAGCTGGCCTACAAGGCCTCCAGAGCGATCCTCCGACCCCTGGGCATGTTCCTCGTCATCACGCTCGGCATGACGTGGGTTATCAGCCTCCTCATGGGCGATCCCGTCGATGGAGTGACCGGACAGCTCAGCTCGTCCGTGCGCCTCGGCGACCCAGTGTTCGCGCTCCTTGCGATCTGTGCGCTCAACATCATCGTGTCCCTCCTGTACTTCCGCACCCTACGGGGAGTGTTCAAGGACATGCGCCACTACGCCACGGCTGCGTACAACAGCGTCTCCGGCGTGTTCGGCAGCGCCTTCTCCAAGATTGCAGCAGTGGGCGGCATCGGCGCAGCAATGAAACAGGGCTTCTCCAACGCCGTCGGCGGGACCGTCAACGCAGGCCAGCAGGTCATGCAGCGCCGACAGGACAAGAAGGCGCAGGCAGCGCAGGATGAAGCCGCTGCAACCAGCACGCGCCAGACGAAGATCCAGACAGCGCAGGCCGAAGCCGAGATGCAAGAAAAGCTCGGGCGCTCCGACCTCGCCGACAAGATCCGACGCGACGCGCTCACCGATACACCCCAGTCGTCCAAGAAGCAGACCCAAAGCACTGCCTCCAGCATCAACTCCAAGATCAAGGCAGGCGCTAAGAAACTCGTGGGCGGCAAGGGCTCAGGGGGTGCGAAGAAGGGGGATGCGAAGTGATCCTCTCCTTCCTCCTCCTATGCCTGTCGATCTCCCTCAAGATCGTCGCCCTCACCGCTCGCGTCGGTCTCAACGCCGCCGTCGCCACAGCAGATGTCGCCTCCAAAGCCGCCCTCGAGGGGACAGCGAAGGCGACGGGTAGCGAAAACAGCGACACCACCAAGATCGTGCGCATTGCCCGACAGGCAACCCTCGGGGCAATCAAGTTCGCGGCCCGTGCCGTCGATGCGCTCCTCAGCCTCGTCATGATGGGCTGGGTGACTGTCCTTGCGATCTTCGCTATCGTCGCGCTCGTCCTCGCGGGCGGCGGCTGGTTCTGGCTCACTAACCTGTCGGATAAGGTTTCCCCCGAGGTCATGGGCATCGGTAACAACGGGACAACCGTCAGTGCCGCGTCCGCAGTCAACGCCTACGACGGTGGCAATGGTGTCCCAACCGTCGCCGCATCCCCCAGCCAAATCGGCCCCGCCATGCTCGCGAACGCCAAGTACGCCATGGCGAACCTCCCCGCGCAGGGCTACTACTCCTACGACTGGGGAGGCCGCGGCCCCACCGGCTACGACTGCTCCGGCTGGGTGAGTGCACTCATCCTCATGGCCGGGTGGACCATGGACGACTCTGGCAACCCCGTACAGCTCGGAGCTGACCAGGACCGCATCGTCGTCGGGCAGTCATCCTCCGCGCAGGTTACCAGCCTCCTATCGGCTAACAGTGCCTTCTTTGCCGCCCACGCCACCCCCTACAACGGTGATGAATCAGTCCTCACTCCCGGCGACATCATCACGGGCCCCGGCCACGTCGGCATCTACGTTGGTGACGGGTGGATTGTCCATGCCTCCGACTATGGCGCAACCGGCCTCAACGTCTCTCCCGACGAGTCCTCCGCAGCAACCCACGACGTTGGCTTTCAGAAGGGCTACCTCAACCAGTGGGTTACCGGATACGTCCATTTCGGGTAAACACGCACCCCACATACCAGTCTTTACCGTCAAAAACACAGTAAAATAGGGGCATGAGCACCAGAAACGACATGCGGCCACAGGTGGGAGACGAGTCCATCTCCATCCCCCTGACACTCGACAAGCCGCAAGTGAACGGGAAAGAACGGTGGCGTAACCGCCTCTACATGGCAACAGGCGCAGGCGCAATCGCGTTCTTCCTGGACCTCGCCTACCTGATCGGCTCAGGCGCGGGCCTCGGAGCCAAGCTGATCGTCTGCATCGTCCTCATCCCATCGGTCGCGTCGCTCATCATCCGGCACCTTATCCTCGAGGAACGCGAGTTCCGAGCTGACCTCATGGAACAGCTCGCCAACGACTACCGGATGGCCCTCAGCAACATCTGGGGCATCTACCGCATCGAGAACACTCCCCCCTACGTCTGCTACTTCAAGACCGGCGGGCGCATGGGAATCTTCATTCACGCCAACAAAGGTTCCCGCGTCGGAAACGATACCGCCCAGGCCGTCTTCGACCATTACGAGGGGTACGCGTACGCGATGCGCGAAGCCGGCAGACGCGGCATCATGGTCGGCCACATCGACTACATGGGCAGCATCGGCAAAGACGAGCGCATTGAAGGACTCAACGAAGACCTTGCTAACACCGAGAACACCTCGCTGCGCAACGACGTGCTGCGCCCAACCTACGAAAACCTCGCAGCCCTCCAGGAACACGCCACCACCCCCGGCGACGTGTTCCTTCTGGCCACCACCAAAGGCACCGGCAGCTACGAGGATCTGCACGAGGCGGCAATTGCTTTCAAGGCTGCGCTGTGCGGAAATGCGAACTGGGCATCAGCCTCCTACATGCCCCCGCACGAGATCGGGGCCCTCGCGAAGAAGTACTTCGCTCTCCTGACGTTCTCCGCGTCCGACGCGATCCGTCAATCCACGGGCCAGGTCAACTACAGGCGCTTCCTGCGCCCCACACGCATCATCCACGCCGACGGCACCACCACCCCCATCCAGTAACAGACGCTCGAAAGGTTATAAGAACGTGAAAAAAGCTATGAGCATCGCGCTCATCGTTGAGAAGGCCTCCGCAGACGCACTCCTGCGCAGCGCACGCAACCAGGTTGACTCCAACGCATACGAGGTGTTCAACACTGTCGTAGAGCTGAACGGGCGCTACTCCAGCACTGACGCGAGCGCCATCGGCATCGACCGCCTCATCATCTTCGACAGCGATACCACGCTTGGTACCGGCAACCTCCTGGATACCAACCTACAGATCCTCAACATGTTCCTCGGTAAAGCCGAGAAGATCGAGAGCATTGCCCTCGTGAAGAAGGCGCGTGAGGACCGAATCAGCCAGTATCGAGCAAACGTCAACCACCCCCACAGCCTCGTCATCCCGTTGGCAGACAACATTAAGGCTTCCTTCCTCGCGGACCTCCTCACGCTGCCACTCAAGGACATCGCCGACACCTACACCAACACACACATCGTATCCCCCACACTGACCTCGCAGTCCATCAGCGACGACCGCACCTACAGCGCCGCCAGTGCAATCCCAGACGGCCTCCTTAGCCTCGGTGCAGCAGGTGCAAGCCATGCGGACACCGGCTTCTTCGACGACGAAAACCTTACCGTCGAAGACCGCCTCATCACCTGCCCCCCACCCCAGCTACGCGACTTCCACCCACTCAGCGAGCATGCCCCACAGCTCACCCCATCGGCGAACCCAGACATGCCGATCTTCCGCACCGGGGCCCGCGTCAACGCCGTCCTATCCGCTGACAGTCAGCAGACGGCCATCTACAGCGCCGCACTCGCGGATGCCTACGCCCAGAGCGGCCACACCGTCCTCTACATCGACCTCCAGTCAGGCGATCACCCGATCCTCGCGTTCCTAGAGAACCCTGACGGTTTTACAGCCACCAGCCCGTCTATGAAGGGGAGTTCACCATTCCTCGACGGCGGCATCTACTTCATGTCGAATGGGGCAACAGAGGACAAAGACACGAACCTTGACGACCTCGAGGCCGTCATCCCATTCATCTCCCACTTCGACTACACGGTCGTTGATGTTCCCCTGGAAGCAACCGGGAAGACGGAGGCATTCCTGACTGCCCTCAACGACGCGCACCCCACCCAGGTGCACTTCCTAGCCTCCCAGGATTCCCCAGAAGGGTTTGCGACCCTCCTGAACACGATCTACGACTCCGACCAGATCAGCAACAAGCTCTGCCGCCTGCTCTCCAAGACGGCATGGCTGCACCCAGGCGGCGCGAACCCACACACCCTCGACTTCCTCACTAAGGTCGCCTCTCGCATCGTGTGGGACCGTGACCCGTTCATCCGCCAGATCGAAGCACTCACAGGGGCGCAGCGATGAAAGCCCTCATCTCCAAGACGATCCAGCCAGACAGGTTCCCTGACTGGCTCATCGCCGCATCCATCCGCGACTTACTCGCGACGGCACCGAGCGCTCTGACCGTCGAAGCCGTCGTCATCCACGACACGGAGGAGGACGCTCCTGAAGCGATCGCCGCTCTCAAGGATCCGCGACTGCAAGACGCGCAGCTTGTCTATATCAACGATGAGCCAGACACAGCACTCGCCATGGCCATCACCGGGCTGAACGGCACGATCTACGCGGACTCCTACCTCCTAGAAAGCCCTGACATACTTGAGGGCATCCTGACGTCGGGGACCGACCTCATGCTCGCCGACGACGTATCCGGCGACAAGAACATCCTCCGAGCGTTCCACGAGTCAGTCAGCGAGGGGAAGAATCTGCCGAGTGCGACCCTCAAGATCGTCGCTCAGTCCTCGTCCAACGTCGTCGCAGCATACGAGCGCTCCGAAGAGGAACGTCGTGAGCAAGCAGAGGTGTCTGTCGGGATCCTCAACGACATGAACAACAGCCTTGCAGACCTCAAGACGTATGCGCGTAACTCCAAGGCTGCGCTCGCAGCAGCTCAAGCTCAAATCAATAGCGCTCACGTGGCGGGAAGCACGGGTCCGCGCATCACGAACTTCCCCCCGGTCAACTACCAAGGGAACAAGCCCATCTACCGAGTCAAGGACCTCGGGCATATGAAGTACCTGACCAGCTTCATGCTCGGGCTCCGAGACTACCTCCAGGATCGACTCAACATGCGACCCCGCCTCATCTTCATTGAGTCCCCCTCCGAGGTAAACCACACACACTACCGAGAGTTCACCTGGGTTGACGACTCCATGTCCGACGGTGACCCCGCGCTGCACGCCCCTGTGGTCTTCACGAGCAAGCCCACCGCGGCACTCCTGCTCGACAAACTCATTAAGGACAATCGCTACAACGCGGTCATCTGCGTGGACCGTACAGTGCACAGTCACTCGCACATGGTGATCGGCAATGCGTCTCGCACGGTGTACGCAGCGAACGGCCTCAGCTCTATCGCAGGCTACGTCAACTTCCCCCTGGAACGACTCATCACCTCACACACCCGCTACGCAGGCACACTCACCTACGTGCCCATGTTCACCCAATACCCAGACAACCCTAATCGACGAGTCAGCTCCTACGCCCAGCTGACCAGCCAGTACGAAGCCCTCATGGAGGGTTTCGGCAGCGTGGCCACCCGCTCATAAGGAAACAGACACAACCATGACCACGGCAGTAACGAAAAAGAAGACCAACCCGATCGTGCGCCTCCTTTTCGGAGGCCGCATCCACGAACCCGGACGCCCCAAGAAAGTGGGCCGCTGGGACCTCATGAACCGTATCGCCTGGTACCACCTATGGGCAGACGTGTTCACGACGAACAGTCAGATGCGGGACTCGCGCACATTCCCGGAGCGCGACTACAACCTGTACACGAACAACCGAGCTGTCTTTTCCGGCAAGGACAACCTCGTCGTCTTCCTGTCCTTCGACGGGTACGGCACTACGCTCCCCATGCAGTTCCGCGCCGAGATGCGCAAGCGCCTCCACCCCACGATGCGCATGTTTTTCATGGACTACAGCATCCCCACTACGATCGACTGGGAAGACCCCAAACTCAAGGCACTCCTACGCAATTACAAGAACACTGCTGAGGAGAACAAGGGCCTCGACAACAACGCCTTCGAGTACCAGAAGAACCGCACCGACCTCGCACGCGACCAGTGGCGCGAAGAGAGCATCGTCTACCTCTCCAACGCAACCAGCGCCGACCGACAGCTCGAGTTCTTCGAGTACCGCTGCCACGCAATCGTCATGGGCATCCGCGGCGAAGACTTCGACGAATCACTCGAAAAGATCGAGCAGTTCTGCACCCGCAACGGCATCACCGTCAACCGCGTCGTCCAGCACCTCGCCGACTTCACCGCCGCGTTCTCCCCATTCAGCATGGACCACAGCCGCAAGTCCTTCGGTCGCGTCGGAAAGAACGTGTTCTCCGACGAGATCATCGCCCGTTTCACCGGCTACGACCAGGGCCGTATCGGCACACACGGCTCCTACATCGCCCGCGACGTGAACTCCGGCTACCCGGTCCTCTACAAGTTCCGTGAAAACGACGTGGACGCGGAAAACTTCGTCGTCATCGCCGAAACGGGTGGCGGTAAGTCCTTCTTCGTGAAGAACCTCCTCAACGAGCTCATGAAGTACTCCCGAGTCCGACTCACTATCAACGATGTGGAAGGCGACGAGTACACGCCTCTCGTCAGCTTCTACGCCAACCACGACTCCTGCCTCATCCTCAACATGGCTGAAGGCCAGGGCAGCTACTTCGACCCCGTTGAGATCATGAGCTCCGGCGACCTCGCAATCGACGCTGAGAACGGCACCTACGGTCTGGGTGTGAACTACACGCTCTCCTACCTCAGCGCCCTCATGGGATCCCACCTCCACACCTACCAGTGGGCCGAAAGCATCCTCAAGAACGCCATCAGCGTCGTCTACCGCGACGCGGGCGTGCTCGGCGACGACGCGCGCACCTGGAAGAACAGCAAGGGCCTCACCCTCTACAGCGTCTACCAGGTCATCAAGGATGGCCACGAAGCGCTACGCAGGGGAGCCGCCGTGGGTGACTACCGCGCCAGCGACGAGGACTACGTCAAGTCCCTGACATTCGTGCGCGCCCAGCTCGCAGAGTACTTCGAGCCTGACGGCTCCCGCGCCAGCGTCTTCTCCAACCGAGTCTCCACCGAAGACGTGGCCAACGCCCGCGTCGTCCTGTGCTCCTTCGGCATGAAGTCGAAGGCCACCGTCATGGTGGATGAGGTGCAGCTACAGCTCTCTCAGCTGTCCGCAGCGTCTATCCACCACGTGCGGTCTCTGACCTGCAAGCGTGAGGGAAAGTTCAACGTCACCGTGTGGGAAGAGCTCCAGCGTTGGGCTGAGTTTCCCAGCGCCGCCGGCATCCTCGGTACCGCTATCACGGGTGGCCGCAAGATGGGCGACATCAACCTCATCATCAGCAACCAGCCCTCGATGTTCATGGATGCAGGCTCGAAGCTTAAGATCTTCGAGAACGTTCAGTCGGTCGCTATCGGCGCGATCCGCGACGCGAACGTCCGCAACGAAATCGCCGATAAGCTCAGCATCGGCTACCTCAAGGACGAACTCACTGCGCTCGCCACAGCAACCAGCAAGACGTCCGAAGACGGCCCGGAATCACCCTATAAGCGCGCGTTCGTCATCAAGCTGTCCACCGGAGAGGTTACCCTGGGAAAGGTAGTACTCCCCGACGGCATCGCACAGTCCGAACTGTTCAAGACCGGCTCTGTCGAAGCAGTCGAGGACACCGCCATTGAGGAGGCCTCGAGCGCAGCAACAGCGTTCCAGGATCCCGACGACATCCAACGCCAGATCGACAACCTCCTCCAACAGGGGCCCCCGCTACGCCGACGCTCGCGACGCGCACAACAAGCCACCGTCGAGCCGCCAGCAGAAGTAGCACCCGACTCGGATGGCTGGGACTTCTCAGGCCTCATCAACTAACCAGCTAGATAACAACGGAGACAAAAATGAAGGTTACTGCCTCCTCCTCCGGCCAGCAGCGCCCACCACAGCGCCCACAGGCCCCCACGCCAGCCCCCCGACCCGCGCCGCGCCCACAGCAGCCCGTAGTGGCCAGCAACATGGGTGACGAGGATGAAGACCTCACCGCTTTTGAGCGCGTCATCAAGTTTGTGCGCACCAAGTGGAAGATCATCCTCCCCGTCACCCTCGTCCTCGTCATCGCCGTGGTCTACTGGTTCTCGCACTCAGCATCATCCGCGCGCGCGAACGAAGAACGGGTTCGCGCCCTCGCGCAGTCCGGCTCCGCCCCATCCGCGTCTGAGTCTGCGGGCCCCGACGGCGTTGACCAGCTCCTCATGAACCAGCAGCCCAGCCTACGGGAGAAGTACGGCACCCCGAAGCCTGGGTTCATCTGGGACGTGGACGGCACCCTCCTGTCCCTGGGCAACCCCGACACCCCACCCGACGAGGTTGCCTACGCCTACCTGCGTGCTCTGAACACGCTGGACTTCACCACCGCCGAAGCGAGCTCACGTCGATCGTCCGTCACGACAACCTACGCGGACTTCTTCGACACCGACACGGCAGCGAGCACCGACTACAAGGACCAGTACCAGCGCGACCGCTACCGCCTCGGCCTCCTGTCCCTACAGGTCCAGTCCGTCACCCGCGGCGCGAACTTCTCCACCGACAAGCAGGTCTACACAGTGCGAGCCAAGATGCTCGACTTCACCAATAAGAACTTCTGGACCAAAGATCGCGACACGATCTTCCAGAACCTCCGCGACTACAACAAGGGCGAGAGCGACACGAGCAAGGGCGACCAGTACGTCTACACGTACGTCACGAACGCCTACCAGCAGGCTGTCGATCACCTCCAAACCACCGGCCCGCAAGACGGTGACGCTCCCATGCGTGACGTGACGTTCGACCTCACCGTCCAGCGCTACCCCGCACAGAACAGCGGGTGGCTCGTCTCCATCGACAAGGATCTGGACAACCTCCTGCGCAACACCGACGGCGTTGACGTGGCAACCTACATCCGAGAGCAGTACAAGGATTCGAACCGATGATCTGGTCCATTCTCACCATGCTGTTGATTCTGAGCAACGTCGCAGTCCACTCCCTCAAAGACCTCGACGAGAAGTACCGCAACGGCTTCCACGCGATCTCCTGCATCGTCGCAGTCGTCGCCTTCGCCATCGCTCTCATCACAGTCCGCTAACTCACAGAAAGGCCTAACGGTTATGGCTATCCCCACCAACGGCGACGACGCGCTCGCACGCTTCAACGCCCGCAACCAGGAACCCGAGTTCGCGCCCGGCATGGGCGACGACTCAGTCTGGGGCATGGACTCCGGACCCTCCAGCGCCCCTCCTCTGGATCCCTTCGGCAGTTCGTCGCGCTCATCCTCCTTCGACAGCCCGTTCGGCGGCGGCAGCAGTCATGACCCCTTCGGGTCCTCCCGCTCCGGTTTCGGTTCGTCTTCCCCGTCGCCGTTCGGAGGCCCGTCCGCTGACCCGTTCTCCCCATCCTTCGGCCAGCAGGGTCCGCCGCCCGCGTCCTTCGGCCAGTCAGGACAGCAGCCGCAGACAGCATCAGAGGCAATCAGCCAGGCTGCGCATCAGGCAGCGTCGAAAGCTGGCCGCAACTCCTACGAGTTCACGAAAGCCGCCGTAGTCGCAGCAAAGAACCATACGGCGGCGTCCGTGAGCGGCATGGGCGCTACAACCATGAAGACCAGCGGCGTCGTCTCAGTAGCGGGCGCGGGCATGTGGCTCCTGTCGAACTTCCTGCCGGCACTCACCGTTGGCTACTACATTCTGGTCGGTGCAGCCGTCTCCGCCCTCGTCGGTATCGCGACCTTCGCTGGCGGTTACCTCATTGACCAGAAAGACGACGTGCGCGAGCAGCTGCGCCGCCCGGCCCCCGAGCCAGAACCTGCCCCCGTCTCTGAGCCTCAGCCCCTTCCCGTGTTCGACGAGCCAGAACCCGCGAGCGCCCCAACCCCCGAGCCCGAGCCTGAAGCGGACGGGTGGGACTGGAACGACCTCATCCCCGACGAGGAACCCGTTGAGGACGTGGACTACGACTCCCTCGAGTCCGACCTCGAGAACCTGGACATGAAGAAGGGCACCCAGACCCGCCAGTTCATCTACGAGACCCTAACGAAGGGCCTGCCGTCGATCAGCCCTAAGTTCGCAGATATGCGCAACATCCGTGAAGGCAGCGCAGAGTGGGCGATCTGGGCTGAGCTCATCCGCGACGCAGCCAAGCAGGTCGGCACCCGCGAGGATCTCCTCCCGGACCTCAAGGACGCCTCCGAGAACCCCTTCATGTTCAAGCTGACGATCAGCCGCACCCCCCGCATGAAGACCCAGGCAATCGCCGATGAGGTCGCCAACATCTACAAGTACGACGACAATGGCAACCTCGAATACCCCAACGCCTACGCAACCAGTGCCGAGTCCGGGTCCCGCGCGTTCATCAGTATCTACAAGGGGACGAAGATCGACATGATCTCCCTCGCGGACATGTATGCATCGTCCACCGACGCGCAGAAGTTCGTGCGCGACCCCAAGAACGAGATGCCCGTCGTTATCGGCACCACCGGCGACGGCAAGGTCGAGTACGTGGATCTCCTCAAGGCACCTGCCATCGTCGTCTCCGGTGAACCTCGAAGCGGTAAGTCGTGGATCGTTAAGCTCATCCTCAACCAGATGTGCGCCTACATGAGTCCCAACGACCTGCACCTGTACATCGGCGACCCGAAGAACCAGATCAGCGAGTACGCCAACTACAACCTGCCACACGTGCGCCGCAAGGAATACACCGTGGACTCAGTAATCGACATGCTCCGCTACCTCGTCAACACCGAAGCCCCACGCCGCAAGAACATCATGCGGCAGTACGGGTACGTCAACGTCCTCGAGTTCCGACGCGACCACCCCGAAGTCGCTTTCCCATTCCTGTACGTCGTCCTCGACGAGATGATGTCCCTCGCCAACGCCATGGGCAAGGAAGACGCTCGCGAGTACCGTGAGCTCATCGAGCGGTTCGTGTCCGAGTTCCCGGCCCTGGGTATGCGCGCCATCTTCATCCCCCACCGCGTGAAGAACGACGTGATCCCCAAGAGCGTGTCCGAGCTGATCTCCGTGCGCATCACCGCGAAGTCAGCCAGCGACGCGAGCGCCGCCGAAAACCTCGGCCTGAACTCGGCCAGCGAGTTCCCCTACAAGCTCTCCAACGCCGGCGACGTGGCGGTACGCATCGCCGACATCAACGACGGCGTACCCACGTACCTTCGAGCAGCAGTCCTCGCCCCCGACACGAAGGGCATGGAACGCCTCGAGTCCTACATTGGCCGCTACTGGGACAAGCTCGACCCCGCGCGTCCCACCGAAGAACCAGCCGCACCTGCAACCCCGCCAGCCGCCGATCGCTGGCAGCGTCACGCAACCCCGTTCGGACGTCCAGAAGAACCCGCACCAGCACCCGCGCTGGCACCCACGTCGGCACCGGAGCCTGCGCCGGCACCTCGTAAGACCGGGGGGAAGCGCCGTAGAAGCTCAGCAGCACTGTTCTCGCGTGTCAAGGACAGGGAGACGATGGACGAAACCCGCGAGGAGGGAGGTCCTTCAATCCGCGGCGCGTTCAGAGACAAGGCCCCAGAAGAGACTGCGGACGTCGTGGATACCATCCTGGAAGAGCCTGCTGTTGTCGAAGCACACGATACGCCAGAACCAGACACGCGCGATGAGCGGACTGGCGACAAGTGGGAGGTCGTGGAAGAGCCTCCCGCGTTGAGTCCCGAGGAACCTGCGTTGACTCCCGAGGAAAGCGCCAACCTCGACAACGAGTCCTTCTGGGACACCCTCTAGGAGACGTGAACCATGATCCTGGACATCGACCCCGACGTCGCACAGCAGCTCCAAGCCGCCCAAACCACCTACCACCAGAACCGGGTGATCGGCACCGGCGACTACGAAGCCCTCATACGGGAGATGTTCGACGAGTTCGAGCAGACAGAACGAGAGCAAGGCTTCGCGTTCCTCTCCCACCCGCGCCCCATCACTCCGGCCACCCGCTCGGAGTACATCGAGCCACTACGACGAATCCAAGGCGAAGCACCCCTGACCGGTGATGCCCTCACGGCTCTCGTCAGCAGCTTCCCCGACTCCGAACTGGAGGCCATGAGTGTTGATCCTAACCGTCAACGGCCAGCGCCAAGTGCTCCCGACCGGAAGGCCACCCGCAGCCGTGCCGCACAGACCAAAGCGACGAGCAGCAAGACCCCTCGCCGTGACCCTAGCGGTGATCGCCGTCGTCGCGCTCAGCAAGCCCCACAGAGCGCCGCAGGGCGCGCCAAAGGCCCAGTGGTAGCGGCGAAGCCTGTTCGCGCCACGCACGCGCCTACAGGGGCAGTCACGGACTCCGTGTACGAGGCTCCCGCCACCATCAGCGAGTTCCTACGCGCCCACCCCGGCGCGACCTATGAGGACACCATCCGATACTTCCCCCGCGCCGTCGTCGAAAAGCAGATCCGCGTCGGCAACATCGTCAGCAGACAAGGACGGCTCTACCTATGAGACCCGAGATCACGCGCGTGAAGATCACCCACATCCCCGACGACACAACACGCGGGTTCCTCTGCGAAGCAGCCGCCTACATCGGCGACTTCCTCGTCATCACAGACATGCGCCTCATCAGAGAACCTGATGCGACCTACAGTCTCCGAATGCCCTCACAGTACAACCCCTCCAAAGGGCGACGTTACGAGGTCTACCACCCCATCAACCGGGACTTCTACGTCGCCCTACGCGACAGCATCGTCGCCGCATACGAAACCATGGAAGGCGCTCGCCCATGACGCACTGGTTCACCAGCGATCTGCACCTTGGCCACGAGAACGTCGCACTCACGCACCGAGGCGCGCGCAGCGTCGAACAGCACGACCAGGCCATCGTCAGCAATCTTCTGCGCTGCCTCCAATCCGGGGACGACCTTTACATCCTCGGTGACCTCTCGCTCGGCAGGAAACGCGACATCGACCATGCCGTCACACTCCTAGAGCCGGTCTCTAGGCGTGTCGGCTACAAGCACATGCACCTCGTCCGCGGCAACCATGATCCGAAGGCCAGGTGGGTGACTCTGCGCCTCGCGGAAGTGTTTTCGACGATCACTGACACGATGGTCCTCCAGGTCGCCGATATGCCGCCGCTCATCCTGTCGCACTATCCGTCTACGCAGGTCGCTAACACGGTCGCCCGTACAGGTGTCCCCGCCGGGTGCTCGTCCAATGCCTTCGACCCGAAGGTGCTCTACGGAAACTCACTCACCCGCGACGAGACGCACGTCCTCCTCTACGGCCACACCCACGACCAAACGCCCACCCGCCCCGAATGGGGATGCTTCGACGTCAACGTCGGAGTAGACGCGTGGGCATATAAGCCAGTCAGCCTCGACCATATCCGCGCTCGCATCAACCTCTGAAAGGATCCCGCGTATGACCACCACGCTCACCCCCCTTACACCCAATCGCCTCACGCACATGAACGCCACGGCGAACCGCGCCTACGAGATCGCCACAACCATCTTCGGGAAGACCGAAGACCAGGCGCGCCAGCTCTACATCCTGGGGTTCCTGCATGACGTGGGCTACGCCTTCGACCCGGCTGACCACGCCCACGCGGGCGGCAGAGTCCTTGCCGACCTCGGGTTCGCGACGGATGCCATCTACGACCACGGAGACCCGAACGTCGGCGTCATGAACGACGACCTCCTGATCGTCAACGCCGCCGACATGACGACCTCCCCAACCGGCGCACCCATGCGCATGAAGGACCGCCTCCGCGACATCGGCGAACGCTACGGGGTGGACAGTCCACATCTCGCGTGTGCGCGCGCAGTCGCCGACCGCATCAAGCACGAGCTCGCCAAGCGAGGCCTACCGTCGTCCTGGCTATGACCTCGTAGAACCTCTAGGCCCCCTGCCGGCACCCGCTCTGGGAACGGCAGGGGGTTTCCCATTCCCTAAACGTGTCCACAACGAGCTATTCCCCGTGATTTTACCCAAAAATGCGATAAACTATGAGGGTAACGAAACATCCCACAGGAAGGAGTGAGCCGGTGCCCCTCATCACCGAGGTCGCCAAACGCCTACACAGCGTCGCCCCCAAGCTCGCATCAGCACTCCCCGCGCAGTGCCCGCGATGCGAGTGGCCCCTCGCGTCCAGAATCGACCTCACGCTCATCACCTGCGTGAACCCGCGCTGCCCCGCGAAGATTGAGGAAAGCGCCTACCACGCTGTTCAGGGGATCGGCGCTACGACCGTCAGCCCTGACGACGTGTACAGGTACGTCGAGCAGACCAAGACCCGTAACCCGCTCTCGATCCTCACCGCACACTCAGGGGAGTCTCTCTACGAAGGCGTGGACCCCGCGCTCGCGGATGACATCAGCGAAGCGGTCGCAGCAGCAGATCTGACGCCGGCTGAGTTCGTCGCTCTCCCTCATCTGCCCCACGTGGGTCGCGATGAAGCCGAAGCGCTATTCGCTGACGACGTGCCGCTCGAGCGATCGTACAAGCCCATCAAGGACGGTGGTGTGCCCTACGTGCAGGCCCGCCTCGCGATCCCCAACGACACAGTGTCCCTACACGCCGGGCGCGTGTACGAAACCCTCCTCGAGTTCGAGACGGACATTACGACGGCCTGGAAGCAACTGGAGAAGAAGTGACCCCACGTAAGACCCCGCGCAACATCATCAGCGTCTACACGAACGCCGCCGGACACACGTGCGTCGCCCTGTTCATCAAGGGCGTTAAGGAGCCCGTCTGGTGGCGCACATACCGTCCATCCGACGCGGAGAACGTCAGCCGCACCGGGGAACTCCTCACGAAGCTGACCCTCGCCCTCCCGGCGCTCGCGAAGAAGGTTCAGCACCCGGTCATCTTCCAGGTGCGCTCCCCCATCATCGCGCGGATCCTATGGGAGGGGCATCAGCCTGAGAAGTACCGGAACCTGATCCGGCCCCTCATGTGGCAGGGCATCGACCGCCTCCCCCAGCCCGTCGTCGAAGTCACGATCAGAGCCAACCCGAAGGCTAAGGCGCTTCTCAACGCGCCACGTGAGCCAGAAGAGTACGTCAGCATCATGCCTGACGAAACCAACACAGAAAGGTAACCCAACCATCATGTCCACACCTATCAAGCAGCTAGGAGCTGTACTCAAGGGCTTCTACACGCAGGCCCTTGACTTCGACACGCCCATGAACAGGCGTGATTACTGGACCCTCGTCGGGTTCTACGTCGCTACCACAGCAGTCGTCTGGTACTTCTGGACAACTGCCGTCGTTTTCATTGCGACGACGAACGGAAGCATCTTCCGTACCCGACAGGAGTCGATCATGACCGCAGTCCCGTGGCTGATCGGCTTCTCAATCTTCCTCCTGATCCAGACGTTCCCGTTCCTCGCCGCAACAAGCCGCCGCCTCATTGACGCGGGCTACAACTGGGCACTCATGTTCCTGCTCGGGGTCCCCGGCGTGAACCTGTTCGTCCTCGCCGCGTGCGCGCGCCCCACGGCCACCAACGCTACTTCGGCGATCGGAGAATGACATGGAACAGAACGACTCCACCGCCTACAACCTGGACTGGTTGAAGGACTTCCTACGCGAGCAGCGCCTCGCGCAAATCTCGAAGAGCGCAGCGTGAAATACTTCCCTCGCGTGCGTCGCCCCAGTCACCACCAGGTCTGGGGCCTCTTCGCAGACATCGACACCATCGCCAAACACGTTGACGTGCCAACCGTCGAGATCGTCACCAGCTTCCTGGCGAACCCAGACAAGGCCGTGAAGCTCAACGCCGCGGCCTACTCGCGTACCGTCGCAGTCAACGCCGGGCACAGGCAGCGCAGCATGTGGCAGCGCGACATCCCACTCTTGACCGATCACGCCAGCGACGGTAGCCCCCTTGCCGTCACGGCATACGGGCTCACAGAGCACGAGCTCATCAACCGAGTCCCCGACGCGTACAAGCCTGATCACCATTTCGGCATCTACGACGAGGACGCGGAACTCGCCCGCGAGATACAGGCCATCGCTGAGCGGTACGAGCGTGAAGGCGTGAACCTGACCGTCATGATTGAGAATGCGTTCATTCACCCGGCGGCGGCAAACAACCTCTGGGTGTTCATCAGCAGGCACCCCGAGCATCGAGGACTCATCACCCGCTACCTGGGAGCCGTCAACGCTCCAGAAAGAGACAAGCTATGAGGCTCCCCCGCAGCCCCTACAAGCGTGCAGAAGCCGCCATCGACTCCTGGGACTATGAGAGCGAAGAAGGGCAGGAGAAGGCCCGCACAGCCGCCGTGTTCACGATCCCTGTAGCCCTGGTCCTCCTCATCGTCGTCATCGTCGCTATCGTGATGCACCTGGCCGGCGCGTTCGACCCTGAGCGCGACGCATACCAGGAAGCACAATCCCACGTCGAAGACATCACCCGCCGGTCAGAACGAGGCCTCGACAAGACCCGCACCGACAAGCCGGCCAACGGTGACACAACTGCGTGGACGCTGTTCCCCTCGCTCCCCGACGGTGCATCCTGGAACGCCAGCAACGTCGCCTACCACGACACCTGCCTCTCACAGCGCAAGCAGGTCCAAGACGCGCTCACCAGCCGCTACCAGTATCTCAAGACCGGCATCTACCCCGTCGCCTACGCGCCCACACTCACCGACACCCCCACTGACTGCCCCGCCAGCCTCGATGGGTACGTGTTCCTCTCTGACGGCGCAACCCCCGTCCTCTACGTCGCCCACATGAACGCCGGAACCCCCGACGCGGACAACGTGACGAACATGGTCACCGCCAACGCCTCCATGGCCACGTGGGAGGCCATGTTCCGCAGCCTCGACGCAGATAACCACCTCCAGGTCCGTAACCTCCCCGACGGGTGGGACATGACGGCCCTCATCTACCCGTGGAGCCAGACCCCCGCCACGCCTGTCGCGTCCATGTTCGACCTCGCCACCCTCGGCGCATCCCCGACCCTCTACGTCGCCGGCTACCGCACCCCCAGCCAGCCCGACGACAACTACCAGGCGGCGTGGGCGGCAGCGACCGCCAGCAGCCCCGGCCCCAACCACACGCCCCCGCCCGTGGTTGTCCTCGACGCAGCCCAGGCGAAGCTGCTCTTAAACGGCCAAACCACCTGGTTTACGACGCTCCACAAGTAAACCAGATAGAAAGGACATGCCCACATGCTGCGCAACGTCATGATCGACACCAGCGTTGGCCCTCTTGTAGGTGTCACCAACGGGAACGGGGTCGTCTACGTCAACGGCACCCCGCACGCGCTCGCCATCTACAGTTACGACAAGGTGACCATCCCGTGCGTCATCCCTCCGTCGGGCACCGTCGTCCGAGTCCCCGACGAATATCAGCCACTACCGGAAATGATCCCCGGCATCCCTGAGACACTGAACATCAACCACCCGGACCAGTGCGTCGGCCTCCCGAACCCGATTCCTGGCGTGTTCATCATCGTGTCTCGCGTCGCCGCCGAAGCACTCAAGATCTACCACCGCCCAGACATCCGAGTCCCCGGCGAACCCGTCCGCAACCAGAGCGGCATCCAGATCGGAGCCGTCGGCATCTCACACTACGCCTGAAAGGAACCCCCATGTACCCCAACCACATCCCCCACAATCATCTTCCGCTCGAAGAACTCCTCAACGTCAAAGTACAGAGAGGCTACAGCAATAACCCGCAGCGAGCAGGCATCCAATGGGAAGGCCACGACGCGAAGCCCGAAACCGACGTCCGAATCCTAGACGCCTCCTACAGTTTCATTCTGACGTGGACGGACCTATTCAAGATCGGCACCCCACGCGACCTCGGCCTCACCGACCTCCTCTCCGAGTGTTTCGACCCCGGCAAGCAGTACTCGTACTACATGGACTTTGCGGACCCGAACTCGGTGATCATCACCGAAAAAGGAAGCATTAATGCGCTCATGGTTAACCTCGACGGCTCCATCGTTCATGCGCCCGACATGCGCAAGATCATCAATGACTTCCATGTCATCGACGACTACGAGATGACGTACGCGCCGTTCAAGAAAGCAGGTGCCGTAGACGGTCGGGCGAACGCTGCAATCTTCGTCTCTCCCGACACCCTCTCTGTCTCACACCTGCGCGCAATCCTCACAGAGGACGCCTCTGTCATGGGGCTTCTCATCTCCCAGATCCGCGACTACCACACCCTCCAGCTGGGCTACGACGACACCTCAGCCTGGCTCAGCCACTCTGGGAAACGCCCCCACACACGCACCAACCCCACAGGCCTCTACATCAACAAGGCCCGCTCGAGCGTCCTCCTCACAATTGGCCCCAACGGCGAAGGAGAATGCCCCGCATACACAGGAGAGCACGCCCGACCCACGCGCTGGGCTGAAAGCATCCTCAACTACGGCCTCGAACGGGCCATCAACGGCCAATACGGAAACAGGTACCCACGATGAGCAACACCAAAGACACCGAGATCCCCTACGTGGACGCAGCAGCACTCGCCCCCTACTGGCGCGAGAACACACCCATCTGGGAAGGCGACCCCACCAAGACCTACACCTGGTGGTGCATCAACGCCCACACGTTCAGGACCACAGCCGTGAACGCCTACAAGATCGTCCTCGAACGAGGCGGGCAGCTCATGTGCCAGGCCTGCATCGACGGCCTCCCCGTCCCGCCCGCATCGTTCACCTCCATGGGCTGCTGGTGAGCCGCTTTAGTTTTGGTCTGTTATAGCGTGCTATAGTTCACTGGCGCACGGAGAAAAGGGAAAGGGGGCGCGTGATGCTTGAGGCTGTCAAGGTCGCGCTTGACCCGACCCCCGCGCAGGAGCGCCTGTTGCTGTCTCATACTGGTGCGGCCAGGTTTGCGTTCAACGCGGGTCTCGCTCACGTGAAGGCCGGTATCGACACGGGCGCGAAGCCGGAGTGGTCATACTATGCGCTGGTTCGCTGGTGGAACGCCAACAAGGATGCTCTGGCCGTGAACGCGGACGGCATCCCGTGGTGGGCTGAGAACTCGAAGGAGGCTGCGAACTGCACCGCGTTTCGCATATACGACCGGCGCATTTGGCCTCATTCAGGGTGATCCGAAGGCGCTGAAACTGCCGAAGGTCGGTCGCGTTCACTGTATGGAGGACGTGTCCGAGCGTGTGGGCGGGGCGCGTGTGCTGCGTATGACTGTCTCGAAGCGGGCGGGCCGCTGGTACGCATCGCTCACGGTCGAGCGAGACGACAAGCCGGTGACGAAGCCACCGCGGGGCGGGGCCGTCGGCGTAGACTTGGGCATCAAGACCCTCGCCACCCTCTCGGACGGGACGGTCATTGAGAACCCGCGCTGCCTTGCGGCCAGCGAGCGGCGATTGAAGCAGGCCCAGAAAGCGTTGAGCCGCAAGACCATGGGCTCGAACCGGCGCGCCAAGGCCAGGGCGAAGGTGGCGCGCATCCACGCCCATGTCGCGAACCAGCGGCTCGACGCAATGCACAAGGCCACCACCTGGCTGGCCAGCACCTATTCGGACATCAGTATCGAGGATCTGAACACGGCAGGCATGTTCAGGAACCACCGGCTCGCCAAGGCCGTGTCGGACGCTGCATTCGGCGAGTTCCGCCGACAGCTCGAGTACAAGACCGCACGCACCGGGGCCGCGCTGCACGTCGTGGACCGCTGGTACCCGTCCAGTAAGACATGCTCGACGTGTGGGGCAGTGAAAGCCAAACTGTCCCTATCCGAGCGCGTGTTCCACTGCGATGTGTGTGGCCTGGTCATGGACCGCGACCTGAACGCCGCAGTCAACATTCTGGTCGCCGGGAGTGCCCCGGAGACGATAAACGCGCACAGAGGGACAGTAAGCCGGGGCGGCCAACCTGGCCGCGCAACGCAAACCCCGCTGAAACGCGAACCAAGCAGCCACTCGCCAGTGGCGTAAGACTTGGAGCGGACGGCCGCAAGACCGTCCTGCAAGCCACGGTAACGCAGCTTGTAACGGAGCAGCCTTGTCTCTGGCAGTAAACCCAAGTAAACCAATCAGAAAGGTTCAAGAAATGACCGTCAGCAAGAAGACGACAGTGCGCATCGCCGCACTTCTGGCATTCGCCACAGCCACCACAACGATCGCGCCCGCAGCGTTCGCGGCCCCGTCGCAGACGGATTCCTCGTCTGGTGATGCGTCGATCGTGGCTCCTAGTAACCCGTCCGTGTCTGAGGAGGATCGGGAAGCGGCTGACGCTCAACAGGCTGAGATGGACGCTCGAGCGGCCCGCCCCGACGTCCAGGTGGCTCCCGCGCCCGTGCCGTCAGTGCCGTCGAAGCAGACCCCGCCCCTGGTCACCACACAACCGGATGGGAGTGTCGGCAACGACAAGGTGCACATTCTGTCCCTGTCGGGTGCCGACTGCATCGTGGTGGAGTCGAACGGTCACTTCGGCATCGTGGACGCGGGCGACGATAACGACTACCCAGACGGGTCGGACCCCCGTTACCCGAAGCGCGCGAACATCGCGTTGTGGGGGCAGGAAGACCAGGTGCGCCCCTACCTCGACGGCCTGGGCATCAACTCCTCCAACCTCGACTTCTTCATCGGCACCCACCCCCACTCCGACCACATCGGGTGGGCTGACACTCTGATTCACCGGTACCAGCCCAAGCACATCTACACGCCCGTCTACGACGACTCATACTCGGTCAGTGACGAGGTGAACCCGCTGTGGGACAACCAGAAGGTCTACGACGATCTCGTGGCCGCGGCGACGTGGGCTCAGAGCGCGTACGGGGCGACGTTCGACCAGCACGTCAAGCCCGGCCAGGGCGATCGCATTCAGATGGGCGACATGCTCGTCCAGATCGTGCCCCTGTCTCCTGGTGAGGAGTACGCGCACCCCGGTAAGCTCGCGAACACGAACCTCATCAGCTACACGGCAAAAATCACGGCCCACGGACACAGCGCCTACCTGGCCGCCGACCTCGAGAGCGGCGAAGGCAAGGAAGACTACGTGGCTGGCGTGGTCGGTCACGTGGACTGGCTGAAGGCCGGACACCACGGCCTGTACACGTCGAACAGTGAATCCTTCCTGAACACACTGTCGCCTTCCCTGGTCATGGATACTGGCTTCGAGTTCCAGACCCCCGATCGCCTCGGCCTGCCCGCGCTGAGGGGCCGCTACGAGTGGTTCGACGGCTACTCGATGCGCAACGCCGGCATCCCGGCCCTCGTCGGCACCTTCACGCCCGGCGGGATCACGCGCCCGCACCTGAACGTCGGCATGGGACACACGTTCGCATCGACCACGCCGCACACGTACTGGTTCTACGACGGTAAGCCAGCGGTCACACGCGGATGGTGGAAGGGCTTCTACGACGGCTGGCACTACTTCGACTCCTCCGTGTCCGCCGTCGAAAACGGGTGGGTCCAGGACGGAGGCTACTGGTACTGGATGAACGCCTCATCCGTGATGGCGACGAGCACCTGGGTTCACGACGGCGACAAGTGGTACTGGGTGGACGACGCCGGCCACATGGCAAGCGGCGGCTGGCACCGCATCAGCGGATCCTGGTACTGGCTCAACGGCAACGGGGCGATGGCTACAGGCTGGCTGCTCGACCGCGGCTCCTGGTACTACATGGGTTCGGACGGCGTCATGAAGACCGGGTGGGTCAATGACGGTACCGGATGGTTCTGGCTCAACCCCTCCAATGGGCGCATGGACGCCGGCGGCTGGCGTAACCTCGGGTCCTGGTACTACCTGGCTGGTAACGGGCGCGCCGTGGAAGGCTGGGCGCAGATCAGCGGCTCCTGGTACTACATGCAGCCCGGTAGCGCCCAAATGCGCACCGGATGGGTCAACGACGGCACCGGCTGGTTCCTCCTCGCCCCCAGCGGCGCGATGCGCACCGGCTGGGTCAACGACGGCGACACCTGGTACTGGCTAGCCGGCAACGGCAGGATGCACACTGGCTGGCTCCAACAGGCCGGGGCCTGGTACTGGCTCGAACCCTCCGATGGACGCATGGCGGTCGGTGTCGTGAGCGTTGACGGTCGCACCTCCCAGTTCGCCCCATCGGGACGCTGGCTCGGCTACGCCTAACAGCCCCCGCTGAGGGGATACACGGAGCGCCCACCTCGACTCCTTTGTGAGGTGGGCGCTTCACTATGTGGATCTTGATGGCGACCATGCGCCACGCTCAGTTTTTAATGTACCAAAGAGTGTGCCGTGTGGATATAATGGGGCCGTGGGTAGTTGCAGCTACCCACGGCCGATGACAATCGTCCACCCGATTCACACAGTGGGTGCTCATCGGATTAGAGGATTGAGTTTAGATTCTCGAAGATCGCCGTGGCCAGGGCTAGCACCGCCACGGCGATTTTCTTTATCTGATCGGCGCTGAACTCGATGTCGATTTCGTGCGGGTCATGATGGAAGCTCTCACCTCGTTCTATGACCGATTGTGCGGTAAGTACGCCACTAAACGAAGATACTGGGGCCACATGTGGTTCATCCAGCACCTAATGGCGCTGCGTGGGACTCTTCTTCGCTTGGAGATATAAACCACGCCCGTTGGATTACAAGACAACAACCTTATGGTCAGTAAGATAGAGGCTGTCCAACCCCAACAGTTAGTTAAGGGAAGTATGATCAACGTCAACACAGCACGGAGACGGGCTGCGAGTGCGCTGCTGGCAATGGTACTAGCCACTGTCGGCGTCGCTACCAGTTTCTTCGCAGCTCCAGCCCACGCCGAAGCCCCCGCAGGGTACTCACTCTCTTGGAGTGATGAGTTCGACGGCACCAGCCTCGACACCTCCAAATGGGGGTACGCCTACGGGTGCTTCGACCCGGCCCTGAAAACCCAGACCCACTACACCGACTCCCCGGAGAACGTTCGGGTCGCCGACGGTAACCTCTACATCACGGCTCTCTACTCCCCCACGCGGGTGAAGTGGAATAAAGAGACCCGGAAGATGGAGACGATCGACCGGACCTGCACGCGCACGGAGAACGGCAAGAAGGTCGAGTACCCGGCCCCCTTCACGTCGGCCATGGTGCAGACCAAGGACGATAACGGCGTCAAGTACTCCATCAAGGGCGACTTCTACGCCGAGGCCCGCATCAAGCTCCCCGAGAACGCGCCATCATCTTGGTCTTCTCTCTGGACTACAGGCGAGAAGGGCGGCCCATGGCCCGGCAACGGGGAGGTTGACGTGTTCGAGTCGAAGGGCTGGGACGCTTCCTACCTCCAGGCGAACGTGCACACGCCACGCCAAGGTAACCCGTCGAAGTCCGAGCAGCATCACGGCCAGCTCGCAAACGACGGCACCAGCCAGACCCAGTTCCACACGTACGGTGTGGAGAAGACCGGGGACAAGATCACGTTCTACCTGGACGGCGTGCCCAGCCACGTCGTCAACTACAAGGACATCAAGGGCACCAACCCGTTCCTCGACGAGGATAACGGGATGATCCTGCGCCTCAACCAGATTGTTGGTGGCACCTTCCTGGCCTCGGACTCCGGCGACACCACGTACGTGGATGCCATCCCCTACAAGGACGCCTACACGGGCGCGGGAGCCAGCATGGTCGTGGACTACGTGCGCGTCTACAAGAAGGCCGCGAGCGCGGATCCTGCCCCAGTTGTCCCAGCCCCGACCCCGGAGCCGACGACTGAGCCCACCACCGAGCCTGCGCTGCCGACGGATCCCAAGCCTGCCGACCCGACCCCGGCAAACCCGACTCCAGTTGAGCCCACGCCAGCGAACCCCACGCCGGGAACTCCAGCTCCAGCTGAACCCACACCCGCCGACCCAACACCGGCTCCGGAAACACCCGCACCTGCTCCAGCTCCGACAGAGCAGCCCACCCCAGAGAGCCCCGCCCCCGCAGTCGAAACCCCCGCACCGAGCGCAACAACACCCGCTCCAACCGTGGAACCGGCTGCTCCGGCAAACCCTACCGAGGGGGCCACTCCTGGTACCGACGTGGTGCATGGGGCCGGTCCCTCTACGTCTACAACTGGGACCGATGGAGCGGTTACTGGTGGGGCACTCCCCGCTGGTACAGCCCCTACCGCTACTACCAGTGGTGGTGACGGCACCCTAGCGAAGACCGGCGCAGACACCAACATCCTCGTCGGCTCACTGGCCTCGGTCACCGCAGGAGGCATTCTTCTTGCCATGCGGCGACGTAAGGCCCGCCAGTACGCGCGCTCCTAAGCGCCACCATCCAGAACGCCCCAGGGGGCCGCAGACACGCGCTGCACGCCCCTTGGGGCGTTCCCATACCCACCGACCTCTATGGCTCCCAGACGGGCCTCTATGAGAGGCACACAGGCTCCTATGAGCGCATTTCGCTAGAACACGGGCCCCTATGACATAGAGACCACCTCCTATGACATAGGAACGGGCCTCTATGAGAGGCTGCGAGCATACAGGATCGCCCCAGAGGGACAGTCAGTACGTTCCCTCTGGGGCGCTCTGCCGGGGGTTACTTGGTGATGTTGGTTCTCACGAGGAGGCCCCTCTGGCCCGGTAGGGCCTTCTCAACGACCATGGCAGGCATGGTGACGCCGCGCTGGCGTGCGAGGTAGAGAATGTCCGCCGGCGTCAGAGAAGTCGCCAGAAGCTCACGCCCATCCACGAGGGACTTCCGTGTTTTGTTGTCACTACCCGCAACGAAGTAGAGCACGGGTTCCTTCGACGCACGCACATCCTCAACGAACGAGTTAAACAACCTCTCTTTACGACCCGTGTAGAGTCCGAACGCATTCCAGTAGAGGGGGTCCTTATACCCCCGCCTGTAGACATCGGAGCTCAGTGCCACACAATCGCAGCCTACTGTAACCGCAACCTCCTCAATTGAATCTCTATCCATTCGGGTGAGAATCTTCTGGAAATGGTCGGCCATTGTTCCCATAATCGATGGCTAGATAGCGAATGATAAGAAACTCTTCAGCGCTATCGGTACTGCGATTCTCTCCTGCGAGAGCCGTGGTCTCGGCGCGCAGGATAGTTGCTGCGGCTCCCAGGAGGATGATGAGGTCTGCGGGGGGAACGCAGGGGGTCACCGTCGAGTTCCGCGTCCGCGTACGCGCCGAGGATCGTTCGTTCAGCGTCGATAGCTGCGGGGGCGAGTGGGGCCCGATCGTAACGCCAGGCGATCTCCTGGTCAAGGAGGCCGGCCCCGATAATGACGGTGTGCGTCGTGGCTTCCGCAACTTCGCGGGTGTCAGCGGTGGGCATTCTGGCGGCTCCCCACTGAAATCCATGTCGCACTGGCGATAACGAATGCGACGCCGACAACGCCGAAGGAGACGCCGATCCAGTAGTCCCACGCGCCTCCATCACCAACGGCGGTCAGGTGGATGAGGAGGGCAATGAGTAGGAGGGCGCTTGTGAGGGCTCCTGTTACGAATGCGTATGCTTGCCGCATTTGCTTCTCCTTCTTTGCTTTCTGGTGTTGATTGGTAGTTTAGTCGGTTTTATCTTGCGCGCAAGCGTGTTTATGTACCAAATTGGTTAAGTGGATCACATGAGGGGAGGAAGGGGGAGAGACAAAAACAGGACCGGCCCAAACCCACACGGAGAGGTTCAGGCCGGCCCATAACCCAGAAAGCGGAAGGAACCCAAAGGGTCACCGCCAGACCGATCATACACGCCAAACGACTGACCAGTCCACTCAAGACCCCGCTTGTCTGGAGCTAACAGCTACACGCAGCATCGGCGTTCGTCATCATTGCGTGTCCCCTCCCGGCTATAGGGCTTCACCCTTGTAGACGTGGGCCTGGTGGTTGCCGAACCAGATGGAGTGGTCGATGCGGCTGGGTCTGCGCATTAGTTTCTCGTCGCTCGCATATGCCCCTGGGATGGGGAAAACGAACCAGGAACCCATGAAACCTTCTCCCCTTCGCATCTGAAGTTCCTGAGCCCAGATCGTCTTGGCTGTCGCTCGAACGACCTCGTAGCACTTGTCGCCCGCACGGAGGATGGTGCCGACGGGCATAAGCGGGGTGGTAGGTGTGGTAGCCATTGTGTTGTTCTTTCTTTGTTGGTCTTGGCTGTTAGCTGTCGTATCTGGGGTCATGGACTTCGCCATGGTAGCGGTGCACTTGGAGACCTCTGATGTAGAGACCTCCATTTTTGTGGAGGCGACAGGGGATGACGGTGTCGTTAACGAAGCCACCCTGAACGGGGATGCGAGCGAAGTCAAAGGTGCGCAGGACAAACGCTTCGACGGTTGTCACTTGACGCAGCCAGACTGTTTTCGGCGCGCTGCGCACAACTTCGTAGTAGTAAATGCCTTCACGCGGATCATAGACGCGGACGATCGCTTCAACCGGCATGAGAGGCTTGGGCTTATCCATGAGAGGTTCCTATTCAGGCTTGTGCACGATGTCCTTGGTCGGGTGGAGGCGGGTGTTCGCGTTGGGGCGGATGCTGCCCGTGTTGTCGATGCGACGCATGATGGGATCTCCGATCAGGGTTGAGCGGCTGATCGTCGGCGGCGCGGTTCTCGATCGGGTGACTTCGAGTTCTTGCAACCAGAGAGTCTTCTCAGTGCGCTTCACAACCTTCCAAGCGCGCTCAGCTACCGGGGACCAGTAGATCGTCCCCACTGGGGGGAGAGTGAAGCGGTCACCAATGTGAGGCATGGTCTCGTAGCTCCCTCTTCTACTGGCCGGGCCGGTAGATGTCGCCGTACAGGTCCGCGTACACGCCCTTGTGGATGCACAGGCACGCATCTTGGAGGACTCGGCACTGACGTAGAGGAACGTCCGTGCGGATCATGCCGAGCATGGGTTCTCCTGCGGTGTTGGTGACGAGTTGGCGTAGCCACACGGTTTTTTCGGTGCGGCGTTCGACCTGCCAGTACTCGTCCTCGCGTAGGCGCGTGTAGTGCCTCATGCGGCTTAGCCGGTAGATGGTTCCGATCGGTGGTGCGACGAGCTCGTGCTTCGTCATGTTCTTTGGCCCTTCCTTTCTTCGTGGATACGTGGATGCTACCTGTATAGCTCCTGCGGGGGGGGTGGGGAGCGTAGGCGCGCCGACAGGATGGGCGTAATCGAATCTTCCTGTCGCTCATCCCTAAGCCGACGTACCGTCACGCACACTGTCAATGCTTGATCCGCCCTTGCTTGTCACGCGCAGAGCCCAGTCCGACTTCCGGGAATGTCACGTGAGCGAGTGTCTTTCCGCCCGCAAGGTTCGGGTGGGAGAACCAATAGCCGCGCCCAACGCTTACACGCCGAGTGGGAGGCACACCAGCTGCCGTGCACGTCTCGGGGGTGAGTGTGTATGAATCCCACGTCACGCGCCCTAGCTCGTCCACGCTTGGCGCAGATTCCGTGTATCCGCAGATCGTCCCGTCTCCATCAACCAGTACGCCATGATGCTCGATGTTGCGGCGCTCAAGTACGCGCTTTTCTGCTTTGGATGCCCTACCGACGGCCTCGGCCCAAGCGGTTACAGGAGCAGGGTCCGCGTCAGTCATACGCAGCTTGTTCTGCAAGTGGTGTCGGACCTTGTTCGCGTAGTAGTCATCTACTGGCTGTGCGCCTGCTTTCGCGCCGTTTGCTCCACCGCCGTTCATGCGGCGTTCGATCTCCTGGAAGATCTGTGCTGTCCCTCTGGGGGCGCGCTTGTAGGTCTCATCAACGCGGATGTTGGTGCCGTCGGCGCGTTTGCGTAGACCGCTTTGCGTGTAGATTCAGGATCCGCGAACGAGCGCGTACTCGGTGACGGTCTTGTGGGTGCGTTTGTCGATCCAGTGCGTGTAGGTAACGCGAACCTTGCGTGGGGCAGCGGTTTTCGCTGCCTGTGCTTTCTGTTGGCGTTGCAGCCAGACAATGTAGAGGTTTTGTACGTCCTCTGGCGTGCTGGTGGACCAGTAGGCGATGCTGGGGCGGCAGAAGTCCGTGCGGTTGTAGTGCTTCGAGGTGTGGTGCCACTCTTCGACCTCGAGGAAGTACTCTCGCAGGAACTCGAGCGGGTACTCGTCGAGCTGTATATAGCACGCTATAACAGACCAAAACTAAAGCGGCTCACAACCCATCTTAGAGAGCGCGACGCTGCGCCACTGGCGTTTGGTTGCAGGAAAACACCTCCAGGCATGACGGAAGGCCCCCGACCCGAGAAAGAAGAGAAGAGAATCGGAGGCCTTCGCCGTTGTGAGGTGGGGCCCTTGGATGCGTGCTGACATCGTTTAACTCCCCCCAGGCCGATGTCCAAAACCATTGGGGGAGCAGAGTCCCTTGCTACTCCAGGCAGCCTCACGCTACCTGGCTTAGGAGGATCGTCTGTGACGATCGTGCGCATTGTGGGAGTCGAACCCACACGCCCAAAGGCACTGGAACCTAAATCCAGCGCGTCTGCCAAATTCCGCCAAATGCGCTTCACGTCACCCCGCCTCGCGGGGCGGGGTGACAGTGTGATTGCTTCTCTCTCTGTGTAAAGCTAGGTAGTCCCGGAGGACACCTAGCAGCTAGGTAGCTGCATCTCTTGTGAGAACAGCCGTGGACTGTACGGGACTCGAACCCGTAACCCCCTGCTTGCAGGGCAGGTGCTCTACCAGTTGTCGCTAACAGCCCATAGGCGGGGCAGTGGGAGTCGCACCCACACGTTCCATTCGTGCGCATCGAACGGATCGCGGCTGAACTATACCCCTGACGAAAACAGGTCCGGCTATCCCCTGGGGAGATCAGCCCCCAACGGTTAGCTTTCGCTGCCTTCGCACGCGAACAAGTCGCGCTCTGCGACGGGACTCGAACCCGCATCCTTCAACTCTTTCATGCCGTGCGGCCCACGCCGCTCACGCCACAAGATCACTATTAAGTTTAAGTTAGAGAACCTTATTGTTTGGCCCTGCATCCCGGAGTCGAACCGGGGTCGCACTGGCATGTTCCGCTGGTCTACCGTTGACTTATGCGCAGGACCTTTGGCCGGAACCACCAGCCGCGAGGATGGTGGTACCCACCCCCAATGTCAACTTGGTTCTTGTTGACATCCGTCGGGGTGACAGGATTTGAACCTGCGACCCTCTGCTCCCAAAGCAGATGCGCTACCAAACTGCGCTACACCCCGTATTCAGTTTCACGGCCACTGGGTTGTGGCGGTGGAGCCGCTCGAGGGGGTCGAACCCTCAACCGTCCGCTTACAAGGCGGATGCTCTGCCAGTTGAGCTAGAGCAGCATCGCCGCCCGAGGTTTACTGTCTCGAGGTCGTCGTTCCCCTCGGGCGGCTATCCCTATCACACTTGTCGGGAGTCGGAGAAGTTTTTCTCCCGACATGGATTATTTTAGCAGCATGCGGTTCCGTGTGCAACCGTTAGGAACCCACATTCTGGTTAAGTGGATCACAAGCGGTTTGGGGTGGAGAAAAGCCCCAGGCTAATTGATAATGTAGAGTGCAGATGGAAGATTTCATGTCCCTTTTGACTTCTTTTAGCGGCAAGTTCTACCGGCTAAGAGGCTGGGAGCAACAGCGCAAGCTTGTTGATAAGGTAAGCAAGAATCTAGAAGGCAAGTAAGGCAGGAGGAGGGTCGCGTTGGCTAAGAACCAGACGTACAGGGCGTTTGTCGCGCGCCCTTCTCACATCCTGGACCTGAATGGTGAGCTACTAGATGGCGCTCGCGTTTTGGCGGGGCTTGCGTCTGAGATTCGCGACATCTCGGCTTACGCAACCTACGTGGTTCGTAACGACGAGGCTCTAGGCGACGAGCTGGCACGTGTTACTGCGACGGTTCCCGCTGTGGCGGGTCGCAGGGCGGGCGTGACTATGCCTGATTTTCTGGCGACTGGGGCAAACGGCGAGAGTTCCAAGTACGTGAGCCAAGGGTGGAAACGAACTGCAAACGGGTCCGCGCCGTCATATGGCGGCGATTATGTGAACCTCGGTACCGTGGATAAGCAATACGCCGCCATCGAAAATGACCCGTTTACCAGTGGTGAGATCGTGCTCAGGATGGTTATTCAGGGGCGATGGTATCGGCTGGTCTTCTACTTCGATACCGTCCGGTTCCCGGAAGGGAAAGTTGCCCTGCCGCTCATCCGGGTTCAGGATGGTCAGCCTGTTTTCGTCTTCACGGTCGTGACCGATAACCCGGTTGTTCAGTTTTCTGGCGACTGGGTGATCGGCGTAGATGTGGGCATCAACGACTACGCCACCGTGGTTGTGCGCAGCGCTGCGACTGGGCGGGTCGTGTATGAGACG
>QWCT01000022.1_pt1 | contig 123081 bp, 127 predicted proteins | sample 1972681 | NCBI WGS metagenome assembly QWCT01 (sample SAMN09866701, study PRJNA288562) | Human oral metagenome isolate pre3_saliva, whole genome shotgun sequencing... | isolation source: mouth | host: Homo sapiens | place: USA: California
GGTGCCGACTTCGTCGTCATTCGCGAACTCACGGGCGGCATGTATTTCGGCGAGAAATATCAGGACAACGACAAGGCCTACGACACCGACATCTATACCCGTCCCGAGATAGAACGCATCTTAAAAGTTGCCTTCGACACGGCCATGAAGCGGCGCAAGCATCTGACGGTGGTAGACAAGGCCAACGTGCTGGCATCGAGTCGGCTGTGGCGGCAGATTGCCAAAGAGATGGAACCACAATACCCCGCGGTGACGACCGATTACATGTTCATCGACAATGCCGACAAGGTGTCTAACTCGTACATCAAGCAGTTCCGTATTTCCCGCTCGCAGGTCGCTCACCAGTCGTTCTCTATGCGCCGCGCGCTCGCGGGCCGTAAGGACCGTAAGCAGTATCTCCCGCTCGCTGCTGCTGAACTCGCGTTGCTTGCCGTCAATAAGGGCGGTGAGGTGCGCTCGTTGGAGGAGATTGAGGAACTGGCCTCGCAGAGTTCGCTTGTTCGAGAGATTTTGACTCGCGATCAGGCCGCTATTGACCGCATTCTCGGCGCAGATTCATTCACTCGTGTCGTTGATTATGTGCAAAAGGCTCTAAATACGCGGGCCTGAGACCTCTAAAAGCCCACTAGGGACGCATACTCATGCATTTGCTTGGGTGAGTGCGTCCCTAGTTTGTTTCCACGACGGTGCGGACGCGATATACCCTAAAACGCTCCCCCGGACACTGGGGTGAGCGGCTAGGAACTCTTCAAGATTACGGGCCGCGCTCTTCACGACGGGGGCAGCGTCGATCATGGCCTTGAGGTTGATGCCGTCCTCAACGTATTTCAGTGTGAGAGCGTCGAGGTCTTGAACGGCTTCCTCAAATGGGATGTCACTGTCGATATCGACGGTTTCTTGGTAGGCGCGGTATGCGAGGAACCCATCGTCGAGTGTCCCCGCTAGGGAGCCGTCTTTTACGCCTTCAATGGTGCTAGACGTTGCCTCTAACAGTGGGATGTTCCGGTACTGGTGGGTTTGTTCGCGTCTCTTGTCGTTAGCTGCTGCGGCTGCGCTCGTCGCATACAGGTTGTAGCGTGAAGCGTCCTTATCAGGGTCGTTTTGTACGGCTCGAATAATTTCCAACGTGGGTACGTCGTAGCGTCTAGCGACTTCCTTGATAGACGCGAACGTTTGCCACAGGCCCGCCGGGTCAGCGAGCCTCATTCTGCTGAAGTAACGCACGGTCTTAGCGGGGCGTTGACGGCCACATGGGCGGGGTGAACTGGTCACGCTTGGGCTTGTCGTGCTCTTTCACGACCGTCGGCTTGCCGGATTGCGTGTAGGGCGCGTGGCGGGGCTTGCGTTTGCGTTGGCGCTTGATGTGGAACATGGCTTGGTCTTTCTGGCTGATGGTCATTTGGTTTGGTCTTGGAGTTCGTCGAAAAAGTCCTCAAGGAGCATGTCAACGAGGGGCTTCGTTTCAGGAGCGGGGCTTTCGTGTTCTGCGAGCAGTTTGAGTGAACGCATTTTTGAGCGCCCATTCAGCATCTCGACCTTGACTTTACGGTTAGGGATAACGTTTACCGCGCTACCCATGAGGGTTTTGATTTCCTCACGGTAACGGCGGTTCACGTATCCGTCGTTCAGGATTGAATAGATCGTGTCCTTGTACACCTCGAACGTGAGCGTAGCGTCAGGGTTCGTGATCTTTGGCGCTAAAGCTGGGAGGGCTTCTGCGAGGAGCGTGAGGATAACTGAGGTTGCGTTCGCGTCTTTCGCTAGGGGTGTTTCTTTTTCCCAAAGCACGGTTTCGTTGTCTGCTTTCAACATGATTGTGCATGTGCGGCCTCCCACTCTGGCGAACAGTGGGGAGACGTATGCGACCACCGTGTATTCCTTATGGGTCTCGTTGCTGGTCATTTCTGGCTGCTTTCGATGAGGTGCTTCGTATCTTCGAGGGTGGTCTTGTATTCGAGGAGGCTTTCGTAGATTCGCCCCGCTCGGGAACTGTATGTGTCGTCTGGAATGGCGAGCTTGTTCTTGATGTATCCCACGCCGCCCGTGAGAACACCCTCGTAGGCTTCCTCTAGCGTCTGCTCGGGGGCGAATAAGGCTCGGGCTTCACTGCGTCCCACGTGAGGGAGGAACGCGGCTGTGACGTAGTTTGGGAGAACTAGCCGGGGGCTTGCGATGATGAGGTCCGGGAGCTTCTGTCGGCTCATGGGGTCAAGGAGTCGGAGCGGGTTCTTCACGTTAAGAGAGCGCACGTGAGAGTTAACGTCGTCCCACGTGAGGGTTTCTACCCCACAGTATTGGGTGAGCTTGTAGGCTCGTTCAACGATTTTTGCCGTGCAGTAAGGGTTGGTGCATTCGAGGCGCGTATAGTCCACTCTGATTTGCGTAGCCCACCCGCAATCAGGGCAAACGGCTGGGAGCTTGCGGGCTGCTGCGTTCACCTCTGGCAGTGGGATTGTGGCGTTTTGTAGGGACGATACGGACGGCATGTGTTCTCCTCTGTTGTTACACAAAAGAATACCATAGGGTACCCAAATAGTAGCAGTATGGCCTAAATGACTTTCGTGACCAAGTTGTGAATCCCAGCGGCCAAAATACCCGTCGTCAACAGGGCAGACGCAAGCAAAATCAACACCATCACCCCAATAGCCTTGGGGACAGGGAGCCACTTACGCGCACGGTCGGGGCTTCCGAGAGCTTCATCCGCGTGCCCACCCGGAGGAACCGCGTAGCCGCCGAACGTCAAGAACGTGAACGCCCCTACCCCAGAGAAAACAAGGTCGATAGCGTATGCGCCTGCAAGAAGAACATCCCACACGATGAGGAGCAAACCGACAACAGAGACAGCCAGCGAGAACGTGCCATCGAGGCTCGCCGCGTCCTCTAGCTGCTTTTGTTCCTTGATCTGCACAATGTTGTCGCGTTCGGTTTGGCTGAGCTTGTCGAAACTGGCACTAGCAAGCTGAACGCCCGCGAGTTCTTCCATGTCTTGAGAGGACATGCGCTTGGTTTCGCCCTGCGTGCGTGGAGGCATACCGGGGAGGTCAAAATCGGACAACATTCCCGTGTTGACGACGTTCGAGTCCCCACTGTTGGAGGCAAGGTTCGTGGCGGCTTCGTCGATGTGCGGGAGGTCTTGGAGTTTCTTCCCGTCTTTGCGGGAGAACTTCAAGATCGGGCCAATACCGCCGGGGTAGCGCGTGCGGTCAAGGGTGGTGACTTTCGCGCCGGAGTCAATGGTGTGGACCGTGTTGCCTTCAACGTAGTCGCCCGCAATCCAGTGGCGGGACGTGCTTCCAGCCATTTGGACCATGATGACCACGAAATACCCTTCGTTCATGGCGTTACGCACGTCATCTTCACTGAACTGGTTGCTTCCACGCCCAGCGCCAGCCGTGTCTCCATCAATGCCAGCGAGAGTGAGTTCACCGTTGGTAATGTTCTCCACGCCCTGCTTAAAGCCTTGAGAGTTGTTCTGGTAGAGCCAGCCTTGGCCGTCGAACGGTGAGTCCTTGTCTGCGTCTTGGAGTTTCTTCGCTTCAGAACGCATATCGAGAACCGTGTATCCGCGTGCTTTCACTCCCGCGCGCACTTCCATTGCAGTGAACGCGAAATTACCACACCCAGCCGCACCAAGATCGTATGAGTCTTGCTGCGACATTCCCTTGTTTTCTTTGGGGTTGTAGTTGAAGTCAGAGTCCGCGCAATACTGACACCACGTGGAAGGCTTGTCTTTCTGGTTATGCGGAGACGAGGACTCGTCATAAGCGTATGACGGCCCCGAGAACGCAAGCGCAAGCACCGACACCATGAGCAGTACGACGACTGCGAGGTATCGCCTCGACAATCCCTTAAAACGTGTGGCAGACAATTGCAGCGAACTCATCCTTCTTCCTCATCGAGCCGTGTAAATACCGATATGCTCACGCCCGTCACGCTCAACCTCAGTTTGGAGGAACCTCTGGGTAAACGACGGCAGGTGGTACCAGAACTGCTCTTGACCGCCCCACAGGTAGTGGACACCGGGGTCAGCGATACGCATAGAGTCAGTGTTTGGGTCATAGGACGTGACAACCATGATGTGAGAGAACGTGCTGTTCGGGTGACCGTTGTAGTGCGGCCCGCCTCGGCGTTCTTGCGCGTCAACAACAGTGGGTATCCCCTTACGGAAAGAGTTCTTCACGGCTTCACGGACTTGATCGACCGTAGGCGTGTGAATCGTCGTGTAAGCGTCGTATCCCAGCCACTTGTTCATGCCGTACTCGAAACGACGGTCATGGAAGCTCGTGTACCCGTATCCGACGGTGTTCATGTAATCGCGGCTTGCGAGCGCGTTAATGCTCAAAGGAACGCCCTGCGCGGAGCGGTGAGCGCCGATAGCGTTAAGAACCATCCACCCGCTCGTCGGGCCACAGAAATAGTTGTTCGGCTGCCCGGCCCACGCAACGTTGAAGTCGTGGGCTTTTTCTAGGACACCGTGCTCAAAGTTCTGCTTATGGCGGTTGCCGTCCCAGTAAGGCTCAGAAGTCGGGTACCCCAAGTGACCGTGCTCGTACCCGTGGTTACCGTATTCACCGAGCAATTCGCCTGTGACAGCGTGAGAGCCGGTACGCGGCGACCAGTACGCTGTTCCACCTTGGAAACGCTGGTACACGCCGCCACCCGCCGTAGCGGTCTCATCTCCCAGCGGGTATCCGAGTTCTCCGCGTTCCCAGTTGTAGTAGCGGTAAGTTCCCATGATCGCGTCGTGGACGAAATAAGAGTCCGAACCGGGATGCCAGTAAGCGGTTCCGCCTTGGAAAATCTGGAAAACACCGCCGTTAGCGGACGGGGTTTCGTTACTGGTCGGGTAGCCGAAACGTCCCCATTCGTATCCTGCGCGCCCGTATGCTCCCAGCATCGCACCATGCACGTAATAAGAGCCGGTACGCGGTGACCAATAGGCCGTGCCGCCTTGGAACGTCTGATACACGCCACCATTAGCCGTGGCAGTTTCTTCGCCCGTCGGGTAGCCCATCTGGCCGCGTTCCCAGCCCTGAGCTTCCCACATGTTGCGGATACCCCCGGTCACTCGGTGTGCGCCGGTAGATGGGTGGAAGTAGATCGAGCCACCAGTGAAATGCTGATATGCGCCACCGTTGGCCGCGTCCTTCATCTCGTCATTCAGCGGCCAACCCAGCGAACGGCCTTCTGCTTCTGCACTCTGGTAGCGTTCAAGGATTTTGCCCCAAATAGGGTGCGCGCCTCCCCTGCTACTCCAACTGATCTGACCGTTCTCATAGGTCTGTACCGCGCCGGGGACACCTGCAATCGTCCGGTTTACTTCATCGGACGTGGGGAACCCGAGAGGCCCGTTCTCCCACTTGTAGGAGCCGTAGGCCCCGTGGATTCCGCCGCGTGAGGCGTGTGCGCCGTACCTAGCGGTCCAGTAGATTTGCCCGCCCCGGTAGAACTGGATGAACGCCCCGTCGCGCAATGGGACTAGCCCGGACGTAGGAGAGCCGAGGACACCGTTCTCGCCGCCCATTTCTTGCCAGTGTTGGCGGATGAAGTCGGCTGCGGTAGGCGTGGTGGCGGTGGGGGTTGGAGTGGGTGTCGCTGTGGTAGGTGCGGCGGTGGGGGTTGGTGAGACTGTGGGCGTTGCTTCGCTAGGCGTTGCGCTCACCGAGGGGGTGGGTGACGGCGTAGGGGTCGTTTCAGTGGCGGTCACGGACGGGGACGGTGAGGGTGTCCCGCTGGTTGTGTCAGCGAACGCGGTCGGTGCGACACCTACAGCGAACAGCACCGCAAGGGCACACGATGAAGTGATAAGCGAAGAACGCATTAGTATTTTCTCTCCTGTTGGTTGATGGGATTAGCCGCGAGTTTGTGCCTGTCTTTTAATGCTATTGCGCGAGCCTAGCGGCTCGTTTTTTCATGCGTTGTAAGGCTTTCGCGGTACGGATAATAGCCGCCTCACGGTCGAACTCAAACACGGGAAGCGCGGGTTGGTCTTTCATGTATTCGATTGCACGCCGCACGATGTACATGTTCTGCGCGTGAACACCGAGGTCGAACATGAAGTTGCTTCCTGTCGCGGGATACTCGTCGAGGATATTCCGCAACGTGGTTTCCGTGTCATCTTCTAGTTTGATCGCCGCACTAGGGGTCTTTATGTACCCTAAGTCGTTTTCAAGGGAAGCCCACTGTCCGCTACGGGTTTTGAGCATCCACATGTAGCCGCCCGCCTCGAACTGCTTAGGGAGCGTGGCCCCGCGTTCTGCCGCGTATTTCCAGAGTCCTTCGTGGAGGCGCGTCTGGTCGGGCGAGTAGAGGCCGCATAAGACTTTCAACGTGGGTTGAGCGTTGATCTTTTCGTCCTCGCCCGGTTTCCCTAGTGTCACGAGTACGCTTCCGTTTTCTTCGTCCGCGTAGATGAGCGCGCGGGCTGTTTGGAACACCATGAGAGTTTGCCTGCCTGCACTCTCGGGCTTGAATGGCGCGCCTTCTTCCATCACGGTCTCATACATGGACACAAGGTCAGTTTCAGACAGGGCGCGCGCCCCGTTCGACTCGATGATGAGACGAGCGAGGCGCGTCACGTTCACGCGGGACAGCAGGAACGCCCCTGAGAGCGCCGGGCCACCGACCAAGGGTTCTGGGAGGGCAACCCAAAAGAACTCCCCCACAAGGGGCATGTAGGCTGCGATCAGGCCGCGTAGAGCGCCGTCAGCGTCGGGGAACGTTGCCCCGTAGCCGCGAGCGCCCATGAATGATGCTTCATGCCACCTCATGCTGCGCTACCTGTCAGTGCTTCAACGGTTTTCACGTCGCGTTCTGCGATTGCCTGAGCCACCCAGAACGGGTTGCGGGCAGGCTTGTACTTGCGGAGGCGCTTACCGGTTTCAGCTTCGGCGCGTAGGAGAATCTTCGCGTAGTGCAAGCAGATAGCGTCGGTGCGCCTCTGAGCTGCGGGAACAGTCTTGAACTGTTCCTTATCCATGTAGATACGTCCACCAACGCCAGCGAAAATATGAACGGCTGCGTGGCAGCGGTTACATAGGGTCACAAAGTTACTGGCGGTGTCAGCGCCACCGAGGTACACGGCGGTGATGTGGTGGCATTCCAACAGTCCGAGGTGAATGTTGTCCTTGTAGCCTTCACCGAACCCACACGCCTGACACTTCGCGCCGTCGCGCATGAGGATAGCTGCGCGGGTTTCGGGCGGGAGCGGCTGGCGGTTCTTGGGGTCTTGGATAACGTCTTTACCGAGGCCGGGGAACCGGTCGTCAAGGTCGTCGCCCTGACTGAAAGGCTTGTTGAAGATCGGGACGACTTCGCCTTCGTCGAGGAAGTCCTCGTCTTTCAGGCCACTGAGTTCGTCTTGGAGGAGCGTGTTCTCCAAGTTTTCGTGGTCCTCGTCGGTTAGTCCGGCGAAAAGGTTCGCTTCAGTGTTGAGTTCGTCGCGGACGCTGATGAGTTCTTCACCCATGCCGAGGAGCTTTTGGACTTCCTCATCGGGCAATGGGGCTTGTTCCTCGTCGTTTGCGAGGTCTTTTGCTTCTTCAACGTCGCTGACGCTGCGAGTGTCGTCGATTGCGCGCGGGTTTTGCTCGTCTCGGCGCGCTTTCTGCAAGCTGTTGTAGCTCTTGAGGAGTGAGCGCTTCCCGCTGGTGAACTCGTCGATGATTTCGGGGTATTCGCATTCCATTACGTCGCGTAGGCGCATACTGTCACCCAAGTCGATGCCAAGGAGACAGTCGAGGGCTGTGGCTTCGACCGTGTAGGAGCGGTCTACGGTTTGGAGCATCTTCCAGATTTCGGGCCACGTGTGCTTTTGGTGGCGGTTGAGGACGAGATGGAAGAAAATTGCTAGTTCGCTGGACTGCTGGGGGTCGCGGAAGCGGATGATCGTCGCGGGGACATCTTCAAGGTTGTAGGTCAAGGCTGCGGACATGCGTCGGAAGCCGTCGAGAAGCTTGTAGCGTGCTCCCGCGTATCCGGCTGCGTCTGCTTCTGCTGCGGTCGTGAACCCGTGAGCGTCGAGGTACTTCTGGTATTCCTCGGTGAGGGTCACGACAATGGGGTTGAGGATGCCGAGGTCTTTGACGATGTTGTTCAGGCCCCTGCGGGTTTCCTTACGGTATTCGCGTAACGGGAGGAGCGCGTCGATCTGGTTAATGTTGACGGTTTCCCCGTAGGTGATCGTGTAGTCGCCGGGAGTAATGTTCGCGATATTGGAGGCGCTTTCAAGGAGGCTTGTCACGTTCTCGCTCTTACGCGGGGCGGCTTCAGTGGTGAGAGCTACGGTTTCGGATGCTTCGGCCAGAGCTTCCGGTTTTACGGTGATGCTAGAGGCTTCTTCTTCGTCCTCGTCCTCATCTTCGTCCCAGTGGACGATGATCGGCTCGTCGCCTTCTTCTGGTTCCTCTTCGCCGTCTACCGCGCGTGCGGGTGTGCCGGTTTCATCGGCCATGAAAGGAGGCTCGGTGACGACACTAGAGGGGTCGTCTACTTCGTCTGCGCGGATAACGTCGTAGCTGCCGTCCTCGTTGCGCACGATAGCGAACTCTTCAGGGATATTGGTGCTCCCATAGGCGCTATAGAGGGCCTTGAGAGCTTCATCGTCTGCGAAGTGAGTGCCAACATTCAAGATGGTGGTCACAAAGTCTGGGGTGTTTTCTAGGTCCATGTTTAGCTTCCTATGGTGTACATAAATTATGAGAGTATGGCAATTATATCAATCGGGTATGCGGTTTCGCCTTGATGAGGCACAATCTCATCACCTTCCTGCCGCCACTCGACCGGCCCATCGCCCATCTTCACTGCAACAACTGGCATGGGAGCCTGCGGGACGTTAAGTGCAACCTCGCCGCAATACGGGGCTTCAACATCGTCAAGCACGATGCTTCCCTCAGCGTCACCGGCCAATGACACCCACTGTGTTTGCGGGTCTCTACCGAGGGTTGTGCGCACGACATCGACGTAGCCGCGCTCGCGGATAGCTTTAGTGATCGGCTTACATGCCTCGTCCCACTCGCGGCTAGGGACGAGGATGGTTTCTTTCATGTCTGGGCGCGTGGTTTCGATAAACACGGGGTCACAGTCCCTTCACGGTTGCCTCGTAGGCTGCGCGGGTTTGGAGGATACCGAGGAGAGCGTTCTTTGAGGGTGCGAGTTGCGCTTGGGATAGGAGCTTGGCTTCGTTGCGTGCGGCCTCGCTGGGCGTATAGGCTTGCCCGCCTGACACGAACACGTAGTCCCCGTATTCGCCGCTCACGTTCTGCATGAGTTCCCGTAAAGAGAGGCTGAAAGCGGGGTATCCTTCGTCGTTCATGGTGATAACGCCACTTTCGTTGACGCTGTAGTAGCCGAACCGTAAAGACTCGGGCTTACGGGAAAGCAGGTAACGCCACTTATCCAGCATTTTCATGCGAGCGTCTTGCACGTCGCCCATTACGCGCGCCGCATAGTCAGGAACAAACGGGGAAAGTTTAGAGACCAGCGCTTCACCTAATGCGGTCAGGAGGAACCCTGCGTTCACTGGGAACACTGCGATCAAGGCTTCCCCGGCTGTAACGGGCTTCAACCCGTCGCCGTCTACCGCGTAATACACGGGGCCATCAGGAACGCCTTCCGCACCCAGTGCGGGGCCGAAAACCTCTTCATATTCATCTTCGGGGAGGCAATACGCGGGGGTGCCAAGCGAAAGCGAGGGAAGCAGTAGGGAGATGAGTGTGGCGAACAGTGGGCCGTAGGCTTTTTCGGAAGCGTCCGTGATGTGGATTGCTTCGTCTACTTGTTCTTGTGAGAGACCTTCGGGGATGTTCATGGGTTGTCCTTCCGTGGTTAGGAAATGAAATAGCTTAGAAGTGAGGTGATTGCGTCTTGTAGGGCCGCTGTCAAGAGGAGCGCGGCCATGATGAGCGTCGCAACGGCAATACCTATCGCGCCCTTCAAGGTCACGTACTTGTCGCTTGTTGCTTCTTCCGGGGTGGGCGCGTATTCGAGGTTCCCGAGCATGACAAGCCGGTAGGCGTGCAACTGTGGGGAAACAAGGCTGACAGCTAAGCCAGCGAACTGCATGACTGCCCAGACGATCAGGAGGATACCGAACACTGAACAGGTCACTGCGACAGTCCTATCGAGTGCGGACTGAGACTCAAGTTCCCGTTGGGCGAGAATGTCATACAGGTTGTCTTTCTGCTGCTGGGACAACTGGGACCCTTCAGCCAGTGAGACGGCTTGCCCTTCGGTGATACTCGGTTTCTTGGGCATACCCGGTAGTTCCCAGTCGTCCTTTATTCCCCCGCCGCCCTTATCTGTACCGGCAGACGCGGACGATGAAGAAACAGAGCCGCCGTTGACTTTCTTGAGGATTGTCGCCGTGTAGGAGACGCGCTTCATGAACCCGGCTTCCGCGCCTCCGGGCGCTTCCCAGTTCGTCATCCAAATCCACGTCGCGAAATACCAGTTGTCGGTTTTCTTGAATGCGTCTACGTTGTCGAACTTATCTTCCCCAGAGGGGACGGCTGCGCCCTTCACTCCGTACTTGTCAGCGTCGGTGAGCGCGTACTGGGCCATTGACGGGTAAATGCTTGCGGTGGTTTTCCAACCCACCCATTCCAAGCGACCGTCCTCAATGGCGGCTTCCATTGTCTTGTCGGCTTTCAGTCCGCTACAGGAGTTCACGCCGTTCTTAGCGAGTAGCGAGGTGCGCCTTGAACCGAGAGCCTGATACAGGCCACACGCGCCACTAGAGGGGTTTTGTGCGTCCAAACTGAACCCTGACTCGCGCCAGAAGTTCCCTGCGATAGCTGCTGCCGCTTCCTTACTGAATCCTTGGGCTTGTGCGGCTGAGACGACATCTTGCGCGATCTTCTTATGCTCGTCGTCAAGACTGTTCCAGTTCGCCTCAATAGCCTCATCGGAAACAGTGGGATTAGCGGGTAGAGCGTATGCGCCGCGAACGCCGCCTAGCCCTAGCAGCATGACGATGAGGCAAGCTACTAGGGCCAAGCGCGCGATGAGCGTGTGATGGGTTTGGTTGGCTTTAATCATGTGTCCCCTTAACGGAACTCCACTCCGATGACCGTGATTCCACGCTTAGCGGCTGCATCCACCAACGCTAGTGTCGCGACCTCACGGCTCCCATATAGGAGAGCGAGCATGTTCAATGCGTCAATACCGCTGTAGAGGTCCGAGGTCACTGACGTGAACTTTTCTCGCATGGGAATATCGCCATGCGCGTTACGGAAGTTCTCGACGGCTTTGACGATTTCTTCGTCGCTCAGATATAGGGCAATAAGCCCTTCGAGTCGAATCCGCCACTCGCCTTTTCCTTCGCTCTGTAAGTACAGCCGCGTGCTATAGGTGAGCGCAATCTTGTCGGGTTGCCATAGCCCCATGATGGGGAGAGCTGCGTCGTATTCCTCGGGAATGTTGAGAGCGCGATTGATCGAATGTCCTTCGATATCTACTAATTCGCCGTTAGGTTTTCCGCCTCGCTTCTCGCCCGCGAACCCGAGTGCGTGAGAAAGTGCTTCCCGCGCGTTGTCCAGATATTCCTCGATGCGTTCGTCAAGTTCTTCCTCATATCGGTCCCCATATGTTCGGTCCTCGCACTCTGGGCCGAAAACTTTACGCATTTCGTCCATATCAGCGTTTGACCGTAGTACGTCAGAAGCGGCATCAAAGTCCTCGTCGCAAGTGACAAAAACTGCGTCCCTACCAATCGACACTAAAGCTGGGTATGAGCAGTAGTCTCGGACATCTGATGCGTTTCGCCCGTCTAAACCAATGGTGCAGCCCGTCAGGTCTGTGTACTTCGATATGCCCAGACTCTTTTTGGAAAGATTCATTTCCTCAGTGAGTATTCTTAACACTGCTTGAACGCTTTGGAGGTTGGCGCAAGCATTAAGCGCGCTCAGGCCGTCCGGGAAATGCAGGAAATGCAACGCATAGCATAAGCCTTTCCGACCGTGCGGTTCGTCCTCAAAAATGTCATCGTCACCATCAATGGACTGTTCAATGGCCTGAATTAGGTGATCTTCATGCAGATGGTCGTTGATTAAATCTGCGAGCTTCATTCCCGTGAGATGCAGTCCTCGGCGGTCTTTGTAACCAACTTCCTCATCCCCCGTAAATGAACCACTGCCCAGTAGGTCAATGTAGGCACCAGCGCCGGGCTTAAATAGCGGCCAGAACCTGTCGGGGCATTCAAGCGCTTTGAGGTTAGCGAAATCTTTACCCACATCTACGGGGAAGCCGGATTCGAGCAAGTCCGTGAGCCAGTTTACGAAATCTTGCTTAACGGCTTTCCCGATTTCTGCGTCGTAGAACTTCTCGTCCGTTCCATAGATCTGCTCCGCGTAGTCCCCCAACAGTGCTGCTTGGGCGAGCGCTCCTTCCGGGAAATGCAGGTCGTCAAATATCCCGTCCTCTAGGTCTTTGGGTCCTGCAATGTAGAACCCTTCGCGGTTAATTGAGATAAACGCTGGGTATGCGCCGATAGTCACGGGACAAGCCTCCTTAAACTGCTTCTTTTGGCTGGTAGTAAATACCAAAGTTTTCGTCGATGACGGTGGTAAAAGTGCCTGCATAGTAGCCGCCGGGCACCGTGCGTAGCAGTCGGCAAATGTCGTAGTCGAAGCCCGGCGTGAACGGCGGGTACGTGTATGCGGGGACTTCGCGGCCGTCAATGTAGGCGATCTGTCCTTGGGTGACGCACTCGTCCCCGCGAGTGCCCAACAGGAAGCCGTGCTGGAATGTTTCGGGCTGGTCTCGCATGTGTTCTGCGAGGGTATCGCGGGCGATCATGGTGAGTTCTTGTACTTCGTCTACGCCGCCTTCTAGGAACCTTCGGGGGATGGAGAGTCGGCCTGCGAGATACGTGTACGTGTTAGCGTCCTTGTGCCACTCGTAGGTGAGGACGTTCCCGAAGAGCGTGTAGCGTGGGGCGAGCCATTCATATGACTTGTCGGCCATGCGTAGGTGCATGAGTTCCGTGTCATCGAGGAGCCGATACGGCGTGTTCTCGTACAGGTAACTGTCCGCTAGGAGGCGCGTTGCGACAGCGAGACTGCGGGGCATGGTGAGCGCGTACTCGTTCACCGTGTCGCAATACATTTTCATCGGAACGGGGCCGACGAGAGCTTGACTGCCGCCGAACATTTCCCGGTTGAGCTGGTCTCGGGTTTCCAATGATCGGTTGTTTCCGAGGAGGAGTGCGCATGTGGCTGCGACGCACCACAGGAGCGCTCCCTGTTTCTTGTTCTCGTAGTCAAAGTTGGTTTCTTCTCCCTCGGGGACGTGTACGCCGTGATCGTCAAGGACGCGGGCGATGCGCTCACAGGAATACTCGTCGTTAAACACATCTTCGAGAGCGAAGCGGACGGGAGCGTCGTCCACGTAGACCTGCCATGAGGGCTGGTATGCGAGGAAGCGCGCACGGAAACGGAACGCGCTGATATGGCGGGTGACTGCCAGAGTGTCCTCGGCTGAGAGGTCGTAGGGGTTGATGTAGGGGATATTCCCGTCCTCGTGGAGGTCGTAGAGGCTTTCTGCGATCAAGAGAGCGTCCGCGAGGTCGTACCCGTCCTCGGTGCGTTCAATGACTTCTGCGATGAATGGGATAGCTGCCTGTGAGCCGGGGGCGACGAACATGTGTCCGTCGGTGTCGATCAGGATGAGAGGGGTCATTTCGGGTCTGGTCTTTTCTGGTTGGTGCTTTTTGGTTTGGAGTTACTTGTTGGTGGGGCTTTTTGTGGTCACGTGTACTTCCGCTGGGGAGAGGATGTGCGTTGTGCCGGTGGGGGTGACTTTAGAGCGGTCTGCTTCACGGTTGTGTTGGCATTCGCTGGTTGTTTCCCCACAGTAGGTGGCTGCGTATGGGAGGAAACCGACGTAGGTTTTCCCGTCTAGTTTGAGCCTTGTGGGGGTTGCTTGTGCGATGTCTGGGTCTGGGGATGCGTCTCCGTTTGGCACGTAGGAGAAGATGACTTTGGGTGTGAGGACTTGGGCTGCGTCCTCGACGGGGACGAACACTCCCCCTGCCCATGAGTCGTAGATGCTGAACAGGGCGTATGCGGGCTTGTTGCCGTTGTCGAACGTGACGGGGACGAGGCATGTTTCAGCGAAACATGTTGCGGTTGCTTCCGGGTCGATCACTCCGTCGTTGTATGGGCCAAGACCGTTGCCGGGGGCGATGAGTGAGGGGCGAGAGTTTTCGGGGCGGTCTTTGACTTTCCCGGTCCATGAGACGGCCCCGAGTTTCAGGTCGCCTTGGACGCATGACCAGTACAACTGGGGGTCTCCGGTTTCGTACATGCGCTTACAGGTGTCTGGGTTTTCCTCGTAGTCGCTTGCGTTGTAGGTGATGCGCGGCGCGGGACTGGTTGAGGTGGGGGCGCTGGGTGTTGGCGTGGTTTTTGCGGGCTTGTAGATGGTTTTCCCGAGGATGAAGAAGCCCATGAGTAGCGCGATGAGGATTGCGCACGCGATGTAAACCTTGCGGCTCTGATTGCCGGTCTTAGCGGCCTTGCGTGTTTCAGCTTGTACCGTGGCGCGCTTGGGGGGCTGTTGGGGTTCTTCTTCCCCTGACCACGGGTCGTATTCGATTTCCATAAGTACCTCGGTTCTAGCGGATGAGTGCCGTATGCAAGATTGCGCTCAGGAGGGCGAAACCCATGAGGAATGCGACGGTCGTCATGAATCCCCAGATTTTCTCTCCGATTTGCCTGCCGGTCAGTGTCCGATACTCCCCCAGCTTAGGGATGCGACTCCACCCCCTGCGGGTAGCGAAATAGGTGAGAGCAAAAATGATGATGAGCAGGGAAATGTAAGACACGAACGGCTGGTGGAAGAGGCTCACGGGACTGACGAGCACATTCTCGGAAGCAGAGTATGCGGGTGCCCCGGCGTGCGAGGAGACGTGAGCGGTGATAGCGCCGTCTGGGAGCGGGTTGGGGATTTGCGTTGTCGCGTCTGTTGGCGGGTGGAGGGCGAGTTGAGCGTCGTTGCGTGTCATCTGCCGGTTTAGTCGCGTGAGGGACGCGGATAGGTTACCGCCGATCACGTATGCGGCAATGATGAGCGTGAACCTGATGAGGCGCGCTCCGAAGGAAGCGAAACGCCTTGTGAGTGGATTGCGCGGGTTTGCCATAGTGCCCTTTCCTTTTTGGTTGCCGTTTTTTAATGGCTCATTGTTGGTTTGTGTGGGCCGTTGTTTGTGTTTGGTTGGTGGTTTCACCATATCACACGTGTAGCGAAAATGATACATGTGTGCGCTTAGCTTTACGTATGCGCGTTTTTCTTATACACTTTTAGGCATGGACATCACGGATTACACGTCAAGCGACTTCCGGCGAGCAGTCGGACACCGACTCAAAGTACGCCTCTTTGACAAGGGAATAAGTGTTGCTGATGCGGCGAACGCTATCGGCTTATCGCGCACAACCATGTCTCGGAAACTCAATCCGGCACGCAATGTGACATTCACGGTCGATGAGTACGCGCGACTATGCGAGCTGATTGATTCCTCTGCCGACGACATCTTCCAAGAAGCAAAACAGTCTCTCTCCAACTAACCAAACCAAAGCCAACAGCCAGAAAACGTAAAACCATGAGCAGTAAAGAATTAGCGTCCAGACAAGATGACGCACAAGACGTGGTTGTTCTCGACGTAACCGAGGGCGACATGGAGGCTGCTTCCCCGAAGCGGGAACGTTGCTTGTATGACGATGCGGATTTTCGCGCGTTCTGGACGATCTACCCTCGGCATGAGAACAAGAAGGGTGCGTTCAGGTCGTGGAAGAAGGCTCTAGAAGCCGGTTTGCGGGCCGAAGATATCCTGCGTGAAGCAACAGACTATCGGGAGCTTATAGCCGCCGAGAATCGCGATCTGCGGTACGTGAAGCACCCGACCACATTCTTGAACCAGCTTGACGCTGACAGCATCGGGGACGCGCGTAAAAGCATGAGTGACGCGGCCCAGTTTGAGCGCGAAAAAGAATACATGGCTTCCACTCAACGCCAGCGCGGAATGAGCATGAGCCAATACAGCGCGGAAGAAGAAGCCAAGGCCGTGCGCCGCCAGTTGGAAACCTACCCGGTCTTGACCACGCAAGACATTGACTCAGCCGCACGCGACCTTGGGTTCATGCTCGAAGATATCCCCCAGCACGCGGACATGATTAGCGGGCTGGACAAGATTAAGACCACCCTTGAAGAAGTCGTCCCGAAGATGACTAGCCTCGTGGAAGCCTACAACGCTTACGTGGCCTCCAAGACGATGGAAGAACTCGCCCACACCTCCCACGCCCTACAGGCAGTGTGCGCGCAGACAACAAGCGTGATCTTCCATAATGCGTGCCGCTACGGGTGGTACAAGACGTTCCACAACGTTCACGCAATCCCCAAGGCGATCATCATGCAAGCCGCGCGCGGCGGCATGAACCTAGAGGACGCGCGCCATCAAGCAGCGTTAGCAGCCTTGGATGACGTGAAGCTCCTGAGCGGCAAAATCAATCACAGCGCGGTAGCAAGCGTCCTCACTGAAGCCCTCTCCCACGTGGAGACGGGAAGTGACGTAGACGCGGCGATCAACAATACTTTGAGCTACTTGCGTCCCCAGCAGGAATACTCCCCACAGGAACAAGCGGTTTTCGCGAAAGAAATCTACACGAAAGTCCGCCCAACACCTGACATGCTTGAACTCGACAAACAGCAAACCAAACTCCTTGTAGAAAGCCGGTGACCAGACATGTATGTCACTCCTGAAACGATGCGCGAATGCCTCACGAAACTGTCCGAAACCGGCCTCATCCGCCCGCTCCCCGAAGCGCCTAAGAAACTGGAAGCACTCACTCAAGCGTGGCGTGAGGGCATTATCCCGAACGCGACGGACGCGAACATGAGGGCCGCTGTTTCCTACCTTATGCAAGAAGAAGAAACGGGCGGCTCCTACGTGACTGTTGCCCGGTTCAATAAGGCTTTGCGTGTGGTTCGCCAGCGCGCGGCCTCAGCTCGAAGCCAGATCATTAAGGGCTTGGAGGAAAGCGACACGGGTGTGCTCGCTGAACTCACCATGAACGACGGTGCTGATGAGGCCCTTGAGGAAAGCAACCAGTACGCGGGCTTGTTGTATCGCCGTGCGGCTCACATGGCAGCAGCCGGTGGCGCGTCAAAGCGTGGCATTGAACGTGCGGGCGCTATCGCTGTTCAGTGTTTCAATGAGGGCGGTGCGCTCAAGAGCTTGTATGAGCACTTCCAAGACGTGAGCGAGGCGATCTCTGGGGGCACGTTCTTGTCCCCCGTTGAGGCCGCTGCCGTGTTCTCAGCCGACAGTGAGTCCAGTAGTGTTGCCGCTTACTCGCCTGACCGTATCCAGCAACTCATTCACGGGCGCACACAAACACCATCAACCACTAACAGCGGAGCGCGCAAAGCCCAAGACTCCCCCGAAGCGAAAGAACGTATCCGTCAAGCTAACCGGCAGATCGTCGAGTCAATTAAGCGACGCGGCATTGAAGCGCGGGAAGCGAAACGGGAAGCGGAACGCGCGCAGCAAGAAGCCGAGCGTCGTCACGCGGATGAAACTCTCGCACAGTTGAAAGAACTTATTGCAGCGGGACAAATCGAGCTTTAACCGCGCAAGCGCACAGTCCGAACTGTTTAACACCACAACATCAGCAAACACCAATAGGAAAAACGAACAGAATGATTACTATTAGTTACCCGTCCGGCTCTATCAGTGGGGACACTGTTTTTGACATTGAGGAACGTATCTCGCGCATGTCTGACAGTGAGCAAGGCACCCCCGTGTGGCAGTGGGATGAGGCTCGTGGGGTCTGGCAGCGTTTCGACGGCGCGACCACTGACCTGTATGGGCCAGATGAATACCCGCTGCGTATCAAGGACCTCATTCGGTTCCTCGCTTATATCCTCGATGATGACACGATCAGTGTCCGAGACATCAAGGTTGAAGTCAGCCTTGAGGACGATGAGCGCCCCTTTCCGTGGGAAGTACTCGCCTATCGGGAAAGCATTGGTTTAGGGCGCGCGCAGCTCGCTCGCGCACTCAAAGCACGCGGCCCGAAGCTCGTGGAAGCATGGGAAACTGGGGCGACTAAGCCCGGCCCGTGGGTGGGTGACGGGATTGAAGAAATCGCCCGTAAGCATGAGAAGGCCGCGCGTGACCTACAGGCCGCTATCTACGCAACCGAGGGCGATACCGTCGCCGTCGTATGTCCCCCCGCTGACAGCTTCCCGCCGGATAGCGCGTGGGGTGCGTATGAGTGGTTGAACTTGTGTGCCCGCGTGATCGGTGGCCCTAAGCGAGGTGTTCGTATCGTCCGAAACATTGAGCAAGCAGAAGAGCGTGGGTGGCCGCTCGTAAACGTTGCCCACATCTTGAACCGTGACTACTCCAAACCAAACAACAAGCCCGAAAACTAGCCAGAAAGAAGAAACACCATGACATTCACTGTCTACACTAAAAGCAACTGCCAACAGTGCGTCGCAACCAAGCGGCTACTTGACCGCCGTGGCGTGCCCTATACGACCGTTGACCTTGATGCTGACGCAAGCCAGATCGAGGTCGTGAAAGCCCTCGGGTTCACATCAGCTCCGGTTGTTACCGTGACTGACGGGACTCGAACGATTGATTCTTGGGGTGGCTATAGGCCCGACAAGATCAAAGAACTCGCTTCCATCAACTAAAACACTCTCACAGAAAGAACACTCAACATGTCCATCATTTCGATTGTCTCAATCGTGTTCGCGATTGTTTTTACCCTATTGGCCGCGTTCCTCATCTTCTACTACGTGCGCATGACTAAGCAGCGTGACGAGGGTGGCCGCATGGGCTTCACTCAAACCAAGGGAACCGTCTCCGCTGAGACGGACGAAAACGGCGACCTAACGTGGGGCGACTAAAAGCCCGCTAGAAAGCACTAAACGGGACGCTCAGAGCATTTTCGTGTTCTGAGCGCCCCGTTTTCGATAAAAAAGAGCGTTTTTTCGCCGCTAAGAGCGATATGACCACAGTCTGTCTTTTGTGAGGACTTTTCCGGCCCATACGGTTGCAAGTTCCCCGTCAATGTGAATTGGTGTCTCGCGGTGGGCTTTCAGGTTGATTCGGCACATGTGAATGGTGTTGTTCACAGGCATGTCGCGGACGGGGAACCGGTCTCGGTCGCTGGGGACAGCTTGGTCAGCATGTACTTCCTGCACCCAAAGCGTTCTCTCAGTGCATCGAATCACCTGCCAGAACCTAATTATTCTTACGTCGAGAGGCATGGGGCGTTCGGTTACGAAGATCGTGCCGATAGGGTAGAGCTTTGACTCGTTTTGCGCTTCTCCTTGCTCGACTATGCAAGTGGCGATGTTCCTGACATCTTTTTCCTTCAGTACTAGCAGGCGTGCAATGTGTTCGGGTTCCATTCCGAGCGCGATAGCCGCAATTATGTTGTCGTTCCGATCTAGGCCGCTGATGACATACCCCGGCGTGTGTAAGAGCATCCGGTAGTAAATGGGGAAACCCTTTTTCAGCATTTTGTCCGTGAAGTCAACGAAACCTTCCGCTTCTTCAACTTCCCCTGTCGAGTAGTTGTAGATGCCAGTGACTTCATAGTGTGGGCCGTGTGCTTTCAGCACATGATCTGCCCACTTTGTGATTGCGCGTAGCGCCTCATACTTATCTAAGTTGCTAGGGAAGCTCTCTTTGTATGGCCCCACGTGAGACACGTAAGCGCTGACTTTGCTGAACAATGTTTTTGGAACCTGCGAGTCTCCCCTACTGGCGTTAACTGCGTATCCCGTGACAGTGTCTAGGTCAACGCCGTTTCGTGCGGGTACAACAAAGCGTGCTTTTTCTTTCCCGTTGAGGAGATAGGAAACCCGTGCGAGTGGAATATGAGTGCCTTTAAGGTGCTCAATCTTGAACTCATACGGCAGAAGGTCGCTTGCGCCGTGGAAATTGAGTTTTCCGCTTTTCCCTTCTTCTTCCCACTCGACAACAGCGATTACCCCGGCATACCCGAGGAGGGCGACGGTTTCTTTCTTCTGACTCATTGGACTACTGCCTTTCTCGTGCTAAATGGTTGTGTTTGGCTAGGAGTAATCGTCGGATAGTTTCGCGCGACTAAACAGTGCGATGAGCGTCCTCTGTGAATACTTTCCCGGTCCAGATGGTTGCGATATCCCCGTCGATGCGGATGGGTGCCCCGGGTGCGGCTTTCAGGTTGATGCGACACTCGTAGATAGCGTCATTCTTCATGGTGTCGCGTATGGGGAGATATTGTCCTGTCTGGCGGTCTCCTGCGGCTTGTAGCTCTTGCATCCAGAGGGTTCTTTTCGTGCAGCGGACTACTTGCCAGTACCTAAGAAGTACTTGATCGGATGCCATAGGGCGCGCGGTCATGAAGATTGTCCCAATGGGGTAGAGTTTTGACTCGTTTCGCGGGTATAGCCATATTCTGCGCGCGGGGGCGCTGAATGCTCTGGCTTGTTCTTCTGAAATTGCTAATAGCCACGCGATGTCTTTGGTTTCGGCTCCGAGTGCGGCTGCTGCGAAAGCGTTGCTCTCCACGCTTACATGTGGCATGAAGTACCCCGGCGTGTTCAAGAGCGAGGGGAAGTGAATGGGGAAGCCCTTTTCTTCCATTGTTTCTGTGAAAGTAACATTGCTGCCTAGAATCTCTAGGATTTCGTTCGTGTCGTAATCGTAGATTCCGGTTATTTCACATCGCGGGCCGCGCGTCTGTAGGACACGTGTTGCCCATTCTGCGATTTTCCACACCAGAGTGGATGTTCCTGCGAGGCGATAGGCGAACCGCGCGTATGGCCCCTTCTGGATGTATGTGGCGGCTTTGTAACGAAGCATTTGCTCGTAGGTGCTTGGGAACTGTGACTTACCTTCAAGACACCAGTCGGCGTAGAACGCGACCATGTTCGCATCGACGACTCTGCCTTCTTCCAAGTCGTCAATGAAGCGCGCTTTTTCTTTCCCATTGAGGAAATAAGTGAATCGCGTGAGCGAGATGGTGCTGCCTTTAAGGCGTTCGAGCTTAAACGCCAATGGCGGGAACTTATCTTGGAAGTTACCTGTGCCGTGGAACGTTAACCTGCCGCTTTCTCCTTTTTTATCCCATTCATCTTTGACCCATTCGACATCAGCGGTCACACCGACATACCCGTGGAGAGGGACAGTTTCTTTCTTCTGGTTCATTGGTTTGCCTCTTTCTCCTGCTAGATGGTTGCTGTTGGTTAGAAATAGTCGCCGGATGCTTGCGCGGGCGTACCGTCCCAGACGTATGCGCGCGCGTTCTGAATGCAGATAGGGGTGTTTCGTCCGAACCGGAGGTTAATTCGACACTGGTACACGGTGTCGTCAACTGGTTCTGGGGGCATGACGGGAACCAGCTCCTTGTATGCCGGAGTGTTAACTGTTGGCGTGACGCGGATTTGTTGAACCCAGAGGGTTTTCTCGGTACTGCGAACAACCTGCCAGAAAGCGACAGTTGTTCTCTCATAGCTCCATGAGGTCACGAGGATTGTCCCAGTGGGATAGAGCTTTGACTCACCACTCTCCCCCGTTGTGCGAGGCTTCTTTCCTGCCCGTCGGCTCTCCTTGATGATGTCTTTCACTTCTTCCTTGGGGAGTGCGAGTAGGAACGAAATGAAGTTGACGCTCATGTCGCGCGCGTGACAGTAGAGCACGGTGTCGTGTGCGTCTAGGTCGTCAATGAGGCCGGGGGTTTTTAAGAACTGCTGGTAGGTGATGGATGCGCGTAGATTACGTTGGCTTACCAACGGCTGTTGCGGCATTTCGTCAAGCCTTGCTACCTCCGCAGCGAGATAGTCACACATTGCCGCTTCATCGTGTCTAACACCGTATTCTTCGTAGACTTGGAACGCCCAACGCGCGATTTCGTCTGCAAGTGTCCTGAGTCTCTTAAACTCAGGGTGACCGTCGAACGGGCCGTTTTTAATGAGAGATACAGTCTTGTAGAAGAAAATCTTCTTCAGCCCAATCATGCGCTGAACAGAGCGCATTCTGTCCGGTGTTACTTCAATGCCTGCCATGATGCTCTGCGCGTTTAATGGTGCGCCTGACTTTGGCCTGACATAGCGTGCAACACCAGTGCCGCCACGGTAGTAGATGATGCGAGTGATCGGTTGGTGGGTTCCTTTAAGTTCCTCCACCTCAACACTGATCGGCTCATATCGTGCGTCACTGAAAACAAGGACTCCACGTTCGTCTTTCTTCTCCCACTCAAGTCTGACAGTGACGTTCGGACTGGTCGGAACCTGAGCGATATCTGGGTTGCGTGCCATTATGCGGTTTTTCCTTTCGACTGTTAGATGATCGGAGCTTGCGGTTGCCATACGTGGGCGAGCTGCCCACATACGTGGATAGGCGTTTCACGTCCAAGTTTGGGGTTAATACGGCACTGATAAACCATGCTGTTAGCGGGCACGTTAGGTACGGGGAGATCGGTGAGGCGTATCTGGTCGTATAAGCCCGGTTTGGTTTTGAGTTCTTGTACCCAAAGCGTTTTCTCGGTGCAGCGGATGACCTGCCAATATCTGACATACATGCGCGGGCCAGTGTGGGTCGTTGAGAGAATCGTGCCACGCGGGTAGAGCTTCGACTCGTTCTCGTCTTGCGGGCGGGTTTTCTTTTCCCTGAGAAGGCTTTCCCCGATAATTTCCTTCACTTTCGCCTTGGGGAGTGAAACGAAGAACGCAATGTCATCGAGCGACACTTTGTACGCTAGGCAATAAAGAATCGTGTCATGCGTGTCTAGCCCATCCAGGCATCCGGGAGTCATGATGACCTGACGATAGCTAACCGGGAACCGCCTGCGAAGATCGGCTACGGTCAGAGAATCAACGCCCGCCCTGACGGGACTTAACCGACAGGAAGCGAGATCAAAAATAGCCCTTTCGTCATGATTAACGCCGTGGGCTTTATATATTTCTTCAGCCCAAAGGGTGATTTCAGTGGCGACTGTCTGGGCATCTCCCGGTTGTAGCTTGACACCAAAGTTGTCGCTTTTAACGAACGCTAGAGCTTTGTAGAAAATCATCTTGAAAACGTCGGGCGCGTGATGGTAGGAGCGTATTTCATCTGCTCTTACGTCGATACAACCCATGACCCTTTGAGCGTCTAGCGGAAGAAACTCTTTCGACAAGATAGCGAAGGCAACCTCTTGGCCGTCACGGTAGTAGACGATGCGGGTGAGCGACTGATGGGTTCCTTTCAGCTCGTCCACTTTAATAATGATCGGCTCGTACCGTATGTCGCTGAAAACAAGTTTCCCGAGTTCGTTTTCCCTGTCTTTCTCCCACACAAGTACAGCGGAAATTTTCGGGTTGCGAGGGAGACGGGCGATCTCCTTATTGCGTGCCATTATGCTGTTTTCCTTTCGGTTGCTTGTAGGCGCTTGAAGTCGTTGAGTAGGCGCGTGTCGATGAGGCTGGCTTGCTGGTCAATGGAAGCTAACTGTCTGCTTGTGGCGTTTATGTCGCGCGTGAGGTGGTGTGTGGCGGTGTAGCGTTTCGTGAAGCCACTGTGTGCGTGGACGTGTTGGAAGATCGTTTCGGCTACGTGCCACGTGTAGGGGTTGAGCGTGGTCTTGTGTGCAATGAGGAAGTAGAGGGCGCTGACTTTCTCGTAGCAGTCGTACATGTCGTAGCCGCCGCAGTGGGCCGCGACGTAAGCGCCTGATGGTGTGGACGTGTCTTGAGGGGTGCGTGCGACGGGTTTACCAAGGTCAATGTAAGCCGCTGCATGGGCTAACGCCGGGTTGTCCACGTATGGGCTGGTTGATGCGATTTGTATGGCGCGCTCGCGGTGTTTAGCGATTGTTTCCACGTGGTAGGGGTTGCGGTGGGGCGCGTCAATGTTGAGCGTCATTTCGGGAATGTACTCGTCGAACGCGGGGCATTGCAGTTCTACTGCGTCTGCGTCTACTCCGAGGCGCGGAATATCCAAATGTAGGTACATGTAGCGGATAGCTTCTTCAGGTACCCGAGCGTCCCCCATGCGTAAAGCGTTCTGGGCGAGAATCTGAGCGAGAGGCTTATGAATGATGAGCGCGATGACGGGAACATTAGGGTGGCGTTTCTTCACGTCCTGATACAGATCGGCGCGTAAGAGTCGCCTAACGTTCGTCGCGTCAAAGAACACGTCTTGTCCCATGTCTAGCAGCGTGTGAATGTAGCTGTAAGCGGCCTTGAATACTTGCGGGTTATGTTTGTTGCCTTCCGTGAGGGAACCGTATCGTTCGATGCGAATAGCGTCTGTAGACACGACATTACCGGCGCTAATCCTGTTCACAAGGCTTGTCTTACCGACCCCCGCTGGGCCGATGAGGATATAAAGCGCTGGCATGAGAGTCCTGTCTTTCTACGGGCGGTACAAGAACCCGGTTCTGTGGTCATATGTCAATGCCCCGGCAGCGCCCGTGAGAATGTTTAATCGGTCTTGGGGCGTGTAGACGAGCATGTTCCCGTTAAGTTGTTTGCGTCTCCGCGTGTATATGAGTTCATGCAAGGTGAACGGGCTGCAGATTTCACGGGGCTTAGGCTTGGTTCGGTCTCCTAAGACGATACGCACCTCGGAAGGGATGGGGAGCCTTATTTCAGGCGTGGTGAGGATGGCCTGCAAAATGGCTTTCGCTCTATGCCGGGATATTTCGATTTCCGCGCACGGTAGCGGTGTTAGGAACGCTCCGTTCTGGCGTTCGACGTACACGTAGTCGTATAGTGCGCCTTTAGTTTTCCGTAGCGTCACACCAACGCAGCCGGTTCCTTTGGTGGCCGAAAACCTCATTTTCTCCCATAGGAAGTTTTGCCTGACCGCTTCAACAAAAACTTGGTTAGCGACGCGACGAGACGCTTTAAGCGACTGCCTAGCTTCTTCAATGGTCAAACCGATCTCAGCGAGCACGGCAGCTTGAATTGATACCGAGGTTGAATGAGCGCTTGAATGGTCTTTTCGACTGGTGTGGCATGAATATGAGTGTCTTTCAGAAACCTTAGCGGGAGCAGACAATTAGACCATCGTTGAGGAAACGTAGGCTCAGGACACTGGCGCGAACGATACTGTCCCACTCGCGGACGGTGAATACGCGACTGCCCGCCACCAATGGGCGTTCTGACATGTCTTGTGGGAACGCTAGGAGGACAGCGTTAGCTGCTTCTGGCATGTCCGCTGGGTAGTGTGGCGTGGTGGCGTTCCCGTCGCTGGGGCGAGTCCCGTAGCCGACGTAGAGACCGAGGTCGTTTTTCAACGGTGGTTGGCCTTGGGGGGATGTGAGGTTGCGGAGAATAATGTTCGCGCGCTGCCTACTGATTTCTAGTTCTGGCGCGATGTTGACGACGGCCCTACCGCTTTCGCTTTGGACGATTGAGAACAAGCCACATAGCTGCTTCTGGTTGTCCGGCTCAGCGAGCGCCCACAGTTCAACAAGGACCGCTGGACCCCATGCTTGGACGCGCACTTTCAGGCCGTCCCATAGGAAGCCGTCTTTAATGGCTTTGCGGAGGACGCTTGCCGTGATCTTGGCTCGTAGCCCAGTGTCGGCTCGTACTTGGTCGAGTGTTACTTTCTGGCGCTTGAGCGTAGCCGTGGTGGCCTTACCGAGGTCGAATGCGTCTGAGAGCTGCATGACTGCTCCTTCACTAGGTGCTAATGCTTAAAAACGTCTCGTTTTAATGCTTTTCCCCTGTTATTTCGCGCGTTTCATGCTGTTACCGGTAACTATATTGGCCGCTTTTTGGAGGCTTAAAAGAATGTTTTTCCATCCTCGGAACGTGATCTTGTCTCCCGACATGAAAGATAACGTGTGGGGAACCTATCAGGGGGACATTGCCGTGTCCTACCAGAGGCCCGGAAACCCTAAGTTGAGTCTTGGGGTTTTAACGCTGCGTCAAGTGGGCGCGTCCACGATTCAAGTGACCGCAACGGGTAAAACTAAGGGCTTCCACCCGCAAGCGTCGTTCGCGTGGAATATTTACGTCGCTGACCGTAAGCCGGATTTGCGTATGGTCGCGTGCCTCATGTTCCCGCTTGTCGCCCCGTGGCGGTACACGCGGGAGGACTTGAGTCTTATTACGGGCCGTGCGCGCGATTTCATGCGCCGAGCAGACCAGAGGGAAAACGGTATGCCCTTGGACATCGTGTTCGACCTTTTGGGCGGGATGCTGCACTACTATCGGCCCGGCGAACTGGACGTGTTCGCGCAGACCGCGCCGGGGACGTTCATGGCTCGCACTGACCTGATTCATTCTTCTGGCGGGAACCGGAAGCGGCTTGTGAACATGGTGTATGCCGCGTGGCGGGCACACGAAAACGCTTGCGCCGCGTCGTTGAACTACCGTGGCGTGGACGCTTCACGCGCCTATAACGAAATGTATAGCGTGGACTATGACTTTCAGATGAGCCAGTACAACCTTGATCGTGTTGACCGCATTCCGAGCGATCTTTAACCGTGTTCGCGTGCGGCGAGAAACCGTTTAACAGGCAAGACCAGAAACCTAGAAAAGAAAGAAGCTGTAACCATGCTCTACTACCCTGATCGTGTGTCCTTGAAGGGCCGAGACGTGTTTTATAACTTTCGCGCTGAGGGGAAGAAGAAGGTTGCCCGGTTTGAGACTGATGCTGACATGGGGCGTATCCGTGTGAAGCTCCCCAACGGGGTGGCGTTGTGTGAGTACACGACAGACTCATTGTTTGCTGATAAGGAAGCCTTGCGGTTCACTGTCGCCCAGCTCCTTACCGCTGCCACGTTCACTGTGGAGGATGCGACTGTTGCGGCTCGTAATGTTCGCCGTCACATGAAGGTCGTTATCGAGAATGGCGGGCTTCATAGGCCGGTTATTTTCACGCTGTTCGGTAAGGAAATCACTCAGCGTGAGGCTCTAGAAACGTATGCGTTCGGGCATTTCGTGATGGACTCGAACTTGATGCTCATGGACGAGGAACGCTCTCGCATGTTCACCCGCCACCTCGTGTTCTGCATGTGGGCGGCGTTTAAGGAAGCTGCCGAGGTGGTAGAGGCTGTTCCTGCTGGCGTTGACCGTAACACCTTGTACACGACGTTCAGGAATAGCTATAGCGAACGCTGCTCGACGCTCATGAGCGCACCGATGAACGCGAACGGCCTGCCCGCGTCGGTCCAGCTCTGAAAAGTGGGGACAGGTCATGATTTATAACCCGGAGAATATTCGGCTACGTGAGGTGGATTCACATTCCGGTCGCCGCTTCAAGGTCAGCTATTACTTCCGTAGTCTCGACGTGCGCAACGGTGGTAATCCGGTTCGTCCGCTGGGTGAGCTTGAGGTTGAACTGTTTCCTATGCGTGCGGGGCGAGTGAGCGCGCAGGTGGGTAAGTCTCCCCTGTTGGTGCGGTATTTCGACGAGGGTGATCTTGCGTTCCCGACCGTTGATCGCACTATTGCCCGTCATGCTGCGTTGATGATGTCGTCTGTTCCGAACTGGATGGGGTTCAACGTGGATGACGTGAAGCGTGTGGCGACTCGTATTCGCCGCACTATGGCGCGCATGGTTGAGCAAGGCCGCGTGCCTGACAGTGGCGTTATCTTGTTCGACTTCTTTGGTGAGGCGATCAGTGTTGGCGAGGTGCCCCGCCTTGATTATGAGGATGCGTTTACGCTTATCCCGGTTCACGTGAGGTTGCTTGACTGGTCGCCGGAAGAAGTTCGCACTCTGTTACGGCAGTTGGTTGCCGCGTCATGTTCTGCGTACCGAACCGCGTGCCTGCAAAGCGCAATGGAAGGGCCGACTGCAACGCCTCGGCAAGCGTTTATTACTCGCTACAGTCGCGCACATGCTGACGCTCTTGCCATGTATCGCGGCGAGAAACCAAAAGACCCGACTCTTCTTGAGCTATGACACGGAAAGGATTTCCTGATGCTCCTCGTTGTTAAGTTCCGTAACCAACTCCACCGGCTTAACCCAGCCTTACAGGTGGACATGCGTAACATTCGCGTTAACGGTGTTGCGCGCGGTTGCAGCGGTTATATTACTGACCCGGCTACCGGCCTCGTCGTTGAAGTGGATACCGAAGAGTCCTGCTGTGTAAGAGAGCGCGGTAAGCCGGGAATGATTTATCGCGGCGTATGGAAGAACGGTGAAGGTCGCTTCGTTACTGGCGTGAACCAGTGGTCGAACGAGGACACGATAGCGAGAGAGATTGTACAGGCGTTTAGGGAGCCTGAACGTTCTGGCTTATGGAGACGTGTTCGATAAACCCTAGAAGAAAGACGGCTGTCGCAATCTGAATCAACTAGGTTGCGGCAGTTGTTTCACATCAACTGCACAAGTCTCAACCAGAGAGGACGATAATCATGCTGCTATTACCTGAAAGGCTCACCCTGAAGCCTGTGTCTAGGCCGCGCCCTTATGGTGATCGACGTTTTTGGAACGTGTTCTACAAGGAGCCGGACTGGGAGAAGCCGCGTTTTGTGGGGGTTCTAGAGGTCTTTAATAGCCCTAGACGACAGACGTACTCGGTTCAGGCGGGGACAAGTGTGAACAAGCTGAAGTGGAAGATAGAGGGAGATCGTGCGGCGATTGAACCCGATATTTCTCTCACTTTCCCCGAACAGTTCAAGCCTGCTAACGCGACGGCCATGACGTACTATGCGGCGGTTCTGCTGAACTGCACAATCATGTGGGGGTTGACTGAGGAGGATGTGAACCGTATTGCGATGCGGTGCCGTCGCACTATCCGTAGGATTCGGGAAACGCTTGGCGTGGAGAACGGTTTCTCACTGTCACTGTATGGGAGCGCTGATGTGCGTGAACCGCAGGTGTACGCAACGCATAAGCAAGATAGCGCGTATGCGGGGAGTATCAGCATCCCTGATGCGCCGCCTAGTGACTCTCGGGACACGACGGTAGTGCGTACTGCCGTGCATACCGCGTGGTGGGCATACAAGATGGCGGCGAGTTCGTCTTTTGCTCTGTCTGACGATATTAACGACCCTACTGAGGCTTTCCTGCGAGAGTTTATGAAGGCCCGTAGGTTCGTGGAAGCGCAGTCGCGTAAAGAAGGTTCTTTGCCTGCTTTTTCGTCCGCTGGGTTCTGTCGTTCCGATGAGGTGGATGCGGCGACTTCGCGTGAAAACGGGCGTGTTCTTAACTCGTGGTTCGCGTATGATGACACTCGCTCAGAGTTTGACCTCATTGAGGGCGATCCGGTTACGTCCGGGGAGATCGCGGAAATGATGTATGACGCTGCTTGTGCGGAACACTCTCGGACGGGCATTGTTGCCCCGTGGAAGGCGTTTGAGAAGGTCGCTGTGCGTCTTGTCGCCGGAGGCAGTATCCCCGGCTATCAGGGCATGATTCTTACGGACGATTCGATCAGGTCTTTAGCTAACCGGTATCCCCGTAATGATGAGGAATATGCGTTTGTTTCCTTGTTCAAGGAGTCGCACTTGGGGGATAAGAACCTTTCTCTTGGCGCGGCCCATGATGACTATGACGGGCGCTACCGGAAGGTTGCGGCTATCGCGTGGCTTCTCGCCCGAGAGGGACGAAGCGCGCTAAGGAGTTTTGAGTCCTAACGGTAAAAGCAGTGGCCCACCAAGGAAACCAAGGTGGGCCACTGCTTTTTGCGTGTCAGTATCCGTAGTATTGGCTGACGGGATGTCCGTCCCACGGGAACATTGCGTCTCCGGTTGGTGACTTCACGCAGTGGATTGTTTTCTCTCGGAGAATGCGTGCCATGTGTGGTTTTGCGTTTGGGTTGTAGGTGTCCGCAATCGGAACAAGGTCTTTCCTTAGTGCTGCCGAGTCGTAGGCGACTACCTGCGCGCGGATTTGCAGGTACCACACGGTTCGCTCCGTGCAGCGCACCACTTGGTAGAACAGAACAACACCGCTACCGTATCTTCCGAGGTCAACGAATACTGTTCCAACGGGGAAAAGCGTGGATTCTTTTGAGACTGCCATGATTGTGTTTCCTACTCGTCGAGTGGCTGGTTGAGGATGCGGGAGATTTTACTGGGGCTGACTCCCATGAAGAACCCGATCATTTCCTGCGTGTAGCCTTCCACGGCCCACAAGAACACGCTCCGGTTGAATGAGCAGCCGTCAAACAGTGCTGGGGTGTCGCAAATGTCCTTGTAGGTGAATAACCGGACTTGCGGCGGTAGGGGTTTGTTCTTGCTGATGTCCAGTACCCTGCCGCTGCTGTCAACGTCGTACTCGAACGTGTTCAGGTCGATGATGAACTTAAGTTTGTTCGCTTCCTCTTGCGAACACGCGCCGCCTTGCACGTATTGGTAAATCTCAAGACACCAATCACCGAGACTACGGTAGGCTGCTTTCGCTTCTGCCGGGTCAGCCGTATGGGGCTGGTGTGCGCCGATAGCCTCGCGAACCTTGTAGTAGAAACCGATTTCGTAGGCGAGAGTTTTGTTAGGCTGTTTGGGCGCGCACCGGACTCTATGACGTTCGATTCGTAGGCCGCGTAGCACGTCTACCACTGACAGGGGTTGTCCGGGCAGCGACCGTGAGATGAGCCGGTATCCGAGGAGCGGCTTATCGTCGGTGGTCATATATGCCGCCTCGAAGATTTGGCCTCTCTTGTCGATGGGCTTGAGGAGGAAAGCGATGTCACTGAAAGCGCCGTCTGAGAAGATAATTTTTCCGTTGCGTTCGTCTTTCGACATCTGCATGTGTACTTTCACGCCCGGCCAGAGCGGGAGTGGGTAAGACTTGTCGGTCACGGTGTCTCCTTACGGGGTGTTTGGAGTTGGTCTTAACGGTATAACCGCTGGTCGCGCGTGTTTATCTCGTTTAAGCGTGTTGTTTTTCCGCAGCTCGTAGCCTCATGTACGTGCCCATGATGTCCTTGTCCACGATCTTTGACACGCTGTCGATACGCGCGAAAACGCCCGCCGTTTCCAACAATTCACTGTCGAGGTGGTGGCGCTTGATGTACCTGCCAGTGAAGCCTCGATGTGCTTGCATATGGTGAAAGATTGCTTCCGCAACAAACAAGGCTTGTGAGTCAAGGCAATCCTTATGCGCGATCAGCCAATAGACGGCACCCACGTTCTCGTGGCCCGCATACTGGTCGTGGCTCCCGTAAATGGATGCGATATACGCTGACGACGGCCTAGAAACGTCTTGGGGTGTGCGGGCAACGCTCTTACCGAGGTCATGGAAGGCCGCGATATCCACCAACACGGGCATGGAGTGTGCTTTAGCGTTATGCACGGTGAGGGCAACATGCTCAGCAATGGACTCCACGTGATACGGGCTGTTGTGAGGCGCGAGGTACGAGTGGTTGATTTCCGGCAGGTATGCCGAGAAGTCGGGTGTTTGCAGCGTGAACGTGTCGCAGTCAACGCCTACGCGCGGGATTTGCACGCTCAGGTACTCGTCTCGAACATGGGACGCGCTCACGCCACTAGAGCGTTTGAGGATGTCCGCGAGTGGCATATGCACCAACACGACGACCACGCGCACGCCGGGGAACCGGGATTTCACCTCCCGATATAAGTGCGCGCGAGACATGCGAGAACAGTTAGGCGCTATGAAAACCGCGTCCAAACCGCGCTCTAACAATGCGAATAGTTTCTTAAACGCGCGCCGCGTCACCGCGTCTTTATGCTGACGTTCAACCACCGGGGAGCCATACGCTTCACGGTGAATAGCGCTCAGTGAGACAACACTGGAATTCAGAAAACATGAAGCCGCATCTTGTGTCTTACCCAGCCCAGTAGGCCCGGCGTAGACAAATAAAGTCCCATACATAACTGCTAAACGCCTCAAATTAAAGCGTTTTAGGCACAAAAAGCCCCTCCGGGGTGGCTTTGCTTGTGCTTTTCTCTCTTCCCTCTACTGTGTGGCTGAGTTACCGAGTTATCGTTTCGCTTCTTTGCGCTTCCACGCTTTCCTTACGCTTTGGAACTTTGAGCGAGGAGTTGAACGTTTGTGCAGTCCTGAGCGGGAAGCAACCAACAGCGGAAGCGGGAACAATAAAAAGTAGAAACTTAAGCACACGTGAACTGTAGTTAACTGCTCACTGTTCTACAGCGTTACTCAACTCTTTTCTTTGAGCGGCAGTGGGCAGAGAAGTGCCTCTAATCATCTCAGCTAAAAACAGCGGTTAAAACTCGCTGTAAAGCTAAGACTCTTAGAGGCACTACGAATCAACCCGAACTTTTCTCGTCACGTATAGCGTCGTCGTAGGGGCCGGGGCATTACTCCCAACCGGTGGCGGCATATTCTGCAAACTCCGGTAATCTCACTGGTTTGTTAGACACACCCAACCACTCAAATCTTGTTTGACTGATTGAATCGAGCCGTGGCACCCCTTCGCCCCCGCACATCACCATACGGGGATAGGCTCGCTGTTTTGCAGATCGTTAAAAAATCCCGCACAAACCGGGGACGCACCGAGTGTCAGTCGGTGGGGGGGGCGTGAGGCTTCTGTACTCCTGGCCCCCCAGTGAACAGCCAACTTTCGCGGCTTCCAAAGGCTTCGCACTGTTAAGGGGATGTGCTATATTGGGTCTAGTTCGGTTCGCTGCTTATCCTAGCAGCTTTCAGGTCCGTGACAGTTGGCTTTTTGGGTCGCTACTGTTGCGGGCCTGATTTTTTTTCGCCTATTTACAGTCTTTACTCAGTAAAGTGATTTGCGTTACGGCGTGTTGCTTGTATGCTTACGTGTGAGAACAAGAAACGCGGTAGCGATGATCGTGTTTTACGTCCTCTGTATTCAGGTCGCACGACGACACGGGCACGGGGTTTCCTCATTTTCCTTGTGTTTGTGTCGTTTTAAGGCTCGCGCGGTGCCCCCTCCACTTCCGGTGGGCCGCGCGGGCCTCGTGCTTTATAAGCGTGTTCCTGACAGAACGTGGCGGCAGTTGTAGCATTAGTTATGTGAGTGCTGGCGGTTGTGCTGCTTCCAGTTAATTCACAGTGATGAATACAGCGTGAGCCGCACGGTCCCTGCCTCGATGGACCTGTGCGGCTCACGCATTTTTACGCCCTCGCCCCCGCGCGGGATGCTGTTGTAGTTTGCTGATTCCTCCCCGCGACTAAAGTCGAAGGTTTCCCACCCTGCCCCTATCGCTGACAATATAGCTTGATGCACACGTCCATAGTGCTACAATTTCGGTACACTCAATCAAGATCAAAGGAGCAGAGCATAGTGTTCGAGGCCGTTAAGGTCGCGCTGGACCCGACTCCCGCGCAGGAGCGACTGATGTTGTCGCACGCGGGAGCAGCACGGTTCGCCTATAACGCTGGCCTCGCCCATGTGAAAGCCGCCCTCGAAGCCGGGGAGAAACTGGACTGGTCGTTTTATTCGCTACAACACTGGTGGAACGCGAACAAAGACACGTTGGCCGTGAGCGCTGACGGTGTTCCGTGGTGGCGTGAGAACTCGAAGGAAGCCGCAAACAGCGGGCTTAGGGCGTTAGCATCCGCCTTGTCGAACTGGTCGAAAAGCCGTAAAGGAAAGCGGAAGGGCCGCAGGGTTGGGTTCCCGAAATTCAAGTCGAAAGACCGTGAAACACCCCGGTTCTCGTACTCGACCAGCGGCCCTGGCACCGGTGGCCTCATTAAGGGCGACCCGAAAGCATTATGGTTGCCACGTATTGGCCGCGTGCATTGCATGGAAAACGTCACTGCCCGCGTGGACGGCGTGAGAGTGGTGCGTATGGCTATCTCGCGTCGTGCGGGGCGTTGGTATGCCGCTTTGACTGTCGAACGCGACGAGCCGACAATGCGGCAAACCCCGAAGGGCGGGGCGGTCGGTATTGACCTCGGAATTAAAGACCTCGCCACTCTCTCGGACGGCACCGTTATCCCTAACCCCCACTCGCTTAAAACCGGCGAACGACAGTTGAGGCGCGCGCAGAAAGCATTAAGCCGCAAGACGAAAGGCTCGAAGCGTCGCGCCAAAGCTCGTGAACGTGTTGCTCGCCTTCATGCGCATGTCGCGAACCGTCGCCACGACGCGCTGAACAAGCTCACGACCATGCTTTCTCGGACCTACTCGGACATCAGTATCGAGGACTTGAACGTTGCGGGGATGGTCAAGAATCACCACCTCGCTAAAGCAATTTCAGACGCTTCCTTCTTTGAGTTGCGTCGCCAGTTGGAGTACAAGACCGTAAAAACCGGCGCGCGACTACACTTTGTTGACCGCTGGTATCCCAGTAGTAAAACCTGCTCGAATTGTGGGAGCGTGAAAGCCAAGCTCTCCCTCACCGAGCGTATCTACAAGTGTGAACATTGCGGGCTAGCCATTGACCGTGATCTGAACGCGGCTATTAACATTCAGGTCGCCGGGAGTGCCCCGGAGACCTTAAACGCGCATGGAGGGACCGTAAGACGGAGCGACCCATCGGGCCGCGCAACGCTAGACCCTGTGAAGTGCGAACCAAGCAGCGGCGCAAGCCGCGTAAGACTTGGAGCGGGTGGCCGTAAGACCACCCTGCAAGCTGCAACAAACTAGCTTGCAACGATTAGCCTCGATGGGCCGTGCGGCTCGCGTTTTTTATGCCCTCTCCCCCACGTTTTCGAGTGTTGTAGGTTAGCAACTTTCTTTGCCCTTAGTGTGGGGCTTGAGTAGAGAGGTGACACTAAGCATGGTGTCGTTTGATGACGTGTTGAAGGCGTTGGGTGGTCATTGGGTCACTGACGGTGAGGGCACGGATTATGGTTCGTGGACTCCGAACACGGTGAAGAGCCTGATTATTTCCCATGACGGCGTGTATGTAGAAAAGCATGGGGCGAATAAGGGTTCGTTGACTCCCGCTAACCCGAAGAATGCTGATTCGCGTCGTTCTCCGTTGCGCGCGTTGTCGTATAAGCAGTTCGGCGCGTTGGAAGTGATTATTGCGCCGGAAAGCATGTTTGAGGGCGTGGACTTGTCGCGGTTTTTCACTGAGGGCACTCGTATTGGCGCGATTTATCGTATTCCCGATGAGAGCATGATGGGTATTGAGCTGCTTGCGGGCGCGTTGCGTCGTGAGCGTGAGGCTTATGCGGAAGCTCAAGGCGGTGGCGTGGATGCTCGCCCGCTCCTGTTGGACGCTCCTGTCCCCTTGCAGTTCGCTGTTGACTTGTCTCAAATGGGCCAGTACGTGCAAGTGAAGCCCTATGACATGGTGATGAACAGTTTCCAGCTCTCGCCTCAGACATATTCTGCGGACATGATCGGCGGGACGCTCGAAACGTTCCTTTCTGGGTTGTGTACGCGCCCTCGTATGCCCGAAGAAGAAGGCCCCGTCGAGACGGTTGATGCGTTCCGCGCGCCAGAAGATGACGGGTTGGCTGCGCGTCTTGCTGAGTTTGAGGCTTCCCCATTGCGCATGAGCCTGTTGCGACTGTTGAAGGCCGCTGCTCAGCGTGGCGGCGTTTATCTTGATGCTATTGCCGCGCTCACGTGGGACTTGTCCCCGCTTGACTCTCAGCCCGAATGGTTCCCTGTCGTTGCAAGCAGCAGTGTTCTCGGTCAGCTCACGAAAGAACAGTTCCACGGCGTGATGTGTGACTGTGAGAACGAAGCCTTGTCTGCCGCGTTGTATCTTCATGCCCTACCGAAAGAGCAGCGCGAAAAACTCGGGTTCGACACGGTTTCTAAGAGCATCACGATTCAAGAAGTGATTGACGCTCTCAATGGGGAACGTGAGCCTGACAAGAGTGTGCCCGATGAAGCACTGTCGTTCTTTAATGGCGTGATTTTCGCCCGCGTCGGGTTGATCGCGGAAGAATACACGCGAATCTTCTCCTCCGGCTATGAGGTCATTAAGCCTTTCGGTATTCTCGCCCCCGAAAACACGGGCGCGGATGGGAAAGACTCTAAGGGCCGTGTGCTGGCGATCAACGACGAGGGCCGGGCGTTCATGCGCCTACCGGACTCGGTGACGATGGAAACATGGAAGGTCATTAAGGGCCTTGTCCCCCAGTTGGAAGCCATGCCCACGAGGGACATTAACGAAATCGCTGAGATCGTCGTGAACGGGAAAGACTCTAGTGGCGCGGTGTATGCGAAAGACACTGAGTTCTACTTCCCCTACAAGATGCTCGAATACGCTTTCGGGCGCGGTTTTGACCCCGCGTCACCGGAGTCGTATCCGCGCCTTGCTGCGGCCTCTAAGTGGGAAACCTACCTCGAACAAGAAGTGAAGCCTAGCTTGGAGACGATGCTTCAAGCTGTCGTGAAGAAGCTCCTACAGCGGGCCGCGAGTAACGGTGAGGATTACACGTCTAAGAGCGTGAAGAACAGTGTTTCAGGCGCGTTGGAACGTATCTACAATGCGATGACAACGTGTTTCCTCGTGTCCTCGTTTGAGGTCAATAGTCGAGCAACCCTCACTAAGCTCAAGCTGCGTTCCCTCACACACCATGAGGAACTAGGTGACGATATCGCTAAAGAGTCCGTGGAACGCGCTTACGGTGTAGCTGCGGGCAATAAGAGCCGGTCATATGCGCCGGTTCGTAGCAGCCTCATGTGGGAACACCGCTATGACGTGGATACGATTCTCGCTAACGCAGCCCCGATTTTCGCGTACAAGATTCTTGAAGCCAAGATGAGCCAAGGCGCGAACCTGCGGGCTGAAACCGTCGCGATTTTCGGCCTCGGACTAGATGAGACCATTGTTGACACGTCCAAGGCCCTGTCTGCGTTCGCTAAGAGTGGCCTGCATGTTGTTCTAGCGGGTTCTCGTTCCGGTAAGGGATTGATGACTCAGGCGTATCTCGCGGCGATGCTCATTGCCGGTAAGGCCCTTGGTCTTGCGGACAATAAGCCTGACATGGCTTCCCTCCTGTTGGAAATCAACCCGAATGCGTTCGTCATTAACGGCCCTGACTTCGGTAGTGAGAAGGGCACGGACTTGTTTGGGCATTTCGGTGCCGATCAGGTAGAAAAACTGGGCCGCATGGCTCACGTCCCGTCCTATTTGAGGCCGCTTGGTTTCCAAGGGGAAAGCTACCCCGGTCTGCTGGGTACGGTCGCTTATATCCGGTACATGATTCTCGCTATGGGCATTCTCCTTGCTCGCACGAACGGCGAGGACGTTGCCGAACAGTTGGGCGGCAAGAAGGGCGTGTCGTTCGTTTTCGATGAGATCAGTAACGTCGGCTTGTCGATGAGCCGGTTCTTTGTGCAGCTCGCTAAGTACGCGCGCCCCGCTGATTACGTGAACAGCTATGACACGTGGGAAGCGTCCGGGTTTGATGAGAAGAAGAAACCCAAGGATGCGATCACTGAGGTTCACTTGTGGGCCTCAATGTTCAGTGAGTGTATCCGTATGAGCGCGGACAAGATCACGACGATTGGTAACGCGAACTATAAGAACCGCGAACAGGCCGTGAGCGACATCTTCCTCATTGGTCAACATGAGGTCGCTCCTACCCCTGTTTCAACGTTCGTACCCCCGTTGAACCGTACTCAGGGCGTGACCGTGAAGCTGGGCAACATGGACAATTTCGTGTTCTCGTTCGCCTCGTCCTTGACTGCTGCCGATGCGTTTATCGGCTACAACAAGGAACGCCCCCAGTACCTCAATCAGGGTTCCCCGAACGGGTTCATGCACGACAAGCTGTCTGAGACGGTGCGCGCGTTCGCTTACGTACAAGACTTCAACGGCCCGAACATTGAGCGCGCTCTCGTGAAGGGCGACGAACAACTAGCTAAAACTGCGCTCCCGTTCCGTCCCGGCCTCCTGTATGCGGAAGCCGAAGAGGACGGCTACTGCTGGCCGTTCTCCGTGGAATACATGAAGCGCGCGGGCGTGGACGTTGATTCTGTCCGTAAGGACGTGTCCCTTGACGATGGGCGACTTGACCCAGCCTTGGGGTTCATTGGCTACCTTGAACGCGCGGGAGTATCGCGCGCTGAGGCCGCTGCAACCCTACAGAAACTCTCTGATGCGGCGAACCTCGTCGTGAAGGAAGCCGGATACCCGGGGACGTGGCAAGAGTGGCTTGTGGACTTGCGTCCGAAGTACATGTACTCGTCTGCTGAGTTCTATGCGGCGTTTAACCGTTCGGAAAACCCGGTGAACGCTGAACGCGAGTTGTTTGCCCGCGTGTATCCCAATGAGTTCCCCGAAGAGGATGCTGCGGACCCGTTGCGCATGGAAGAAGAGGACGCTTGGGATGACTCGGCGTTCGCGTCACTGACTGATACTGCGCCCGCTGGGAAGGTGGAAACCGTCGGCGGGTGGGGTGAAGAGCCTAAGCCTACTGCGGCTCCTATCATGCCGGTTGTGAGCGCTCCGGTTCCCATCATGCCTGACATTCCCGATGACGCTCCTGTGCCGGTGAATGCTCGCATGAACGACGTGACGGCACCTGCTCCCGGATGGGACTACTCCACCAGCCCTGTCACGCCGAACCAGTACGGCGGGTTCTCGTTCAACAAGGGCACGCCTCGCACTATCCACGCGCAAGAACTCACCCCTGATGGTGTTCAGGACGCGATCTATCAGGATATGCGACAGTGGGTTGGCGACTGGGGGCGCGTGAAGCGTCTGGGAGTGGCCGGTGGCCTCGTTATCCTCAACGGTGTCGCCTACCAGACTAAGGTCGCTGAGGAATGGGATATTGAGGCTATCCCCGAGTATCTGCGTGAGGCCGTGAGGTCAAGCAACATTGCTCCTATCGCGAACTGGCGGATGATTCGCGAGATGCACAACCTACGTCGCATGTCGTTCGACTCATGGCAGTTCTACATGTCGTATGTGTGCCCTGACCTCGGGTTTGAGGGCCGTAAGAGCATCGGGCAAATGTTCGCTGCTTTCCCGACTCTCCAACACATCACGATTGCCGGGGAAGAGTTCGACCGTTCCACGTGGAGTGAAGAACACGGTGTTCCTACGGGTATGCGCCGCTATGACGACACGCAAGCAGCCATGTATGCCGCCACCCGCTACCTGTCTCGTGGTCGTAAGCGCACGTGGGAGTGGACTACTGACACGTGGAAGCGCAACGATATCGGGTTCCTCGGTAAGACGTGGCGTAGCGCGTTTGGGTTCACCGCGAGCGCGTTGTTTGGTGTGGGCCAGTTGCTTGGTGGTGGGGGTAAGCGTGCGATGGGTGCGGTTGCTCGCGGCTTAAACGACGCTCGCTAGTGGCCTAGTTCACACCAAAGTAGCTTGCTTAACGAACTGCCATACTCCTACAATTTAGGTACACATCATTCAGGTGTGCGCAGTTCACAACAACATAACTCAATACGCCCCCTCCCTGCTGTCAATACTGACTCTGCTTTCCTTGGGGAGGGGGCACCCAAGGAACGGTGCCTGATGGGGATAAAGGGATTCGCGACAAGCGGAGGCGACCTTACCGACTGAGCTGTCAACACAAACGGTTCTTACAGACTGGTCAGCAGGTTCGACTCCTGCCCGTTCCACTGGTGGCGTTAGAAGCGCTGAACTGGGTTACTACATGATGGATATGTTTTTTTCACCTAGTTCGTCTTTCCTCTAACGCCACCTCTTTTTTCTAAATAAACACGCCAATAATGGAGGCAATTATGTCGCGCATGAATACGCGAACCGCTCGCCCTAAAAACACTGCAACCACGCCGGTCGCTACCACAGGCCGTGTCGCGCTCACTCATGAAGGTGCCTTGGGTTATACCCGCACCCCTAAGAGCGAACTGTTTCTCGCTGCCGTCACCTCACTAAATGAGGACACGTTTTACGAGAGCGCTAATGACCGCATTAAGCGCGTCCAGAACCTTGCTCGTAAAGACGAAGTATTGAACTCTCCTGAATGGGTTCTCGGGCTTGTGGGTTGGCTCCGTAAAGATGTTGGCCTACGTTCTTTCCCCATGATCGTCGCAATGAGTATCGTTAAGGCTCGCCTTGAAGCTGGGCTTTCTGGCTACAATCGCGAGATCGTTAGGGCTTCCATTGGCCGTTTGGACGAAACCGGCGATTTCCTTGCCGGATGGCTGAGCAACTACGGTCGAAACGTCCCCTCATGTGTGCGTCGAGGCGTGTCCGACGCTCTCAAGGCGCTCTTGAATGAGCGCTCGTACTTGAAGTGGAACGGGCGCATGAACTCAGGCACCGTCAAGCTGCGTGACGTTATCAACCTCGTACACCTCTCCCCCCGTAATGAGGCACAGTCTCGCCTTGTTCGCCTCGTCCTCGATGAGTCATACGGAAAAGCCAACTCCGCTGAGGGATTGGAGACTATTCGTGCGCGTCGAGCGTTCCTGTCTCTACCTGTTGAGAAGCAGATCGAGGCCCTAACTGGCCCCGATAGCGAGAAAGTCATTAAGGAAGCAGCTTTGAGTATTGAAGTTGTTTCCAGCGCTTTGCGTAAGGTTCCCGCGAGCGTGTGGGAGTCCCTTGTTCCTTTTATGGGCTACACGGCGCTGCGCATGAGCTTGCGTCGTATCGCAGAAACAGAGGACGTTCCCGACAGTTTGCTAGACGCTGCATCAAAGCGTATTGGAGACCGTGAAGAAGCACGCGCCTCGCGTACTCTCCCCGTCGCGTTCTACTCTGCCTACAAGAACACGCCGTTAGAGTTCGCTCCTGCTTTGCAGCGGGCAGCTAACGCCTCTTTGTCGGCGGTTCCCGCACTCAAGGGCCGTACTCTCGTTCTCCTTGATACGTCCGGCTCAATGCACGCCGTCTTGTCTGAGCGCTCTAGTTTGACTCGTCAGGACGCTGCTAACGTGTTTGCGGCTGCGCTCTCTATCCGAGGCGAAAACGTTCGCGTCGTCGCTTTCGCAGAAAACGCAAAGGATATTCGAGTAGATACTCGCGACCTTTTGCGCGCGACGGAAGCCATGCCCAGTTCTTACGGCGGAACTTACACTGACCGCGCTATCGAGTACGCATACGCGAACGGTGAAACGTATGATCGCGTCATCATTTTGACTGACGAACAGACCTCAATGAACTCTTGGGGCCGCTCAGTCGATGACGTTCTCGACAGTTTCGCTGAGAACACTCCCGTGTTCACGTGGAACCTCGATGGATACGCCGTAGCACAGGGAGCCTCACGGCCTTTGCGATGGACGTTCGGTGGCCTCACCGATAACGCTTTCAACATGATTCCTCTCCTTGAACGTGGCATCACCCAAAAGTGGCCGTGGGAATAAGCGCGACAGGCGCATAGCTTTAAGCGTTTAACCGTGGAGGAAAGAACGTGACTAGCCTCTCTACCAGTCAACCCGGTTGGTAGAGAGGCTTTCTTCAGAAAGGGGACTTGTTTTGTTCAAGCTCATCTTCAAGACTATTGGCCTAGTCAAGACTCTCATTTCGCTCGCGGTACTCGCGGCCCTCATTTACTTTTTCGTCCAATGGAACCCGTGGGCTAAAGAATATGTGCCGGGTGGTGTCTTAGAGTTCGGTGGCTACAGTGCCAGCGTCTCACAGTGCATGGTTGAGAAAAGCCAAGGGGAAATCAGCGACCGTGTTCTCCGGCAAATCCAAGACACTAGCAGCGTCCAAGGCGTATCCCTACAAGACATGAACACCTTGTACTCTCACGCGAAAGAATGCTCTAGGAAGTGACCATGATGTTTTCTAACCGTGAGGTCGTGGATACGCGGGCCGGAACTGCCGTGATGGAGTGGCAAAGACCGCGCGGCGCTATCAACACGGGCGGCGTGCTTTCCCTGCCCGACCCAACAAAGCCCAGCGCTTCTCCGATTAACTACCGGGTGAGCATTTTTCAGACGAGACCTCAGCCAACAGACATCTTCCGTTGGGTGCGAGTGACGTTTGAGATTTTTGACGACTGTAAGGGGCGTTCTTTTGATGGTGGTACGGCTAGGACTGTCAGATGTTTTTTGCATGAGCCGTTGACCATTAGCCATGTGCTTGATTGCCTTATGGTTGACTCGTCTGGATGGCGACTATTTGGGCTGGAATCAGGCCCGACAAGAACCGTCAAGACCCGGTGAAGGGCTAGAACCAGAAATACACAGTGCGGGTGTCTGTGTCGCGTTTATGTGCGACACGGGCACTCCCCTCGTTTTAAGCGGTGTCTATTGTCCGTCTAGCTGGTTCTCTAAATAAGAACGCAACCTGTTTCGCTTACCAGAAAGGAAAGAAGAGGCATGTCGGAAGGTATCTACGCGACCATTAACCAACGCAAGGACGGGAAAACGCTTGTCCGTATCGTTGAAGTGGGAAACACGGGCATCAGCCATGACTCAATCCACCACATGATGTCTCTCCCTCAGCAGGGGTGGGACCCGTATAAAGTCCTCGATGTTTTACTGAAAGTCATCAAGGACTGTGAAAGTATCTACGCGATAGCAGAATGTCCAGCAGAAGAAGCTGAAGCTCACGACGATTGGGTTGTTTTCTACACGGAAGATAAGACGCAAAAACTTTTAGTCACAAACATGCGGCTCTCTAGTGACGCGCCCGCGTTTGAGCGTGACTTTGATGAGCGAGTGTTTGATTCTCGGCAGGAAGCTCTCGACGCTATCTACAACCACTACTCTCCCGTTTTAATGAGCAAGAACCTCCTATGGGATATGGACGCGAACACATTCACGTGGTTCACCGCTCCGGGTAAACGCTACAGTTTCGTCGCGTTCAATTTCGGCCTAGAGAAGGTTGAGAGTTGTTCTGCCGTGACTTACACGTTCGAGCAGATGTGTGACCGTCGGGCCGTGGTCAACGCTATCAACGGCGAATCACGTCACCGGCTCCCTGAAATCCCGCTTTATCGCACGCCCTTAGAGCAGCGTCCCCCAGAGGAGTATGAGAGCAACCTCCTGCCAGTGGTTATCGAATACCGGAAAGGCAAAGAAAACACGGAAACCAGTCTCACCGGGACTATTGAGAAAATCCTTGTTCACGGTAAGGAACATGAACAGTGGAAACCCACCTCGTTCAAGGTCGTTCTCGACAAGCGGTTCGGGTACGACACTTTGGTTGTCACGTTCTACCGCGATGAAAAGCCCGTGTTTAGGACAAGCGTCAATCCCTCTGCCTACAGGAACATGAGGGAAGCCGTGTTCGAGTCACTGTGCGCCACCGCTAGGCATATTGCCGACAACCATGATGAGTTGATGATCGGCGTGAAAGACGGCCTACGTTACAACGATGACTGGACCTTGTTCCAAGACAAAGCTAAGCATGTTCTCCTCGGTGCTTACGACATCTACAAGCAGGTGCGAGATGTGAGTGCTCCACGCAGTGAAGGACTGTCCGCTGGTGAGCAGAATCTAGCTGAACGCTTAGTTCTCAGTGCCGCAGCGACGTTCAAGGCCATTGAGAAAGCGGAAACCCGGCAGGAGAAAACGCGCCTTAGAACCACGTACTTCATTGTTGATCGGCAAAATGGCGTGTTCACGCAGGCTATCGGCGCAGTAGCAGCCAAGAAGAAACTCAAGCAATCCGCTAGTGCCCACGCGCATGTCATCGCTTACAAAGACCTCGTAGGCTCTCCGCTGGTTCACCCGCAAGCCCAAGACCGGCCATTCCGAGAAAGCGTCTTGGCCTACACGAAAGAAGGCTATACGCAAGAACGTATCGCGTTGATTCTTGCCATGAGCGTTAAGGACGTGTCAGCGTCCCAGCGTGGCTTGTAACGGGATTCCTACGGCTTAAGGTCGGTCCCGCGCGCCTGTTGAGTGCAGGCCCAACCGTTCGGAAAATCCGAATACTTCACGCCCCGGTTCCGCGCGTTTGTTGAGCACAGCGCGTGGGACCGGAGTTTTTTAACCACACTCACGCGGTAAAAGGAGGTGTTTCCTAGAGGCAAGACAATCACTCCACCAAAAGAAAACGGAGGCCCATCATGGGACAACGCGGCGTTTACGCAACAATCCAGAAGAACCCTGAAACCGGAGAATACGTCCTAGAACACGTCACCGTGCAATGGGCACTGCATCTTCACCACGTATTGAACTATCTGCTCCAAGACCCTGAACGGACGCAGGCAGACAAGTGTCTGAATGTTCTTAAAAACGTTATCCGCGACTGTGGACATATCAGCGCGATTGAATATCTCCAAGACGACTATAAGTACTTTGAGCAATCGGTCGATGAGACTCGTAGCGAGTACTTGGTCTATTCGCGTGACAAGAAAGAATGCTTCTGTGTAGGTGGCGCAGAACTCTTGAAGGACACCCCGAAGGAATACCGCTTCTCTGTCTCCAAAGTTTTTAAGACCCGTAAAGCAGCAGAGAAGTTCATATTCACCCACGATCATGTTCAGGACGCTGTTTCGCTCCTGTGGGACTTGGATGCGAACACGTTCACATGGTTCACCGAGAGTGAGTATTACAGTATTCGGGCATATAACTTTGCGACCGGACAGTATAAGTTCTGCTGCCGCGTGACATACAGCTTTGAGCAAATGAAAGCCCCGGAGATCGAGGACGTCGAGTTTGACGGCAGGTTTAGCGGTAAGGACATTATTCCCCTCTTCGGTGACAGCTCTTCTCCCAGCGAGGAAGGCCCAGAGAAGGGCGAAACCTACACGCCCGCGCACCTCCCGGGTGAAACAATCAACTACACCGCGCAGCGTCACGATGACGGTCCGGCCACCACGGTAACCGGAAGCATCTACTCTGTTTCAACGCCCCGCGTCACGCGCAATTTCCAAGGACTGACCTACACGGCAACGCTTGACACTCGTTTCGGGTTCGACACATGGGTGTACAAGCTCATGCAGAACGGTAAGCAAGTCTGGCGGTGGAGCCACACCCCGAAGATCGACGGGCAAGACGGCGACATGTTCCTCGAAGGTCTCTACACGGCGGTCGCCACCTACGACCCCGACGACATGACCGAGAAGATGACTAAGGGCCTGTACTATAACGACCCGCACGCAGTCTTTAACGAGAAGATCGACTTCCCCTACGGATACCGTCAGGTAATGGACTTCATCGACATGCTGAACCGGCGAAACCCTGACGCGGCAGACATGCCCCCCGTAGCGAAGTTCGTGAACCTCTTGACGGCGACCTATCGGGATATTGAGGAGGCTGAAACTCAGGAAGATCGAGAGCGCCACGCAGACCGTTGTTTCACTGTCAAGCGCGATGGAAGGCTCGGCATGATTCTCGGTGGCGCGCGCGATATCCAAGCCCGCATAAGTGAAGCACTCGCGGTTTGCAGCTACCAAAACGTAGTGAGCGTTCCCGTGCGCGCTCACGGGCAAGAACCGAAGATGGAAGCCCTGCTTTATACGAAGGAAGGCTACAGTCAGCCCACCATCGCACTGCTTTTAGGCGTGACCGTTAAGCAGGTCGCTGCACTACAGCGCTCAATGGCTGACAAGTAAGAAAGCAGGCTCGTCATGGCGCAAGCAGGTATTTACGCGACGATCAGGCGGGAAGGCAAGAAGTGGCGCGTTGAGCACACTCACGTCCAGTGGGCACTCAACCTAGAAGCTAATCTTCACCGTATTCTCAATGACACTGAGGCCGGTTGGGATATCAGCGAGGTCTTGGAAACCTTAGAGACCATCATTCGCGAGGCCGCACATATTAGCGAGATCGTGATTGATGGCCCCGGTGACGATATCGTTCCCGAAGGTGTCCCCGCGCGGTTTGTTTGCCAGTCCGGGGAGGACTATTACTTGTGGGCTGAGCGCCCGCAGTTCACTCCCGCCGGTGAGGAAGAATGGTCACCTAGTCGAGTGTTCGACTCTCGGAAAGCGGCGGAAAAGTTCGTCAAGACTCACCCGTATGTATGGGACGGTATTTCGCTCCTGTGGGACTTGGATACGAACCTGTTCAAGTGGTTCGTGCCGACTGTTCCTAAGAAATACGCTGAGCACGCTTCATGCTTGTGGGCTTACGACTTTAAGAATGATTGTTTCACCACGTGTTTTGAGGTGACCTATTCGCTTGATGAGATGGAGGCGGGCGGCGAAGAACGCGAGCTTGAAACCGTGTCTGGGATGCCTGACCGTAAAGTCGTGTCAGCCCACACGGACGCGGAAGAAAAGCCCGCTAGTGGCAGTGAGCCTGATGACGCTTTCACTTTCGCTTCCACAGACGGCCCCGTTAAGCTCGTCTGCTCGATGAACAAGGAAAGTGCGCTTTTGTACTCCGGTTCGATTTACGCGGCGCGCGCGAAAGGCACGAACGTGAACATCGACCGATCGTTCACGGGCCTCACTTACACGGCGACTTTTGACGGGCGTTTCGGGTTCGAGACGTGGCTGTACAAGCTCGTGCAAGACGGGAAGCAAGTGTTCCGCATGTCTGTTGACGGCGGCTGGTATCAAGACTTTGAGCAGCCAGTGTTGGAAGGCTTGTGCAGCGTGGTACGTCACTTTGTTGAGTGCCCGCCGACGCGGGACATGTACAAGGGCTTGTACTACAACGACCTCGACCATGTTTTTGAGAGCAAGATTTTCAAGAACGTTGACACGGCGTTCTACAGGCACCTGATGGAAGCCCCCGGCCCCTACAGGCTGAAGCGCGTCAGTCGCCTCACTCGGCTCCTCAAGCTGGCATTGCAGGACGTGGAGTCTGCTAAGGACGCTAAAGAACGCAAACACCACATGGAACGCCTGATCGCCTACAACCCACAGGCCGATGAGTTCATTCCCATCTACGGCGGGAAGAAGCAAGTGTTCCGTGAAGGTGGCCCGAAGAAAGACTGGTCGTATTTCAGTTACTCGGTGATCGCAAGCACTCCCGTGTTCGCCGCCGAGTTTGAGGACGGTGATCTGGTGAGCAGCACACAGCTCTACACGAAGGAAGGCTACTCGCAAGAAACAATCGCCCTACTCCTCGGCATGACCGTCAAGCAGGTTGCTGACATTCAGAAGGCAGGCCGCTAACCATCTCTCCCGCTGTCCCCGTCTCGGCACCGTCCGGGGCGGGGACACATTTATCCTCGCGGCCTCTCGCCGCCCGCGTGTTCTAAACGCATGGACATGAACCAAGCTATCGCGAAAGCCGTCTCCGCCGAAAGAGCCATTGCAGGCATGACGGTGCGCGAACTATCCGAAGCATCCGGGATACCCGTAAGCACTCTCATGCGTATCCTCTCCGCAGAACGCGACATCAAGATCAACCAGATCACGCAGCTTGCACACGCATTCCACACCACCCCCGCCGACTTAGTGTGGCGAGCACAAGAGATCATCCGGCGAAGATAGAAGCCCCCAAAGACACGTTCCAAACATAGCCATACTCGCACAATTACGGTACAAACCAGCGTTTTCACACCCTTGGTCATGAACTTAGTTCTTGGTCATATAGTTGCGTTTCTTGGTTATGGAAATCCGTTTTCTTGGTCATATAGTTTGTTTTCTTGGTCATATAGTTTCTGTTTTTCTCATGGTCGTGTTTTTGGGGCGTGTTTTACGCCTCGGTCATGATGGTTCACTCCTTGGTCATGAAGATGGGTTTCTTGGTCATATAGTTTCGGGTTTATAGCACGGTGCGTGGTTTGGTCACGTTTTGAGCGTCTAGTCCACGTTTTGAGACGCTATAGCACGCTCGGCGGCTTGGTCACGGTCACGCTTTTACAGCACGCTCCCTCTAAAACAGTGTTTCGTTGGGAACACTAGCATTCCGGCGTGTTGATGACGTTTTTTGATGACTGATGTAAACTGATGTAAGAAAACTGATGAAAACAAGCATCAGAAAACCCCCGCAACGACTTCCCGAACCCGAGGGGTCTCCGAAAACACGGGGGTAAGACCAAACCCACACCCACGGTTGATGTGTTTTGATGACAAAAACCATCAACAAAACAGGGTAAAAGAGAGGAAGAAATGGGTATCAGGCAAGACATTACGGCGATGCAGTTCAAGATCAGAGAAGTCGATAAAGATACCGGCAAGCTGCTCGTGGGCGCACGCGGACAGAAGATCGCGAAGCGCACACTCGCGTTCATCCGAGGCGGCTCCTACTATGACAAGCCCCTCTATCGTCAAGTCATCTCGCTTTATCTCGACGGCTACACTGACGTTGATTCGCTCGCCCAAGCAGTCGGTCGTAAGCCAAACACTGTCCGCCAGCTCAGGGACGCTGGCTTGCGTGAAGCATCCCGCAAGCTCGGCGCTGGGTTCTTCCGTGACTTCCTGAATGGGGGTAGCGCGTGGGATGCGTGTGAGCGCGCGTTGGATGCGTGTGAGAACACGGGGCGCGAGGACTTGTCGGATTTGTTTGACCCGTACATGCTGCAAGAGATTCGTTTCCGTGCGGGTGATACTCCGGTGAGTGAGTCGATGAGTCACGTTGAGGCCATTGCCGGTATGCAGCTCCTTGCGGACGCACGTAAGAGCGTGTTCCTCGCCGCGCTTGAAAAGGTTCCCCCTGTCCAGTTGGCGTTCGCGTTGAAGCTCCTTGAAGGTGAGATCGGTTCGTCCAGTCAGATTGAGGACTACCGGGCGTTCATTAAGTCCGCCCCGAAGCAGGCGTAACTGATGAGCACGTGGGAGGACGCGCGTAAGCGAGCAGACGAACTCACTGCCGCAGGTGATGTGGTGGCGCTCGACGTGGGCGACAACTATGCGCTCACGGTTCCGTCTGACACGTCCTCGGAAGCAGTGTTCCGATACCTGACGGGTATCGCCCAGTGGGAAGCAATGGGGAAAGACAAGCCGCTCGTTGTCGAGTTGGACGATGAGCAAAAGCGCTTACCGTCGTTCGTGTATCCCATTGAAGCGGCGTGCGTTGAAACCGGCGGCGTGTTCATCGTTGAGGACGATACGAAGCGTTCAACGGACATGGACTACCGGCTCCATATCGAACGGGCGCGCTTACACGGGTTGTTTCGTGTGGCGAGCGTGAAAGAAAAACGCGGGGCCGCTTGGTTTGGGCCGGGTAGCGTCGTCGTCGTTCATTCTCGTAAGCAGATACGCGCCGGGGAGAACGCTATCGGGCAAATCTTTTCTTCTGTTGTCGTGGTCGTATCGTCGGTGACTGACAGTGGGTTTACTGGCTTGGCTTACCCGGTGATGTACACGCTCGAAGAGGACATGGCGGCATATAGGGAGCTTCTTGCTCGCAGCCCCGAGTCCGCGAGTTCGTTTGTCGATATCGTGGCGGCTCCCGTTGAGGGCAGTGAGAAAACATTCGACTTCAGGGACACGGCTATTAACTTCTTGGGCTACCAAGAACCATTCCTCGTCACTCCCCTAGATGAGACGGTGAGCGTGGAAATGATCGTGACCAGCGGCGGCGAGCCGGTGAGTCGAACATTCACTGAACCGGACGGCATGTATTGGATTCTCAAACAGCGAGGTATCCCCTTTGACGATGAACGCTTTAAGCGCGAGTACAACCTCGCGTCCCCCTCGTGGGAGACCTGCGGGGAGAGTATCGACGAAACCCAGAGGCGTGCGCTCGTCCTTGAAGGAACACGCTTCTATGCGTAGGGCCATGACGGTGAGTGCGATCATGGAACAAATGTGCTTGTCCTACTATCAGGTAGACCCGCAGCGCCGGGAAATCATCTACGCGCGCAGTGAGGACAACATGTTCCGCAGGTATCGGATTGGCTCACGCAAAGATGACCAGCATAGGTGGTTGGAGGCATTAAACCAACTGTGCATCATTCCCCTGCCGCGCATAGATTCTCACGGGACGCGCAGCGCCGTGTACTTCCAGCACGCCTTGTGTTGTATCCAGAACCGTCGCACCGGATTGTCGGCGACATACGGTGTTCCCGTAGACAATGAGCATTACCGGGCGCGCCCCTCAACGTCGGGCGGCATATTGTTTGACTCCATTTTGCTTGACCTGACCCGCGTGGAAGCATTCGTCACTCAAGGCGGCTTCCGGTTCCAATACGCGGGGCCGCTCGGCGTGGGCCACGTGGTGCCAGCGTCCTACTATCGGCTCCCGATCATGGCGGCGAACGCCTCCTATCAGGCGACCCTCGACCAAATGGGTTTAGCGTCCCTCATGGTCATGCCCTCCGGTAAACCCGCCGCCAGCACCGGGTGGCTGCAAGCCCTCGGGCATCCTCCCTCTGATAAGTCCCTGCGTAGGCTCGCTAAAGTCTCACGTTCTGTCCCTATGCTCCCCAAAATCATCTCCACCCAGAAAGGCATCACCCTTGGAATACTGTGGCCGTGAAATCACGCTAGAAAACCTCGACGCAATTTTCGCCGGGTATAGTCTCGACACTCGCGAAGAAATCAGAAGCGCCCTGTTTCGTGGGACACCCATCCTGCCCTACATTGAGCGCACGCCAGAGGACTTGCACCAGATCAGGCTCGCAATGATCGAGACCGTCCCAGACGTGTTTTTTGTCCTCCCCGCCCCCGTGTTGAAGCAAGTACGCGAGTACATGCAAGAAGGACTCAACCTCAACGTCCTCAAACCGTTCGTCACACAGGGCTTATCTGAGGAAGCATTGAGCGCGATCATCACGTGGGCGCGTCGCGGCTACCCCATTCAAGACTGTGACTTCAGGGGAATGAAGCGCAGCCAAATCCCCCTATACGAGTCAGCTCTCGCGCAAGGCATCGACATTCGCCCCTACCTCAAGAGCGGCGCGGCCAGCAACGCTGCCCTACAGTCCCTCCTCCGCTTAGCTCGCCCCTCGCTGCTAAGCAAGAACCTCACTGAGGAACAGTTGTCCGCTATCAGCCGCGCGCCCGCACTGTCATACCTGACTCTCACGCGCGCAACCCAAGCAGACGCACTCGAAGCGCTCGCGGACATCTACCAAAGCGACATGTACGCCAAACACCGCGACATTGTGGAAGCACTGAGCGCGCAAGACGAAACAGGCGCGTTCATTTACAGTGCGTTCCACATGCAAAGAGTGCAAGAAGCGTGTGAGGAAGGGTTAGATGTAGGCCCGCTGCTTGAGCCAACATTGTCCGCGTCGTTGGTTAACGACATCATCTTGAACCAGCGGTTATCAAAACCTGCCATTAACCGATAATTTCGGTACACCACAAGTATTATTAGAATGCAACAGACCGTTGTTAAGCCCAGAAAGGCCAAAGGAATATGAGTGAGGAAAAGACCAGTGCTGGAATCATCATTGATTTCGGTAACTCCGAGACCCGCGTATGCAGCCTGCACCGCGCGTCCCTCCAAGAGATCGTGCGATTGTCGAACGCTTTCGCGCAGCTCCCCGATGATTACGTTGTCCCCGACCAGTACACGTCCGGGCCGTTGGAATCTATCGTTTTTGATGCTCCCGCTTCCCTAGCGGACGATGCTCCTATCGTCCGGTTCGCCGCCGGGCCGATTGTCGAGCGAGAGTTCGCTGTCGAAGCTATCCGACCGACCGCAACAAGCCGCAAGTACGCGGCTCACGCAACGCTCCTGTCGTTCCGCTACGCCCTGTATGTCGCGCAAAAGCAGATCGCTGCTGTCGTGAAGCGCGCTGTTGGGAATCTTCATGTCACGTGGGACGTGACGATTCTTGCCCCCGCTACAGAAACCAGTCGCGACCACGCTGACATGTTCCGCGCGCTGTTCACTAAGACCGACTCGTTCACCGTGTCATGCCCCTCAACCCTGACTATCCCCATTGACATTGATAGTCTCACTGTCCGCCCCGAGGGAATGATGGCGTTCGCCGCACTCGCATTCACGAACGGAACCCCGGCAAGCGAACGATCAAAGTACGCGGACTCAAAGATTCTCGTCATTGACGTGGGTGCGGGAACCACCGACCTGACGTTCATTGACCAGATGCAGCCGGTCGCCGGTAGCTACGACTCGTATCCGATTGGCGGAAACAATATCGCGAGCCGCGTTGCTAACTTGATCGACTTGAAGCTCGGGCGGCGCGTATCTCGTCACGCGCTTGAAGAAGCCCTCTCTACCGGGTACCTCACGTCGGGTGCGTCTAAGCGTGATGACATTACTCCGCTCATTGAGTCCGCTACACGTGAGACTGTCGCGAAGGCCGCTGCCCAGATCAAGCAGACGTTCACTCGTATCAGCATTGACCCGCAAGAACTCAACTACGTGCTGATTGTCGGTGGCGGTAGCCTCCCGCGCGGTAAGGCTGACACATCGTTCGCTGAAGCCGTCGTCGAGGAATTGCGTTCTATCGCCCCCTACATTGAGTTGTTCCCTTACTCGTCTACGGACGTGCGGTTGCTCAATATTCGAGGCGCAGCGAACGCGGCGCGCGTCAAGCTCGCTAAGAAACTGAAGGCGAAGAAGTAAAGCGCCTCCCCTAAGCCGCTCACGTGCGCCTGCCGCGTCCCTCACTCAGTAGTAGGCGCACGTGAGCTTCCCCCAGAAAGGTGGTGAAACCGTGGGAACATTTAAGGCCCTACACGCTGGGCTTCCGAAAACTGCTGTTGATTTGCTGAGTCAAGCGTGCGATCAGATTTACGGCGCTGGGAACGTGAGCGTCATGGAAGTGAGCGTTTCAGCTCTCCAAGCTGCCGCGAACATGAACCGCGCGAACGTCGTGTTCCTTGTCGCCCCCGAACAGTACGTGTCCTCTGACAGTGGGGTGACTATCCCCTACGTGGGGGACGCGAAGCTCGTTGAATCGTTGAACGCGCGGGGCGCGTCCCTTGAGCCTCCCGCGTCTACGGGTGGCGTGAAGGTTGATACCGAAGCTCTGCTTGCGATGCTTGCAAAGGGACTTGGGGCGGGCGCAACGACCGCTGATTTTGATGAACTTGAGCGCGTTAAAGCTGAACTCGCAACCGCGTTGGAAACCAGTAAGACACAGGTCGATGAGATCAGGTCACTACAGGTACAAAACGCTCGGCTGACGAAAGAAAACCTTGATCTTAAGCGCCAACAGCCCACGGGCGACACGGGGCCGCGTAGCGTGAGTTTCATGCTGCCCCGCTATGCGAACGCCGTCCAGTCCCCTACGCAGTTCCCGTCTGTGGCGCTTGCCGTGTCTCAGATTGACCGGGCGAAAGTTACTTTCTTGTTCGCCGGGAATGATGGGACTTTGGGTGACATGCTCTATCGGTCTCTCACGTCTTATGTGCTGCCAAAGATTAACGCTGAGCGCGTGTGCGTGCTTGACGTGAACCCAGAGAGTATCGCTACTTATAAGCTCGGTTCGCGCGCCTCGTCGTGCGCTGACTGGCTCGTAAACGGCGTAGGGAACCCCCCGTATGCTCTCACGAAAGAAAAGAACCTCATGTTGCTTGTCGCAGCGGAGGGAATCGCTTTCACTGAAGGCACACTGTTAAACGTTGACTGGAACGCGCGGCTCTCTCAGATCGTCGCTGACGGGTATCACGTTGTCGTTGTCGGCGGGCCTCTCACGCACGATATCCCGCGAGCGCTCTACAACGCTCTGGGTGGGGTGTCTCGCCCTTACGTTGCGGCGACGACCATGCGGTTCACGCAGTTCTACCGTCTCGCATTCCTCACCATCCCCGCGTTGCAGTACCGTCCCGAGACAGTGGTCTTGGACGTGGTACACCCCCAAGCGTTGAAGAATACTGAGGGCAGACCGAGTGCGTATCAAGAGTTCGTGAAAACCGTTCAAGTACAGACTTTAGGAAGGCCCGGAAAGTCAACTACCGCGATGTGAGCGTCGCGGTTTGTCCCTGCCCGGCGGTAATGGGAGCCGATTAAGATTGTCGGTTCCTCCCGCTTTTATGGCCCTTGCGGGCTGGCGGAACATCATAGGGACGGTTGACTACGCCCCGCCCAAGTCAGACCTTGTCCGACTGGGAGTCAACGAGACTCTGGTATCCGAGCCGTTGAATGTTCATTGCGGCCACGCGATCATCGTTAGACCTGTAGCCACAGTTTGAGCAGTGGTATTCGTGCAGCCGCTTATCCCTGTTCGCTTTGCGTACTGTGCCGCATTTCGGGCAGGTCTGACTCGTATGACGCGGGTCAACCGCGATGACTGAATGCCCGGCTTTCTTGGCCTTGTATTCAATCATCTGACGCAATTGGGAAAACGCCCAACTGACTTGCACATATCGGTCTTGCACGCGGACTTTTTCGGTTGCGTGACGAACACCTTCAAGGTTTTCCAACGCGAAGAGCGTGGGCTTTGACTGTCGGCTGACGAGTGCCTTTGAGACCTGATGGTTCACGTCTCGCATCCAACGGTTTTCTCTCTTGCCGATTTCTCTGAGCCTGCGTCTTGCGCTGCGCGTCCCCCTCTTTTGTAGGGAGGCGCGTAGCCTCTTGTAATGCTCGCGCTTGCTTTTCACCTCCTTCCCGTCATAGAAGTCGGTGTGCCCGTCACTGTCGTAGCTGGTGGCGAGGAAACGAATACCCAAGTCCACTCCGACCACTTGCTGCGGTCGGGACGGTTCGGGTAGCTCCACGGTGCTGGGAATGAGTAGGAACCATTTTCCGTTCCGGTTCAATAGTCGGGCCGTACCGAACTTTCCGTGGCGGTACTCTTCGGGAACGTGAGTCCAGTCAACGGGGACTTTGATTCGCCCTTCAAGAGTGTTTACGCTCAATCGTCCGTCTTTGAGGATGCTGTAGTCCCTGTTCCATACGAGGTCGTAGCCGGGGGAATGGTATTTCGGTTGACTGGTTGTCCACGGGCTTCCGTGCATGGCTTTGATTGTCCGGTAATTCCCGATGACGCGGATTATGGACGATTGTGCCATCTGCGCTCCCACGCGGTATTCGTCGCGGAGCCTACGGTAAACGAGCCGGTTGAGTGTTTTCTGACTGAGCGTCCTATGCTCCCACACTGTCTTACTGACCATGTTGCAACAGTCAAGGTAAGCGGAGCACGTATCGGAGAGCGTCTTAGATTGGTCGGGAGCTGTTTCGACACGCACCGCGTAGGTAAGCGTATTAAGCATGTCGCATCTCCCTTACCTGATATTAGTTTCAATAACGGCTATTATAATAACAGATTATTGAAAGGAAGGGAAGCGATTCCTCCCCACCCACAAGGGGTGGGGTATCTTCGCCGCAAAATCATGAGCAAAAACCGTTGGACTATCACCATTAGTAACGTCCCCCCGCGTCTCGCAAGCGAGGTGCTTGTGCCGTTCGCGTCAAGCAAGCGTCTCACTCGTCTTGTGATTGCTCTCCTTGAGGGCTACCAAAACGATGAGGGCGTGCGCGCTTACGTGGAGAAAGCCCTCGGGGCGAACACTGAGCCGACCGTTGAGCAGGTTGCGGCAAGCGCGCCCGCCGTGTCGAACATTGAGCAGTTGGAAGCTGAACTCGCGGATATTCGCGCGTGGATGACTACTCTCGTTGCGCAAGGTGGGCTTGTCCCCACGGTAGACGCGGACACTGTTGAACCAGTGGAAGAAGAACCCACAGTAGAGCCTCGGGAAGAAGCTCCCGTTGAGACTGTGGGGCCGACGCTCCCGCCCGTGGAAGAAACCGTCGATACGGACGGTTACAACATTGATATCGACCTAGAAGATGCAGACGCGATGGACAGTTTCTTCGCTGGCCTCGACAGTTTTGAGTGACCGAAACAGTCACAAAAACCAGAAGAGTGAGGACAAACCATGAGTACCGATTACGGGTGGGGAATGGAACCCACCGGAAGCCCGCAGCCTCAAAGCTGGGGCGGCGGATGGGGTGAAGAACCAGCCCCCGCAAACCAAACCACTGCCCCCGCGTGGGGTAACAGTGACACTGGCGGGTGGGGTGAACCCGCCCCCAGCCAGCAGTCCCAGTCATGGGGTGAAGCTATGGGGCAGGTCGGTCCCGGCGGCGCAGCGTGGGGCCAGCAAGCGAAACCCCAAAAGAAGCGTCGGTGGGTGCGTCCCGTCATTGCGGGGACCGCGACCGCGAGCGTGCTCGCGTTCTATTTCGGTTTCCTCGTTCCCCCGGTGAAAGACATTCCCGCCGAGAACCGTGGTATCACCTCGTACAGTGCGTACATGACGGCTCTCGCTGGGTTTAACGCTGACGGGTTGAACGCGGTTATCCCTGACTCGTATGTCGCGAAAGAATCCGCGTACTTGAACGGTAATCAGACGCGAATTAAGGCCGTGCAAGCCATTACCGGCACGGTGTCTTACTCTGTGCCCGACAGTCCGCAGCTCACGTGGCGAAACACTCCCCACCGCAACCCGTTCACGTGGAAGATTACTCAAGCCCCGTCCACGCTGAACAACGGGGAGGCTGTGAGCCTACAGGTCGTGGATTACAGCAAGATCAAGCTCGACGTGTCCCAAGTGAAAACCGCTCTAGCAGCCGCTAGCTTGCAGGATGCGAAAGACGTGGAGTATCAGAAGAAGCTCACGGACGCTTTCGCTTCCTACCTTGCTACGCAGAGTGAGTTGCCCACGAAAACTGTGCAGCGCGCACCCGCTTTCACGTGTAACGGTGTGGGAGTGAAGTCCGCGTGCTCGTTATCCGCTGATGAGGACGTGTACATGGACGACACCCTGTTTGCCGCGCCTGAACTGTCCTCGTTGCAAGACCAGTTCGCTGAACAAGCCGCGTCAATCCTCGACGCTAAACACGAGGTTATCCAGATCGTCCCCAACAACGGGAACCGCAAGTTTGATGCGAACCGGTATCTCGAACCGTGGATTGGCGCACACAAGATGGCAACCAGCACGGACGGCGCTGTCATGCCCCACGTGGGAGACGGCTCATTCAACCAGCCAGCCGGACTAGGCACGCCTATTGTCACCAGCTACATTGACGGCGACCAGAAACAGCCCATTGAAGTAACGCTCTCCAAGTTCATGACCGGAACAGACGCTCATCAGATCATGGAACAAAAGAGCGAACAGAACCGTGGATTCAGCCCAACCAGTGACGTGAAGTATGCGTACTATGCGTTCACGGTACGTAACCTCTCCGACAAGGAGATGACTATTACCAGCAGGGACGCTCTCGTAGACGCAAACCGTACGGTAAGTGTACGTACAGGCACCGTGTACGGTCTGAAAACGTCTCTCACGCTCAAACCCGGCGAGAGTGGGCAGCTAGAGTCGTGGACATCTTCAACGCGCTTAGACAGCCTCTACTTGATTTGGGGCAGTGACTTCCCGAGAGACATGAACCCCGTGTGGTTCAAGGTACTCGCAGCGAAATAACCACTAGACTCACAACCGAGAGCCAACCGCTCTCGGATGGACACTGAAGCGCCCCCACAAGACATTCCGTGAGGGCGCTTCAGTTTTTTAGTTACGAACGGCTTACTTGCGGGTTTACTGCCCACACGTTCTGGGAGTCTGACCAGATCACAACGTCTCCACGCCCACCTTCACGATGCTTAATAATGCGCGCACTGTAGCTCGCGTAGCTAAAGAAGTAGTAGTCGTGGATGTAGGTCCACTTGGGGCCAATTTTGTTCCCGTGGAAGCCGCAAACTTCAGAGAGAAGGAAGTCGGTGGCGGGCACTCGGACTCCGTTGATGGTGGCCGTATTACCCTTCAGCGCGTAGTCGGTGACGAAAGTCTTAATGGTGCCCTCGGAAGCGCGCACTCGGTCTGTGAAGGCGCGTAGTTTCGCGGCGTAGGCTTCCGTCCCGTTGGAGAGATCACGCAGGACGAAAGATACGCCGTCCTCCATGTCAGCGAACCAGAACAGGGTTTTTTGATTAAAGCCACTCCAATCGAGCGCGTAGTAAGGACCATACTGCCCGCCGTATGGGACAGCGGTTAGCTTGTGGAAAAGCTGAGCTTCGGGGCCGGTAATGCGTAGAGGTGAGTCGAAGCCTCGCGTTTGCTGGATAGTGTAGGCAACAGCGTTGAGAAGGCTTTCGCGGTCAGAAATACCGGGGATAGGCGGGGGTGTTTTCCCGCCCGCGACCGCGTTGATAATGTCACGGGGCGCGACCGTGGTGGGCGGCGCTGGGGACGTTTCGATGGTGGCGGTGAGCGTGAACCCGGTGCCGTAGTAGCCATTACCGTCATCACCCCTGACGGTTGCGAGGGGCAGGTGGTGGGGGTTTCCGTCCACCATCACGAAGATCGTGTACACGGTTGAGGGGTTTCCGTCATCTTCGTCGCAGTCCACGTAGGCGCTCATGATGCGCGCTTTGCTGCTGCCCTGCTTGAAAACCTGTTCGAGCCAATAGCTGCCGTTCCCGCAAGACATGCATCCGTCGTTGCCCCAAATGCGGAGTTCCGTCCCGTTATCGAGGGTAATAACGTCGTTGTCAATGCTGGTGACGTAGCGGCCTCGAAGAAGCCGCGTATAGAAGCCGTCGCCACTGTCCTGCTTCAGCGTGATTTCTCTGGTGGTCATGTTGGTCGGTCCTTAATCAGGTTTTAAGCGAGAACTTGTAGTGCGTCCTCAGAGAGGTACTGGAAACTTTGGGGCGGCGTTGCCACGCCGATGTCACTTAAAGAACGCGACTGTTCACACCGGAATACCCGCTTAACTAGGATGCCTACGCCTGTTGCTCTGCCCTCGTAGTAGGAGAAGAAAGCCTCTTTCTCGATGAGTCCTCGGTCGCCGTACTGTTCCCACAAGGCTTCGGGAGAAAGCTCAACCTGCTTGTCGATCTCAAAGTATCCGAGAACTTTCCGGTCGGGCGCAGTGGAGTAGACGACGACGTGCGACACGTCGGGCGCGAGGGGACGCTTGCGGAACTCAACGGTTTTGCGTCCGTCGAGGATTGCGTGCGCGTAGCGCGGGTGGATTGACATGAGGGCCACGCGCCGCGCGGTTTTCGTAGCCATAAGGCACCTCCTTTTGTGCGCTTTGGCTTGGCTTAGCTCAAAGAAGATTGTGAAGTTCGCGTTCCGCCAGCGGACCAGCGCATAATGCGACCACTCGGGCGGCTCACCGTTTTCGAGCATGTCTTTCACGTGAGCGAGGCCAGCGTTGTATGCGAAACGAGCGGCCCCAGCGTGCGAACACAGGAGACGCGCTTGCCTCGGCGTGGGGTCAAGAGCGACCTTAACAGCCTCAAACATGGTGAGAGCAGCCTCCTAATAGATGTCCTATAAGTATGAACACAAGCGTTACGTGTAACAGGGTAAAACCCTTCTGCTTACAAGAACCGCTTGTGCTGTGTCAGTTTTACGGCTGAATGTCGCCGTTTTGGGTGGCGTAGTATTCTGCGAATACTTCGTCGTCGTATCGCGGGTCAACTTCGATGATGCCTAGTTCTGGTTCTTCTTCGTCGTATTCACCACCAATGAGATTGTCGTAGAGTGTGGCGAGTTCTAGTAGCGCGGATGCCTGTGTTGTCCACGGGTTGATGTTGTCGAAATGGAGCCATTCGTCGATTGTGCTTGAGCATCGTGGTCGGCGGATGAACTTGAAGGGGCGTTCGCCGGTGGTGTCCATGTAGATGCGGTCACCTTGACTGAAGCTGTCTACTAGCTCGTCGTTGATCTCGTTGTATCCGATGAGTTTTTCACTGTCGGGGAGCACGTCGTTTTCGACTTGAGTGGCGTATCCGAGGTTGAGTGCGAGGTCGCGTAGATCTCGGATTGCTTGCGTGAGTTCGTGTTGGTCGTCTGGCGAGGTCGAAGGGTACGTCAAGAGTGAGAGTAAGAGCCTACGGAAGTGAACGAGGTCCATCCAAGTGAGTACCGATGGTTCGAGTTCATCATTGGTGAAAAGAACCGCTGATAGTAGTGGCGAGAACTCGGCAGTATCGTTACAAACGTCCGTTCTCAGCGTTGGAGTGTCGATGTTGGCGCACTGCGCGTTGAGTTCTCGTATCCGCTCGTGTAGGTCTTGCGCGAGAGATGTTTCTTCTTCCACTGTTCTTTTTCCTTAGACGTGGATGCTGAAGCTGAGCAGGAGGCAGGCGATTGCCGGTAGACAGATGACGAGGATCGCGGCACGCAGTCCCAGAACGGTCAGGTCGCCTTTAATGGGCCTCTTTAAGATCAACGCTGTGGCGCTTGTAAGCATGACAATGGACGCTAGGTCGTAAGCGGCCATGTGGTGTAGGTGCATGGCGGCTTGGAAGTAGACCATGATCGTTACGCCAGCGATGACGGTGACAGAGCACGCGGTCTCGTAAGCATTCGTCTTAGTGTCGGTGTTCGCAGCGTAGGCCATACACATGAAGAACACGCTCACGATGCCGGTAGCGGTGAGGACAACAGCGGTAAGCATTTTCGGGACTCTTTTCTCGTCTAGCTTTGGATGAGTTTGATTACTGTGGACACGAAAAATGCGATAGCGAAAACCAGAGCAGTGACCACTGTCGCGACGCGGCTAACAGCAAAACACCGAATGAACGTTTTCATCTGTTTTTCGGAGAACCAGAACGGTGCCATGATCGCAACGTTGCTAAGCGCCATCGCTGTGAGCAGCGTGAGGCCAGCGGCAATACTGACCGCCGGATACTGGATGATAAACTCGCGCATTTTCGGTATCTTTCTTCTACCTCATCAGGAAAGAATGCTTGTCTTAAAAGCGACTAGCTGCATGGCGCTAGTAGGAGCAACAGCGCGGGCACCCACGTCAAGAGCCACAAAAGAGCGTCACGTTTCGCCCTCTTTTCGTCACTGCGATAGAGCGCGACCACGCCATCAACTATGGCGAACCCCTCTATTAGGAGAACCGCCACCCATGCGACTGTAAGAAAAGTTGGATGCTGGGTTATGAACTCGTGCATTTCTAGTATCTTTCTTCGTCTCAGGAAAAATCTTTCACTATCGACACGACTACTTGAACAATGCTTGGCACTATCAGAAAGAGAAAAGACACGAGAAACCATGCCGCATCAAAGCGGCGATTAAAGTTTTTTAGTTTCTCGTCGTCTGTAAGGATGAGAGCGGCAAAGATTTTAACAGTGGCATACAGCGCGCATAAAGCCCCTACCATGCCTAGGGCGACAACAAACCCTACATGTTGGGCAAAGAACATTTTTACTTCTGCAACGCTTTCCTCCCACCACCCGGTTGGGCTGTACATCTTTAGTAGCAACAGTAAGAGCAAATACACGATGTCCAACAGGAGTCCATTACGCACCGCATCATCATCACCATTACGTACTGAAGCTATGGTATTAACGAGAACAAGTACTCCTAGTAGAGTCACCGCAACCCATGCGATTGTAATTAAAACACCCATTTCAGTGTGCTCCTTTGGTTTGATCTGATGAATTAGTTAGGTGTGTTGTTAGCACGCGCCTTTGCAGTATTGACTGATGCGCCTCGCTAGTCTGCTTGTTCTTCGTCTTTTACGATTTGCACCCACGCGACGGCGTGATCTGGAATAGAAACGCGAGACCCATCCTCATAAATCTGAAATATTCCACGCCTGCACGAGATGCCATAGCAGATGTCGGCATACTTAATGTTTGCTTTGTACTGTTCCATTGACTCACTGCGAATGACGCGGCTTGAGCCGATAATTCCAATCTCAATGTGGTACATGTTTTCGCTTTCACTGTTCATCGTCCAGCCTCCGTGTTCCTTTCTGTTGTTAGTTTTGGTTGCTGGCGAACATTGTCATGCCCGCGTGGTTTAATGCCGGTTTCAGTCCGCAGGGTCGTTTTCGATTTCTTCTACGATTCTTTGCTTCTCTTTTCCATTGGGGCTTTGAGTCCCCCTTGCAAGCCAAGCCGAGGTGAGTTCTATAGAGTTAAAGATCGACCTTGCGCCGGTAGTCGCCGCCAAAATTACAGAGGGAGCATCCGGTTCGAGCATTACTTGCGCGTACTTCGAGACTTTGGGGGCAAAGAATGGCGCGCTGGGTACCCCACCCCTGCCGAACTGTTCAGTAAGGAACCGGGCGCGGTCTTTTTCGGTTTCTGCTTTGATTCTCTGGTTTAGCGCGTCAAGTATCATGGTTTACTGCTCTTTCTGGTTGCGTTAAGAGCCTCGTACATTTCATCGTCCTTCCCGCGTTTCGTCTCGGCCACTGGTGTGCATCATCTTCCCTAAGTACTTACATGCTGCATTTACTCCGACAGGGAAGAACCAAGCATCTTCTTCAGGGTTTCCGCGAGCCGCAATGTCGCCCACAAGGTCCTCCCATTCGTTGAAGGCTTCAACGATGATGAGCTTGTCTATAAAGAGTTCTGCCCCGTCGTATTTGTAGTCGTCGCCACGATCACAAGTAGTGTCGTCGAACTCCCATGAAATCGCCCCGTTTTCGTTTGGCATACTGTGCGCCTTGTATGTGGTTTTCTCGCAAGTAAGGCACTCTCCTTCGCCCCACACGGCGACAGTTAGCGAAATATGGTCGCCGTCGTCCACTACATGCATGATCGTTGGCCCGTAGTCTAGCGACGGGGCGGAAGCGTGGCCGTAATATACGCCTTTCTTCATGAGCTTCGCATACAGGAAGCCAAAGGGGTCTCGGCGGGCGGTTTCGATAATGTTGCGTTTGAGCGTCTGGTAGTCCATTGGTCCGGTTCTCTTTCCGTGCTTTGGCTGTTACTTCCGGTTGGTGGCGTACATCATCAGTCCCTCGTGCTTTGAGGCCGGTCCCAACCCGAGGGGGAAGAACCATGCGTGCTCTTCGGGGCCTTTACGAGCGTCAAGCCTGCATACAAGGTCCTCCCAATCACTGAGAGCGTTGGCGACCGTAATCTCGCCCGTGAATCGTTCTGCACCATCCGGTATGTAGTCGCTGCGTTCCCAAGTGTCACCGTCAAACTCCCACAGAAGCTCTCCACGTTCGACTGGCATACTGTGTGCCGTGCTTGTGTGCTTATCAAACCTACCCATTTCGTCGTACCACTCGGTGACGGATAACGAAATGTGGTCATCGTTTGTTAGACGCATGAGCACTGGAACGTCTCTTAGGTTAGGAGAGAAAACGTGGCCGTCGAACGCGCCTTCGTCCCCGAGGTGTGCGTATAAGAAAATAAGCGGGTCAAAGCGCGCTGATTTAACGGTTTCGCGCCTGAGTGCCGTGTAGTAGTCCATGATCTTCTCTTTCCTGTTGTTGTTTTATGTTTTGGTTTGTTGTGCTCCCACGGGGACTCGAACCCCGGACCCACAGATTAAAAGTCCGTTGCTCTGCCAGTTGAGCTATAGGAGCATTTGCGGCAACTACTTGCCGCGTTTACTTTTCAGCCCTCGACAAGCTCTATCCACGCGATGGCGCGAGTCGGAATGCAGATGTCCTCTAGGCCGTAAGCGAGGCTAAACAATGATCTTTCGTGATCTACGTACTTCATGACAATTAACCCGAAAAACTTGTTCGCCTCCGTCCGTGGCAGCGAATGAGTGCGAATAATGCGGGATGAACCAATGAGTCCTATTTCGATGTGATACTTGAGTTCGGATGCGTCGCTCATGGTCTTATTGTCCTTGCGTAGTTTGTGTGGATTGAGTTTATTCGGCTTTCTTTACACTAGCCGTGTACCTAAATTGTAGCAGTATGGCAACATGTAAGCAAGTATCTGAGCCTCTAACCACTGCTCGCATCTGCTACAAGCTACAGAAGCGTCCACGTAGGTTTGCTGCATATACGCGAAAAAGTCTCAAAACAAACGCTTTGAGACTTTCATCAGGGCAGGATGGCGGGACTCGAACCCGCATCTTCCGGTCCATATCCGGGTGCTCTACCAATTGAACTACAGCCGCCATATAGAAGTGAAGCACATTAGCGCGCTATTCTCGACCGAAACAGAAACTCTGGATGTCTAGTCGCTCGAACATGCGGGCGATTTCGAGCTTGCTACTCGCTTCAACGACCTGAATATCGAGCTGGTAGTTCACGAAGCGCGTTGCAAGCCTCGGATATGCCTCCTTGAGGTCCTTGAACGTCATTCCTCGCGCTTGGATGAACTCATTCTCAAAGAGCTTGAAGTCGTCCTCCAATAGGAGGTTTCCGTTCACGAAGTCTGCAATGGCATTGAGTCGGTCGTGGCCGTCGAGAATCCGATACTCATACGCCCAGCCGCTTGGGCCGATGGTTTGACGCGGGTGGGGCATGAGGAAAATCTGGCCGATGGGAATATTGTTCAAGATTGAGTCGATTAGACGCGCTTTCTTTAGGTCGTCCCACAGCGGTTCGGTGTCCGGCATTTCGATGAGCGGCAGCATCTCAACGAGATTAGAGACGCGAATGTCGTCACGACGCTTAACAGAGAGAGTCATGATTGGTTGTCCTTTCCGGGTTTTGTTTGGTTCTAGATTTCGTGCAGGTATGCGAACCAGAGAGTCACATACGCTGCTGTCGTGATGATGACGGAGGGCGCGTAAGCCAGCCAGTTCAACCATTTCGGGAACTCGAAACACTGCTTCACGTGCTTACTGTGCTTTGTGGCGAGGTCGATCAGTAGCCGAGTTAACGCTGGCGGGATTGCGAAGCATGTGAGCGCGGCGATCATGGAAATGTGGGACAGGTTTTCTCCCGGCACGCCCGCGTTAGTCCGGTACGTTAACGCTAAATACACTGCGTTTAGGACGATTCCAGCCCACATCAACACCGCCGTGATCTTGCCCGTCAGGTTAAGCGGCATGTGGAAGTTATTGAGCGTCCACGCTACGTCTTTCTGGTCATACAGGTGGTAGACGTTTGCGAGCGACAGTGTGCCTGCGAGGCCGAGGAGCATGATGCTCACGGTGAGGAAAATGCGCGTTTCTGTCGCGAGCGTAGGGAAAAACATTCTGGGTGCTTTCGGTTTCGGTTTAGCGTTTCAGCCACTTACGTGTACTGCCCGACGTGTTGGAGTGTTCGCGCATGTGGTACCAGCGGTCCACGTAAGCGTCTTGGGAGACGTAGGCGGTGATCGTGAAGCCACGCGGGTAGTAGGGCGCGTCCTCTCGGACGATTTTGAGGACGGGACGTTCCATGTCATTGACCATGACAAACAATGTGTAAGTCTGTCTCTCTATGAGAGAAATCGGGTCCTCCCCATAGTCATCGACGAGGTGTGCGGACATGATTCGCGCGTCGTTTCTCCCGCAGACATTAAGGTATTGGATAAACGTCCCGCCCTTAAAGCCTTCATCTTCCGTCTCAACGTGAAGCCACATTCCGTTGTCGAGGACGAGGATTTCATCATCAACAATGTCAGTGATGTAGCGGCCTTTCAGTAGTTCAGTGAACTCACTGTCAGCACTCCAATCGTGGAGTTCACAGGCTACGCCGCGCCGAGTACCCATGCTGGTAGTCCCTTCTTCCCTCGCTTGACGTTGAAAGCGGCTTCAACGTTGCGTTCCAGTTCGTCGAACAAGCCGATGAGTGGCCCCGTGTAGCCGCTGCGCTTGTAGGACGCGCGGATTGCGTACAGTTTTTCGCGGCTGAGCAGTAGTCCTTCCGCTGGCTCGATTTCTTCCGGGTCACGCCATAAGGCGAGGAACTGTTCTGTCTCTGCGACAAGCTCAGGTGCGGGCCGTGAGACGCGAGAAGAGATCAATTGCTTGATCGAGGTGACGATCATCAAGTTCGTGTATTTACGGCGACTCATTTTTCGGTGTCCTTTAGTGGTTAAAATGCGGCGACGATGGCAATGAAAAGTGGGATAAGAGCAAGAGTTGCGCCCACGCGCGCCTCTACAGGAGGAAGAGCCTTGTCTAGGGCCTGTAGCGCTTTGTATTCGCGATTGTTTTCCAAGCTATCGCGTTCTGTCGCGTTCTTTTCGATGGTCCACAATCTCCTAGACATGGATGCTCCTAAAACCGATAGAACTAGCGCTGCTACGAAAAGCAGTATCAGCAAGACTCTGCCGATTTGACCAGCTACGTGACAAAACCCGTCACTAGCGTTCATGACCCCTAGGTTCATTCCAGCGAAGAAAAGGTACCCTGCGAGCACTACTGTCAGCGTCTCGCAGACAGTGCGAACGGCATACAAGATCGTTTCTGCGGCGGACGATGCTTCTTGCTTCTCGTTGAGATTCGCAGTGACCTTCTGTGAGAAGAACGCGACCAATAAGAGAATTGGAATCGCGATAGCGAGACCGATTACTACCGGCAGCGGGGGAAAGAAGAAAGCGGTTAGGGACATTGGTCTACTCCTGTTCGATATTGGTATTGGTTTGGGGTTTTAGAGCTTTAAGACAAGCGCAGCAAATAAGAAGAGCAAAATCGGCATAACTGAGAGAGCAAGGCAGGCGTAAAGTTCTGAGGGAAGCGCCAGCTTGTTATCTAAAGCCTTGAGTGCCTGATACTCGCGATTGCTTTCTAGGTCATTGCTTTCTGTTGCGTCTTTTTCGATTTTTCGCATCCTCCACAATGGGGGGAGTAGTACTACCGCCAGCAGCAGTATTAGAACACCCACCACAACACAGAACGCCTTGAGTGCGCGAAAAACGGTACCACTGTCATTCATGGATACCCAGTACACGCCAATGAAAAAAAGGTAGGGCAGTAGAGGTATTGTGAATACGGTCGCTAGTTCGCTAGTGAGAGTGTGGAGCCAATAAAGGCTCATCTCAAGCCCAGAGGGGTCTCCTTCTTCTTTAGCTAGGCGCTTGGTCGCCACCTTGGAAGCGAATGCAATCACCCATAGAACTGCGGGCACAGTAATGAGAGTAAGCACTACTGGTAGCGATGGACTGAGGAAAGTGGCTGCGGACATCGGCTTACTCCTCTTCCGTGTCGGTGTTGGTTTGGTTGTGGAGGCGAACCTTGTCGCGTAGTTCTTCACTGTTGAGGCGATTGCTTGGGACTGTGCCGGTGAGGATAGTGACCAAGGCGCGTAGGTCGTTCTTTTTGAGGCCGCTTACTGGTTTCTCACTCAATGCCCCGATGTGCGTGAGCGCGTTTTCTAGGCTTGGGAACCCGGCGTATGCGGCGAGGGCTTTAGCGAGCGTTTGCTCCAACCCGTTAGCGAAGTCGTTTTTAGCTTCCCTGATCGCAAGGGCAGCGCGGTCAGAGGAGCAACGGAGTGCGACGCGCGTTTCGAGCTGAGCGGGCCAGTATCCGTGGGCCTTGTAGTAGGCGATAACCCACGCTTTAATTTGCTGGTTAGTGTGGTTTAGTTTTCGGCTCATACGCTCATAATACTACTGGTTATAAGAACGGGCAACACTATTGGTTCTGTAACAAACAGGCACTGTTTAGGACACTCACGAACAAGCCGCATAGCATTAAATAACGACAGTCCTTCGCGCAAGAAAAGGAATCGCAATGTCAGTCCGTCCTTCACGCAAAAACCGCACTAAACGTTCACCCCGCTCGTGGTTGCTTCAGCTCACGCCCATCGAAGCCCAAGTCCTCGCATTTATAGTCGAAAACTCGCATGTAACTGACAGTTCGACTGACATGGGCGGTTACGTTCTCAATGACGTAGAAGATATCGCGCAAGCAATCGACAGCAACGAAAGCGACGTGATTGGAGCGCTTCTCAGCCTCGAAAAACGAGGCGCTATCGAACTGCCTGAATCTTTCCGCAAAAGTATCCGCCGCGTAGAAGTACCAGTCCTCACCCCGAAAGGCGAACAGGTTCTCCGAAACTATGCCAACGGCGACACGAGTGAACTGAAAGCTATTGCCAGACAAGTCGGGATAAGCGAAGAAGAAGCCGCACAGATGCTAGGAATGTTGGCTCTCTTTGAGCGCCCGTAGTTGCTTATAATTGCCTACGAAAACTTCCGTGTTTTCTCCTGCTAACAGCTACACAGCAGACAAGGGCCGGGCGGTTCTTTTTTGCATCCCACTCTGTTTCTCGCACCGAAATGTCCACTATAGGAATGTCCACTATAGGGAGAGGGGCAAAATGTCCGGTATATATACCTTATGAATAGAGTAATGAATAAAATTGAATAATCCCCCTCCCCCCTAAGCGCAAAAAGCGCGCAAGCATGTAGCCGTGTTTTCGGCGGGGGGAATTTTCATTTTCATTTGTGCTCTAGGCGATGAGGCGGAGCGCTCTTAGGTGGCGTTATGGGAGAACGCAGGAAACTTTTAGCCGTAATTGTGGGGGAAACAGTTGCAAACATGGCGGTGGTGTGAAACTATTTTCTTGACTCCTTTGCTGAGTCGTAATGTTCGTAAGGCCCGGTTGGTTCACCCCATCCGGGCCTTAACATTTCTTCCCCTGTTTGACAGTCGATGAAGGTGGCTATAGCCTATGAGACGAACATTACGACAACTTGAGCAAAGGATTTTTTGCTATGTGCTTACAGCAGTACAAGAACGTACTCGCACTATCCGAACACATCGGACTACCTCAACAGTTCAGTAAATTCCTAGAGTATTGCGCGCTTCGCGCCGGTGAAGAAAGCCAGCAGTTCTGGCACAAGAACGAAACAATGGCCTTGGAGTTGTCGTGCTCCACTAAGACGATTTACCGTTATCTTCGCTATGCCGAGTCTTTAGGTTTCATGCACCAGCAACCCCGGTATCTGGATGACGGCACCGGCGTTAAGCACCGCACGTCCGACGTTAAAACAATGCATGTTCCTACCATCGCCCAATGGGAAGCGGGCATCCGCTTTGACGGCTCCCCGAGGCCAGCAATCAAAGACGCTAACAACTGGAAGCCCGGTGCTCCTGACATCGTTGTGCTTCCAATGGTTTCTGAGGACGAGATCGAGTCTCCCGTCGAGCAGGTTGTGTCCACTGTTCGTGACGCGATCACTTACGTTCGTTCCACCAGTGAAGGGCGTGCGGCTATTAAGGAAGCTCGTGCCCGTAAGCGTGAAAAGCGTGCGAACGCTCGTAAGCGTGAACGCGCACTCAAAACAGAAGCCGCAATGCAAGCTCAGGCCCGTAACGGTCACTCTAAGCGTGAGATCGTCGCAGCGTGTATGCCCCAAGGCGTAAACATCGACGCATGGACCAGCAGTCAGATTGAGGACATGTACCAGCTCGTTCAGACCCGCCTCAACGTCGGGTGGATGCACGTGGAAATCTCGTCAATCCTTGGCGACAACATGCCCTCTAACGTGCGTAACATGTTCGCTTTCCTTCGTTTCCGAGTGGAAAACACTATCGACCCCGACATGTCCCCCGCACAGAAGCAGGAAGAAGCCCAGAAGCAGGCGCAAGAGATTCGTAGCCAGCAAGACGCAGCCGTTGAAGCCATGCTTGAAGCTGAAGAAGATGACGAGTCCCGCGAGCGCACCCGAATGTTTGACATGTTCTATGAGCAGGTTCGTGCCGCTAACCCCGGTATGTCCCGCCGACAGATCGGCGCGGAAGCGAACATTCTCGTAGCCGAACACCTTACGAAAACACTCGCCGTCGCCTAAAACTGCAAAAACCGCAAAAGACCACCATCTGTTGCTAACATTGTGGGTATGGCACAACTTTTTGAGGGCTTGCTTACCGTCGCGGAAGCAGCCGAAAAACTAGGAATTAGCCGGGAAACGCTCAAGAACTGGACCCGGCAAGGAAAACTCACTGCATACCAGTCCCCCGGTGGGCACTGGTATTACCGAGAGTCGGACATCGACCCTGAAAAGCTCCTCACCGTCGTCCCAACGGAAAAGGACTAACCGATGAACGCTCCCATCAACACCGCAGTACTCGCCCGAGACGCGCGAAACATCGGCCTCACCCCCATCAACGGTTGCCCAACCCCCGACGCGCTCAACAGTGTCGTCGCAGCATGGAACGCTTTCCGTAAGGAAGGTGGGAACTGGCGTGACGCAGTAGGTTTCGCAGCCAACAGTGAAGGCCACGTGTGGGTTGTCGTCAACCCCGGCGCGAACACAGGATTCGACCTGTGGGACTTCATTTCCAAAGACATCGCAGCCCAGTGGGGCGACATCACGAAGTATCTTGCACGCAATAAGCGCAAGCCCCTCCTTGACGCTCCATCTCCCGCGTCCATCAGTGACCTCGTTGTCGATATTCCCATCCAGACGTTCCCGGCGTGCGCTCCTGCGAACCTGATCGCAGCTTACGGTGGCCCCGCCCCGCAAGAACCTATGCCGCAGCCTCAGCCTATGCCCGTGGTGGCGGAGCCTGAGCCGATGCCTATGCCCGTGGCAGAGCCGGAACCCGTCATGCCTCCACAGCCTCAGCCTGAGCCTATGCCCGTGGTTGAAGAAACCCCTGTCATGGTGCCTGAACCCGTCATCGAACAGGCGGTGCCCGCGCCTCAGCCGGTGGTGGAACCGGCAACAGCCCCCACCCCGCAGGTTCCCGTGATGCCCGCACCCACCGACATGCCCATCCACATGCCGCCCCCACAGCCCGCGCCCGTCACCTACAGTGACGCAGATGAACTCACCGGGTTCCTCGACGAAGAAGCAGACACTTCACAGTGGGTGCTCCGAAACCTCATCACCGGGGAAACCTACCCGGTCCCCACACACCCGGCAATCATCGGACGCTCCCCCACATCCAGTGAAATCCCCGTCGGACACGGTGACGCGAAGCGAGTCATCAGCCGCCACCACGCGCGCCTCGACATCAACCCCCAACGCGGAACCATCACGATCACCGACCTTGGTTCCACGAACAAAACGAAACTCGGCTCACACGTGCTCTCCCCCAACGTGCCCGTGGAAACCAGTCTGCCCGTACACTCTCTCCTCCTTGGAGACATCCCATTCGAGATCATGGAGGAACTGTGACCATCACCGACATCGTCTCCACCTACACGAACGTTAACGGCAGGCGAGAAAACCAAGACAGCTACGCGGCAGCACTGTTCGAGGCCGCAGGACATACCGGCATAGTCGCGCTCGTCGCAGACGGTGTTGGCGGTGAAGGCCCCAACGGTCGCCTCGCATCCATCGGCGCAGGGCAAACATTCCTCGACCTCGTAGCAGTCGGAAACGTCTCAGACGGGCAGCTCGTCCAAGCTGTCGCCCGCGCGCACCAGAAAGCGCGCGAAGCAGCAGGGAACACGACCCTGACCGTGTTGCGTGCCTACATGGGCCGCTACACCATCGTTCACGTCGGAGACTCGCGCGCCTACATGCTTAAAGCCGGTGCGCAAGCCCTCCAACTCACCCGAGACCACAGTAAGCTCGCTGAGCTACGTGAACGCGGCGTTGAAATCACCCCCCAGATTCACGCGAAATACCGCAGTAGCATCACCCGTGGCCTCGGGCACCGAAACAGTGAAAAAGCTCGCCCCGACACCTATGTTGGCGAGTACTCCGCTACCGATAGTTTCCTCCTCTGTTCAGACGGCTTCTGGCATGAGTTCGAGCGAGAAAACAACTACCTCCCCGGCAACGCGCAAACCGGCCTTGAAACCCTCGCAGGAAGGGCCATCGCGAACGGGGAAAGCGACAACATCACAGCAATCCTCATCAACGCCGGAGCACTCCTATGACCACGCCACGACAAGTAGGCACAACGTTCCTCCACGGGCGCTACCAGATCGACGCGCTCATGCACGACGGCACGTTCAGCCGCGTTTACCGTGCTTACGACACAAAACTCCAAAAACCCGTCGCACTCAAAGAAGTCGCAGCCCCCGACGGCTCCTACCGTGGGCGGCAACTCCTCCAAGCCCAGAAAGTCCTCGACAGTCTGAAAGCTGAAACCCAGCTCATGCAAGGACTCTCCCACGCGGGAATCCCCCACATCATCGACGTTCAAGACGACACGGAAACCCCCGGCGGACTGTACAGCGTCCTCATGGACTTTGTTGCGGGAACATCCCTCGATAAGGTTGCGAAAAACGCTCCCGGCGGGCAACTCCCCGAAGATTTCGTCGTCTCCAAAATGACGCAGCTCGCGCTCATCTTGATCTACCTACACTCACTGCCCGAGCCGATCATCTACCGCGATCTCAAGCCCGGTAACGTCATGCTCGACAACGGTGCGATCAAGCTCTTGGACTTTGGTATCAGTGAGCAGATCACCCCCAGTAACTACACGAACCCCCAAGCGGTTGGAACTCGCGGGTACGCGCCCCCCGAACAGCGGACAACCGGCGCACCACTCGACCCGCGTAGCGATATCTATGCGTTCGGCATGACCATGTTCGTGCTCCTCACAGGCCGTCTCCCCCAAATGGACGGGCAGGGCCTCCCCCTCGGCCCAGTGAACGCAAGCGTCCTCAACCCCAACGTGTCCCCCGCACTTTCGCGCGTCATCGCACGCTGCGTCGCCACACAACCCGAACGACGCTACCAGTCAATGACGGAAGTCGTCGCCGCGCTCTCCACCTACAAGCAGACCGACGAAAAGCATGTGAAAGCAGCGAAAAGCCGCGTGCGCGCGATCATGGCGTTCGCCGTGGCTGGCTTACTGTGCTTTGGTGGCGCGGGCGTGTCCCTCGCCTACGGGTACAGCGTGGAATCCAGTTCCTACACGGCCCTCGTCTCGTCCGCCGAGAAAGCTGGAACCGTAGATGGGTGGGCGAAAGCCATTGAAGCTAAGCCCGGCGACATTGACAATTATTTCCACGCTATCGACGCGGCAATCCAAGGGGACGGCGTTTTCACGTCACAAGACGAAAGCACTCTCATCCCCCTCGTGCGCGACAACGTGAATGAGATTCAGAAGAACAAGCGCTACCCGGAACTCGCGTACCGTATCGGAGAAGCATATTGGTTCTTCTATCAGGGGGACGGCGGCGCTTCCGGCCTCACATTGTCCGCACCGTGGTTCAAGGACGCTATCGACGGCGGCTACAACACACAACAAGCCACCGCACTGTACAACCTCGCATCATTCAACCGTGATATCGCCTCAGCCGTGCAAACCGGCGGCGACACCGGCATGTACCGCACGTATTGGGGGAACCTTACGGGCCTCGACACGTCCTCAAGTAGTGAGGTCATCCAGCTCACGGTCTTGAACTATATCCTCGACTCCATCACCTCTAACCCGTATGGTCTTAAAAGTGACGGAGTGACAAAGGAAGATATGGAAACCCAAGTGCAGCGCGCGCAAACCTACCTCACGCAGCATCAAGGTTTTAAGGCCGGTCGCCCGCAAGAACTCGCTAAAGAACTCGCGGGGAAGATCGACAAGACGAAAGCAACCATTGCGACGCTCTTCCAAGAGAACGGGGAACAAAAATGACGACCTACACGATCACGGCGCTCGTCCTCGTATTCCTCGCTCTCGCGTTCTTGTTCACGGCGGCGTTCCTCAGTATCCGCTGGGACCTGAAAGCCATGCGTAAACGTATCTCTGGCGCGACCTATCGTGATGCAGTCAGCGACATTACGCGCATGGTGCAAACCCAAAGCGCAACCGACACGTACACGCGACTCGCGGCACGTAGCGCGGGCGAACAGATGCCTCACCTGACAACAGGCAACCTTGCACCCGTAACCGGTGACATCACGCCTCCGCCTGTCGTGACTATCCCCCGACAAGAGCCTCCACGGGTGGAACCCACGCTCCCACCCGTCAACGCCGCACCCCCACAGCCCATGCAGGTACAGCCCGCGCCTGAACCGCAAGCAGAACCAAAACCGACACCAATCCAAGAGGAGACCCCAAGTGACTATGAAGAACTCCCCACCTCGTTCCTAGAAGCCCCACAAGGCGCGGGGAACGAAGAAGAACACACGAACTTCCTTGACGAAAGCGCTCACGTAACCCCCGAGAATCCCCTTGAGCGCGTATTACTAATAGAAGAACTGTCCAGTTGGACCGCAAACTAAAGGACAAACCAGACATGATGAAGTACTCGACGCGCACAACAGCGGCGCTCGCACTTTTCGCCACAGTCGCAACCACGCTGCCCGCGACCGCGCTCCCCGCAACCACCGCGTTCGGTCTCGCGCCCGCAAGCGCCCCATCCACGCCGGAAACGGCGCGCACGGCAACAGACAATGGCGTGGTCGGCACCATTACCGACGTGACCCCTGACGCTCCCACGGCTCCGCTCACCGCATACGCGCAGGCCCCCACGCTGAAGGTCAAACTCGCGCTCCCCGCAGGGCAAACCCTGTCCAAGGTCACGTTCAACGGTGATGAAAACCCGCTGCCCGTAGACGGTGACACGGTGACCGTGAACCTCGCTGACGCGCCCACCCAGAACTTTGATGAAGCGGCCATCGCCGTACACACCACGACGACCGCTGGCGGTCTGCCCAAGCGAGCGAACCTCAAGTGGACGCTGAGCACAGCTATCGGCCACATGTACGACACGATTGCCCCCACCATCAGCAGCATCTCGGCCAGTGGGTGCGGCGCAAACAACGCGGACGACTGTGAACTCTCCACGTCCGCTGTTACGTGGACTGTGCGCGTCAATGACGCGGCAACCCCCGGGTCTTCTGGCCTCGCCCGAGCTGAACTCTTGAAGGATGGGAACGTTGTCCAGACCGTAGACTTGTCCGGGAACACGGATAAGGTCACCAGCCTGTCGATCACCGCTCCCGGCTCCTACAAGGTCCGCGCTTTCGACAACGCGGGTAAGGAATCCACTATCGACTTCCCGCAAGGCCAAGTCATTCCCCCGGACGCAGTGAACCCCGTTCTTGACTTGCCCGCGCAGGTTGCTGGCGCACGCGAAATTGACGGCGTGAAGTACATTACCGACCAGCTCAACGGTGACCTTGAGTTCAAGTTCCACGACGACGGTGCCCTCAAGCCCGCGTACATGACGTTCACTCTCGACGGCGTTGCTCTCACCCCCGAGCGCGCCTCCGCAACCGAGTACAAGTTCAAGATTCCCCAGTCCACGATGGAAGATAAGCACGCTCACGTGCTCTCGTTCTCCGGCCATGATCGTGCGGGAAACACTGTCTCGTGGAGCGCGAACCTCGCATACTCGCCCGCCCAGTCGGACTACAAGCTCACGACAGGCTCTAGCGACGTGTTTACCCCTACCCCGTGGGGCGTGTACACGAACAAGCACGGCATTAGCGTGACGTTCACTCCCACTGATGGCTCACCCATGCCGTACACGCTGAAAGACGCGAGCGGCGTGAACAATCAGGGCGCAGACCTCACTATCAGCGGGGATACGCTCACTATCCGTAACGGTGACGTGGACAACGTTGAAGTCACTGTCCGTGACGCTGTAGGACGCGAAAAGCGCCTCAACGTTGGTGACATTCTTGGATGGCCCCACAAGCACATCTACTCGTCGAACGCCCCCACGTTCGCGCTCGACAGTGACAGTTACCTCCCGTATGCGAAGTCCCTCACGGATTTTGCCCCCAAGACGGCGACCATGCGTGACGCGAAGGGCATCAAGAAGTTCAAGGTGTCCGTCAACGGTATTACCCTCGCTGAAGGCAACCCGAGCGCGGAAGAAAACAAGCCTGTCCCCGTCAAGCAGGTGACCTTGGACTATGCGCGTGCAGCCGGACTGCCCGACGGCACGTACCAGATCACGTTTGATGTCACTAACCTTGCTGGCGCGACCTCGACAAGCATCGCAACCGTCACAATTGACAGTACTGCCCCCGTCATTTCTGGATTCACGATCACTGATCCGACGTATGCGCCCGGTAAGACCATCGGCGGCTCTGACTCCCGTTACGGGTTCTTTGTCACCGGAAAAATGAAGGTCGCAGCACACGTCACCGAAACCGGCTCCGGCGTAGACAAGATCACCTACACGCTCCGCTCCTCGGACGGCACCACTCACACCGTGGAAGCCCCCGAAGGTGCCACTATCGACATTCCTGACGGGTTCAAGGGATTCGTGTCCGCAGTGGCCTCCGACAAGGCCCGCAACCTGTCTCTCGTCGCCCAGCCTGACGGCCTCGTGTCTGAAAACGGGAACACGACCATCACCGCTAACGACGTGAACATTGCCCTCCCCGAGCCGGTTACTCACACCCGCAGCGGTCTTGGCTTGTACCGCGACAGCGTGAAAGCAAACCTCGAAGCGAGCGCAGGCCACTCTGGTTTGCGTCACGTCGCATGGGGTATTGGCGCTGACACTCTTGGGGACGCGACCGTAGACATTGACGGCCACGTATCCAACCCGCAGGTACACGTCACTCGCACGGACAAGAACCTCGTCACCGGCATCACTATCCCCCTTGAAGTGAACGGCGACCACGAGAACACGGAAGCGTGGGTGCGCGTAGAAGATAACGCTGGCGGCTCCGCTGAGAAGCGAGTCCAGTTCTCTATCGACGCTACCGCCCCCGAAATGAGCGTCACGTTCGACGTGAACAACGCGAACAACATGTACAACACCGACCGTCACGCGACGATCAAGGTCTTGGACGCGAACTTCAGCCCCGACCTGTTCAAGATCAGCGGGCAGGCCGGTGAGCTTGGCGCATGGACCCAGACCGGCGACATGTGGACCAACACCATGACGTTCGCAGACAACCGTGACTACGAGTTCTCTCTGGACGCTTCCGACACCGTTGGACACGCGGCGCAGGGCTTCCACTCTGAGCAGTTCACGGTCGATAAGGTTCCCCCGGTTATCGCAGTGTCGTGGAACACGTATGACGCGCGTTCTGGCCGCTACTACAACCAGCCTCGTAGTGCGACAGTGACGATCACTGAGGACCACTTTGACCCCGCGCTCGTGCGCTTCACTGGAACGGGCCTTGTCTCCGGCTGGTCGCACGCGGGCAATATTCACACGGCCACCGTTTCATTCCCCGAGGGAGTGAACACGTTCGGCGTGACAAGCTCCGATCAGGCTGGCAACGAATCGAACGCGGTGAATGAGCCTGAGTTCGTCGTTGACACCACGAAGCCCGAGCTGTCTATCGAAGGCGTAACGCAGGGAACCGCGTACTACCAGACCCCTGAGATTCGCTTGTCCTACTCGGATACGAACCTTGATCTCGGTAGCCTCTCGGTCACTCTCACGGGACGTAAAGGCACCACATTCAAGGTCCCCGTCATCAACGGCCACCTCGACTTGTCTGCCATTCCCAATGAAGCCAAGTCCGACGACCTCTACACGATGGACGCAGCCGTATCCGACCTCGCGGGCAACAGCAACACCGCTAAAGTCCAGTTCATTCTGAACCGTTTCGGCTCCACCGTGGACGTTGAAGGAACGTCCTACCAAGGCAAGTACGTGAATGCCCCTATCGACGTGGACCTGAGCGAAATCACCGTCGAAAAGCTCCGCGACGACAAGCTCGAAATCCGCGTCACCTTGAACGGTAAGACCATTGAAGTCCCCAAGAACGCCGTGAGCGTCACCGTCACCGGCGGCGAAAACGGAGACTACGTGTACCACTACCACGTGGACAAGAGCGTATTCAAGGAGGACGGAGCCTACACGGTTCAGGTGTTCTCCCAAACCGAGGGCGGCAAAGACCAGCTCTCGCGCCTGTCCTACTCGTTCGTTGTCGATAGCGTCAAGCCCGAGATTCAAGTCAGTGGTATCACTGATGGTGGCTCGTACCGTAAGACTCAGGTCACTGCCACAGTGACGTTGCGTGACATGACCGCAACGGAACTCGTCGCAACCCTTGACGGTAAGGACGTGAAGGCAACCAAGAGTGGGGATGACACGTACACGCTCATCATTCCCCAGTCCGCATCCGCGCATAACGTCCACTTCAAGGCAACCGATCAGGCTGGCAACGTCAGTGAGGTCACCGTGAAGGACGTGTACGTGAACGCCTCGTGGTTCCGTCAAGCCCTTAACTGGACTGGTCGCCACATCGGTATCGTCGCGGGCGGATTGTTCGGCGTGATGGCCCTCGTTGCGGGTTGGATTCTCCTTGCGGCCCGCAAGAAGCGTGGTGACGATGAGGAATGAGCGTGATATACATGCGTGCGCATCATGCTAGACCGTGTTTTAGACGATAAAAACATGATGTAACCGCATACACCATGCTCATGCCTATGGTAGGCTACGAAGTGAGGCAGGTACCGGCACCAGCAAGTCCAGCCGGTACCTGCCTCAACTCATACCAAACCAAACCAACAACGCAGACCATAGGACACAATGCTTACCCCGCAGGTGCGTGAAAAGCGCACAATCAGCACCCTGACGTATATCGGGCGTTACAAGCTCGCGTTGACGCGCTTGTACTCCCATTACGTTCAGGCTCTCCCCTATGCGTGGGATGAAGCGGCCCTATATCAGACACTCAATGACCTAGCGCCCGTCTGTGCGTGGAAGCTCGACGGAACCGCAACGCTTAACCCCCGCCACCTCCGACTCACCGCGCGAGCAGCACTCGACGAAATGTTCCCCGTAGACGGGGAAAACAAAGACATTCTCCTCTACATTTGCGAAGCGGCTTTTTGGCGTGAACTCCTCGTTGAAACCCTCGAAGATGAAGCCGGGGAAAAGAGCAGGCTCAAACGCTATACGGAAAACGACGCAAACCTGATCTGGGTTGCTGAAAACCGCACGTTCGGGGAAGGAATGCCCGTGTTCCACTCCATGTGGGACATTCCAGACATCCAAGCCTTGTTCTTTGACACTATCGGTAAAGACAATCAGTCTCTCCAAGACTGGGTGAACGCCCACCCCAAGTGGGACATGTGGAACAGTCTCGACGGAGAGTACAACATGGGCCTCGACCACCCGGTGACGCGGGCCTCTGTCGAATGGATGAGCCTCACCGGTAAGTCGTGGACCAAATGGGTGGAAGCCTACTACCAGAATCGTGATCTACAGCTCGGTAACCTCACCCCAGAGGGCTGCTGGTACACGACGGGCGGCTACTGGCGGATTGACCCCACGCGGGGGCGTGAACTCGTGGCGTTCCCTGCCCGTGCTTCCACGCTCCCCTCGGCTGACCTGTTTGGAGAACCCCCGTTCGTCAATATGGGACTCGTGGGAAACCTGAGTTTAGGCCCTATTTCTCTAGAACTTGGCAATTTAGAAGTATCCGTTAAAGACCTCGATTTGACGGGGGAAAGCGGTGACGCTGAGCCGGTAGACGATTTGCCTATCGAGTTTCGACAGGTCACTGTTCCCCCTCAGTCTGAGGATGACAGAATCATCGTTTACACGATGCCCGTTGAAGCAACAGAGAGGCAGTATGCGACCCTCAACTACTGACACCCAGCTCCCAGCCCTCAAGGTGAGCGACACGGCCTCTAAGCGCCTCCTAACGCCCGCAGCGGCCCACAACGACAAGAAGGACATCCAAGCGCTCCTCAAAGCCCAAGAAGCCGTCCTCGACGTTCAAGCACGCCCCTACGGTGAAGCAACAGCGCTCCTACGCGGCGAGTTCTACTTCCTTGAACGCAACAGCGGCAGTCTCATTGGACTACCAACCGGGTTTGTCCCCCGAGCCACCGCGCCCGTCGGCTCCTACTACCACGAAGCCATGAGCGCGCTCCTCGGCCAAGTATTGGAAGGAACCTACGCAGGGTTGTTCACGTGGGCGGACATGGCTGAACCAGTCCTCGCTTTAGAACGCGACTTGTTGAAGTGGGCGTTCATGTCCTCAAAGCGACGCGAAATCGTTGCCCAGTCTCTCCAAGGCCAACTCAACGCGCTCATCGAGAGTGGAGTCAGGTGCGCGACCCTCGAAAACGCTACAGACGGGGAAGCTCTCACCTTGTCGCACTACCGGCGGGAAGAGTACACGTTCAGCGCGTGGGTAGAAGCAATGTCCACCGGGGAACGCCCCATCCCCCTGCCCATCCTCACTGCTATCGCATTAGCCCATCGCGACTACACGACAAGCGCACAAGTCATCCGGTTCCTACAAACCCAAATGGCGATCACCGAATACAGGAAGGACTAACCCCATGACACCAGAGAAATTGAAGAAACAAACAGCGTCACTATACGTGGCGCGCCTCGTCGAACATGACCTACCGGGAATCGCAGCCGAAGAACAAGGCAGCGTCCCAGAACTCGTGGAAGCCCTCGAAGTTCTCTCCCCTGAAGCGCGCATCGACCCGCGAGCGCAACTACGCGACAAAGCGTGGGAAGAATACCTCGAAGAAAGCCGCAAACAACGTAGATACGGGCGACTCACCCCCAAGCCCACCCAAGCCACGCGAGTGAAAGTGAGCCACTGATGGACGACGATTTTTGGAACAAGGTTTCGGGAATCTCTGACGACGGTGACGACGAAGAAACATTCTCCGAACCCGGCTTTTCAGACGATACCGACGATACCGGCGGGGACGAACCCTACTTTCCCCGCGAAAGCCCTATGCGTCGCAGGCGTTACGCGGAGCGCGCCGGATACGGTGAGGACGATGAACCCTACCGGCCCCGCTACTACGCGGAAGAAGCCCCGCAGGCCAGTGCGGCACCCCAGTCACAGGCCCCACAGCCCACGGCAGAACCCGCCCCAGCAGTAGACCAGTCCCAACCGAACGAACCGGGCAAGGTTATCGCTTTGAGCTTGGGAGTGATCGCAGCGTGCGCGCTCCTCGCAACATGCTTTGTCGCAGTGAAGAATCATCAAGCGACGCAAGACGCGGCCCCGAGTGTTGTTGTCACCGAGTGCGCGTCCCCTACGACGCAAGCCCCCACAACGACTCCTACTCCTAAGCCGGTAGAAACCACTACACCAGCCCCCACTACACAGGCGGCAACTCCGAGCGTGAGCGCATCCCCACAGCCCGCATCCCCGACCGACCGGGCCACCATCGACCCAGACTCGCTACAGTTCTCTGAACCTAAGACAGTCACGGGCCTCGTGGTATCGAAGTCGATCATGGAAACCGGCGGGAACCTCATGTTCACCGTCCACCTGTCTGTCCCAGACAGTAATCGGCCAACGATTAACTACGTTGTCCCCAAGGGCCAGTACGACGGCTATAAGTCCGGGGACCTCATTGAAGTCACCTACCGAGTAGACCAGCACGGTAACATTGCCATTATCCGATAATTCAGGCACACCACGTGCCTGTAAGAAAGAAAGCATCAAGTTAAGACATGGAAAAGTTCGCACTCTCTGACAGCGTGTACTTGAAGGCCCTCCTCGTGGACCCCTCGCGCGCGCGACGCGGAGCAGAACCCAACATCGTTGGATACCGCTTCCACGCAATCCGAGACCTGCCCCGAGTCCCCGACTTTGGGACCACTGGCGCGTTCAGCCTCAACAACCTGTACGACTACGAGAATCAGGACCAGTGGCGCACCGTCAACGCGGGCGAAGATTTTGACCTCACCTTGTATGAACTCATCATCTTTGCGTCTCTGCCTGAAATCAGTTGCTCTATCGACGGCCAGAACCCCGACATCAACGTAGAACAGCACTTGTCTGTCGTCTTGCGTGAACGCGGCGGCATCCCCGCCGTGAAGCTCGCTCCCGCACGCGGCAGTGGATTCAGGTCTGTGCGCTCCACCTACCCGAAGATCAACGTCCTCACCTGTGAACGCATCCCCCTCGACGATGCTGTGGGCGCAGTCAACATGCGCGTGAAGCGCAATCTTGCCCCCGAGTTTGAGGGCACGAAGTTCGCTCCCCTCGCTCTTCGACGCGGCCCCTACTCGGCAGGCTCCGCACGCACTCCCGAAGAGCGTCGGCGCGCGCTCGCGGAAGAAGCAGCCAATAAGCTCGCTGACTATACGCGCAACACTTTGGGTATTACCCTCCCAGACGTTGACTGACCAAACGTTTCACTAGCAGTAACCGAGTTCTTCCACGAAAGGCACCAGCCGTGAAAACCATCATGCACAAGGTGGCAGCGCCCATGCTGTCGGCGGGCATTGCCCTAACAGCGTTCGTTGGCCTCGCTCAAACGTCCTACGCGGCACAAACTCCCGTCGATACGGGAATTGTCCGAGTGGACTACACGAGCGACGCTGACACGACCCCAGCGCCGCAGGCAACCACCCAGCAGACGACCCCACAGTCGAGCCGCAGCCCCATGAGCGTTGACCTGCGCTCAAACCCCTCACGTACCCCGCTCGTTAAGACCGACGACAAGTACAAGAAGGACTTAGAGTTCCTGAAGGGCGGGGCGATTGACAAGCAGAAGTTCCACGAAGGCTACGCGGGCGGAAACGCTACATTGTGGTGGATTAGCTACGTCGTTGGCTGGCTCGTCGCACTCGTCTTTGGCTCGTTCGCGCTCATTACGATGATCGACCTCGTGTACATCAACTTTGGCTTTACGCGCTCGTTCCTTGGCGGCGGACACAATGCCTCCGGCGGTTCACCCATGTCTGTTGGTGGTATCGGCGGTATGGGTGCCCCCGCGCCAATGCCCTCATCATCTGGCGGCAAGCAGGGCATTACGTGGGTGACCTCAGACGCAATCAGCGCAGTGGACCTCGCAGAAACCGGCGGTCAGGTACAGATGCCGGGTGCGCGCGCTAACGGCTCCGCTAAGAGTGCGGCAATGATCTACGCGCGGAAGCGTTTTAAGACGATTATTGCCACGGTTGTTGTCATCGTCCTGTTTGTGATTGGCAGCTACGTGCAAGACCTTGGTCTTAACCTTGGTGCGGTCCTCGCGAACCTCGTTGATTACCTCGTCGAAGTCACGATTGGACACTAAGCCGTGTGGATTGTCGATTATGTCAAAGACCGATTCTTCCGAGTCTCCACAGTCAGTGCGGACGCGCAGAAAGCTGCTGCCATCGTTGCTGACCTCCTGAAAACCTTCCAAGAAGCCAACATTAAGCCCGGCGACACGTTGCATATCCGTATCGACCGAGATGTTCTCGCTTATGCGATTGAAGCGTTTTACGACCCTGTAATCACGCAGAACTACATCATCGAGCAAAGCGAAAACGACCCTACTGAGTTTCTTGTACAAACAAGGGAACTACTTTGAGTTTCATTAACCTAAACATGCGGGAAACAGCCCAGAAAACGGGTGTTCCCATCGTCCAAGTTGAGGACATGTTGACCACCTACAGGCAGTGGACGCTCGATAGGGTGCTCAAGGGTGGGGAAACCGTTTCTTATCTTGGGCTGGTTGAAATGTCTTGCGGGCCAGCGAACTACGGTCTGGCGCATCGTCAGCCTCTCGCGGCCCAGTACAAGCAGTTCGCCCGCGAAAACGGCTACAACGTCCACAAGGCTGAAACGGTGCTCTCCTACTATGCGCAGACCTGCCTAGAGTCCCTAGAAGCTGAGAAGAAGCTCGTCTTGCGTGGTGTTGGTGTCTTTCGTATCACCGACGACGGGGCGCTCAGGTTCCTCCGCAGTGCTGTTCACGGGCAGGAAGGCTACGACTACCGTTGTGAAGTCAACAAGGGTATTCGGCAGCGCTACAACATGGCCCGCAGCGAAGAAGAGGACGGTGAGTGAGTCATGCAGGGTGTAACACACCGTGCGGGCGGCGTAACCGCGTGCCTCGCAGGCTACTCACTCCTCGTCTACAGTGGCTCCCCGCTCGTCGCAGCAGCCCCCGTAGCCTCCCTCGCGTGCCTCTACCCGTTCGCAGTATGGGGAGCAACAGCCTCAGACCTCGACCACGCTCCCGGTGGACTATGGGACGAACTCAAGCCCATCGGGCAGCGCTCCGGCCAGTCCCTCCCCTCACAAGACGTAGTGTCACGCGCAATCAGTCACGTCCTCCACGCCACTAAGCCCCTACGCGGCGTATTCCCCAAAGGAAGCCGCGCAGCTCAGCTTGTGAGCGTCCTCGACTGCAAGCACCGCTCATGGCAAACACACAGCGAACTCCCCCTCGCTGTAATCCTCTATTTCCTATCAAAACTCGACCCAACAACGGGGAACCTCAGCTCGGCTTTGACGCAGCTCATACTCATGGGTATTGGCTTTGGTCTCGTCGCGCACCTTATTCTGGATTTACTCACACCAGAAGGACTACCGTTCGCAACCGGCTTGTTCATGAACAAGTTCATCTTGCGTAAGCATGTGCTCCCCGAACGCATCAAGATCATTCCCCACGTCCCCCCAACACAAAAGGGAAAGCCCGGATTTTTCTCAACGGGCGGCACGTGGGAAACAAAGATCGTTTTTAATGCGTTACATGCAATCAACATAGTTCTTTTAATTGTGACTGTAGCTAAGCTCGCGGGCTTTGCTCTCCCATCTCTAGTGGTCTGAACCGGAAAGGAAACCAAACGAAAATGACTACGACTCTTGCGGTGAGTAGGCGAGACCAGTCTCGTGCGCTCTACCGTTCCATGATTCTGACGACAATCCTCGCGATTGTCCTTACGCTCCTGACCAGTGTTGGCGCGTTCGCAGCCAACAAGGATGCTTCCGATCAGGCAGACCAAGCGTTGCGCACGACTGTCAGTAAGGAAGTTCAGGGCAACAAGTACGCGCTCGAAGGTGGCGGCACCGTTAACGGTAGCGACCTGATTGACACTGAAGGCAACGTCAATGAAGCCATGTTTGGCAGGCTCACTGGCGATGCTCGTACCAAGTTCGCAGGTGACCTCCGCGCTCGCACTGAGGTTTACACGAACCCGCAGGCACGCGGCTACGATGATTCTCTTTCTAAGAGTGACGGCGTAACCAAGGAAACCGCGTCCAACTGGATTAGCCAGTTGAAGAACACGTCCGGTATGGCAACCGCGTGGACGAACGCGATCAATAGCTCCTACAACCCCGTTGACTTGGAGAACGGTCGTAACGCGATCTTCCCGCTCCTCGGTGGTATCTCAACCGGTTCGGGTGCCCTCGTGTATTTCGTGATGGCGCTCGTTTCGTTCCTGTGGGTATGGAACCTCGCTATCCTCCTTGTCCTCTCGGGCTTCATTGGTAGCGGCGGCAAGGTCGGCACCGCAGTGTCGAAGGTCGGCTACTTCGCTACCCGCGCATTCGAGAAGGGTAACCAGAACAGCAAGAACCCCCTCCTGATTCTCGTGAAGGAAATGGGTATCACCACGTTCGTTGTGATCTTCATTGTCACTGGCGTGACCAGTGGAATGTTCTCCAAGTTCTTCGCTTGGGCAATCGACGTGATTACTTCAATCGGTCAGGGTATCGGCTGATTTTCCTCGCATGGCTTCCCCGGTTTGGCACAGGAAACTGGGGAAGCCATGCGGCTACCCGATGTAGGTGAAAGCTCCACTCCCATGAACACACAAACCAGAACGCAACGACTCCCCCGCATCATTCTCGCCCTCCTCCTCATGGTGGGCGGCTTCCTCATGTCCAGCGTCCCCGCACACGCTGATGACACCGTGAAATCCGTGGTCGCTATCGCCCAAAACGACGCAAACATTCAAGGCATCGTCTCTATCAGTAACGACTCGCTGAAAAAGCGCAGCATCAACATCCTCGAATACGACGCTAAAGCCGGTACGGTCAGTTTCGACTACGCGACCTACAACCAGCTCGCGAACACTGACAAAACAAAGTTCATGCAGACCGCGCTCAACGCCACGGCACAGAGCGGCCTCGCAACCCCCCGCAAAGCAAAGCTCTACAACTTCATCAAGCAGCAAGACACGAAGATCACGAAGAGCATCGACACCGTTAAGGCAGAAGCCTCCGGCAACCAAGACCAAGCACTCACATTGGCTCGCCCGTGGCTCGCTCCCGTCGGAGTCCTCCTCGGCGCTATCGCGCTAGTCGTTGAAGCCCTCATCTACCTGTCAGCCCTCCTCGACATGGCTTACCTGACTTTCCCCGGCGTGCAGTCTTACCGGGAAAACGGCGGGAAGATCAGGTCGAAACTGTTCAGTAGCGCCGCGATCAACGCGGCCAGTGAAGGCGCAGCAAACGGGCGCAACCCAATGGCCTACTGGGCGATGAAACGCCTCCCGGTCCTCATGGCAGCGTTCTTTGTCACCGCGCTCCTCGTATCCGGTGGCCTCCTGACCGTCATGGGGTGGGTATTAAAGATGTTCGACGCTTTTATGGGAATGTTCTAAACGTAGAAGTTTCCGCGCGACAAACCTCTAAACCAGTAAAGGCATAACCCTTATGAATATCTCCGCAAAAACAGTTCTACGCACGGCCCGCAAGGGCGCTGTGCGCATCGTGACGGCTACAACCGCAACAGTTATCGCACTGGGAATGGTGATCGTCCCCGGCGCGCTCGCGGACGACGCTCCTACGGGCGGTAGCGCGTCTAGTCGTACCGCTGCTGTCATCAATCTTGCGAAGAATAAGAGCCTCGCTGACTCCGGTGTCGCGAACCTTAAGCCAGAAGAACTACGTATTCTCGGCACCTACGTGTCGAACTTCTACGTCCCGTTCCAGTCGCAGTTCAACTACAACGGCAGTATCCAAAAGAAGGACAAGGAACAGCAGGACAAGACCAAAGAAAACATGACCACTGCCCTACAGAACACTGTGGGCATGAGTAAGGACGCTGCGGAAAGCGTCGCGAACTATGTGATCGGAAACGTCTGGAAGGGCGGCTCAGACCTACAGTTCGCGTACACGAACGGAGACTATGCGTCAGACGCAAACTGGACGACCGAGAACTACCCGACTGACTGGCGCACGTTCCTCGCTATGGTGTCCGGTGGCGCTGGCGGCGAGGATGTCATGGAAGATACCGTGCTTCCTAAGAACTCCCCCGCTTACAAGGCAAAGTGGAATGCTCTCGTCTACAACGCTGGCGGTAAGACCATCCCCGCGTTCGTGTGGGACCCCTCGGGTAAGAACCTCACCCCCAGCGTGATCGCCCTCTATCAGGCGCTCTCTATGGCAAACCTTAAGCAGGGATACGGTTCTTCCCTCGTTGACTTGTACCAGAGCGACCTCGACTTCACGAAGGGCGCAGACCAGCAGAGCGACAGCATTGACATTGAAGCCGTCAAAAGCGCTTTCCAAGACGCAAGCAAAGCTGTAGCGCTCACCGCATACAGCGGGAAAATGGCAATCAGCCCGTTCGGTGACCTCGTGTATCGCGGCCCCAACCACACGTGGGTTGCTATCCCCGCGTCCATGAACCCCTCCACGTGGATGAAGGTGGAAGGCTCGAACATCTCCAAGCCGGGCGGCGCATACAACACCGTCAGTTTCCAAAACCTCGTGCTCTCAAACCAAGCTATCCAGTTGGGAAGCGCATCGAGTGGGCAGAGCACGTTCAACCTTGAGTACGCGCAAAAGCGCATTACGGAAAGCCTCATTGACGCGCCCTCATACAAGCCTTTCGGCGCGTTCCACTCCACCGTTCAGGTCGGGACAAGCGAATGGAACTTCCCGAACGATAAGTGGTTCTTCCAAGGCGCTGACTCGTGGGACACGTTCTTGGACGGAGTTAAGTCCGGGTGGAGTGAGCAGCTTAAGAAGGCTGGCCTCAACGACGTTTCTAGCGGCCTTTTTAATGGCAAGCGCAACACTATGACCATGCTGCGCGTCGGCGGTGAAGTCCTCACCCCCAGCGCTGGCGCGTCCTCGACTACGCCCTCTGACATCATGTGGGTTGGTGCGCATCCGGGGAACAACTCGGACCCCGTGAAAACCGTGAACAAGATGATCGTCCTCGATGACATTCAAGCGTTCAAGGGTGATGTCCCCGCTGACGGCATGTATCAAGACGCTATCGGTAGCGACGGGAAGCCGTTCGCGAAGGCTAGGGACATTGACTCTAAGGCAGTTTCGAGCGCGTGGGAGAAGGTTCTTGACCCCTCGTCGAACCTTACGCAAACCGCGTCTGCCATGCCGAAGCCGACCGCTGTCAGCCTCTACTCGTCTTATGTGCTCGCAGCGTTTGGTGACACCAGCGCTTTGCAGAAGCTCGGTTGGAAGTACAACAGTGACTTGCCGCCCGTGCAGTCGAACTTGAAGCTCACTGTCGATGAGCAGACCGCAGCGAATGAGAAGCTGGCAAACCTCACTGACTACTCGCTTGCCCTGTTGTCTCCGAATTGGAGCCACACGGCCTACAAGTCACAGCTCCTCACCATGATCGCCGGTAGCTTCATGCTCCGCTGGCACTCAGACATGACCGGAACGCAGACTATCGGCGTGAATCAGGGGACCACGAAATACGTCGGTTTCGCTGGCTACGTGTCCACGCCGAACCTGCATGACTTGTCGTGGACTGACTCGATTGTGACCCTGTACAACCGGTACTTGTCGTACATGCTCGTGTTCGTCGCCGCGATGCTCGGCGTGTTCGCTCTCGTGCAGATGGTTTCCATCAGACGAGCGGTCATGAGCTTCATCATTTTCTTCATCGTCGCAGCGGGCGCTATCCCCACGTTGAACTACGTGATCGACCAGACGAACGCTTACAGCGGTAAGGTTCTCAGCGAGAAGTTCACCTACTGGGCGCTCGTCACCCATCAAGCGTATTCATCTGAAATCGACAAGGCCGCTACCGGTGACGATTACGGGAACTACCTGCAAACCGTGTTCAATAACGCAGCCGACATGTCCGGCTGGGTGAGCGACGGTAGTGACGGGAAAGAAAACGAGATTTCTAACCGTGGTGGGGAGAACATTCTCCTCAAGTGGCAGTCCCCGAAGAAGCGCACCGCTGTCGAGTTCGGTTCTGACCTGAGCCGCGCTGTCGCTTCCTCTGACTCCCTGTCGCGCCTGTTGAAGTCCTCCACGCAGAGCGCATACGGCGGTGAAACGTTCCTGAGTGACCCGAACTCGACGTACCTGTACCGCTCCTACGTGGATATCGCTAACCAGTCCCGCTACACGTACCTCGGACTCTCTAAGACCCGTGGTGACGGTAAAGCCGCGTACAACAAGACCCCTGACATGAGTACGTGGACTGAAAGCATGAAGGACGCTTACGACAAGTACCCGGACACGTTGACCGCATACGCGGGCACCGGGTACGCGAACAAGCCCTCCGGTAACAGTGACCCCACAACCCTGTCGTACATCACACCCGTCATGGCTTCCAAGATCGTCAACGACCATATCGGTGACGCATCGAAGCTCGACAACCTCACGTATGGTCAGAACGTGGGTATCCCCACCGGCGCATACCAGTTCAGTCTCGGCGTGTACACGCAAGGCAAGAGCGCTCGCGACCAGATCAAGGAACAAAACCCGGCTGGCTACAACCCGGATAATGAGCCTTACACGGACGCTGACTACAACAGTCTCGGCGCGTTCGGATTGTTCACCGAGTCCCCGTACTACCACTTCTCGTGGTACAACTTCGACCACGGTCTGTCAGCCGCACCGAACGCCTCTAACGGCTGGAAAGACATGCTGCTGTCCGCCCCAGATCAGGGGTACTTCTACAACAACAAGTCCGGCGATAAGGACGCGGACGCGACCATTGACAATAACGGGGAGTTGAAAGACTACCTCGGCATGAAGGAACTGTTCACCTACACGATTCCTTACCTGAAGGCCGCGAACAATGTCGTTGTCGAATACGACAAGAAGTACAGTCTGCGCACCTACAGTAACCTCCCGTTCGAGCCGGGCCATGACGACGAGTACAAGGACAATCCCGAGAACCGTCAAAAGTACTGGCAGAACGTGAACGTTTCGCAGCTCGCGGCGATGTACAGCCCGTGGGTAGACCAAATGTACGAGGCCGGTTACGCGGCCCCGACGAAGGTCTATGCGAACGGCGTGACCTACACGGTGAAAGACCCCTTGAATCCGGCTTCCTACCCGGCTGAGCGTCCGATGGTGTTCTCCCCCTCCGAGATGACTGCTTACGGTCTCACCGAGTCTGACCTGACTCCCGTTGAGTCCCGCATCATGCGCGTCTTGCGGAACACTAAGACCCCGTTCTTGGACCTGTTGAACTACTACACGTTCCAAGACAACGTGCTCAACTCGTCTGCCGCGATGATGACCACGTTCGAGTTCAACCAAGTGTTCTCAGACGCTACTGTTCTGGGCGTTCAGACCGGTAGCCAGCTCTACCCGCAGGCATACGAGTTGAAGAACTTCAGTTTCGACGCATACATGCGCCTCATGCTGGCGAACTCGCTGCAAAAGCCCGCATTACTGTCGTCGAATGATACGAACTTCTACCAACAGGTCATGCAAGAGTCGTCGATCACGACCGCTATCATGCTCCTCGCGGTGGACGTGACCAGTATCTACGTGGTTCCGCTCCTCAAGTACGGTGCGATCATCGCGATTGTTTTGGTTGCGATCTTGCGGTCTATGGCCTCCGCGTGCCGCGTGAGCGATGAGAAGGCAACAAGTGGACTGTGGAAGCACATTCTGCGGCCTATCCTCGCTATCGGCGTGATCGGGTTTATCCACGTCGGCATTATTTCCCTCCTGATTGGTAGTCCCGCGAGTGGCGTGACCGGCCAGTTGGGTAGCAGTATGGCTGTCGGTGACCCGGTGTTGCTCCTGCTCATTGTCGCTGCGCTGAACGTGGCTATCTCTATCGTCTATTTCATCCTGCTACGCGCGTCTACGAAGGAAATTGTCGCGTCCGCTAAGGTCATTGGTTCTAGCCTTGCGGCTGCGGGTTCAAGCCTCGCTGACATGGCACGTAGCGGCATGAGCCGTATGCGTTCGTTCGGTGGTGGCATGGCGGCTGGCGCTGGCGTTGCTGTCGCGGCGGGCCGTGGTGCCGGTAGCGCGGCGGTTCGTGGCGCTCAGGGTGTTTCTAGCCGCGTGAAGGCCGCTACCGCTGTCCACGCTGAGACGGAAGAGCCTCGCGATAAGACGAAGGCCGCTGACTTCAATAAGCAGACCCTTAAGGGCGACAGTGCGAATGACCCGGCGAAGAAGAAGGAAAAGAAGCAGGTCATCGAATCGAGTATTTCTAAGGGCCGTAGGACCATTCAGTCGAACGCTGATTCTAAGAAGGCGTAACCGTGCTGATCGCGTTCTTATTGTTCATCCTGTCGCTGGGACTTAAATGCGCGTCCCTAGCTTCCAGAGCAGCGTTTAACGTCGCTTTGGCGGCTGGGGGCGAGCAATCCCCTAGTGGGGTGCTGCGAAGTACTCGTGCGGGCGTGTGGAAGCTCCTACGGTTCTTTTCGCGCCTCGTGGATGCCCTGAACGCTCTCATTGTCGCCTCGTGGTTGACGTTCGTTGCCGCTGTCATGGCAGCACTCCTCGCAGTGAACACAAGCGTGTTCCTCCTCACCCAAGACCCTGAAGTACTCAAACAGCTCGGCTCCACGTCGGCTGGCGTAAAGAGCGGACAGAAGGGCGGAAACCAAGGCGGAGAGTATTCCAGTGGTCAGGGCATACCCGCTGTCGCAGCCTCCCCTAACCAGATTGGCTCAGCGATTGTCGCTAACGCGAAATGGGCAAGTAGCCAGAAAAACTACACCTACGACTGGGGCGCTCGCGGGCCAAACGGTTACGACTGTTCCGGCTGGGTGTCAGCTCTCCTCCTCATGAGCGGGTGGACGATGGACGGCTCCGGTAAAGCCGTGCAGCTTCCCGCTGACCAAGACCGCGTTATCGTCAGCAAGTCGAGTGCCGATCAGGTGACAAGCAAGCTCTCAGCTTCCTCTGGCACATTCCGCGCGGTGTCCCGCCCGTTTAATGGTGACGTGAACTCCCTGAAGCCGGGAGACATTATCAGCGGCCCCGGCCACGTGGGTGTCTACATTGGGGACGGGTGGATTAGTCACGCTTCCACGCAGGGCGCTCACGTGAAGAAAGGCCCGTCGGCTGACTCTGAGGATATTTCCGATGTTGGCTTCCAGCAGGGGTATTTGACGCAGTGGGTGACGCATTATCTCAGGTTTGAGTGACCACTAGAAGCGTATAGCTATACGCGAATGGAGGCGCGAATGCATAAAAGGCTCAAAATGCACGGGGCCGAGACCTCATGTAGCGCATATATGGTGCATAGTTACGCGCAGAGTTCGTCTCGCCCCGCATCGAAGCCCCTCCCAAAGGAAAACCCCTTGTTACGCACCCGGCCATACTCCTATAAAATAGGTACACTATAGGCTAGTATGTTTAATAGACTCAACGAACCATCACATCAACCGAAAGCATAAGAATGAGCGACAACCTCACAGACCAGTACGACTACCATCCCCGCACCGGGGATGAAACCCTGCGCATCCCCCTTGGCCTAGAGTTTCAGCCCGCAACGACAATGGCTGACTCTAAACACCAGCGCCGCATCGCAGCGATGATCGCCTTACCCGTGACCGCCGTTGTCTGCCTCGCCTGCCTCGCGTGGGTTCCGATGGCCGCGCTCATCAAGGTTCCCCTGTTCCTCCTCGTCATCCCCCTAGCTGTCCTCTACGCTTGCCGTTTCCTCCTCCTCGACGAACGCACCGTGCGCCGCGCATGGAAAGGCATGAACGAACGAGACCTCATCATGCCCGAAGGTAAACTCTGGGGCATTTACCGTATCGACGACGACGCTCCCTACATCTGCTATTTCGTCGGCGGACAAATCGGCATCTACCTCCTCGCCCACAAAGGCATGACCGTGGGCCGCACACAAGGCAGAGACGTGAGCGCAAACTGGGACGGATTGGCAGACGCATACCAAGAAGCCGGTAAACGCAACATCACCGTCCGACACATCGACTTCATGGGCACCCTCGACGACCGACCACGCTTTGAGCGCATGTACACCGACCTCGCACAAGCCCCCAATGAGGACTTCCGTAACATCGGGACCGCGATCATCGCGAACCTCGAAGAAGAACAACGCGCCTCCCGCACCCCCAGTGACGTGTTCTGCCTATCAATGGACGCTTCCCGCGCGTCCGCAGAAGCCCTCATCGAAGGATACCGAGCGTTCTCCTCTATCCTCATCAGCCGGGGTAACTGGATGAGCGTTCAACCCCTTGACCGCACGCTCCTCGGTCAGCTCACCGAAACGATCTACGGGATTGACAACTTCTCTGTCGCAGACGCTCTCAACAGTTCCGTTTCCGCTTCCTACTCTGGGAGCATTCACCCGATTTACGTGGAAACAGCAGGCGGACAAAAGCGTTACAGCAGTGACGAAACTTCACACGAAAGGGTTACGAAGTGAAGATTTGCATAATTCTGGATACGCACCTTGAAAAGGTACTCAGCTTTGCGCGCGGTAACGCAGATGCGGCAGAGTTCTCCGGGTATCACAGTGTCAAAGAGTTCTACGAGACCATTGCTATCAAGAACGAGTCTTTCGACCGGATTCTTGTCCTCGCAAACAAGGAAATCGCAGCAAGCGAACTACGACTCCTCGACACGTATCTCGCAGACGCACAGCGCGAAAACGTGGTCCAGCAGATCGACGTTATCTGTTTCGCACAGAACGAGCAGGTAGCACTAGGGTTCGTTCGCGGCATCACCTACCCGTTGGCGTGCGCATTGGAGTCCACCACATTGTCTTGGCCCCAATTCTTCAAGGACGCTGGCTCACTGTCGTTCATCGAGTTCCAAGACGCACACAAGACCTACAGTAACGAGCTGCCCACGATCACCTCGCAGGCCCCCGAAGAAACCCGCCAGTACGCTGCCCCCACTGTGGTTGCTGAGCAGGATTTCGCGTCATTGGGTGTGGCCCACTCGGACACGATGTACTTTGACTCTGACGACGAGGACAGTGCGGAACTGAGCGAATACCCCCAGTTACAGCTCAATGACTTCCCCGCACTGTCTGAAGCGTTCCCCACCTACGTTGAAGCCCAAGGCGGGGCGTTCCCTGTGCTCAACACCGGGGCGCGCGTCAACATCGTGATCGGCTCTACTCCGAACCGACTGTTCACCTACGCGCGTACCCTCGCTGACTACTGCTCGCAGCGCGGTTACAGCACTCTCATTGCCAGCACTGTCAACAATGAGCCGTTCTTATCCCACGTGACGAGCAACCCGGACTTTTACACCGAGTTCCACCGCTCACTGTCCATCAGTACCCCCTACCAGCAGACACAAACCCTGTACGTGACCAGCCCCAACGCGGGAGAAACACTCACCCCCGGTGGCCTCGATGAACTCACCGGCCTCATCCCTCGTTTCGACTACACGATCATTCCCGTTTTCCTCAGTGGAGACAATGACTACGCGACGCAGATCAAAACGATCTCTAAAGCGTTCCCCGCGTCTATCCACTGGGTGAGCGGCACCGCGTTCCTCGACGCTTCCCCGCGAGTGAAAGCAATCGCAACGATGCTGAACAATTTCGTGTCCCGCGAGCGCTTTGACGACGACCTCCAAGAAATCGTCGCATCTAACGGCTGGCTGTACGCGGGCGAACCGAGTGAAGAACTCGCGATGAACGCCACGCGCCTCGGGCAAAAGTTCGTGTGGAACCGTGACCCGATGTTCCGCCAGCTCCGCTTCCTTGCGCAAACCGTCGAGGTATCGGCATGAAAATGCTCATCTCCAACACGGCCCCCGCGAGAGGGTTCCCCTCATGGGTGACGTACACGAACGTGGAGGACGCGCGCCGCGCCTTGGGTTCCCTGTCGCTGGACGCGCTTGTCATCCACCACAGTGACGACGCTCCCGTGACCATCGCCCAGTTCGTGCGCGACGCGCATAAAGAAGCCCCCAACGCGACGATCATCTACCCGTCGGACACTCCGTCACCGTTGGTGCGTATCGCCGTATCCACGTGCGGTGGAATCGTCACTAACGGCTCCTACATGGACACCGAGGACGCTCTTAACGGGTTCCTTGAAGCGATCACACTGTTCGGTAACGAAAGCCCCGCAGACGGCGCTATCAGCGTCCTCAACGGCGCTACAGACATCGCCCCGCACCTGTCACGCGCAGCCCAAACCCTCATCAGCGAATACAAGAAACTCGACGACACTCAAACAGTGGACGGGAGCGCAGCATTAGACGCTGTTCTTGAACTCGCAGCCGGATATAGTCGGTTCTCAGAAGAAAACGCTATTCTCCGACAGAACGCGAAGCGCACGAAAACCGGTCGCACAGCAGACTCTTCCGTGTCAGTGAAAGTATTCCCCCGCGTCGAATACTCGGGCGCGAAAACCGTGTACCGCGTGAAGGTTCTCGGCTCCATGAAGTACCTCAAGTCATTCATGATGGGCTTCCAGAACTACCTAGAGTCCGTGGAACACGTGCGATGCAGGCTCATCTTTGTCATGCCTCCCGGAATCGTGTACAACGCCCTGTACAAAAACTATGCGTGGATTACGCCAAAAACCGAAGTCGCCGCCCCTGAACTCGCGGCCCGTATCGTGTTCACCCAACACCCCACAAGCGGTGTCCTTAATGACATGCTCCTCGCCTCCACTGCGTTTGACGCGGCCATCATCGTGGACTACACAACTCATCTGAGTTGGCACATCATTGAGCACATCGGGCCGCACCGCCGCAACGTCCTGTTCGCAGTAGAAAGCGAAGGCACTGCAAACAGGCTCGCGAAACTCAACAAAGCTCACACGTTCACGTCCGTGGGCGCGGCACCTAGTCTCCTCATGTCAGTCCCCGCCCTCGTCGAATACCCGGCGAACGAGTCATTGCGTCGCGTCGCATACGCGAAATGGACTGAGCTATATCGGCTCCTTGATGCTGCTTCACTCTCCCAGAAAGACTAACCATGCCAACCAAAACCCCTAAGCGACGTAAGAAAGTCCAAGAAATCCCGTTTTGGAAGCTCTGGCAGTGGATGATTCAACGCTCGACGAACCGTAACATTTCCGGGCGGTTCCCCGCACGCAACCACTCCTTGTACACGGACGATCTTGCGCTCATGTCAGGCCCCCAAAACGTCACCGTTTTCTACACGATTGACGCATACGACCATGAGGTTCCCCTGTTCATGCGCAGCAGGCTCCGTGCTCGTCTCGGTTCCTCGCAGTACACGCTCGCGTTCTTCACGACCGCCACGCCGTTTGACGCGGACTGGACTAAAGGCAAATTGAAGAACCTCCTCACGCAGAGCGACAACCTCCTCAGCGGGAAAGTAGACATGCCAACGTCTACGAACAATCTTCCCGAGAAGGAAGCCCAAGACGTTGCCCGTAAGCTCCGCCGCGCACACAGCACGCGATTCTTCAAGGAAGAAACCGAAGCTGGGCGCAGCGTGTTCACATTCCAGTCCTACATGGCTCTTTCTGGGCCACGCGGGGAAGGCTTTGACCGCGCTCTTGAAGCAATCGTGAAGGAAGCCGCAGAGTGCGGGCTTCACATTAGCCGCGTGGAAGATGACATCGCCTCGTTCCTGTCGGCTTCAAGCGCGTTGCGGCCCGCGTCGCGTGGCATTGGCCGTAGGACCGGGAAGATGACGCTCCCCGATGAGATCATTTCCCGTTTCTCCGGCTACGACCAAGGCATTATCGGTAGCCGTGGCATGTACATTGCGACGGACATTTCCACGCTCTACCCGATTCTGAAGCTCTTCCACGCCTCGGGCATGAGCGCCGAGAACGTCCTCGTGATCGCACAGACCGGTGGCGGTAAGTCCTACATCGTGAAAACGTGGCTGATCGGATTCCTCAACGACCCGCGCATCCGCATCACCGTCAACGACGTTGAAGGCAGCGAATACGAACCAATCGCCGCCCTATACGCGGCACAAAACCCGGAAGATGTCGTGATCGTAGACATGGGCGGACACGACGGGAAGTACTTTGACCCCCTCGAAATCGCTGTTTCTGAGGACCGTATCGCAGACGACATGTCCATGTACGACGTGTCCGCACAGTACACGCTCGCATACCTGTCAGCCCTCGTCGGACGCGGCTCAGACAGTGAATGGGCGCGGCAGATTCTCCAAAGCGCAGTGTCCACGACCTACTCTCGCGCGGGAGTGTCCTCCCTCGAACCGCACACGTGGCATCGCAGTGAAGGGTTGAGCCTGTTCGACGTGTACGCGGTTATCAAGCAGCAGCACGAGATGATCGTGGGCGGTCACAGTGACGACTACCGTCTCACCGACCCGGCGTTCGCTCAAACACTCACGTTTATCCGCGCGCAGCTCGCAGAGTTCTTTGAGCCGGACGGAGCGAGCCGACACATCTTCTCCCACCGAGTGTCAATTAAAAGCGTGAAGGACGCGCGGTTCGTGTCCGTCGCTTTGGGCATGGCATCACGAACCTCAAACACGATGGACGACATCAGTGTCCAGATCGCGCACCTGTCCACGGCTGTCGTCCACCACGCTCGCTCTGTGGCGTGTAAAGCCGCTGGGAAGTTCAACGCAACCGTGTGGGAAGAATTGCAGCGATGGGCGCGTATTCCCGGCGCGAAGGAAATTATCGGCACGGCCCTCACGGGTGGCCGAAAGATGGGCGATATCAACCTCATTGTTTCCAACGAGCCGGGACAGTTCCTCGACAAGGCAAACGGCCTCGATATTCTCGGCAACATCCAGTCGTGGGCTATCGGCTACTTGGGTAGCAGTGAGGACCGTAAGGGCCTTGCTCACGCCCTGTCCAGTGGCGAGAACGGGTTCAGTCAAGACGTGATCGAACGCGAACTTGAACGTATCGCAGCAAGCTCAAACACCGCTGAAGCCTACAACGGTCTCAGCAGTGAACTATCGAGTGCGTATAACCGCGCGTTCCTCATCTGCCTGAATCAAGCTGTCCTCACGGTCGGTAAAGTCATGCTCCCCGATTACATTGCCGAAAGTAGTCTGTTTAAGACCGGTACGAGCCGAGACCCTGAAGAAACAGTCCTCGACGGCGTACTCTCGCAAAGCGTGGACGATGGCCCGCACCTTGAGACAACGATTCTGGAAAGCGAAGTCGATAAGATTCTCGCAAGCGAACCGACACTGCCCTCCGCTTTGGGGCGCGGTAAGCACGCGGCAATGCCAAATAAGGCCGATAGTGAGCCGAGTGCTGATGATTTCTTTAATGGCATCGAGTAAAAATCTCAGACGGTCCTAGAAAGGTTAAGGGAGTGGACGAGAAACTAAAAACGAACGGTGTAGGTCAGTGGGTGAAAACCCACCGGGGCACCACGGCAGGCATTGTCGTTGCGTTGGTGATCGCGCTACTGATCGGCACATACGGTCTCGTGCGGTCACGCAGTGCACAAGCGAACGTCGATAAAGTACGCGCAGAAGTCGCAGCATCCGCATCAGCGAAAAGCAATGCTTCCGCGTCGAGCGGCCCTGAAGGCGTAGACCAAGTTCTCATGCGCCAGCAAGACAAGCTACGCGAAAAGTACGGCACCCCCAAGGATGGGTTCATTTGGGACACCGACGGCACACCCCTGTCGCTGGGGAACAAGGACACGGCTCCTGATGAGGTCGTGTACACGTACATGCGCGCCTTGAACACGCTGGACTTTTCGACCGCACAGTTCTACTCGCGTCGCAGTAGCGTCGTGACAACTTACGCGGACTATTTCGATTCTTCTACCGCGTCAACATCTGACTTTAAGGACCAGTACAAGCGGGAACGCTACCGTCTTGGCCTGTTGTCCTTGCAGGTGCAGAGCGTGTCTCGTAGCGCGAACTTTACGGGCGATAAAGAGTCCTACACGGTGCGCGCAAAGATGATCGACATGAGTAACAAGAGTTTCTGGCTCAAGGACAAAGACAAGCTCTTTGCTCAGCTCAAGGACGCGATGAAGGGTGAGGCTGACTCGGCTAAAGGCCAGCAGATCGCTTACCAGTACGTGACGAACGCTTACCAGCAGTCCATTGACCATCTTCAGACCGGTACGACGAGTGATAGTGACGTTCCCATGCGTGAGGTGTCATTCGATATCACCGTGCAGCGCTATCCCGCGCAAGACACCGGGTGGCTGGTCTCTATCGACAAGGACCTCGACAACCTCCTGAAAGACTCTGATGGTGTTGACCCCGCGTCCTACATCATTGACCAGTACAAGGATTGGGCGCGCTGATGTTAGTCACGCTTATCACGATGTTTTTAATCCTGTCGATCTCGTGGGTGAAGTCGCTTGATATGAACGAGTCCACGAAGAATAGCTTTTACGTGGTCGCCGTGCTTATCGCTGTTGTGACCGTGCTTGTGTCTCTATTTTTGGTGAGGTGAACCCGTGGCTTTTAACTCTGATGATGATGAAGCGTTGCGACGCTACCAGCAGCGCACGCACCAGCCGACGTATGCTCCGGGAATGGGTGACAGTAACTTGGATTGGGGTATGCCCGAGAGGACTATCAGCGGCCCTCAGCTCGCCCCCTATGCGTCCAGCGGCTTAGGGCAACCCGGCGGCATGTCTTTTGCTCATATTGGGCAAGACCAGACCGCGAGCGCACAGTCCACGGCAGAGCGCGCGGCAATGGCAGCAGGTCAAGCCTCATGGCAGTTCACGAAAGAAGCCGTGAAGGCTTCCAAGGACCATACGGCTGACACCGTTGCCGAGACCGGGCTGAGTGCGCTCAAGCTCTCGGCGGGCACGTGCGTTGCGGGCACTCTCCTCACGCTGCTCAGCATCTTTGTTCCCGTCTTGTCTTTTGGCGCGTATGTCCTCTTGGGCGGCATGTTTTCTGCCATGTGTGGCGCGCTCTTGTTCACTGGCGGGTTCTCGCTAAGCACATTGCGCGCGCGCAAGAACCGCCCCGCCCCCGAGCCGGTTGCCGAGACACCCGCTCCCTTGCCGCAGCCCGCCCCGGTTGAGCCTGCTTTCAGCAGTGAGCCGGTAGTAGAAGCCGCTCCCACGGTGGAGACAGAGGAAGAGGACTTGGGGTGGGGTGACCTCCTGCCCGCCCAGCCAGTCTCGACGGGAATCCCCCGCGAAGCCGACGTGCCCGAGGGCATGAAAGGCATGTACACGCGCGGGTTCCTCTTTGAGAAGTTCTCGGCCATCCTCCCCCGCATTAACCCGTCGATTAGTGCGTGGACGACCTACCAGAAGGACACGTCACAGTGGGCTGTGTTCGCTGAAATGATTTACGGCGCGGCGAAGCAGATCAACACGCCTGAAGATTCAATGCCTGAGCTGTTGAGCGCGCAAGAAAACCAGTTCATGTACGTGTTCACCGTGTCGCGCGGTTCCCGACTGTCTCATGACAAACTCGCAGAAGAACTCGCAGACATCTACCGCTACGACGAGCGAGGCGTGGAAGAACACCCGAACGCGCGCGCCGTTGGCTTCAAGTCCGGCTCGAAGGCGTTCATTCACCTGTACAAGGGTGATGGTGGAATCATGCTCTCAACCGGCGACCTGTATCAGGACAAGGGCGTGCGGGACTTTATTCTCAACCCGCAGAACAAGCTCCCTGTCGTGATCGGCGTGGACAGTATGGGTAAGCCACAGTACGGCTCCCTGTATGGGTTGAACTCGATTCTTGTTGCTGGCCCTACCCGTTCAGGTAAGTCAGTGTTCGCGAAGAATCTTGTGTGCCAGATGTCAGCGTATGCGCCTCCGACGGAGATTCAGTTCGCTATTTGCGACGCGAAGGGCGAAGCCTCTGACTATGCGTCGTTGAACCTGCCGCACATTCGCCGCAAGGCTTTTACGTCGAGCGATATTTTGGAGACTCTACGGTTCATTGCCAATGTTGAGGTTCCCCGTCGTTCCAAGATGTTCGCTGAGTCTGGTCAGGTGAACATTCTGGACTTTAAGAAGCTCAACCCGGATGTGGAATTGCCGTTCATTTACATGCTGTTCGATGAGCTTTCCACGATCAGTGACGGCATGGGCAGTGACCTGTCTGAGTATGAAGCATTGTTCAAGAAGGTGACGAACACGTTCGCGTCGCTCGGTATTTACATCATTGTGACCCCGCAGCGCGCAGTGAACTCTCACCTCCCGGCGGATGCTATTAAGCAGATACGCGCAGCAGCAGTGTTGCGGACGAACGTTGCTGAGGACGTTGTGCGCGCACTGGGTATTCGCACGGCAAGCGAGTTCCCCTACGCTTTGTCGCATCCCGGCGACATGGGAGCGAAGTTTCCCTTCGTTCAAGACGGTGCGCCGACGTTCATTAAAGCCGCGATGCTCGCAGCCGACCAGAGCGAGACCACGGCGATCTCTGGCTACATTTCCTCCTACTGGGAAAAGCTCGGTTTTGAGCCTGCTTCCAACCAGCCGATGACTGTGCCGACGTTCTACGACATGGCAGACGACGATGAGGAAGAAGAAGATGACCTGTTGGTCGAAGAAACCACTGAGACCACGGAAGAGGCAGCTATCAGCGCCTCGGACGCAGAAAAACTGGACTCGTCTAGCATTTGGGGACTTTTGCAATGAATCTCGAACTCGACCCTACGGTGGGTAAACGCTTGAACGATCTTCAAGGCCCGTATCACTTGGGCCGCGTGATCGGCACATGGAACTACGACGAGGTGAAAGCAGCGTTTTTCGCGGAGTTCGAGGCGAAGGAACGCGCCCAAGGGTTCAGTTTCCTCTCCCACCCGCGTCGCATTACCCCCGCTGATCGCAGTAAGTACCTTAAGCCGTTGCGTCTGGCTCAAGAAGAACAGTTGTTGACTCCTGACATGCTGACAATGCTCCTTGGGGAACTATCAGAAGATGAGCTTGTGGCGGAAGCGTCTAAGCCGCGTCCAGCTATCCAACCGCGCGAGGTAGAGCAGGTGGCGCGTAAAGCCTCTACAGAGCCTCACATGCCCGCTAGGAAGCCTGTAGAGCGCCCGGAAGCCCAGAAGGTCGCTGAGAGCGTGTACACGGCCCCTACGACGCTTAGAGCGTTCCTAGAGGAACATCCCGGAGCGACCATCCAAGAAGCCGAACAGTTCTTCCCCCGCAGGGCCATTGAGAAAGAAATCAAACTCGGTCGCGTCCGATGGAGCAAGGGACGACTCAACCTATGAGCGCAGCCATTGAACGAGTCAAAATCGCCCACGTCAGCCCCGACCCCAGTGACTACCTATGCGAAGCGTGCGTGTATGTCAGTGAAATCATGCTCCTCACTGGCGTTCGTCTTGTGCTCACCGCAAGCGGATACTCTCTGAGAATGCCTACGGGCCGTAGTGCGGACGGGAAGCAATACGAACTGTTCCACCCCACTGATAAGAAGTTCTACAACGATCTTTTACAGGCCGTGATTGAGGAATACTACGAGGCCGTGAAAGCCTAGAACTAGCGGAAATGGGCATAAAGAAACAGGGCCATGACGACAACAGGAAAGCGTCACGGCCCCGTTTCTAGTTCAATCACATCACAATGTTCCACTAGACATAAAGACCAGTGTGAGTGGACGGGGGATGTCCACTAAACGCAAGAATAGCACACCTGGCCAAAAATGTACCTTTTAGGCACACCGTGTCATGTCTTGCATGGCTTCTTCCCATGTTTGTGTCATGCGTGGCGCGCATTCTCCCCACGGGGTGAACGTTATTCCCCCGCGAGTGAGAAGGTGGTCCCACTCAGCGGGCCAAAAAGGATTTGGGAGTCCCTTGTCTACGGCTTCCACCATTTTGCGGATAGCAGCAGCCGCGCGACGTGGGACGCTTTCTCCCTTGGTGGTATCGCACGTGAAGTACACGGACCCGCCGTGGATACGGACGCGGTAGAAGCCAAGCGCCTTGCCTGTGGGAGCGTCGCAGAGCTGTTGTATGAGCATGGGTGCGAAGTCTGTCCGCCCGATTGGGGAGGGTGAGGCGTTGATGAGGCGTAGCCACAGCCATTCTGGGCTGGATTCGTCATCAGAGTGGATGAGAGTGTCACTGTCGCCGGGGAGGGTGGCGCACGTGTGGGAGAGGAAGTCGAGGGGAGACTTTTCCAGTTCAAGTGGTGGGACCATGCGTTCAGATTATGGACCATCCTTGTGAACATGCTGTAAGTCACATGCATGAAATATAAGACACCAAAAACCGTCCCAAACTGGACGCAACTGCCAGACAGGGTTGTTAGGCTAAAGTCACCAAACCAACCAACAACCACATAGGAGCGTACCAATGCGCAAAAAGAAAACCGCTGCCGTGTCCAATGTGAAAGCAATGCTTGTTTTCACGCTTGTAGCCGTCATCGTACTGGCAGTCTTTTGGGCTATCGGAACTGTACGACATGCATCCACCCCCACTACCGCGCCGACAAGTACGGTCAGTGTCCAAGCGACCCCCGCGCAGGGCGGGACGCTCTCAACCCTTGACTCTCTGAAAGTCGTAGACAACCCCAAGCCCAACGGGAAATACGACCGTGTAACCAACTTTGGCCCCGCGTGGAAAGACGTAGACCACAACGGGTGCGATACGCGCAATGACATTCTCGCCCGCGACCTGACCAATATCTCCTACCGGACAGACGAAGCGAAGAAAGCAAATAAATGTGTCATCGTTTCCGGTAGCCTCGCAGACCCCTACTCGGGCACCCAAATCGTTTTCTCCAAGAAGAACGCTTCCAAGGTCCAAATCGACCATGTTGTTGCTCTAGAGAACGCATGGCGTAGTGGCGCTGACAAGCTCACCCAAGACCAGCGCGAAGCCCTCGCAAACGACCCCGAGAACCTGCTCGCAGTAAACGGCAGCGACAACCAAGCTAAAGGCTCCAAGGACGCAAGCCAATGGATGCCCCCCAACGAGGCGTTCGCTTGCACATACGCCTCTAGGCAGGTCGCAGTGAAAGCCAAGTATGGGCTGAGCGTGACGAGTGCTGAGAAGAAAGCCTTGGCTGACACGCTCCAAAAATGCGGCCTGACCGACTAGCCATAGTCGCATAATTTAGGTACACTATAAGGGTGGTTGCAACGCCACCAATAAAAACCGAAAGAACAAACCAATGACCACCACGCAAACCAAAGCACAAGAACGCTACGAGCGAGAAAAAGCGCGACACATGATCGCAATTGCCCGCAAGAAGGCTCAGGCTTACAAGACCGAAGCCCACGCGGTGAGACGCGGCGGCAAGAACTAGCTCCCAACCTCCCCCACGCCAATACGTTTACTTGTATCGGTTCAATCGAAAGGAAACATCATCATGGCCGATGTGAAGAAGCTCCGTCCCTCTAAGAAGTGGGACATCCTCGCACCCAAGGTTCTCATCATCGTTAGCGTCCTCGAAAAGGCACTGAAGAACGCGCGCGCTATGGCCTCCGGCTATATCCTCGACAATCTTGACGAGCGTTTCGCAGGAACCAAGCAAAAGGGCGGCTACAAGTTCGGCGGCGACGGAATGGGAACCTCCGGCACGATCACGTGGGTTCGCCCCGGAAGCGCGTACAAGATCGACGACGCAGCAGCATTCGCCACGTGGTGCGAAGAACATGAGATTTACGATCATGGCGCAGTCATGACCGTAACGTTCCCCGCAGCATCTAAGGCATACCGTGAACTTGACTCGATCATCGAACGCGAAGGCGGGGAACTCCCCGCAGGCGTGTCTGTCAAGTCCGAAGAAGCCATGCGCGGCACGCTCCGCGTCTCTCTCACTGAGGAACAGCGCGCTCACGCACTCGACACCGCCGTCACCGTCAAGTCCCTCCTGACCACTCTCAAGATGGGCGACGACGAACTCCCCACCAAGTAAACCCACTGTGGCGGGCGTGCTCTCCCAAACCAAAAGCGCGCCCGCCGCCCCAAAACTTTCACACACCAAACCACAACAACCACTAGGACTAGGACAATGGACTTTTCGCAGCTCACTTTCGACCAGCGCATCATGTACGCGCGAGAACTCGCAGACACTAACACAGTCCTCCCCTCCGCATACCGCCACAATTCAGGCGCAATTCTTTTCGCAATGGAGATGGGCGAAGCAGCCGGACTCACTAACCTCTCCACAGTCATCAACGGTATCCACTTAATCCCCACGTCCTCGGGCGAAGTAAAGCCCACCATCAGCGTGAACACAATGACCGCAGTAGTTCTCAAACACGGGTTCACGCTCACTGAAACCTACGACGAAGCAACCAACACGGCTACAGTGACCTTGACGCGCCCCGCAGCTTCAGGAAGCAAGAAAGAAACCTACACGGCCACGTGGGACGAGCAGCGCGCCCGCCGCGCCCACCTATGGGAGTCCAGTACGTTCTGGACACAGCACCCGCAGACCATGCTCACCAACCGCGCTATCGCTGAAGTATGCCGCCGCCACGCAGCCGACGTGCTGAACGGCCTCATTTACACCAGTGAAGAACTCTCCATCGACCATGAGACACAGTTCGAGCGCGCCTACGCTCCCGTGAAAGCCGAACTCGACTACCTACAGTTAGACGACGAAGCCCTCCAAAACATCACCGGGTTCACGCTCGACGGCTTACAGACCCGCACCACGGAAGAACTCACGGCAGAAATTCTCCCCGCTCTTGTCTCCTACGAGCATGAGCGCAACATGGCTGAAACCGTGGACATTAAGGTTGAAATCGAAGCGCTCTCCGCAGCAATGTCCGACATGTCCCCCGGCGCTAAGCGCGCACTCATTAAGAAGTGCATTGCCCCGTCTCGCACGTATGAGACGATGCGCCCCAGTGAAGCAAGTGCCTTGCTCAGGGAGATGGAGAAGCAGCGTTCTCACATTCAGAACGTCCCCGTGAAGCAGGATAATGCGCCTGCCCCCGCTCAGGGATACGCGCAGCAGCCGCCGCGCAACATGCCTACCCCTCCCCCCGCTGGCTCAGCCATGCAACCCGCACAGCAGCCCGCAGCGCAGCCCAAGGCTCCCGCGCGCCCCCCGCTTTTAAGCGCAGCCCAGTGCGAACTCTCACGGCTCATTGAAACGAGCTTTGACTACCTTGAAGCCGAAAACCTCTACGCCGACTTTGGGTTCGCCCATCCCGTGAACGTCGCGTCGCTTGACGACGACACGGTACGCCGTATGCTCATCAACGTCCGCGAACGCTTGGGCACCGCAGGAAGCGATCTCGAAGAAGCCCGCAGGCGAGACGAAGCCGAGATTGAAGAAACCCGCAGGCAAGAAGCCGACGAACTTGAAGAAGCTCTCGATTCGGTTGGCGACATGGAAGGACTGTACTGACCATGACCTCACGCAAGCCCCCTAGAAGCACAGGCCCCAGCCCTGAAACCCGCATGTTGGTTTACAACCGTGACGGGTGGCGGTGCGCACGGTGCGGGAAAGACATCACGTACATTCAGTCCTCTATCCAGCACCGTAAAGCGCGCGGAATGGGCGGCACGAAAGACGAGGACATCAACAGTCCCGTGAACCTCATCGTCCTATGCGGAAGCGGCACCACCGGGTGTCACGGGTACGTGGAAACCCACCGGGAAGAAGCCCGCGAGCGCGGGTGGGCCGTATCCCAATGGGCTGACCCCGCTGATATTCCCGTCTCCTACCCAGACGGGCCGCGTTTCCTGTTCCCGGACGGCTCCTACACGTATATCGCACTCGCGTAAACCAAACCAAACCCAAACCAGAAAGCCCACCATTATGCGACCAATGCGCAAGTTCGTTAACGACATCATCATCACCAACAGCAAAGAATCATGGCGGCAGCAAGGAATCTGCTCCCAAACTGACCCGGACATTTGGTTCCCCGGCGCGGGACAGTCCGCGCAAGCCAGACTGGCAATCGAACTGTGCTCACAGTGCCCCGTGCGTATCGAGTGCCTAGAAGCCGCACTCACCTCAGAGGACGAGGAACGCGGCATTTGGGGCGGCACCACCATGAAGGAGCGTAAGGAAATGCGCGAAAGTCTTGCTCGCAGGCAAGAACTCATTGCAAGCTAGACCGCGCAGACACAAAAACGAGCGGGCCGAGATAGTCACCACAGACTGCCTCGGCCCGCTCTCTTTTACTCGCCGCCTCTTGCTTTACGACAAGGCGCTGTAGTGGCCTTATTAGCTGTTCAACGACCGGAGAATGTAGGCGAGCATTTCTTCCTCGGTTGCGGGGGCCTTGAAGTCCACGGCATCCCGTAGCAGACACCATGCGCTCTGTTTGAGAACGAATATCCCTTCACCGTTCTGGCCGGTGCGCTGCACTAGGTGCTTCCCCTCCCCAATATCGAAGTAACTCCATTCCCAGCCACGCTCACCGTAGCGAATGATCGTGATGTCATCTGCCGTGTAGACGTGCTTCGTAGCGCCCTTTTCGGGTTCGCCGTCGATAGTAAGCTCCCGCTTCAGCGCTTCCGCTGTGATCGCCACACACACCGGGTTTTCTGACTCACCGTAGCGAATCAAGATTTTCTCCTGACCGGCTTGCATCTTCTTTTGAGCAACCCTATCTCGCTCGAAAGCGTAGATGGCGCGCGCCAGTTGCTTATGCCACAAGTAACGTTGCGCCTCTCCCCCGCGCACGTCCTTACAGTTAGGGACAAGCAGGTGAACAACGCCGGTCTCAAGCGCAATATCCAACAGGCGCAGGCCCTTAATGTCTTTACGCAGGCCGGTAAGTTCCTCATCGGGAACCTCGCGGACCTTCTTGACCTTCAACACGTAAGGCCAGTGGCGCTTCACTGATCGTTCTGTGCGAATACGAGCCTTCTCGCCAGTGAACGCGGTCAGGTCTGAGACCTCGACGCGCTTCAACAGCTCAGCGAGGGGCGTGTCCGATGCGTCGTCCGCGTTACCCGCGTCGTCCGTGAATAGCGGCATGGTCTCCCACTCGCCGTCCTTGCCCCACAGGAGCGTAGAAGAACAGTAGTCAACGACGATGCACTCCTTGTAGTCGGTGCGCTCCTTCAAGTGGCTCTCGGCAATGCCCTTAACAGCTTGGGGCGTGAACAGTACTCCGACACCAAGCACTTCGCTTTCCGCGCCCTCAATGTCAGCAACAACGTCAATCACTTTCTTCGCGTCACCAGAAGCCTCATCCTTGTGCTTAAGCGCAGCAGCCTTCACAACATCAGGGGTGACCTCTTTCGAGGCGTTAACGCCCGACAGACGCCACACAGCCAAGTAATCCTTAGTGGCAGTCGGGTGAACAACCATCATCAGCAGTTCCATGTTTCTCTTTTCCTTCCTCGGCTTGGAACAACACTCACGCTTAGAACGCCACCTCACGACCACACTGCCGCATAAACAGCTGTGGCGCTATCCCCTGTGAGGACAGCGCCACATGCTCCAAACCAAAAGCACAACAACCAGAAAGGAGGGCATTACCCATGTGCCTGTTAATTAGTATAAAAACCTGCTAGTCGCGTATGCCACCACTAGCGGGTTTTTGCAGGAAACTAACAGACGGCATACATTATGCGTCCATCTGTTTCGCGTGAGACACCGACAGGCACTCTTGCGTGGAGAGCGTGAATTGCGCTCGCGGGGGGATAATCCCATGCGCTTCCCAACCGCGTAGAACTTCCTCAGCGTAAGCGAGAACAACGTTCGGATCGTAGCTCCCGGCGATAGCGATAGGAGCTTTAGTCGCATAACGAGTTGTGTATGGGGACTGTCGGACAATAGACAAGTACACCATCTCGCTATACCCGTCGATATACACCTTGTAGGAGTCAACAGTGTCCGCCAGTGGGTGGCGAGACAAGAACAGTGCGTACTGGGGTAGATCTTTCACGAAAACTTTCGGAATGCAGTACACCCAACCACCACCGGGGTACTCAGCGTTCGGGCCGACCGCTCGAACATACATGTACCCCTCGGGCGGGTTCTTGAACTGTTCGGGCGAAAGCCCAATATCAACAGACAGTACAGCGACGCTACCGGCGGGGCAACGGACTTCCTCATCCCCCAAGTACTCCCGGTAGTCATTGAACTTAGGACGCAACAGCGGCCCGTCATACAGCACGGCAGGAGCACCGAGCAGTTTCTTATAGTCCGGGTGAATGGACTCATCCCACGTCTCTTTAATCTCCACACGCGGGTGACGCATATCAGGAGGCAACACCTCCGGTGTCACTTGCGGGACAATCATCGACAAGCTCTGCAAGTACCTTGAGGGACGAGTTTCCTTCCACACGCGAAACGCGCGCTTAATAACCTTGTCTTGCTCATCAAGGTCCCACTCTTGCATCTGCATATACGGCGGCATGACATTCGCGCTCGACACAGTAAAAGTCCTTCCATGATCTAACGACAATTCGCGTTACTAGATAAGAAACGTTTACTACACGCGCGCACGACAGTTAAACACCGACCACGCCACCAACCGAACGAGGCCGGTCACAAAAGCAGCGCACGCAAAAGCAACGGGACCACGCTACGAGCACCCTCAACGCCCGTCGCAGTCTTATCCCACGCCTTCCAACACTCTGGCCCAGCGGGCGAGGCTCCCATTAGGACATTGGTTAACGTCTCCACGCTATCGTCCTCATCGACTAAACACTCGCGTAGAACATCCACGCCACTAGCAAGCAGATGGAGGCACAAAGTACTCGAACCAGTCAGTGCCCCTTCCCCGTTCTTAACGACCATGCGACAGTAGGCAGCTAGTTCTCGACGCGGGTTCTTAGACATGGACGCGCCCAAGGCAACGATGAACCGCCAGCGTAGCTCTTGCCGCGCGTCACCCGAACCAACGATGTAACCGTACTCAGGCGTTTCTTCTAGTTCTTCACTCATGGGGTTTTACGTCTTTCGTAGCGTGTTTTGTTGATGGTTTTCATCGTCAAAACACATCAACCGGGGGTGCGGGTTTGGTCTAACCCCCGTGTTTTTGGAGACCTACCGGGTTTGGGAAGTCGTTGCGGGGGTTTTCTGATGGTGTTTTTCATCAGTTTTCTTACATCAGTTTACATCAGTCATCAAAAAACGTCATCAACACGCCAGAATGCTAGTGTTCCCAACGAAACAGGTCTCTTGGGGTAGCGTGCTGTAAAAGGGAGACCGTGACCAAGCCGCCGAGCGTGCTATAGCGTCTCAAAACGTGGACTAGACGCTCAAAACATGACCAAACCACGCACCGTGCTACAAAGTGGAAACTATATGACCAAGCCGACGATTCTCATGACCAAAGAGTGAAACTTCATGACCAAGCCGTAAAACGCGCCCCAAAAACACGACCATGAGAAAAATGGAAACTATATAACCAAGAAAACAAACTATATGACCAAGAAACCCGGTTTCCATAACCAAGAAACACAACTATATGACCGAGGAACAAGTTCATGACCAAGGCGTTAAAAACGCCGAAAAACTAGACCGAAATAAACCAAAACGGCCCCACTGCAACGAAAAGCAGTAGGGCCATTTTGCTTAGCCTAACGCAGGAAATCGCTGATAGTGCTAAGAGGAATACCGGTTAGTGTAGAGATCATTCTTCTTCCGTAGCCTTCTTTTGCGAACGCAAAGACACTTGCTTTAGCGTTCGGGCACCCCACAGCAAGGATGGGAGCACGTACAACATGGCCGTATTGGTAGATGCCAAGGTGTGCGTTACTTGTGGGGGTGAGGGGATTGAAAATACGGAGCAGTGAACCGTCTATCCCTAAAGCACATCCGGCGCTTAGGAGCGTGGTGCGCTTCTTTGTGTTCCTGCTTCTCGGGGTGTTTGAGAGCGCATCAGCCGTTTCGCGCATGATCGTGGCGATTTGTTCTAGCGGGGTGGAATCACCGAGGGGAGCGTCTAAGAGGTGCGCATATCGGGGAGTGCTATATGCGCGTACTTTTTCTTCCCATAGGAGCTGCGAGTTTTCATAAAGAAGAATCGCTTTCAGTTCTCCACGACTTGCTACGTGAACGTATGTGTTGAACACAAAGTTCACGCACTGGTGCAGGGTATCGGCGTTTTCTGCGAGGGTGGGTCTCTTGTCGCTGACCGCACTTAGGAACTGAGGGGTGACTCCCATTCGGAACACTATTTTTCTGTTCCGCTTAATAGTGATTACCCATGTTGTGAACCCGAATCGGTCGTTTCTCTTAGCGACAAGCGATAGCGTGTTGTTGTGATTGGGACGGACGTTGAGTCCGGTTTCTGTATCGCAGAAACTTTCAATAGGCGCTTCGTAAAGCCCGCAGCGTTGCGCGATAGGGCCGAGCTGGCACGTGTAGCGTTGAGTATCTTCAATGCGAATCACGGTTTCACTCCCCCATCTTCCATGCGAGGCCGGGAAGTTTTTGTATGCGCTTCACTTCCGCCACGGTAGGGAGGCCGAGCACGGCGGAGATATCTGACGCGGCATACCCTTCTTTTGTGTACGCCCAAATGCTTGTGTCGGGGTCAGAGCAGCCTAGTGCATATATAGGCGTGTCCATGACTTCGCCGTAACGGAAGTCGATTCCAAGTTTCTTATTTCTTGTTTGCTGTTGACTGGCCCCGATGACGGAGATTTTGCCGTCGGCTGTAATGCGTACTCCCAGCGCACGGTACATAGCCTTCCGGGTGGGAAGCCCTGATGGTTCTCTGGTGTAGCGCGCTACTTGTTCGAGCTTTTTAACAATTTCAGAGAGAGCATCTTCTCTAAGGCGCTGAACTATCGAGCTGTTGATGTTTGCTGCGACCTCATCTTGAGGGGCAATCATCTGCAAAATCTTGGCTTTAAGGAGCACTCGGACGTTGGTGTAGCACAGGCCCCACTTTGCGTGTCCGGTGGCAGTATGGTCACCCATGTCCATGAACGCTGAAAACACTTTGGTAACTGCCGTTTTTGCCTCTTGGAGGGATTCATAGCTACTCGGCTCACACATGTGTCCGGGGTGAGGACTGAAGCTCATGCGCCAGAATGTCTTTGAGTGAGGTGTTTCTGTGCGCAGGGATACAACCCATGTTGTAAACCCGTAACGATCTTCCCGTCGAGCTGTGAAGTATAGGTTGCGCTTAGGCCGAGACCTTACGCCAGTGCGGAGATTGACGAATGAATGGATTTGCCCCCTTATTGAATAAAGCTCTATTTCGGAGAGCGTCATATAGAGGTCATACGGCGTGCTTGTGGTGTGGTTTGCTCAGTAGCGTGGTGTTTCTTTGAGCGCGTTTTCGACGATGGTTTCGTCTAGGCCGAGGATGAAAGCGATATCGGTCTTGGAGTAGCCGAGTGCTTTGTACTTGTGGATGATCGAGACTGTTCCGCGTTCGTTTGGGTCAATGGGCGCTGAGTATTTCAGGATTGGCAGCGTGTGAATGAGCGCGTAGTCGATGTCGATGGAACCGGCTGGCGGGTTATTGTATGCGCGGCTCCCGTAGGGGATGACTTGTGCTTTGCCTTGGTAGATGCGCACGAGGCTCAGGCAGTAGCGTTCTTTCTCTAGGTCACTCTTCGTGCCGCTCATGAGGTTATGGATAGTGAGCAGGCATGTGACGACCTGATGGTGTAGTCCCGTGTTGGCTCGTAGAGTGCGGTGCAGTGGCTTCCCGTAGCGCACGAGGCACGCTTGGCTGAGTTTGCCGTCGAGAACGCGGTAAGTGTCCTTGTAGGGCAGTCCCCTGTAGTAGTGATGCTTACGCGGGTCGTCAGCCCACAGTAGATAGGTTTCTCCCGCGCGTTCTACGAGTAGGCGCAGTAGGTGTTCGTCCGTGGCGGTTGCGAGCCTTCCGTCTTGCAGGTCTTTAAGGAGAACGTGGTGTCCGTCGTAGACGCGGATGATGTATGCGGGGATGACGGTGCCGATCTCAACGTATTGCACGGTGAACGGTACGGGAGCGTCTATGAACTCCCCGTCGCTACGGCAGCTTATCGAGTCGATAGTGCCTTGTAGGACGATCTCTTTATCGACTCTTGCATTGAGCGCGTTGAGAGTGACGGTAGCGTCCACGTCTACGCGGTTGCCTGAGACGTGCGCTAGAGGGAACGAAACGTTCATTGCCGTGTCCTGTCCTGTTGGGTGTGATGTGTTTGAGAAATGCGTGTTGGTGGCGCGGTTTAAGGGTTTGTGTTGATGTTGGTGCGCCCTACGGGTTTGTGTTGTACCTAAATAGTAGCAGTATGGCTTGCTGGTGTCACGTAGGGTTCGCGCATGGTAGGTCACTCGCGGGGGCCGTTCCCTCTATGGGTGCGCGCGCAACAACCAGTGGTTTAATGAAGATACAGGAACGCCCCGCTCACAAAGACGTAAGCGGGGCGTTCCCTTTAACTGATTCTCAGAACCGAGACTACCTCAGCTCAGTCCTCCTCGTTGCGGCGACGCTTCATGAGCAGAACGCCACCACCAATAGCGGAGGCACCCGCAACAGCGAGCACGCCACCGGCAATAGCACCAGTGTGTGCGAGCTTACCGCCCTTGGGGGCAGGAGCAGCAGGAGCAGTGGTCGAGGGGGTGACCTTCGGGTGAACGGTCTGGCCCTCGTCGTTGATATCAGCGTGGACAGCGATGCGCTTGTTGTCAGAGAACATGTTCTCGAACACAACAGTGTCGTGGCCCTTCAGGGTCTCACCAGTGGTCTCGAAAACAACGTTCTCACAGCCCTTAGCTTCCTTAGCGGTGAAAGTGGTCGAGGACGAAATATCCTCACCCTTCTCGTTACGGAAAGCCTCACCAGTGGTCTTGTCCATCAGAGTACCGGTCAGGGTGTATTCCTTACCGGGCTTCAGGTTCTCGTAGCACACGCGGTCAGTGATCGACACGGGGCCGGTGGGGTTGATTTCCTTGTCGCCGTCCTTGGTGTCGGTGGCGGTGGTTCCGATGGTCGGGGTCTCTTCGGGGGTATCGACCGTGTACTGTTCGGTCACGTCCTCAACGCTAGAGGTGTAAGCCTCAACGCGACTGTCGCCCTCAAATGAGGTGACGAACACGTAAGTACCGGAAGCGCCTTCCTTCAGCTTGAAGCCGTTGGTGCCAATCGACGGGTAGAAACCGTTCTTGGCGGGGATGGTGGTCGAGGAGATAACTTCGGCCTTGTCCTTGTTGGCTTCCTTAACCTCAGTGCCCTTGGGGAAGAACAGGAGTTCCTGCTTCAGGGTTGCGCCGTCCTTATCGAACTCAGCGTTGCCAGTGAACTCACCGTGGTTGGTGGGCAGTCCGTCAACCCACATGTCGTCCACCATGTAGGTGCCGCCCTGAGTGATGCGGATAGACGCAGCAGTGTTGATCTTGGACTTGTGACGGAAGCTGTTCGTCTCGTTGGCGGCAGCGTAACCGTCGGTCCAGTCCTCGTGGATGTACTTCGAGTAGTCACCCTGATTGTTCTTGGTGACCTTCCAAACCCAAGTGACAAAGCCGGGCTTGAGTTCTTCGGTGGGGGTGACGGTGGCGGTCTGGGTGCCTTCACCGTCGAACGTCAGGGTTGCGGTACCAATGGCCTTAGCGTCGGCGGGAACCTCGTTAGCGGCGGTGGGAGCGTTCTCGCCAGTGTAGTAGGCAGTGCCTTCGTACTTGACGGGGACGTTCTTGCCGTCGATCTTGAGCCATTTGCCGTCACCGTAGTCCTTCTTAGCGGAGGCGGTCAGGGTGTCGGAAATGTTCTTGCCGTCGGTGTACTTGGATTCACCGACGTTCGAGGTGCCTTCGGGCTGGAAGTCAAAGACGGCCTGCCACTTCGGGCCAGGCTTCTCAACCTCTTCAGGGTCGCCAGCAACAGCGTTACGGTCACCGTAAGTCAAGGTTTCCTGCACGCCCCAGCCGACAACGTACTTCGTGAAAGTACGGCGAATACCGGAGGTGTAGTAAATCTTGTAGCTGACCTCACCGTTACCGGTGGCCTTCCAGTGAAGCGTTTCGGGAGTAGTGGTGCTGACACCGTTCCACGTGTTCGTACCGGTTTCCGTAAAGACTGCGGGGCCACTCAGTTCGACGCGAATCGGGATATTCGCAACGGCCTCGCCGCGCTCATTGAATCCCTGAATGTCCTTGATGACACCTTCACGGTCATTGTCACCAGTGTGCGAGCCTTCACTGTAACCGCTGGTCGCGATAGAGCGAGCCTCAGCAGCGTACTGGACTGCACGGTTGTACACGTCCATGCGCTGAGCCTTCACCTGATTCACGTAGTGGTTCACGGACTCCTGAATGTCGCGTCCGGCCTGATTCTGCTCAAAGTTCGTGTGAACAAGAAGCGAAACAGCGGCCTGATTCACGGACTCTTGGTCCTTCGCGTGCTGACTGAACACGAAAGCCATCTGCTGAGTGTTCAAGTGCAGCTCTTCGGGGCCGAGCATACGAGACTCGGACAGAGTGGACTTCGTAACCACGTCAGAAGGCGTGGGGTTCGGGAGCCACATCTGAACACAGTAAACGGGGTATTCCTGATCGGCGTTCGAGGGAGCCTGATAGCCACCCATCCACGACTGGTGGCCGTCACCGATGTTGATGTACAGGCCACCGCCGACGGGGGCAGCATTTGCGGCCTGCTGTGCTGTTGGGATGGAGCTTGCTGCACCGAAAGCGGTGCTGGCAGCAATCGCGCAAGCGCCGAGGAACCAGAGACCTCGACGGAAGCGACTCGACTGAGCGGGCCGCGCGTGGGTAGGTGATGTAGTCAAAACATCATTCCTTTCGTGTTGTGTTTGTTTGCAAACAATCCGGCAAGGCATGTAAACCGTTTTGCCCTGCCGGGGGCTTGGTAGAAATGCCTGAGCATTTCTAAGACTTTAGTTTACGCGCGCCACGTGTAGTGGCCTCGTGTAGTGATTTTTTCAACAGGTTTGTCACTGGCCGATTCTTCTTCCTTTTCCTCTTCTTCTTCGGGGAAAAACCCAAGGCGGTCAGCGATGGCACCCGCGTACAGGCAGACCATTACGAAGAAGAAGATTGTGACACCAAACGAGTATCCGTCTGCCGGGTATCCTGCTTCGGCTTTGTACATGAGAAACGACAAGACCAAGAATGGGGTGAGGAAAGCGAGTTCGTGGCGTTCGATGAAGTTCTTGACGTGCGTCCATGCGCGTTTGATTGTTGCGGGCATTTGTCTATGCCTCCCTTTACGGTTGTACGCGCCCATGTGGGCGCTCCTGTTTTGTACAAGGCAACAATAACACATGCTGTACATAAATAGTCGCACTATGGCATGGCGTGTGTCACTTTCTTGGGAGACGGGATTCGATAAAAGCAAAAACCTCGCCCGCCCCACTAGGAGCCGTCTCAAACCGCTGGACCACCTCGAAATGAGAACCGTCCAGTCTTTTGCGAGTGCCGGAAGCGAGATAGGCGAACGGTGGGAGCAAAATCGCGTATTCCTCACGAACCAAGGGGCGCTTTTTCTTCATCCCGTTGGTCTTAGGCCACACGAGATAGCGGACAAGCGCCTTAACAGGCTCTTCCCTAACCGCTTTCGCAGCCTTCAAGCGGGCCTGCTCTTCCGCCCATTCTGGGTATCTAGACGCAAGTAAGGCTTGTTCTTGAGTAATAGAACCTGTCTGCCTGAGCGCATAGAAGTCCGTCACGTTGTAGTGGCGGCTCGTGTGATGCCAAGCGACAGGCTGTAGGTACATTTCTTTCAAGAATGCAGCGGGATACCGGTCGAGGTTTAACGCGGCGACAAGCTCACGACCTAAGCCGTTCAAGATGTCGTCTTTACGCCACTTACTGATCGGCCTCTCGCCGTTCTCGTAAGCGATAGCCGCGTTAACACTCATCGACCGGTTGGACAGGTATCCTCTCCCGCGCATCACGGTTCCTTCGTTCAGTAGCGGCGGATTGCTGCGCCACCATCTTCGCATTCAGCGCAGATCAGGTAACCGTAAGTCATGTACGTTTCATACGCGGCAACGCCGGTCGTCTTGAACGTGTGCCGGTTACGGCAGTACCACAACCATGCTTTCTGGGGGTCTGCCTGCTCGAACGCGACATTAGGCTCAGCCCACCAGTTCCTAAAACCAGAATCGTCTATGGGGCGGTTGTATGCCATGATCGTTTTCCTTTCGTTACAACGCTGCTTATGCGTCTACGGTTAAACCGCTGCGAATATTTGCACGTTCCCATAATTCAGGGGAAGCAAGGGACTGGACTTCAAGTGGGGCGAGAACCCCGTCGCGACAGATCGACGCGAGGAGACGCATAGTGTCCGAACGTGTCTTACCGCCTGAGCGCCCCGCCTCACGTAGTAGTGAGCGCACTTGCTTACGTAAAACACTATTCCCCGAACGCAGGAGCAGGAGTTTGCTGTCAATGTATGGACGGAACATGGGCTTGCTGGACTCGATGATGAGCGTGAAATAAAAATCCCCGTACTTCACCATCGGATACCGGCCACTACCCGCTTCGACGTTCAGCCCGCGATTGCACAGCATGGACACGAGTCCGTTACGGAGCCTCACGCTTGCAATACCACTGCCCCCACCTTGGAGAACCATGTCGTCGCTAACCGACGGGTCCTCGTACTTGTTAGCGAGAAGAATGGGCGCTAGTTCGCTCGCGCAATAACTGTGCATCGTCACCCCGTTATACAAGTGCATGGGGGTTGCGGGAATCTGATGCGGGATAGAAGCCGCTGTTGCTTGCAGATCGCCTATAGAAATACCGATACTCATTGTGGTCCTTAAAACGCTGACATGTTGTTGCTAGTCAACACTCACAAACCACATGGGAGAACCCGTTAAAAGCCCTTCCGACTGACTGTTCTTCAACAGGACCACTTTCGGGGCTGGCGAGGTGGACACGCTCTGCCACGCGGCAGCAAACGCCGTCCCACCGTCTACCGGAGTGGAATAGGACGCGACGTACAGCGTCGAGGGCGCCACCTCGAACATCGTTGCGGCTTGCTTACTGGGAGTGTCATGCCAGCCGACGACGAGAGCCGCGCTATCCCATCCGTCGGGGAGATTACGGACAACGGGGTTTCCCGCGTCGTCGCTCTTGCGGAACAACTGTTCCCAGATCGCATATGAGCCGTTCGCTGTTTGCATGTTGATCGCGTTATCCGCGTCCACGCGCTTAGCGTCACCAACATGAGCGACGTACAAGACGCTTGATGCGCCGTCTGAGAGGAAGTAGTAGCCAGCCTCTAGCGTCGAGGTTGTGCAGCCGCCCGGAGTGGTATTGAGGTCTTTGCTGTAGGCGACGGCGTACATTTCCGTGCCGTCGAGGGTCTTATATGCGGACGCTAGATCGCTCTTAATGGGCTGGGTGAGGTTCAAGCAGCCGTCGTCATACGCGACGTTAGACGTATCCCACGACGCGCCACCGGGCAGAGCGGGGAACAGTGTCCAGTTCGTTGTGCCAGTGTTAACGGGTCGCGCCACTCCCGCGTTTGCTACGCCTTTTTCTGACCGTTCAGTGTTTTCTTGAAGCTGCTTCTGGGCCTCTTGGAAAGCGTCTTTCTCAGGGTTGAAACGCCCCGACGCGAACAGCCAAATCCCCACTACCGCTAGGACAGTGAGCACGATAGCGATAGGTGCGAGAATGACGGCTACGCGCGCGCCCTTGTCTTTGCCCTCATCGGTTGAATAGTCGATGTTATCGACGGCTTGTGAGGCTCGCTTAAACGGTGAACGAATCATTTTTTCTTAGTCCTTTAAGGGGAGACGGTGGCCCGTGCTACATAAACAGTGTTACGAGCCGCCGCGCTCCGTGCGATGGGCGGGATATTCAGATTGCGTTGCGCTTCCTGAACGCGATGGTCAAACCGCCTGCCAGCATCACAACGCTTGCTTCAATGAGCGGCGCGGCCATAGAACCTGTATGCGCGAGGCTTGCTTGGGTTTCGGGTGTCTTAGGTGTAACAGGAGTTGACTGTGGAGGAGTGGTGGGAGTGTTGTTCTCGACGGGTGCTGGTGGCAGCGTTGAGGACTCGCTCGGTGACGGGGCTGGCGTTGTGGCGCTCGGTTTGGGGGACGGTGTTGTTACGCTCGGTTCAGGAGACGGCGTGACAACACTAGGTGTAGGCGTTACGCTCGGCGTGGGCTTAGGGGTCTCAGGGATTTCAACGACCTCGTTTTCAGCGGCCCACCCGTCAGAAACAGCATCGTTAATGAGGTACTTACCCCATTCTTCAGGCTGGTTGTTCTTTTCAACAGTCCAAACCCAAGTGACGTAGCCTCCGTCAAGATTGGACGGCTTGTTGATGGTCGCGGTCTTAGTTCCGGGTGCGGCGAAGTCAAGGGTTGTTTCCCCGATGAGCTGCGCGTCTGCCGGAACGTCGTTGCCTTTAACGGGCTTGTCTGCCGTTCGGTAAGCGCGGCCATGAACCGTTACTTGAGCTTTCTCGCCATCCACAACGAGCCACGAGGCGCTTTCGTCTCGCTCCTGCCCTGCTGCGCCGATAGTCACATTGTCGCTAAGCGTTGGGCCGTCAACGTTCCTGTCTGCATGACTAGAGACAGTCATATCCCATTCGCAGTGTGCGGCGAGAACATGCTGGGGGCGAGAATCTGCTTTATAGCCGACTTGAAGCATTCCGGGCACGGGGTACGAACCGGGGACGTGCTTCTTAATGACATCGAACCATTCGTTCAGATTGTCTTGCGTGCGTCCGTCAGGGGTCGCAACCTTGGGATACGTGTTTCCAACTGTGAGCGGGTCGAGGAACGTGCTCCAACCGGGGCTTTGGCGCGTCGTATTAACCCACTGCCAGTTTAGGGTTTGGGGCAGAGCGTCCATGACGGGGTTACCTTGCTCGTTTGTCGTCCAGCTCGCGGATGGAATGGCGATCATGTAGCCCTCTCGCATGACAAGGCAGTGATCGCTGAACTCTCCGGTACCGCCTGCTGCCGCGTCAGAGGCTTGCTTTGCGCGGAAGTCGATCACCGTTGAGGGGTCTACGCCTGTAGCGCTCTCGTAAGTGTTGTGAATGCCGATGATTCCCCCAACAAGGAGTGCTGTTGACGCGGCTGTTGCGCCTACGGCGAGGAGGGTTCCTTTTACTTGTTCGTTTGGCATGATGGGGTGCCTTTCGGTTTGTGTTTTGGTCTGGAATAAGGGGGATTGTTGTTTGGATACGTTTATATATTACACCATAGAGTCCCTATTTAGGAAATCATTTCGCGTGCTTGTGTGGCGAACACTACGAAAACGGACTTGCAATGTACCTAAATAGGTATTACAGTGGGTGTCATCAAGCAAACCTGTCACACAGAAAGAAATACTTCCCATGAACACTGAAACCGTTAACACCACCGCCGAGGAAATCAATCCCCCCAAGCCCAACATGAAGGCGCTTGTCGCAATTGTTGCTACTTCGTTCGTGGTCCTTGCGGGTATCTCTGGCGGCTCTGTCGCTTACATCAATCACCGCACCGCTAACGCTGTCGAGAAGGTTCAGAGTGAACTCGTTGAAGCCGAGACTGCGTTCGGTACCGCCCGCGAGTCTGCACAGTCCTCTATCGCTCTGGCTGACGAATACGGCCTTACTTCCGAGAACGTGACCGCGCTCAAGGCTATTTACGCTGATTCGGACGCGGCTGTTACCGCTCTGGCCGAGGCTCCCAACAACGCGAAGGCCAGTAACGAGAAGATCGACTCCTTGAAGAAGGTTCTTGATCAGGCTAAGACCTCCACTAACAAGCTCAACGCTGCTATGGCTCCCATTGCTGGCGAGCTTGATGACCTGACCATTAAGAAGCTCGACGAAGCCGCTAACAAGGCAGATCAAGCCGTGAATGACGCGAAGAATCTCATGGGTGAAACCGATGGGAAAGTCAAGGACAATGCGACCCGCGACGGCTTACAGTCCACCATCGACGACACTGCTAAGACCCTTGATGAAGCACGCGAGGCCGTGAAGAACCGCTCGCACGTGGGCGATGACCGCAAGTGGAACGTCGATGAGGAAAAGAAGCTCACCGACGGCGTGAACGCTTTGGGTGAGAAGTCGAATCAGGTTCGTGACTCGCATGGGCAGTGGGAGTCTGAGCAGGCTGCTCAGGCCGCTGCCGCTGCTTCCTCTTCTAACTCTGGTCGTTCTTCCTACAGTAACGGTGGCGGCTCCTACTCTCGCTCTACCGGCTCTACTGCTGGCCGTTCGTACAGCAACAACGGCGGTGGCTCCGCTGCCTCACAGTCATCCGGTTCTACTGGCGGTTCTCAGGGGCGCGCTACCGGCGAGAGCTACTGGGTTCACACGGAAGAAGTAGACCCCAGTCTTGGTTGGACTTGCTCTGGCCGTCTCGGAAGCGACCCCTCTCGTTGCTGGGGGCACGACGGCAAGGAAATGCACAAGGGCGCAAACGGTGTCTGGCACTGACCTCATCTCTCAACCAAAAACACAACCACTCCAATAGAAAGCAGGCCAACTATGGCTACTCTGAACACGTTCACTATCGTCGGTGGCCTCACCGCTGACCCTGAGATTCGTTTCAACACGAACGGTAAGCCTATGGTGACGTTCACCATTGCAAGCAGCGAGCGCAGTTATGACCGCGAGCGCAACGAGTGGGTGGAGAAGTCCACGCTGTACATGCGTTGCGTCTTGTGGGGTAAGGCCGCTGAGAACGTCGCTGAAACACTCCGTAAGGGTGACCGCGTGATCGCAACCGGCACGCTCGTTGCCTCTTCCTACACTGACCGTGACGGCAATAAGCGCACCTCCACGGAAATGCGCGTCGAAGAAGTTGGCCCGTCCCTGTTGTTCAAGACCTACAAGGCCACTGAGACGGGCGCTTCGCGCCAGTATGACGCTCCCCCGGCTTCCGTAGACTACGCGGACGAATACAACCCCCAGCCCCCGTTCTAATGCCTACCGCAAGCGAGATCATTGCCGCCGCTCGTAGCGCAGCCACGCTACCCGCCTGCGAGCGGCGCGCAATGTGCGTCAACCGGAAAGAACAACAGCGACAAGAACTCGCAAGGCGAAACAGGCTACGCACGGAACGAGAAAACCTCATTCCCCCCACGTACTGTTACCTGCCTTTCAAGGAAGGCATGAAGGTCATCAGCCCGCCCGAGACTAGACCAACGCCCGTAGCGGCTGTCCTCGTGTCGTCAAAACAGAACCCAGAAAACCTGTATGTAGCGGCAATGGTCGGCCCCGTCCCCAAGGGGCGTATCCTCACGTGGCTCGGAAGGGACCACGCATACATGGTCGGGACCACCCTATGCGTGTATGCGCGCGGGAACGACCCGACAACAAGGCACGCCGTCAAACACGTGAGAATCGCTCACGCGGGAGATTGGATTATCAAAGCCCAAGACGGGCTGAGGGTTCTTTCCCCACGTAAGTTCGCGGCCTACTACCAGATCATTGCCCTCAACAGGGAACACAACCTAGAAGAAGCGAGGTGAAACCGTGGCCCGAACACCACTACAGAACTCCTACAAAAGCCTAGCCTTATGGACCGAGACTCTACTGCGAGTCAAAGAACAACGCGGCTGCACAAACAAGGACATCGCTCAAGCCCTCGGCATCGGCACCACTCGCCTAGCGAACATCAACAGCGGGAACCGTGCCCCCACAATGCCCGAGTTCCTAACGCTCCTCTCCCTAGCCGACACCGGCAAGAAAGTGAGCACAGTGAGAATCCAAGAACTGGTGGACGCACAAAACGATACTGCCGTATAGTTCTTTCTAAGGAAGCCTCTGAACGGTGGTTTTAGAGGCTCTTTTTGGAGGGTTTTCCCGGCTCTGGTGACTTTGACAGGTTCCATCCAGAGCCGGGAAACATTTTTATCAAATCAGTAGTCCCAGCACTCCATCCCGTCGTAACGGTTCGGGCCTTCCGCTGGGACAGTTTTCCAGACGTTAAACCCGACTTGCTGTGTGAGGCGACGTTCTTGGATTCGCCCGCTGCGCGCCTGCACTTCAATGACCATGCCGCGCCTTGCTGGGCCGTCAGTTTTTACTCCAAACGTGCCGTCGGATAGTTTCACCCAACGCCCCCGCGTTTCCATCGAGTACCCAAAGTACGGCATAATCTTGTCCCTTCCTCGCTAGGTCTAGAACATGTACAGTCCATTTTCCTGCATGGAGTCGGCAATTTCGGGCGGAATAACACCAGTCTGGTAGGAGTAAGCGAACATGCACTGTCTGAGGACAGACAGGTACGTGTCTCGGTACGCTCCCTCGAACATACTGTCAGCCGCAGTGAGCGTCGCGCTCACAGCCGCACGGTGCGCAACCCATGAGGCGTTGACGGTTTCCCTGATCTTACGCCGGTTCTCATCGGTCTTTTCCTCATATTCTTGGGGAACACGAATGAACCCGTAGCGACTGTATGGCGGGTTGACGGCTAGTGGTTCACCGAACAGGTCACAGGTGCGGCCTTGTCTTGGGAAGCCGCCTTCTTTCGTCGTTTCCGCGCGGATACGCCGCGCAATGTTCTCGTAGTCTTTCCGATTTGGTGCGTGCTCGTCTACGGTTGCGAGGAGGCTTGCTGCGACGCGGCGGATGGGCACGGCTCCGGTCCACGGGCCGACAACGTTCCACGCGGCTGTTTCTCCGTGCTTGTCGTATAGGGCGAACTGCGTGTAGACGATGCCGTTTTCTTTCTTGGCTGTGGCGGCTTGGAGAAACGCCCTGAATGAGCGGATTGTTTTCGACCTGAACTCGTATCGCTCGGCCTGTGGTGTTTCCTCAAAGCGCGCGATTTCAAGGTTCGCGGGGTAAATCAGCATGGCTTATTTTTCTCCATTCCGGTGTTTTAAGCGAGGCTATTGCCTGTTGACTGTGGTTGTTTAGATAACGTTTCTAGCGCAAGCGTCATGGAGGATAGTTCCGGTGACTTTTTGGTTTTCCAGTGACTTGCATTTGGGTAGCCCGCAGCTCACCAAACAGCGCGGCTTCCGTAGGGACGTTACAGCGCATGACGATGCGATCATGAGTGGTCTCTTGGGGAAAATCCGGCAAGGCGATGAAGTGTTCATCGTTGGTGACGTGACCAGCGGAGGCGCGCGCAGCGTTGAACATGCCGTCGAACTGTTGGCCCCGTTGAAGAACCGCGTGGGATACCGGCGTATGCACTTGGTACGCGGGAACCATGAGGCGAACACGGCGCGCGAGAACGCCTTGTATTGCACGGTGTTTTCAACGCTCACGCCGATGTTGAACTTTTTCGCTGACGTTGACGGTTTTGGCCCTGTGGAGGTCGATGTCTGCCACTATCCGCCTCTCCAATTCGTTGATGCGTGTAACCGGACGCGCTGCCACGTGCGCGACGGTGAAGCAATGACCGCGCCTCTCCCCCGGTTCCGGTGGTCTCGTCCGCTCGTGAAGTCCGCCGGAGCGTGGACGCGCGTCTACCTGTACGGGCACACGCACGCAAAAACGCCGTTCCTCGGCGGGGATGAGGGCGTTGCCGTGAACGTCGGCGTGGACGTGTGGGGCTTGAAACCCGTGTCTTTAGAGGAGATTTTGACTGTGACGAAACAGAAAGCACCTAAATAGGAAATAGATTTTGCGTTTTGTGGCGG